>Ga0209331_1000890_pt1 | contig 10293 bp, 6 predicted proteins | sample JacPinW_OM3H0_M3_FD_187971 | JGI IMG/M metagenome (GOLD analysis project Ga0209331, IMG submission 187971) | Forest soil microbial communities from Algoma, Ontario, Canada - Jack Pine, Ontario site 1_JW_OM3H0_M3 (SPAdes) (version 2) | ecosystem: Environmental > Terrestrial > Soil > Boreal... | reverse complement strand
TCCCCCCGCCGGGCATCGAAGTCGTGAGCTGGTACATCATGATGGGGATCGGACAAGTCGTCACGCTGCGGCTTCCGGCGTCCCGGCTTCGCGAGGCCAACCGCGTATTGGAGAACACAGCCTGGGGCAGCTATCGCACGGAATTCTATCCGACCTACGACTACAAGGCGGTCGGCATCGCGGCGCACGACAAGGCGCAATAGGGCGCGCTGGCTAGAACATGATGGCTGTGAGTTGAATCGGCGAATGCGCCAGTTCGTTTCACCTCTCCCCGCTTGCGGGGAGAGGGAGAGACGGCGATCACCGCTACGCTTAACCTGAACCTATCATGCTCTAAACCACCGCATTCCTGGCAATGGCTTCGCGGAAATATGCCGCGCCGAGTTTTGGTGTCCGCTTCTGCGTCTTGAAGTCGACATAGACGAGACCGAAACGGTTCGCAAAACCGTCGCTCCACTCGAAATTGTCCATCAGGCTCCAGTGAAAGTAGCCCTTGACGGGCACGCCCTCCGCGGTCGCCCGGTGCAGATGAGCGAGGTGGTTACGAAGGAACATAAAGCGGTCAGAATCGTCGACGATCCCCTCGGTGGACAGCTCGTCGCTCGCGGCGCATCCATTCTCGGTGATATAGATTTCTTTTGTCTTCCACAGCGACTCTATCTGCCGCGGAGCCCAATACATCACCTCGGGACCGAGCAAGTGCCACCACGAAAGCATCCGCGGGTGCGATTTGTTGAATGGTATCGGCCGAAATCCCGGAGCCCGTTCAGAAGCCACGACATACACGGAAGGCCGATAAATGTTGATGCCGATGAAATCGACCGGTGAGGAGATGATCTTCAGGTCGTCCTCGGTGAATTTCGGCGCGCCCTTCCCGGCAGCGGCGAGATAAGCGTCGGTGTATTTTCCCTCGAGGATAACGGTCAGGTAACCGGCGTTCATTTCGCGGGTTGCAATCTCCGCAGCCTTGATATTCTCGGGTGTTTCGATCGCCGGCACCGCCGTGCTGAGGTTGTCCGCGGGTCCGCATTTGGTTCCTGCTTTTGCATTGGCGCGTATCGCCTGGACCGAAAGTCCATGGGCGAGGGCGGCGTGGTGCCGGACCTGGTTCAGCTTTGCGTTTGACAGCCTCACACCCGGAGCGTGTTCGATTCGGACTTTCTTGCCGTCGACCATCATTTCAACCCCACGATGGCCTATATCCACGAAGGAGAAGAACTCGTTGATCGTGAAGAAGCGCTTGACCCGGTCGCTGAGCTGCCGCGCCATATAGCCGGCATAGTCCGCAAACGCTTTGGCGGTGTCGCGAGACTGCCATCCGCCCTTGTCCTGCAGCGCCTGCGGCAGGTCCCAGTGGTAGAGAGTCGGAAACGGTTCGATGCCGGCCTCGAGAAGCGCGTCGACGAGGCGGCGGTAGAAGTCGAGGCCCTTTGGATTCGGCTGACCGATGCCGTTGGGAAAGATTCGCGGCCAGGCGATGGAGAAACGATAGTTCTTGACGCCCAAATCTTGCATGAGCCGTACATCATCCCTGTAGCGATGATAGTGATCGTTGGCGACGTCGGCGTTATCGCCGTTCCTGATCTTGCCCGGCGTATGCGCGTAGGTATCCCAGATCGATGCGCCGCGACCGTCTTCCTTTACGGCGCCCTCGATCTGAAACGCTGACGTGGCGACGCCCCAGGAGAAACCCTCCGGAAACGTGACGGCGACGTCCTGCACCGATTTCGGCTGACTTTCTGCCGAGGTCTGGGCCCGGCCCGCCAAAGGCGCCCCGGTTGTCATGCCGAACGCGGCAGCACCGGCGCCTTTGGCGAAGTCCCGCTTGGTGAGATTGGCAGACATTGATCAACTAAGTCCATTTGCGGTTGAAGAAAGCCGAACGGGATCGATAGCTTCCTTCGCAAAAGCGGCCAACGTCAAGCAGCCTGGCACATCTAGTTAGCGGCTTCCTTTTCAAGAGAAGAATGCCGTCCACGAAAAAGCCCGCCGGCGGCTGCCGACGGGCTTAAATCGTGATGTCGTTATCCCCCAGGAAACGGGGCGCCGTCGAATGAGAGATCCCGGTACATCCGCGGGAAAATCTCACATCGACCTGCTTCACATGGCGCGAAGGTTTTCCGCGCTGGTCTTGCCGCGCATGCTGTCGAGCTTCGATTCGTATGAAAGCTTCTGGCCTTCATTGAGCGAGCCCATGCCGGCGCGCTCGACGGCGCTGATATGCACGAACACGTCGTTGCCGCCGTCGTCAGGCTGAATGAAGCCGAAGCCCTTTGTCGCGTTGAACCACTTAACTGTTCCGGTAGCCATTTTAGTTCTCCAAGATGCGCAAATGCGCGCTGTGCCCGCACGACCTTCGCGCGAGCTTGATCCGATTTCAGCGATGTCTTGGGGAGGGGAGCCGGTTCGGCGCGATCAACAAGGCAAATCGACTATTCGAATGGGAGGCGTTTACGCCACTGCGGGTGAAATAGCAAGCGACAAGAAGCTTGCGCGATCAACGGCCGATCGACGCTCGCCCGAATTCGCCGGCGTCGATGCCGGTTAGCGCGCCCACGATCTCTGACTATTTGACGCGAAAAATATGCGCAAATTTTATTCGCGCTGTGCCGTTTAACGTTACTCGAATAATTAAATTCCGCGCACCAGGGTTCTCCATATTTGAAACCATGCGCACCGCTAAGAGACTGCCTGCATCAGCGGGGAGGTTAGCGAATGACGCATCAGGTGTTCGAGGACAATCTAGCGAGGGGCGCGACCTTCGGACGCCGCAAGGTGACGCCTCGGGCCTGCATTGCGGACAGCAAGAAGCACCTTCGGGCATTCCTGACCGACGTGCTTGAAGATCTCGGCTTCGTAACCAGCGAATGCGCAAAGGCCGATGAACTGGGAATGATACTCGATACCCAGCTTCCCGATCTCATTGTTATGGGACTGTCGGTCGATGGAATCGAGGCCGGCAAAATTCTCGAAATCCTGGTGCGCCGGGAGTTCGGCGGCAAGGTCCTCGCCATCGGCGCCCGCGAGTCGATCATCGTCAAGGCGGTGCGGCAAGTTGGCGAGGAAAACGGCCTCGCGATGTTGCCGCCGCTCACCACGCCGTTCGCCGCCGGGACGTTGCGCGAGCGAGTCACTATGCTTCTCCCCGACGAACCAGCACCCAGCCCCGCCGTCCACGTGTCCGAGGCATTGCACGCCGGCTGGCTCGAATTATGGTACCAGCAGAAGATCGATGCCCGCACACTGGTTCGCGGCGGTGCCGAAGCGCTGGTGCGGATGCGGCATCCAACCTGGGGCGTGGTCCCGCCAGCCTATTTTATCCCCGAAGACGACGATCCGCATTTCCTGCGTTTGTCGGATTTCGTGATTGACCGCGCCACGCAGGATTGGCGCTACCTGCTCGAACAGCAAAGCCCGACCGATATCTCGATCAACCTGCCGGTCTCTTTTCTCAAAGACCGCCAGGTGGTGCGCAATCTATGCCGGCGGATGCCGGCGCATCCGGCGTTCGGGGGACTGCTCATCGAGATCAACAGCGCCGAGGTCATTCGCAACCTGGATCTGCTGATCGATGTCACAAAAGAGGTGCGCTTTCACAATATTGCGGTCTCGATCGACGATGTTGGTGCCGACTGGCCGTCGCTGATGGGGCTCGACACCTTCCCTTTCGTCGAACTCAAGGTCGATCGGCAATTCGTCACCGGCTGCGCCAACGACCGGCTGAAACAGACGGTATGCCGTCACATCATCGAACTCGCCAAGGGGTACGGCGCCCGGGTCGTTGCCGAGGGAGTCGAGACCCGCGCCGATTTTGTCACGGCGAACGAGATGGGTTTCGACCTGGTCCAGGGCTATCTGTTCGGCAAGCCGATGGGGCTCAAGAAATTCGCTCGCTCTACCCTGGCCCAACCGGTGCTGGTGTCGAAGTAAGACGACGCGGATCAACCCAGCCGGCTGATCTGTTCCTCGGTCACCACGCGCTCAACGTTCTCGGTCTTGCTCTTGATGCGGTAGCGCGGACGTCCGTCCGCCTCGATCGGCAGGCAGGTGACAATGGTATAGACGCTGCGCTGCTTGACGACGGCGCGGCCTTGCGGCCCCTGCAGCTGGTGGTGGACGTCGTCGTTGATCGCGTAATTATGGGCCATCGCCGCTCTTTCCGTTGAAGAGCGGCTTTTAGTCGCAACACCCTCATAAGGCAAGCTTTATGGTCGGTCGGCGGGGGCGAAAAGGGGCGAAAATCAGGCCGCAAGCTTCAGAATCCCGACCACACGTCGCCTGGTTCACGGATAGGTTGCGGATTGGATCGCGTGAACATCGAAAGCATGGCATTTCGCCGATCAGCTGAACTTGTCTTCGCCCACGCCGACGTCTGGTGCCGTAAAGCGCTTTCAGCAACGCCTTCGGGAACGGACGGCAAGGCGCTGCTTGCGGCCGAGAGATGCGCGTGGGCGCCGATGAGCCGTGCCAGACGTTGGCGCCGCGGTTCGCCGCTCCGGCGCTGCTCTTCGGCTTCCGCCTTTGGGCTGCAATCTGTTTCGCGCTCCACATCGCGTTCTGGCTTCGTGCCCCCGCCACATTAGAATTGTTCCCTGCGACACGAATTGTTCAATCCCGGTGATCCGTTTGTCGAACTATGCTAACATTGGTTTGGTCATGGTGAGGGCGCGCGAATGCTTCGTGCAAGAGTGCCTATCAGCCTGCTGACCGCGGGTGTCATCGCAATTGGAGCATCCACGGGAGCTCGGGCGCAGCCTGCCGCAACCGGGCCCCCGGCGGTGGGAGTCGTTGAAGCGACCAAACGGCCGATTACCGAAACCAGCGAATTTCTTGGAAGGATCGAGGCGGTCAATCGGGTCAACGTGGTCGCGCGCGTCTCCGCATTTCTGGAAAAGCGGTTGTTCAACGAGGGTGCCGAGATCAAGAAGGGAGATGAACTCTATCGGCTCGAACGCGGCCCGTTCGAGGCCGACCTCGCGTCGAAGAAGGCGCTCGTGGCGCAGTTGCAGGCGACGCTCGAAAACGCCAAATTGACGACCGAGCGGGCGCGTACCCTGCTCGGCGGCCCGGCCGGTCAACAATCGACCTATGACGCCGCGCTCGCCAATCAGCGCAGCCTGGAGGCCCAGGTGCAGTCCGCCCTGGCCCAGGTGCAATCTTCCCAGATCAACCTCGACTATACCGATATCCGCTCGCCGATCGACGGTAAGATCGGCCGCACCGCGGTAACCGAAGGCAACGTCGTCGGCCCGGGGTCGGGCGTGCTGACGACCATCGTCAGCCAGGACCCGATGTACGTCACCTTCCCGGTCTCGGTGCGCCAGCGGCTGGAACTGCGCGAGCGCTATGTGACGCGGGGCGGCTTCAACGCGGTGGTGATCAAGGTACGCTTGCCGGACGGCCGCCTTTACGACCACAGCGGTAAATTGGACTTCATCAACAACACGATCGCGCAAAGCACCGACACCGTCACGGTACGCGGCGTAATCCCCAATCCAACGCTGCATGATCCTTCGACCACGGGCGGCCCGGTGCGCGAACTTACCGACGACGAATTTGTCACCGTGTCGCTGGAGGGTGTGCAGCCGGTCGAGGTGCTGGCGATCCCGCGCTCAGCCGTGCTTTCCGACCAGCAGGGCGATTATGTCTTGATCGTCGGCGCGGACAACAAGGCCGAGCAGCGGCGGATTCAACTAGGGCAATCGACCTCCACCATAGCCGGCGTCATCAGCGGGCTCGCGCTGGGCGACCAGGTAATCGTCGAGGGCCTGCAGCGGGTGCGTCCCGGTCAGCCCGTCTCGCCTGGGCCGGCGAGCCCGCTGATCCAGTCCGGCATGAAAGCCGCCAGTGACGGCCGCACGCAAATGGATGGCGGCGGCGCCGGCGGGGCAAAACCGGCGGGCAACAACCCATGATTTCCGCGGTTTTCGTCGACCGTCCCCGTCTCGCGATCGTCATTGCGTTCGTCATCACTATCGCGGGCGCGCTCGCGCTGCTGCAGATTCCCGTGGCGCAATTTCCCGACATCGTGCCGCCGCAGGTTACGGTCTCCGGCGTATTCCCCGGCGCTTCTGCGGAGGTGGTCGAGGCCAGCGTCGCGCAGCCGCTTGAGGCGCAGGTAGTCGGCGTCGACCGCTCGCTGTATATGAAGTCGACCAGCGGCAACGACGGCAGCTACACGCTTACGGTTTCGTTCGCACTCGGCACCGATCCCGACATCAATACCGTCAACGTCAACAATCGCGTTCAGACCGCGCTGTCGCAGCTGCCTCCCGAGGTGCAGCAGCAGGGCCTGACGGTGCAGAAGAAGTCGTCGGCGATCCTGCAGTTCATCGTGCTATACAGCGCGAATGGTGAGCAGGACCCGCTGTTCATCACCAACTATGCCATCATCAACGTGCTCGATGCGATTTCCCGCACCCCGGGGGTCGGGCAAGCCAGCCTGTTCGCGAAACTGAATTACTCGATGCGGATCTGGTTCGACTCGCAACGGCTCACCAGCCTCAATCTCGCGCCCTCCGACGTCATCGCCGCGATCCGCGCCCAGAGCGTGCAGGCCCCGGTCGGCCGCATTGGCGCACGGCCGATCAGCGACCAGCAGCAGTTCCAGTTCAACGTGCAGACACAGGGCAGGCTGACTACGCCGGAGCAGTTCGGCAACATCGTGCTGCGGGCGAACCCGGATGGCTCGGTGCTGCGGATCAGCGACGTCGCCCGCGTCGAGATCGGCGCGCAGAATCTCGACAGCGAGTCACGGATCGACGGCCGCGCCGGGGTGCCGATCGGCATTTATCTTGCGCCTGGCGCCAATGCCGTGACCACGGCGAAGGCAGTGCAGGCAACGCTGCAAAAGCTGTCGGGGCGGTTTCCGGCAGGCCTGACCTATCTGGTGCAATACGATTCCACGACGTTTGTGAGCGACACCATCACCGAGGTGCTGAAGACGCTCGGCGAAGCCTTCATTCTCGTGGTAATCGTGGTGTTTCTGTTCCTCGGCAATCTGCGCGCCACCGTAATCCCGGCGGTTGCGGTTCCGGTCAGCCTGATCGGTGCCTTCGCCGTGCTGCTGGTGCTCGGCTATTCGGCCAACACCGTGTCGCTGCTGGCGATGGTGCTCGCCATCGGCATCGTCGTCGACGACGCCATCGTCGTGGTCGAGAACGTCGAGCGCGTGATGGAGGAGGAACCGGATCTTTCGCCAGCCGAAGCCACCAAGAAAGCCATGACCCAGATCACCGCGCCGATCATCGCGATCACGCTGGTGCTGCTGTCGGTGTTCGTGCCGATTGCCTTCATTCCCGGAATTTCCGGCACGCTGTTCCGCCAGTTCGCGGTGACGATCAGCGCGGCGATGGTCATCTCGGCCTTGAATGCGCTGACATTGTCGCCTGCGCTGTGCGCGGTGTTCCTGCGCCACACCGGACCGCGGCGCGGCGTCATGGGCCGGGTGCTCGGCGGCATCGACTGGGTTCGCGACCGCTACGCCGGCGGCGTGCGCCGGCTGGCGCGAATGGCCGCGCTGTCACTCGTGCTAGTGCTGGTGTTCGCGGGCGGCATATTCGGCGTGTCGCTTTTAACGCCCACGGGGTTCCTCCCGGAAGAAGATCAGGGCGCCTTCTTCATCGCGGTGCAATTGCCGGACGGCGCGTCGGTGGCGCGCACCAGCGAAGTGACCAAGCAGGTTGAAGACCTGCTGAAGCAGATGCCGGCCATCGAGCACACGCTCTCGATCATCGGCTTTTCGCTGCTCGACGGAGCATCCGAACCGAACAACGCTTTCATGGTGGCGCGGCTGAAGCCGTTCGCGGACCGCAAGGCGGCGGCGGATTCGGCGCAGGCGCTGATCCGGCGCACGTTCGGCGCGGCCTCGCAGATCCGGCAGGCCAACGTGCTGCCGTTCAATCTGCCGCCGATCATCGGACTCTCGACCAGCGGCGGCTTCGAGTACCAGCTCGAAGCGCTGGAGGGACAGGACCCGGCCGCGATCGGCAGCGTCACCAGCGGGCTGATCGGCGCCGCCAACCGCGACCCGCGGCTCACGCGCGTGTTCTCGACTTTCACGGCCACCAATCCATCGGTCTATCTCGACATCGACCGCGCCAAGGCGCAGGCGCTCGGCCTCAACATCAGCGACGTTTTCACCGCGCTGCAGGCAACCCTTGGCGGTATCTACGTCAACAATTTCAATCTCTACGGCCGCACTTGGCAGGTCAACGTTCAGGGTGAGGCCACCAACCGCGGCGACATTTCGGACATCTGGCAGATCTATGTGCGCAACAGCACCGGCCAGATGGTACCGATCCGTTCCATCGCCGGCCTCAAGATCGTGACCGGACCTCAGGTTATCACCCGCTACAACAATTACCGCTCGGTCACGGTGAACGGCACCCCGGCGGCTGGCATCTCTTCGGGGACGGCGCTCGCCGCCATGACGGAGATTTCCAATGCAACGCTACCGGCCGGCTACAGTTTCGAATGGACCGGCACCGCCTTTCAGGAGCAGCAGGCGTCCGGCCAGACCGGGATCGTTTTGGCGCTCGCGATCCTGTTCGCCTATTTGTTCCTGGTCGCACTTTATGAGAGCTGGACGATCCCGATTCCCGTGCTGCTGTCGGTCGTGGTCGGCGTGCTCGGATCTTATCTCGGCATCAAGATTGCCGGCCTCAATCTCGATCTCTACGGCCAGATCGGGCTCGTGGTTCTGATCGCGCTGGCCGCCAAGAACGGCATTCTGATCGTCGAATTCGCCAAGGAGCGGCGCGAGGCCGGCATGGCGATCGACGAGGCGGCAATCCTCGGTGCGCAGACCCGGTTCCGCGCGGTGATGATGACCTCGATCGCCTTCATCCTCGGTTTGCTGCCGCTGGTCATCGCCACCGGTGCCGCGGAGCTTAGTCGGCGCGCCGTCGGCACCGCGGTGTTCGGCGGTATGCTGGCCGCGAGTTCGATCGGGATCTTCCTGGTGCCGATGCTCTACGTCACATTCCAGCAGTTGCGCGAGCGCCTGAAGGCGCGCTTCGGCGGCTCTGGTAAAGGGCCGCATCCGCCGGCCACGTTGCCGACGACGACTGCCTAACAGCGCAGAGCGGAGTCGGGCTGGTGTGGGTGCATCAGGATTCGATCGTAGTTTCCGTCAAGCCGCGCTAGATCAACCCGCTTCTTCGGCAACGTCAAAGCAACACTCGTCAGCAGCATGGTCGCTGGTAGGCAATCGATTTCGTGAGGCTTCCTTGTTCATGTCCCTTCATTTGCACTTGACAGACATTATCAGCCAATGTCCGCTTTGCGCCAGAAGCAGCCGTTCACTCGCCCAGAATCGAGATCGTGGACGTAAAATATCAGGTCGCCGATGCAAACAACTCCGTCTCGATATGCGGCACGGCCTCGACCAATTCGCGCGTGTAAGCGGTTTTTGGATTGTCGAACATGGCCCAGCTTTCGCCCTGCTCGACGATGTGGCCGTTTCGCAGCACGATGGTCCGATCGCACATCATGCGAACGACGTTAAGGTCGTGGCTGACAAAGAGGAAGGCGAGGTCATCCTCACGCCGCAACCGGTCGAGCAGTTGCAGCACCACCGCCTGCACCGAGACGTCGAGCGCCGCCGTCGGCTCATCCAGCACCAGCAGGCGCGGCCGGCATGCGATGGCGCGGGCGATGCCGACACGGGCCTTCTGGCCGCCCGAGAGCTGATGCGGGAAGCGCGTCAGCAATTCGGCCGCCAATCCAACGCGCTGCGCGCACTCCTCCACCCGCTGCCGGAGAGCGTCGCCCGAGCGCATGCCAGCAAGCCGCAGCAGCGGATGGGCGATGCAGTCAAAGGCGGTAAAGCGCGGGTTGAGACTGTCGTTCGGATCCTGAAAGACGATCTGGATATCCTTGCGAAACGGTGAGCGGTGAAAGTCGCGTGCCGGGATATGGCCGATTGATTGTCCCTCGAATACGATCTCCCCCTCGCTCGCGTCGATTAACCGGCAGATCATGCGCGATGTCGTGCTCTTGCCGGAACCGGATTCGCCGACCAGACCGACGCTCTCTCCGGCGCTTATCATCATCGAAAAGTCCGCTACTGCCGCGGGACCCTGATCGAAACGCTTCGCGAGTTTCTGCACCTCAAGTAGCGGCGGCGTACCCGACGCAGGCTGCGGTCTGGGCGCCACCCGTGTCGCTGCATGCCGCCCCCTCTCCTCTTCCGTCACCAGGTCCGCGATACGGGAACTCGCCGTGGGTGAAGCCGCAACAAGACGCTTGGTGTATGGGTGCCGCGGAGCACGGAAGAGAATCTTCGGCTCG
>Ga0209331_1000889_pt1 | contig 10301 bp, 9 predicted proteins | sample JacPinW_OM3H0_M3_FD_187971 | JGI IMG/M metagenome (GOLD analysis project Ga0209331, IMG submission 187971) | Forest soil microbial communities from Algoma, Ontario, Canada - Jack Pine, Ontario site 1_JW_OM3H0_M3 (SPAdes) (version 2) | ecosystem: Environmental > Terrestrial > Soil > Boreal... | reverse complement strand
CCCTGCACGGCCTTTTGTTGCCGCCGTCGCCAACCTTGGGTGCCACACGATGACCGCGCCCGTAAAACATTCCGATTCGGTGACGCTGGATGTCGCGCTCGGCGATCGCGCTTACGACATCGTCATCGGCCGCGATGTGCTGCCGTCGCTGGGCGCGCGGATCGCAGCACTTCGGCCCGGCGTGCGCACTTCGATCGTCACCGATCGCAATGTCGCAAAATATTGGCTGGAGAGGACCGAGGCCTCGTTGACGGCGGCCGGCATTGCCACCTCCCGCATCATTGTCGACGAGGGCGAAGGCTCGAAGAGCTATGATGGCCTGCAACGGGTTTGCGAGGCGCTGATTTCGGCAAAGATCGAGCGCAACGATCTGGTGATTGCGCTCGGCGGTGGCGTGGTCGGCGATCTCGCCGGCTTTGCCGCGGCAATCCTGCGCCGCGGCGTCGATTTCGTGCAGGTGCCGACCTCGCTACTGGCGCAGGTCGATTCGTCGGTCGGCGGCAAAACCGGCATCAATTCGCCGCAAGGCAAAAACCTGCTCGGCGCCTTTCACCAGCCGCTGCTGGTGGTCGCGGATACCGCCGTGCTCGACACCCTGTCGCCGCGCCAGTTCCGCGCCGGCTACGCTGAAGTGGCCAAATATGGCGTGCTCGGCGACGAAGCCTTCTTCGGCTGGCTAGAGGCCAACCACAGCGATATCTTTTCGGGCGGTAGCGCGCGCGAATACGCTATCGCGACTTCCTGCCGCGCCAAGGCCGCGATCGTGGCGCGCGACGAACGCGAGACCGGTGAGCGGGCGCTGCTCAATCTCGGCCACACTTTCGGCCACGCATTGGAGGCCGCGACCGGCTTTTCCGACCGGCTGTTTCATGGCGAGGGCGTTGCCGTCGGCATGGTGCTGGCGGCGGAATTATCCGCAGAGCTCGGCATGATCTCCGCAGCCGATGCGGCGCGCGTCAAACATCACCTTGCCGAGGTGGGCCTGCCGACCCATCTGCAGGATATCGCCGGATTTACCCAGGAAGGCTTGACCGATGCCGATGCGCTGATGGCGCTGATGGCGCAGGACAAGAAGGTGAAGCGCGGCCGGCTGACCCTTATCCTGCTGGAGGCGGTGGGCCGCGCCGTGATTGCGCCCGACGTCGAACCGTCGCGGGTTCGCGACTTTCTGAAGACAAAACTGGCGCGCAAAATCTAGGGCATGATCGGAAAAAGTGGAAACCGGTTTTCCAGGAAGATCATGCTGCAAACCGAGATGAAATGATCGTCAAATCATGGACTGGTTTGGACTCTCCATCGTCATTGCCTGCCTTCTGGTCTCGGCGTTCTTCTCGGCCAGCGAGACGGCGCTGACCGCCGCCTCACGCGCGAGCATGCTGCGGCTGTCGAAGCAGGGCAACCGCGACGCCGGCGTGGTTTCCAGCCTGTTCGCGATGCGCGAGCGCATGATCGGCGCGCTATTGCTCGGCAACAACATCGCCAATATCGGCGCTTCCGCATTGGCGACCGGCATCTTCACCGCCTGGTTCGGCGAGGTCGGCGTGCTCTACGCTACGGCCGTGATGACGGTGCTGGTCGTGATCTTCGCCGAGGTGCTGCCCAAGACCATCGCGATCAACGCGCCGGACCGGGTGGCGCTTCTGGTAGCGCGGCCGATGAAGCTGATGGTGTATCTGTTCGGGCCGCTGCTCACCGTGATCGAGGCGGTGGTTCGCGCGCTGATGAAATTGCTGGGCGTCAAGATCGGTGCCAACCAGTCGATCCTGTCGCCGTTCGAACGTCTGCGCGGCGCGGTCGATCTCTTGCATCACGAAGGCAAGGTCGAAAAGCAGGACCGCGACATGCTCGGCGGATTGCTGGATCTGCGCGAGTTGCAGGTCTCCGACGTGATGGTTCACCGCACCGAAATGGTGATGATCAATGCTGACCTGCCGCCTGAAGAGTTGGTAGCCGAGGTGCTGGCCACCGAATACACCAGAATTCCGCTATGGCGCGAAAAGCCGGAAAACATCATCGGCGTGCTGCATGCCAAGGATCTGTTGCGCGCGATACGCGCCTCCGACGGCGACACCTCCAGGATCGATGTCTCGACCATCGCGCTGCCGCCGTGGTTCGTACCGGAGATGCGCCCGGTCTCCGAACAGTTGAAAGCCTTCCGCCGCCGCAAGACCCATTTTGCCCTCGTGGTCGACGAGTACGGCGAAGTCGAAGGCATGGTGACGCTGGAGGATATTCTGGAGGAGATCGTCGGGGATATTTCCGACGAGCACGACGTGGTGGTGGCCGGCGTCCGCGCCCAGCCGGATGGCTCGGTGGTGGTCGACGGCTCGGTGCCGATCCGCGATCTCAACCGCGCCATGGACTGGCATTTGCCCGATGAAGAGGCGACCACGGTCGCGGGCCTCGTGATCCACGAGGCGCGATCGATCCCCGACCGCGGCCAGAGCTTTACCTTTCACGGCTTCCGTTTTCGCGTGTTGCGCCGCGAGCGCAACCGCATCACCGCGTTGCGGATCGTGCCGGTGACGCGCGAGCCTGAAGTCGAGGAAAAAAAGCCGAAGCGGGCGGGGACGGCGTTTTAGCTTCTATTTTAGTGAAATGACGCAGACGGCTAGGATGATGCTTCCCCCGGCGCCTGCGCGTGAAGCGCTAGGGCGTGCACGCTTCCGGCCAGTTCCGCCTCCAGCGTTGCATTAATCATGCGGTGGCGCTCGATCCGGCTCTTCCCTTTGAAGGCTCCCGACACGATATAAACCCGAAAGTGCGTCTCGCCGCCGGCCCGGTGGCCGGCATGGCCTTCATGCAGATGTGATTCGTCGACGACGTCGAGGCTTTCCGGCGCGAAAGCTTCACGCAACTTGTTTATGATAGTGTCCTTGACGGTCTGTTGGGTGCTCATGGCGGCGGCAATACGGCCACGGGCGGCCATCGTCAATGGCGTATCGAATAGGCGCATCGAATTAGAAGGTTTCGCAATGTCAAGACTTGAAGCTTTTCGCATTGCGTTGTCATAGTCAGCCATGCCGATCGATTCATCCAAATTCTTCGACTCCATCCGCATCAAGCCCAACAAGCTGAGTGCGAAGCAGCAGGCACAGGCGCGGGAAGAAGCCGCGATGTGCGAATGGCCGGAATGCAAGAACAAGGGCCCGCACCGCGCGCCCAAGGGCCGGGGCAACGACAAAGAGTACTGGCACTTCTGTCTCAACCATGTCCGCGAATACAATCAGTCTTACAATTTCTTCCAGGGCATGAATCCGGAGGCGGTCGCGCGCTACCAGAAGGATGCGCTGACCGGTCATCGTCCGACCTGGAAGATGGGCGCCAATACTTCAGCCAAGCGGGGCAAGGGCAGCGCCGAGGCCGACCTCGAAGGTGCGGTCGATCCGTTCTCGATGTTCAGCGAACTCAACGGCCGCGGCCGCTGGCGGCCGGGCCCCGGTGCGGGCGCGGAGACCAAGGCCGAAACCCGAAAAATCTTCAACGCCGAGCGCAAGGCGCTGCAGGTGATGGGGCTCGGCTCGGATGCGACGCTGGAAACCGTGAAAGCAAAATACAAGGCGCTGGTGAAGCAGCACCACCCTGACGCCAATGGCGGCGACCGCTCGACCGAAGACCGCCTGATCGAGATCATCAAGGCGTATAATTATTTGAAGACGGTGGTGCGCGCGGGCTAGCTCCCGTCGTCCCGGCCTTGCGCCGGGACCCATAACCACAGGAGTTAGTGGTTAGACAAAGCCGTCGAACAGCGTCTCTCAAAACACACGCCGCGGCGTATAGGTCCCGGCTCAAGGCCGGGACGACGACGTACCTGATGCCTCAGCCGGCCTTCTTGCGGACCGGCTCCGTCGCGGACTCAATTGCGCCGCCGTGGCGGCGGCGGATCGTCCAGGTCGCCAGCGCGACGATCAGTGCGCCGCCGATCACCGCCAGTATCCAGATATGCTTGGCGATCCCGGCATGATGCGGGAGGCCGGTGTAGTGGTGCAGCGCCGACACCGCGACCACGCCGGGCAGCACATGCGCCGGCGCCCACAACAGGATCGCCGCGATGTTGACGGGGTAAAACCGTGACGGCGGCATGCCGAGCGCGCCCGCGGTGATCGGCACAAAGGCCCTGATCGGCGGCACGAAGCGCGCGAAGAACACCGCCAATGCGCCCCAGCGATTGAAGAAGGCCTCGCTCTGCGCGATCAGGCGCGGATAATTCGACAAGGGCCAGCTCGAGAGGATTTCGCGCTGGGTGCGATGTCCGATCCAGAATGCCGATCCGTCGCCGAGCATGGCGCCCGCTGTCGCTGCCGCCAGCACCCATTCGAGCTTAAGCTCGCCGCCGGGGATCAGCGCGCTCAGCGCCAGGATCACAGTCGAGCCGGGAATCACCGAACCGACGACCGGAACGGCCTCCAGCAAGGCGGCGAGGAACAGCGTAAGATAGGCAAGCCATGCATTTGCCGAAACGAACGCAATCAATTGATCGATGAACGAGGTCACAAAATTCCTGGGTTGGCGGTCCGGTTCGGGAGACCTAACATAACTCGCGGCCCGTGCGCTGGTTCGGACTTCGCGGCACCGGATGTTGCAAGATGTAGTGGCGGACTCCGGATTGGGAACACCAGCCGGTGGAAAGTGCCGTCCCCGGGGCATCCGACGGGGTGCTCAAATTGTGCTCGCGAAAGTACGGCGTGATTCGCAGGGCAGCCTTCCAAAAACCGGGGCCCGTGCCTATCTTGATGATAACGCAACGGAACTTTGATTGGCCCGCGGGCTTCTGCCAACCCTCGCTCTCTGATAGGTTCCGGTAAGCCCCCATCCGCAGCCATATCGCAAATTTCGGTTTCGGGAAGCGCCCGGGACCTCGGAGGATTGATGACGACCGCCGCCATGACCAAGATTGAGGAGCCGGCCGGCTTGCCCGACATGAAGGTGTCGGCGCGGCAGGTGTTCGGCATCGACACCGACCTCGAGGTGCCGGCCTATTCCGAAGTCGATCCGCATGTGCCTGATATCGATTCGGACTACCGTTTCGACCGCGCCACCACGCTTGCGATCCTCGCGGGCTTTGCCAAGAACCGCCGCGTCATGGTCACCGGCTATCACGGCACCGGCAAGTCGACCCATATCGAGCAGGTCGCGGCGCGGCTGAACTGGCCCTGCGTGCGCGTCAATCTCGACAGCCATATCAGCCGTATCGATCTGGTCGGCAAGGATTCCATCGTGGTCCGGGACGGCAAGCAGGTCACGGAATTCCGCGACGGCATCCTGCCCTGGGCGCTGCAGCATAACATCGCGCTGGTGTTCGACGAATACGACGCCGGCCGGCCCGACGTGATGTTCGTGATCCAGCGCGTGCTGGAAGTGTCCGGCCGCCTGACGCTCTTGGACCAGAACAAGGTGATCAAGCCGCACCCGTCGTTCCGGCTGTTCTCGACCGCCAATACGGTCGGCCTCGGCGATACTTCCGGGCTCTATCACGGCACCCAGCAGATCAACCAGGGCCAGATGGACCGCTGGTCGATCGTCACCACGCTGAACTATCTCGCCCATGACGAGGAAGTCGAGATCGTGCTGGCAAAGGCGCATCACTATCGCACCCAGGAGGGCCGCGACATCGTCAACAAGATGGTGCGTCTTGCCGACCTGACCCGCAACGCCTTTGCCAATGGCGATCTGTCGACGGTGATGAGCCCGCGCACGGTGATCACCTGGGCCGAGAACGCCGAGATCTTCTCCGATATCGGCTTTGCGTTCCGCGTCACCTTCCTCAACAAATGCGACGAACTGGAGCGGCCGCTGGTGGCTGAATTCTATCAGCGCTGCTTCAATGCGGAGCTCGCGGAATCGTCGGTGAACGTGGCGATGAGCTGATGCGATGCCGGCGATCACCACTGAGCGCACGATTGGAAAGACCAAGCGCGCGGTTCTCGGCGGGCTGATCCGTTACAACAACGAGAAGCTGGGCAAGCAACAATATCGCCGCCTCGCCATCTCGCTGCGTGACAAGGGGGCGGTCGTCGGCGGCATTGTCGGCGAGATCTGGATGACGGTCTTGTTCATCCAGCTGTTCTGGATCGAGGAGCGGTTTCGCGGCAAGGGGCACGGCACGGCATTGATGGAAAGGATCGAGGCGGAGGCGCGGCGGTTTGGCGCCGTGCGGTCCTATCTCGACACCATGAGTATCCAGGCTCCCGGATTCTACCGCGCATGCGGCTATGAAGAGTTCGGTACGCTCGACGGCTATCCCAGCGGCGTGACGCGTCACTGGTTTACGAAAGCGCTGTAAGGATTGCGATGACGACGTCGAACCAAAAATTCCGCACCGGATCGAAGGAAGCGCCGACCGAGCCGTTCAAGCGCGCGGTCACCGCCTGCCTGCGCGCGATCGCGAAAAAGCCGGAGCTTGAGGTGACGTTCGCCGCGGAGCGGCCGGGGTTGGCGCCGGGCAAGGCGCGGCTGCCGGAGCCGGCGCGCAAGATGACCAAGCGAGATGCCGCGATCGTGCGCGGCCACGCCGACTCCATCGCGCTAAAACTTGCCTGCCACGATCCCAAAGTGCACCGCAAATTGATGCCGGGAAATCCGCAGGCGCGCGGGGTGTTCGAGGCGGTCGAGCAGGCCCGCGTTGAGGCGCTCGGCTCGCGCCGGATGGCGGGAGTAGCCAAAAATCTCACCGCGATGCTCGACGATCATTTTCACCGCGGCAAATTCGACGAGATCACCGACCGTGCCGACGCACCATTGTCGGACGCGCTCGCCATGCTGGTGCGCGAACGCCTGACCGGCCTCGCGCCCCCCGCTGCTGCGCGCAAGATGGTCGACCTGTGGCGGCCGCTACTGGAAGACAAGATCGGCACGCGGCTCGACCGGCTGGATCGCCTGGCGGAAGATCAGGCGAAATTCGGCGACGCGGTGCATGATCTGCTATCCGCGCTCGAACTCGGGGACGACCGTAACGCCGAAGCCGACGATGACGAGAACCAGGACGAAAACCGCGACGGCGAGAACGACCAGTCCGGCGCCGAGGGCTCGCCCGATTCCGACGCCGCACAGGAAATGAGCGCCGACCAGGCGCAGGCCTCGACCGACGAGATGTCGGAAAGCGCGATGGAAAGCGCGCAGGCCTCGACCTCCGACACCTTCGACGACGGCGAACTCGGCGACGACGAGACGCCGGGCGAAGCGACGCGGCCGAACTCGCGCGGCGCCAACGAACCGCGCGGCCCGGAATATCACGCCTTCGCGCCAAAATTCGACGAGGTGATCGCGGCCGAGGATCTCTGCGATCACGACGAGCTGGAACGATTGCGCTCTTATCTCGACAAGCAGCTCGCACATCTGCAAGGCATCGTGGCGCGGCTCGCCAACCGGCTGCAGCGGCGATTGATGGCGCAGCAAAACCGCGCCTGGGAGTTCGACCTCGAGGAAGGCATTTTGGACCCCGCGCGGCTGTCGCGCGTCGTCACCGATCCCTATCATCCGCTGTCGTTCATGCACGAGAAGGAGGCGACCTTCCGCGACACCGTTGTGACGCTGCTATTGGACAATTCCGGCTCGATGCGCGGGCGCCCGATCACGGTTGCCGCCACTTGTGCGGATATTCTGGCGCGGACGCTGGAGCGCTGCGGCGTCAAGGTGGAAATCCTGGGCTTCACCACACGAGCCTGGAAGGGCGGGCAGTCGCGCGAAGCGTGGCTCGCCGCCGGCAAGCCCGCCAATCCCGGACGGCTCAACGATCTCCGTCACATCATCTACAAGGCGGCGGACGCGCCATGGCGGCGCTCGCGCAAGAATCTGGGATTGATGATGCGTGAAGGGCTTTTGAAGGAGAACATCGACGGCGAGGCGCTCGACTGGGCGCATAAGCGGCTGCTCGGACGCGCCGAACAGCGCAAGATACTGATGATGATTTCCGACGGCGCCCCGGTCGACGATTCCACGCTGTCGGTCAATCCCGGCAATTATCTGGAGCGCCATCTGCGCCACATCATCGAGGAAATCGAGACCCGTTCGCCGGTCGAATTGATCGCGATCGGCATCGGCCACGACGTCACGCGCTACTACCGCCGCGCCGTCACCATCGTCGATGCCGAAGAACTCGGCGGCGCCATCACCGAAAAGCTCGCCGAATTGTTCAGCGAGACCCATGGCGTGCCATCCTCAGCGGCCGGCCAGCGGCGCAGATTGCATTCTTGAACATATGCGCGCATCCCTTAGCCGCCGCCGGCTCCTGAGATCGACGGCGGCGGGGATTTTGTCCGCCGCGATGCCGCATTTGGCGCAGGCGCAACTCGCGACGCAACCGCCGCCAAAGCCGGCCATTCCGGACGAATTCTCCGCCGCAGCTGCAGCTCCCGTCCCGATCAAGGTCAAGGCCTGCCCGATTCCCTTCTTCGACTCAAGCGACCATGCGCGCGTGCGCTTTGGTTCGCTCGAATATCGCAGCGGGCTGGTCCTCACCTCTTCGTTTCCGGGGTTTGGCGGATTGTCGGGATTGCGGCTGGACGCCAAGGGCGAGCGCTTCATTGCCTTGAGCGATCACGGCAGCTGGTTCACCGGGCGCATCGTCTATCAGGGACGCGCGATGACCGGGCTCGACGACGTCGAGGCCGCGCCGATGCTGGGGCCTGACGGCAAGCCGCTCGCCGCGCGCGGCTGGTTCGATACCGAATCGATCGCGCTCGATGGCTCTTTTGTTTATGTCGGGATCGAGCGCGTCAATCAGGTGGTGCGTTTCGATTTTGCCAAGGGTTTTACGCGATCGCGCGGCGAAGTTTTCCCGATGCCGCCGGCGGTGAAGAAGCTGCCGAACAACAAGGGGCTGGAAGCGCTGGTGTTCGTGCCGAAGGGTTTTGCGCTCGAGGGCACGCTGATCGCGATCTCAGAGCGCGGCCTCGATCGTGACGGCAATCTGATCGCGTTTCTGGTCGGCGGGCCGACGCCGGGGCAGTTCAGCGTTCGCCGCAGCCAGAATTTCGATATCAGCGACGCGGTATTGTTGCCGTCAGGCGAGCTTCTGGTGCTGGAGCGGAAGTTCTCGCTGCTCTCGGGCGTCGGCATCCGCATCCGCCGCATCGCGCTCAAATCGCTTGCGCCGAATGCGGTGGTCGACGGTCCCGCGATCTTCGAAGCTGATTTGGGCGAGGAGATCGACAACATGGAAGGCATCGACGCGTTCGTTACGCCGGAGGGCGAGACCGTGCTGACGATGGTATCCGACGACAATTTCTCGCTGCTCCAGCGCACCCTGTTGTTGCAGTTCAGGCTGGTGGGGTAGCGTGATATGCGAGCCAGAAAATAACGACAGCAATGCGTCGTAGACATGGTCGCGGGGGCGGGGGTAGATGGCGGCTTCCAACGATGCGTTCGACTTATTCAGGGAACTCACATGCTCGCCCTGGTGTTTGAAGTAACTCCGAAGCCCGACGGCTACCAGCGCTATCTCGATATCGCAGCCTCCTTGCGGCCGGCCCTAGACAAGCACGAGGGGTTGTTGTTCATCGATCGCTATCGCAGCCTGTCAAAACCCGGCACGATTTTGTCTCACTCACTTTGGCGGGATGAAGCGTCGATGGCCGCGTGGCGCACCTTCGAGTCGCACCACCACGCCCAAGTTGCCGGCCGCGAACATGTCTTCGAGGACTATAGGCTGCGGATTGCCGACGTTGTCTTCGCACGAATGCCCAACGCGAGCGACTGGCGGACATCGCGTCCATCGTCCTACTACGAGCCGGGTACCCGTTCGCCGCGCTATCTTGTGATTGTCTCCTCGCGTGGAGCGCCATGCGATGGCGAAGCATCGGACAGGTTCGAGAGCCTAAATCGGCCCAACGAGTTTCTCACGCTGTACGACGCTGGCGACCTCGGCACAGCCACGTCGCTGCTCGAATCCCTTACCAAGCCGATGCCGGGCGCGGCAGCTTTGGAAACGACGAGTGTCCGTCTGTGTGAAATCGAGCGTGATTACGGCATGTTCGACCGACGCGAAGCGCCTCAGTACTATCCGGTGGTCTCCAAAGCTTCTGCTGCCGGTGTTTGAGTAAACTAGGCAGGCTTGCCGCTGGTGGGGTGAAACGGGGGTATCGATGTTTCAATCGATCCGATGGTTGTTTGTTGTCCCGGCTTTTTTCCTGGCAGTCACCGTGCACGCGGAAAACTGGCCGTCGCGGCTGATCAAGGCGGTGATTCCGTTCGGCGCCGGCAGCGCCACCGACGTGGTGCCGCGGCTGGTGTTCGATCGTCTCACGGCGGAGCTGGGCCAGCCGATCGTGATCGAAAATCGCCCCGGCGCCGGCGGCACGCTC
>Ga0209331_1000888_pt1 | contig 10309 bp, 13 predicted proteins | sample JacPinW_OM3H0_M3_FD_187971 | JGI IMG/M metagenome (GOLD analysis project Ga0209331, IMG submission 187971) | Forest soil microbial communities from Algoma, Ontario, Canada - Jack Pine, Ontario site 1_JW_OM3H0_M3 (SPAdes) (version 2) | ecosystem: Environmental > Terrestrial > Soil > Boreal... | reverse complement strand
AAGCCGATCCTGTCGGCCGAGCAGATCGAGGATATCGTGGCGTATCTCGCAAGCTTACGCGAATAGGAAAGCAGAACCAGCGATGCGCAAGCAAGACGAATCCACCCGCCGCCAGTTCCTCGGCATCGCCGGCAGCGCGGCTGTGATCGGCGCGATCCCCATCGTGACGCTGCGGCCTGCGGACGCGACGCCCGCCATGCTGGCCAGCGCCATCAGGAACGTCGTGGGCGAGGCCGAGGTGCGGACGGGCAAGGTCAAGCTCGATGTGCCGCCGCTGGTCGAAAACGGCAACACCGTGCCGATGACCGTCAGTGTTTCGAACCCGATGACCCCTGATGATTACGTCAGGAGCATCCACGTTTTCAACGAGAAGAACCCGCAGCCCAATATCGGCAATTTTTATCTCGGCCCGCACGCCGGCCGCGCCCAGGTTTCGACCCGCATTCGCCTTGCCGACAGCCAGAAGATCGTCGCCATCGCGCGGCTGTCCGACGGTTCGTTCTGGTCCGTCAGTGTGGACGTCGTGGTGACGTTAGCTGCCTGCACCGAGGAGGTGATCTGATGGCATCCGCACTGATCAACGTTCCGGCACGCGCGAAGCGCGGCGCGATCATCGAGATCAAGACGCTGATGTCGCATATCATGGAGACCGGCTACCGCCATACTGCGGATGGCGAGGTCGTTCCGCGCAACATCATCACCAGCTTTAGCTGCCGTTACAACGGAACCGAGATTTTCCGCGCCGATCTGTTCCCGGCGATTGCGGCCAACCCGTTCGTCACCTTCTTCACAGTGGCGACCGAGAGCGGCAAATTCGAATTCGAGTGGATTGGCGACAGAGGTTTTACCGAGACCGCTTCGGCCTCGATTACCGTCGAATGAGGTCTGCCCGCACGATAGCCCTTGCGGCGCTGCTGGTCGCAGCCTTCGCCTCGCTTCTCTCCGCCAATGAAATCCCGCAAGGCGAGCGCCGGTCCGGTTACAGTTTCATGTCGCCGGACACAAAGGCCATGCAGAACGACGATACGACCAATCCCGGCATGCTGTGGGTGCTCGACGGCGAAGCGTTGTGGAAGAGCAAGGCCGGCGCGACTGGCAAGGCCTGCGCCGATTGCCATCATGACGCCGGCGCCAGCATGAAGGGCGTCGCGGCGCGCTATCCCGCGTTCGACAAGACGCTCGGGCGCCCCGTCAATCTGGAGCAGCGCATCAATCTGTGCCGGGCCCGGCATCAAGAGGCGACACCGCTCCCTTACGAAAGCCGCGACCTGCTGGCGCTCACTGCATTCGTCGCGCAGCAATCGCGCGGCGTCGCCGTCGAAGCCGGCGCCGACCCAGAGCTCGAACCCTTCGTCGCAAGGGGACACGACCTGTTCATGCAACGGCAGGGCCAGCTCAATCTCGGCTGCACCAATTGCCACGACGACAATTGGGACAAGCGCCTTGCGGGCTCCGCCATCACGCAAGGACACCCGACGGGGTATCCGCTTTACCGGCTGGAGTGGCAATCGCTCGGTTCGCTGCAGCGCCGCCTGCGCGCCTGCATCACCGGCATCCGCGCCCAGGCTTACGATTACGGCGCGCCGGAACTGGTTGAGCTGGAGCTTTATTTGATGTCGCGCGCGCGAGGGATGCCGATCGAGACGCCGGCGGTGCGGCCGTGAGCTACCGCTGCTCGCGGGCGCATCGCCATCACATTTTCACAACGACGGCAAAGAAAAAACCAAGTTCCTACCGACGCTGACCGTCTTCTCACAACAACCGGTGGAGGACAATCATGGCAGCGAAACCCGTCCCCGACGGTTACCACACCGTCACGCCTTATCTCACCGTGCGCGGCGCGTCGAAAGTCATCGAATTTCTCAAACAGGCTTTCGGGGCTAAATTATCCCATGAGCCGGTCAAGCGGCCGGACGGAACCATCATGCACGCGCAGGTCCAGATCGGCGACTCCGTCGTAATGATTGCCGATGAAAACGAGATGGCAAAGGCGACACCGTCGTCGCTTTACCTCTACGTTCCGGACGTGGACAGCGTGTACCAGCAGGCGGTCAAGGCCGGCGGCAGTCCGGTGATGGAGCCAATGGACATGTTCTACGGCGACCGCAGCGGCAGCGTGAAGGATCCGTCCGGCAATAGCTGGTTTATCGCGACGCACAAGGAAGATGTCGCGCCGCAGGAATTGGCGAAGCGCGCCGACGCCTTTATCAAGCAGCAGAAGGGCAAGGCAGCTTGAGCGGCATCGTTCAGTCCTCCCCTCCCGCACAGGAGGGGAACTGAGTTTGCGGCGTCATCGCGCGTCGTATGACTTGATCGAGCAAATCGGTGCGAGCGACGCGTGCTGGTCCTGTAGCCCGCCGCCGCGGTTCGAAAGCCAACGAGGCGTACCTCAATAGACGGTCGATCAGCGCCGTCCGTAGCAGTGGAACCCGCCGTAAATTCCCGATCGGTCCCGCTCGAAACCGTCAGCACTTCGTTCCTCGTCGCGACGCCAGATTTGACGGAGCGACGCAAGCTCCGCGCCTTCCAGCGGGGACTCCGCGCCGGCGGTGCGGAAGATCACGCGAACGTTGTCGCTGCCGGTGCGATCGATGGCATTCCAAAGCGCGCGGATCTCCTCCGGCGCCATCCAGTCCTGCGAGTCCAGCAGCACCACGGCATCAACCTCGCGCGCCGGAAGGCTTTCCAGGAACAGCCGAAGATTGGCGTGGACCGGAATGACCAATCCCGCGCCGTTGCGCATGCGTTCAAACTGGCTGCGCTGCAAATAAGGCGGCAGACAGCGATCGCCGGGTCCGGGGTAGCTGCGATGCAGCGCCTGCCAGGCAAAGTAATTCGTGTCGTTGGGGTGACCGTTGATCAGGCGCAACAACCGCTCGTGAAGCACTTCGTTGAGCGGCGCGCCTGCCCCCAGCAGCACCCGCTGCTGGGGCGGAATGCCCAGACTGAACAGCAAGGCCGGGGTTCCAGTTATCAGGCGAGCCAAAGGCGAATGAAACAGCCGATCCAGGCGATCGAGCGCCTGAATGCGTTCGGGAGCATCCGTTCTGCCGTTCAGTAGCGCCACGAGATCGATCCGGGCGAATTTTGCCAACAGGTGCGCAAGGCCGATGAAGCGGCCGAGCATGCCGTGGCGGTAAAACCCATCGGTGAAATAGGCATGCCGCGGACGCCCGATGACGTTGCGCTTGTCCCAGTAAGCGCGCGCATCGGCATCCAACATCCGTTGCAGCCGCTCGCGATAGAGCGCGGAATTGGAGGGCGAGGCAGCCTCGCCGAAGAACTGCCAGAATTCGGCGTATTTGGAAAACGCACGAAGCCCGGCGAGTTTGAGTTTGAGCAGCGAAAGGTGTGCTTCATTGAGGTCGACCGCGTACACCTGCGCCGGTTGCGCGGTGAGATACGACAGCGCGTTGCATCCGCCGGATGAAATGGTGACGATAGTCGATCCGACCGGCAACTGAAGCGCGGCGAGGTCGGCTTCCGGATCCTCCCATATCTGGGTGTAGACAAGGCGGCGAAACCAGAATGCGAAAAGCCTGTCCCAAACGGTCGCTTCGTCCTCGCCTCTGCTATTGCGGATAGCGTCCGCGATAAGCTGCGTATTCATCCATCCTCCGAATCAGCAATCTGAGCAGGGTATCGCGCGCTCACTGCAGTTTTGCGACAGCCCGCAGAAGCAAACACAGCGTGGAGAACCGCTTCGTCAGCAATATTTCCGCGATCATTCGCGCACACCCCCCTGTCACACCCCTGTCGCGCGAACATCAGAAGGGAATGAGCTACACAGGCGAGATGAGGTGCATGGATGTCTGCCTATTCCTCCGATACCGGCGCGGACACCTCGTGGCCGGCCGAAGCAACACGCCGCATGAACCGGATGTATCGCCGGCAACGCCACATCTACGATGGAACGCGGCGATACTACCTTCTCGGTCGAGACCAACTGATCGCCGGCCTGCGGCCCGACGCCGGCACTAGCGTGCTGGAAATCGGCTGCGGAACCGGCAGAAACCTTGTATTGGCCGCCCGGCTGCATCCCGACGCGCGATTTTTCGGCATCGATGTTTCGACCGAAATGCTGACGTCTGCGATATCAGCCATTTCGCGGCGTGGCTTGACGAACCGTATTCGCGTCGCGCATGGCGACGGAAGGGCGTTTGATCCGCAGGCTTTGTTCGGCGTCGCGTTCTTCGACCATGTGATGATTTCATACAGTCTTTCGATGATCCCGGACTGGCGTCGTGTTCTCCAAACGGCCGCAAGCCACCTCAGGCCCGGCGGCCGTTTGCACATTGTCGATTTCGGTGATCAGGAACGACTGCCTGATATAGCCCGTGCGCTGCTGCAGCGATGGCTTGCCTTGTTTGATGTCACGCCGCGCGACGATCTTGAGCGCGAGCTTTCAGCCATGGCTGATACCGCCGGCGCCAATCTGAAGTTCGAACGCCCATTCCGTGGTTATGCTCAATGCGCCGTGCTGACGCTTCCGCCGGAGTCAGGGACGCCGTGAGCGCATGGCTTGCACTTCTTGCGGCGGGATTGTTTGAGATCGCGCCCGCGTGAGGAGCCGAAACGGCTCACAGCTCGCGCTTTGCGCGCAAACTCCTCCACCCTTCCACGCCGCCGAATAAGCCGAGCGCCATCACTAACGGAAGGAAGTGGTACAAGAATCGGAACATGAGAAGGGCCGCGATCAGCGGCTCCCTGTCTTCACCGCCAAGTCCGATCAATATCGCCGCGTCGAATACTCCGATTCCTGCCGGCGTATGACTCGCGAAGCCCAGCAATGTCGCGGCGATGAAAACAGCGGTCAGGCGGAAGATCCCGATATTCATCCCGGCCGGAATAAGTACGTGCATCGCAAGCGCGGCGGCGCCGAGATCGACGATCCCGATCGCGATCTGCAGCAACACCATCGGCCCGGACGGAAGCCGGACCGGCCACCGCCGGGTTCCGATGCTTCTTGGGGAAAGCCAACTCCAGACCAGAAACGTGACGATCCCGAGAAGCAGCGCTGCGGCCAGCAACCGATTAAGCTGCGGCGGCAGATAATCCATCAGACTGATGGCGCCGGACTCGTAAAAGAGGCTGAGCCCGAGTGCTGTCAGGTTGCCCAACCAGAATGTGAGCCCGGTCAGGAAACAGATATTCGCCACGTCGACAGCGCCAAGGCCATTGCACGAATAGATTCGATAGCGGATTACCGGCGAGATCAGCGCAACCGCGCCTACTCCGTGCGCAATTGGATAGCTGGTGAAGCTCGCGAGAGCTGCGATCCGGTACGGGATGTCTTTACGCCCAATCGTACGAAGCGCCAGCAGATCGTAGAGGGTCAAACTACCGTATGAAATCGCCACGAGCATCAGAGCCAGTGCGATCAGGCCAGCGTTTGTGCGTCGAACAACTGCGAATACCTCGTCGTAGTCAACGTTCTTGAGTGCATGCGTCAGAGCGAATACGGCCAACGCAGCGATGGCGACGCTGACGACGACACCCAAGCCTCTCAGTCGGGCGCCGCTGACAGGCGTCTTTTTCAGCACAATGACTTCCAGCCTGTCTGTCCGATCGGGGGCAACGGCGTCACGTTGCCGCCTGATTCGAAGCGATTGCTGCAATCCCTTGACACGTTGATGTGACAGGCGCGTTACCGGCCGTTTTCGAACACCGCGATTCTAAAAAGCGATTTAATCGAAGTCCCGACGCAATGTGGTCGCATCCCATTCACGCCGTCTGTGTAAGACACCCGCGAGAACTCTAGCATCTTCGAGGCAGTATGAACGCGGACATCGATTACGATCTCACACCGGATCAGTGGGAAGCGCTAAAGGCGCTTCGTGCGCCCGCACCGAACTCTCGCGGCTTGATTCGACACGTCGTTGAGAATCTCGTCGCGCTTGGTCTTGCGGCAATGACCGACGATCGCCCGGTCATTACCCGCAAAGGCCGCAGCGTGCTGCTGCGGGGCTCGCCGCGACTGTGGGACGTGGCGGCTTGATGTCGGACCTTTAGCGGGCCCGGCGTCGGCAAGTCGACGCCCGGCTTCGCGCCTCCATATTATTCGGCAGGTGCCGCCAGCGGCATTCCGGGATGTGAAGCGGGAAGGCCACTGGTGCCGTACTTGCCCGCCGCGAAGAACCCGGCCGCCACGACGGCATAGGCCAACGCGACGCCGGGCGTCACGCCAAGTCCGCCGCCGACGCCGACAGCTTCGCCGTGCATGAAGCCAAAATAGGTCAACACCGCGCCGGACAGTGCAAAAGCCGAAGCTCTGACAAAGTCGCGCTCGATCACGAATACGCCGATGGCGCCGAGCACGAGGCCCGTGAGGATCGAACCGCCGCCCATCACTTCCAGCCCGTGATAGAGCACGCCTTGCTGAGGCAGCGAGGCGATTGCCGCGGCCTTGACCTCGCCCACCTTGTCGGCCGCAAGCCCGCCCACTTTCTGCGCGGCATTGATGGTCGAGCCAAGCATGGTGTCGATCTGCAGCTTGGCCCACGCCGCGAGATGTGGCGTCAAGGCGAGCACGATCGCAGGTGCATGCTTGACCGGCGTCGTCTGGAACGCCTGCGCGCCGATCAGCATGCCGATGTAGAGCAGGATCGGCGAGATCGCGACCACCGGCACCAGCGCCAGCAGGACGGAGATGATGCCGAACCATGACAGTACAATCACCATGATCCCGGTCGCGGCCGAATAGCCGATCCGGCCGCCCATCGCCTTCCATCCGGGATGGCCGATATAGACGGCGTTGATGAACGGATTTCCCATCAGGCAGCCGATCAGGCTGACGACGCCGTCGGCTGTCAGTACCCGCGTGGTCGGATATTCGTCGCCCGCGGCCTCGGCGCTTTCGACGTTGTCCATGGCCTCGACGAGATCGTAGATGCCGAACGGAATCGCCGTCACCAGAATGATGCCGAGGAATTCGAAGCCCGAGAAGACCTGGCCGATTGCCGGAATTGGTATGGAGAAACCGAAGCTCGCGAAGGCGTCGCCGACGCCCTTGACGCTCAGGCCACCAAGCCCAAGACCGAACAGGTTCGAACCCCAGGCGATGACCATGCCGACCGCGATGGCGACGAGCCCGGCCGGGATTCCCCTGGGATACTTCACGCCGCCGAACCAGCTCACCAGGATGATGGCGAAGCAGACGAGACCGATCTGCGGCGTCATGTACATCTCGAGCGCCGGCCGCATCGAGATGAATGTCACGGATACGCCGGCGAGCGTGCCGAGCAGGGCGGCGCGGGGCGTAATTTTTCGAATGTATGGCGCAATAAATCCGCCGATCATCAGAATGAAGCTCTGGAAGAACACCCAGACCAGGCCAGCGGACCAGCCCTTGATCGGATCGCCGGTCTTGATCGTGATCGGCAGCATGATCACGAAGGTGACGATGAACATGTGCGGCACGCTGACGCCGGAAGGCAACGCGCAAACGTCGGTGCGGCCGCTCTTCTGCGCCAGCCGATAGGCCAGCCACGCATAGTAAAATGTGGAGAGGCACATCATCAGGCCGAGCGCCGGCAGGATGCGGCCGAATACCAGCGAGTCCGGCATCTTCAGCACGAAACGCAATAGCCCCGTAAGCACCAGCATGTTGACCAGAATGTTGGTGCCGAAACCGAAAAACGCGTTCCAGTCGCCCGGCGTCCACAATACGGGTTTGAAATCGCCTTCGTCCGCAGTCACTGTCGTGCTCATCGTGATGCCCCTGCTGCTAATTTGTTCGAAGTCTCCGTGGTCATTGCCTTAAGGACCGCGGCGGAGTCACTGACCCAGCCGAAGATGCCACCCTGGGCCTTGATCATTTTCAGGCCCATCTCGTGGAATTCAGGGAAATAGGATGCGCAGCCGTCGGCCAGCACGACGCAGCGGTAGCCGCGATCGTTGGCCTCGCGCACCGTGGTGTTGACGCAGACTTCGGTGGTCACGCCGCACACCAGCAAATTCACGATGCCGTATTTCTGCAGAACATCGCCGAGCCCGGTCGCGTAGAACGCGCCCTTGCCGGGCTTGTCGATGACGATCTCGCTGTCGAGCGGATATAGCGCGGGAATGATGTCGTGGCCGGCTTCGCCGCGGATCAGGATCCGTCCCATCGGGCCGGGATCGCCGATGCGAAGGCTTGGCGCCCCGCGCTCGATCTTCGCCGGCGGCGCGTCGGACAGATCGGGCAAATGGCCCTCGCGGGTGTGCACGATGAGCATCCCCATGTCGCGGGCGGCGCCGAGTACCGCCGCGATCGGCTTTACCGCGCGGGCAAGCTGCGAGACATCGTTGCCCAGCGTTTCGCCGAAGCCGCCCGGCTCCATGAAATCGCGCTGCATGTCGATGATGAGAAGCGCCGTCGTGGACCAGTCGAGTTCAATCGGCCCTGGCTCCGCCGCGACCGCGCCGCTGGATGGCCGCCTTGAGTTCGCCATGACGTACCCGCCCCACGCGAGAGAACTCTCGAAAACGAACTAAGCAAGGCCCGTGCCATTGTGTACAACGCCGTCAGGCACCGCTGCGGTTGGGAATCATTCGTATTTTCAGTCAGTTGTATTGTGAGCCCGCGTTTGCTCATTCCCTGTGCGCAAGCTTTGTAACGTGCATTTGCTTATTCATTGAGCGTGATGTTCCCTACGTACACCTTGCAGAGGAGCGCAGGAGTTCACATGCGATATGCTTGCCGCGTAAGCGCGACGTCGCTGATGCGGGGCTGGCCTCGTGGTATTTCCGGAATACTCGCTGCACGGCCTGTCGATGGACACCAATCCCGAGATCATGTGCCGGCTCGATGGGCCGGAAGTCGCAGCGTTCAAGAAGGCCTGCATCGACAACAATCTGGGTCTGTTTCTCCATCATGGAGTTCACCCCGACGGCAACCCTTACAATTCGGGCCTCATCATCGACGATCGCGGCGAGATCAAGCTCTATTACCGGAAATTCCATCCGTGGATTCCGGTCGAGCCCTGGGAGCCCGACGATATCGGCATTCCCGTCGTCGAAGGACCGAAGGGCGCAAAAATCGCGCTGATCATTTGCCATGACGGCATGTTCCCCGAGATGGCGCGCGAATGCGCCTACAAGGGCGCCGAAATCATGATCCGCACCGCCGGCTACACCGCGCCGATTCGCGAAAGCTGGCGCTTCACAAATCAGGCTAACGCTTTCCAGTACCTGATGGTGACGGCCAACGTGCATGTGGGGCTCCGACGGCTCGTTCGATTCCATGGGTGAAGGCATGGTCGTGAATTTCGACGGCAGCATCATCGCTCACGGAACGACGGGGCGTGCCGACGAGATCATCACGGCCGAGATGCGGCCCGATCTGGTGCGCGAGGCGCGGATTCGCTGGGGCGTCGAAAACAACATCTACCAGCTTTGGCACCGCCGCTAGGTCGCCGCGAAAGGCGGCGCGATGGATTGCCCCTACACCTTCATGCAGGACATGGTGGCCGGCACGTTCCGGCTGGCGTGGGAGGATCAGGTCAAGATCACCGACGGCACATCCTGTGGCTTCCCGGTCCCCACGCGCGTCTTTGGGGCAAAGACCGCCAAGGCGGCGGAATGATTGTTCATATTTGAGTTCCCGGGTTCCGGCTGGCACGCTTGTTGCTCGTTTATCGGTTAAGATGTCCTGAACCGGTCCAAGGGGGAGCGTTCGATGACGACGATCACCACCGCTGCGCCAGTTGGGCGAAAGCCGCTGTATTCCTCGCTGTTTGTTCAGGTCCTGACCGCGCTTCTACTGGGGATCGTGCTCGGAATGGCCGTTCCCGATTTCGCTGTCGGGCTGAAGATTTTCAGCGATGCCTTTTTGAAGCTGATTTCGATGATCGTCGCGCCGATCGTGTTCTGCGTGGTCGTGCATGGCATCGCGGGCGCCGGCGACCTCAAAAAGGTCGGGCGGGTCGGCGTCAAGGCTCTGGTCTATTTCGAGGTGATGACCACGGTCGCGCTGATCATCGGGCTCTTGCTCGCCTATTTGTTCGGGCCGGGCCACGGCATGAACATCGACCCGTCGTCGCTCGATGCCAAGGCACTCAATACTTACGCCGACAACGCCCACAAGCTGCAGGGCGGCGGTATCGGCAGCTTCCTCCTCAACATCATCCCGACCACCTCATTTGACGCGCTGGCGCGTAACGACGTGCTGCAGGTGCTGTTTTTCGCGATTCTATTCGGCGTCAGCCTCGCGCTTGTCGGCGGCGAAAAGGGCGAGCGCATCGGTTCGTTCATCGACGCCGTATCGACCGTGCTGTTCCGGGCGATGGGGTTGATCGTGCGCCTCGCGCCGCTCGGCGTGCTCGGCGCG
>Ga0209331_1000887_pt1 | contig 10310 bp, 11 predicted proteins | sample JacPinW_OM3H0_M3_FD_187971 | JGI IMG/M metagenome (GOLD analysis project Ga0209331, IMG submission 187971) | Forest soil microbial communities from Algoma, Ontario, Canada - Jack Pine, Ontario site 1_JW_OM3H0_M3 (SPAdes) (version 2) | ecosystem: Environmental > Terrestrial > Soil > Boreal... | reverse complement strand
AAGCAGGGCGGCACCGACGTGCGCTCCAATTTGACGCGCGCAACGCCGGACGGCGACGGCTATTCCGTCACCGGGCATAAATGGTTCATGTCGGCGCCGATGTGCGACGCCTTTTTGGTGCTGGCACAGGCCGATCAGGGCCTGACCTGCTTCTTCATGCCGCGCTTTCGCCCCGATGGATCGGTCAACGCGATCCAGTTCCAGCGCCTGAAGGACAAGCTCGGCAACCGCTCTAACGCGTCCTCCGAGGTCGAATTCACGGGCGCCTATGCGACGCGGGTCGGCCACGAGGGCAAGGGCATCCGCACCATCATCCAGATGGTGCAATTGACGCGGCAGGATTGCGCGATTGCGTCCGCCGGCCTGATGCGCTCCGGGCTCGCGCATGCGCTGCACCACGCGCGGCACCGCAGCGTGTTCCAAAAGCACCTTGCCGATCAGCCGCTGATGCAGATGGTGCTTTCGGACATGGCGCTGCACGTCGATGCGACCATCGCGCTGGTGATGCGGCTGTGCCGTTCGTTCGATCAGGCGCCGCAGGATGCCGGCGAAGCCGCGTACCTGCGGCTCCTGACGCCCGCAATCAAATACTGGGTCTGCAAAAGCGCGCCGGGATTCTTGTACGAAGCGATGGAGTGCCTCGGCGGCAACGGCTATGTCGAGGAGGGCATTCTGGCGCGGCATTTCCGCGAGTCGCCGGTCAATGCGATCTGGGAAGGTTCGGGCAATGTAATGTGCCTCGACGTGCTGCGGGCGCTGTCGCGGGAGGCGGAAGCGGCCTCCGCGGTGTTGCAGGGTCTCACTGATGAAGCCAAAGGGCTGCCGGGCGCGGACGAAGCGGTAGCGTTCATCGGCAAGGCTTTTCGACGGCCGGACTCTGAGCGCGTGGCGCGGCTTGCGGTGGAGAAGCTGGCGCTGCTCGCGGCAGCCGCCGCTCTTCAAAAAGTGTCGCCGCATGACGCCGAGCTGTTCGCGCGGACCCGGCTCGCCCAGAATCACGCCAGCATGTACGGCGCCGTCGATCTTACCGCCGACGATGTCAGAGGTCTCCTGGAGCGGGCGCTGCCATAATGGATTCTCTCGATCCCGCAAGTCCCCTGACCTCGGTCATCCCTGCCCAACGCCCGCCGCGCATCTGGAAATTCTGGGGCACATTGCTGTGGGGCCTGTTTGTGTTCGCGGCGATGTTTGTCGGACAGCTCGCGGTCATCGCCTGGTTCATCCTGCGGCAGGAAGGGCCGCTCGATGTCGCCGCCATGATCCATGTCGTCGGCGGCGGCCTGACGATTTCGCTGTCGGTGATCACCGGCTTGCCTGCGGTCCTCGCCGCGCTGTGGGTTGCGATCCGCGTTTCCGGCACGCCGTTTGCCGACTATCTCGCGCTGCGCTTGCCCTCCTGGAGCGGCCTTCTGATCGGCGCCGTCGCGCTGTTCGTGCTGGTGATGGGCTGGGACATGATATCGCGCGCCACCGGCCGCGCGGTCGAGCCGGGATTCATGGGCGACGTCCTGAAATCGGCGCGCGCCGCCGGTGCGCTGTGGCTGTTGGTGATCGCCTTCTGCGTCGCCGCTCCGATCTCGGAGGAATTTTTCGCGCGCGGCTTTCTCTACCGCGGCTGGTCTCAGTCGTTCCTTAAGGCGCCGGGCGCCATCTTGCTGTCGTCGGCGGTGTGGACGGTGCTGCATCTGCAATACGACTGGTTCTTCCTCGGCGAAGTGTTTTCGATCGGGCTATTGCTCGGCTATCTCCGCTATCGCTTCAATTCGACCTGGCTGACGGTCATCCTGCACGGTTGCAATAATCTGGCTGCGGTGGTGCAGACCTACGTGCTGACGGGGCAGGGGTAGTTCTTCCCGTCATTGCGACCCGTTGGCTCGCAATGACGATCTTGGTTGTCAGCGTCCCCCGCCCAAATTCGCCAGCCGGTCCAGCGCGCCCTGCAGGATGAAGATCGCGGCATGTTCGTCGATCACTTCCGCGCGGCGGGCGCGGCTCATGTCCATGCCGATCAATTCGCGCTCGACGGCCACGGTCGAGAGCCGCTCGTCCCACAAGGCGATCGCAAGATCGGTAAGTTTTGCAAGATTGCGGGCGAAGGCGCGGGTGGATTGCGCGCGGGGCCCCTCGCTGGCATCCATATTGACCGGTAGGCCCAAGACAAAACCAACGGCGTTGCGCTCGCCGGCGATGGCGAGCAGCCGCGCCGCGTCGGCCTTGAACGCCTTGCGCTGGATGGTTTCGACGCCGGTCGCGAGTTTTCGGTCGGGATCGGATACCGCGACCCCGATGGTCTTGGTGCCCAAATCAAGACCGACCAGCGCGCCTCGTGCGGGCCAGTGCGCGACGGCGTCGATCAGGGGTAGGATGAGGGCCGGCATGGCGCTCGCATAACATGTGGCCGGCCTGGCGGGAAAGGTTTGGTGGAATGGACCGGCTGACTTTATTCGGATTGTTCGCGGTCACATTGATGCTCGTGTGTTACGCGCTGGAGGAAACCAGCCGCTGGTTCGTGCTGGCGTTTGCGGTCGCCTGTGCGCTCGGCTCAATCTACGGATTTCTGCAGGGCGCCTGGCCGTTCGGGCTGGTCGAGGCGGTCTGGGCGGTCGTGGCGCTGCGGCGCTGGAGCGTCAGGCCGCTATGACCTGACCATCTTCCTTCAGGCAGGCGACGAGACCCTGCAGCGCACTGTATTGATGCGCGCCGCGGCGCTGAATGAACAACGTATCGACCCGCGACTGCGACGCACTGAGCGCATGGAGATGGATGCTGCCACTAAGATCGCGGCGCTCGACGACGGCGCGCGGCAACAGCGTGACGCCCATGTCGGCCGCGACGCAGCCGATCATGCCATCGAGCGTGCCGAATTCGAACCGCGCGGCAGACGGCCATCCGAACTCCGTAAACACCTGCTCGAGCCGCTGCCGGTAAGTGCAGCCGGTGCGGAACACCAGCGCGGTCGGACCGGATTCGCTGGTGCCGGCGCGGAGCGCCGCGAGACTTTTCCAGCGGCTCGCCGTTACCAGCACCAGCTCTTCTTTGAAAGCCGTCGTGGCCGTGAGTTCGTCATGATCGATCGGTCCGGCGACGAAGGCGCCATCGAACGTGCCATCAAGCACGGAAGCGACCAGATCCGCGGTGGTCGCGGTCCGCAGGCTCAACTGCACCGCCGGAAAACGCCGGTGAAATTCGGCGAGCAGCGCCGGCAGGCGTACCGCGGCTGTCGTCTCCATCGACCCGATCGAAAGCGGCCCTTTCGGTTCGCCGTCGTCGCGTGCCGCAAGCACGGCTTCGCGCAACAGCGCCGCCATGCGCTGGGCATAAGGCAGCAACCGCCGGCCGGCGCCGGTCAAGGTCATGCCGCGGCTGTGCCGCTCAAACAACGGCGTGCCGATTTCGGCCTCGAGCGCCTTCACGCGCTGGGTGATGTTCGACTGAACCGTGTTGAGCTCGTCGGCGGCGCGGGTGATGCCGCCGGTGCGCGCCACCGTAGCAAAAGTCGTCAAATCGGACAATTCCATGGAACCTGCTCCGTTTCATTTATGAGATGGCAGCATTCTAAAGAAATCATTTATCGAGAACGATAGCCGCGCCTATTCTAACTGTCCAGCCCAGGAGAATTGGATATGCCGAATGACGCGCCACTCACCGCTCTCCTGGGCATCCGGCATCCCGTTCTGCTGGCGCCAATGGACGTTGTCTCCGGGGCTCGCCTGACCGAAGCGGTGAGTAACACCGGAGGTTTTGGCATTCTCGGCGGCGGTTACGGCGAACGCGCCTGGCTCGAACGGGAGACGGCCAAGCTCAAGCAGGTGTCAGCACCGTTCGGCATCGGCTTCATCACCTGGAGCTTGGCGAAACAGCCCGAACTGTTGGATGTCGCGCTGAACGCACAGCCTCGCGCGATGATGCTGTCGTTTGGCGATCCCAAACCATTTGCGCCCCGGATCAAGGCCAGCGGTGCGCTGTTGATCTGTCAGGTTCAAAGTGAGGACATGGCCGAGCAGGCGCTGCAAGCCGGCGCCGATATTCTCGTCGCCCAGGGTACCGAGGCCGGCGGCCACGGAGCGTCCCGCACCACCATCGATATCGTGCCATCCATTGTCGACCTCGCGGCCGGCGGCGTCCCGGTTGTGGCCGCTGGTGGCATTGCCGACGGCCGCGGGCTTGCGGCGATGATGATGCTCGGTGCCGACGGCGTGCTCCTGGGCACGCGTTTCTACGCCAGCCAGGAAGCGGATGGCGCGGAGGAGGCCAAGAAACGAATCTGCGGCGCCCGGAGCGGCAGCACGAAGCGCGGCATCATTTTCGATATGTCACGCAACAATGTCTGGCCGGCGCCGTTTACCGGACGCTGCCTCATCAACGATCACGCTCGGCGCTGGTCGGGCCGCGAGCTTGAGCTGTTGCAAAATGTAAACACGGTCGCCGCCGAATATACGGCGGCGAAATCTGCCGGCAATTTCGATATCGCGGCGGTGATCGCGGGCGAAGCCGTCGGGCTGATCCACGACATTCCGAGGGCGGCCGAGATCGTCGATCGCATTGTGACGGAGGCAGAGCAGATACTGCTCGGACGGCGTAACTCCTCCGGGGCCTTGCGAGGCTAGCGCGCAAGCCGGTGTCACTCACTGCGATGCATGTTACCATGCTCGCGCCAATCCATTCGAACGAATGAGCAGACCATGTGGCCGGACCGCCGACTTCTCAAATTGATCAAGACCGAGCTTCCCATCATCCTGGCGCCGATGGCCGGCGTCATGGACGCCGACCTCGTGATCGCAGCGGCGCAGGGCGGGGCGCTGGGCTCGCTGCCGTGTGCGATGCTGTCGGTGGAGAAGGCGCGCGAGCAGGTCAATATCATCCGCCAGCGCGTCTCGGCGCCGGTCAACATGAACTTCTTTTGCCATAGGGCCGTCGATGCCGACCCCGCGCGTGAGGCTCGATGGAAGCAGCGGCTCGGGACTTACTATAAGGAGTTCGGGTTAGACCCGGCGGCACCGATCAACGCCGCCAATCGCGCGCCGTTCGACGCGGCGATGTGCGAACTGGTCGAGGAATTGAAGCCGGAAGTGGTCAGTTTCCATTTCGGCCTGCCGGATCAGGCGCTGCTCGCGCGCGTCAAGGCGGCCGGCTCGATCGTGATCTCGTCGGCGACCATCGTGAAGGAGGCGATCTGGCTCGAGGAGAACGGCGCCGACGCCATCATCGCCCAAGGCGCCGAAGCCGGCGGCCATCGCGGCATGTTCCTGACCGAGAACATCACTGAGCAGCCCGGCACCTTCGCGCTGGTGCCGCAGGTGGTCGATGCCGTGCGGGTCCCCGTGATCGCGGCGGGTGGCATCGCCGACGGGCGGGGCATCGCGGCCGCATTCGCGCTCGGTGCGGCCGGCGTGCAGATCGGCACCGCCTATCTGCGCTGCCCGGAATCCAAGGTGATCGCCCCGGCACGCGTGGCGTTGGCGCAGGCACGGGACGATTCCACCGTCATCACCAATGTCATGACCGGGCGCCCCGCGCGGGGCGTCGCCAATCGCGTGATGCGCGAAGTCGGCCCGATTTCGCCGGACGCACCGGCGTTTCCCCATGCCGCCACGGGACTGGCGCCCCTCAAAGCGGCTGCTGAAAAACTCGGCAAGGTCGATTTCACCAATCTCTGGGCGGGGCAGGCGGTGCGGCTCGGCCGCGAGATGCCGGCCGCCGAGCTGACCCGGGCATTGGCGGGTGCGGCGCTGGCGCGGCTGAGCCAGATGGCACGCTAACGGAGCATCCCGCGGTTGCGGCGCAAAAGCCTCGTCTGCTATACGGCGGGCTCAATTTCCCGCCGCAAAGGCCTATATAATGTCCGTCGACGCTGCCACTGTCCGCCGTATCGCCCATCTGGCGCGGATTGCGGTCGCCGAGACAGAGATTCCGCATTTGCAGGGCGAGTTGAACGCGATGCTGGCCTTTGTCGAGCAGTTGTCGGAAGTCAATGTCGAGGGCGTCGAGCCGATGACGTCAGTCACGCCGATGGCCATGAAGAAGCGCCCGGACGTGGTCAATGATGGCGAGATCCCGGACGATATCGTGCGGAATGCGCCGGCCACGGAAGACCACTTTTTCCTGGTGCCGAAGGTCGTGGAATAACATAGCGTTTTCAAGCGAAGTGGATGCCGGTTCGCGTGAAGAAAACGCGTCAAACAAAGAGTCTTGGAAAGTCCGATGTGTCTGCTCTGCGACGATGAAAAGGCCTATCAGGCCTATATGAACTATCTCGACGCGATGGAGCGGCAGGGCAAGGCTGCTGATCCCGACAAGGCGGTCGATGCCGTGCTCGATGCGCTCGAGGCAGCGAACAAAGCGAACCCCAGTCAGTTGCGCGATGATCCCGCCAACGACAAGACGCTGTCGCCCTTTTTCTGCAGCCCGGTTAATAAATGACCGATTTGACATCGCTGACGCTCGCCGAAGCCAGAGATGGCCTCGCGCGCAAATCGTTCACGTCGCTTGAACTGACCGACGCCCATCTTAGGGCGATCGAGCAAGCGCGCGCGCTCAACGCCTTTGTGATGGAAACGCCCGATCAGGCCCGCGCTATGGCGCGGCAGGCCGATGCGAAGATCCAAAAGGGCCAGGGCGGCCCGCTGGCGGGCATCCCGCTCGGCATCAAGGATTTGTTCGCGACCAAGGATGTGCGCACCACCGCGTGCTCAAAAATCCTCGGCAATTTCGTGCCGACCTATGAATCGACCATCACCTCGCAGCTCTGGCGCGACGGTGCGGTGATGCTCGGCAAGCTCAACAATGACGAGTTCGCGATGGGTTCGTCGAACGAGACCTCATGCTTCGGCCCCGTCGTCAATCCGTGGCGGCGCGACGGCGCCAACACCACGCTGGTGCCCGGCGGCTCCTCCGGCGGCTCGGCGGCGGCGGTGGCGGCGTTATTGTGCATGGGCGCGACCGCGACCGATACCGGCGGCTCGATCCGCCAACCTGCGGCGTTCACCGCGACCGTGGGCTTAAAGCCGACCTACGGCCGCTGCTCGCGCTGGGGCATTGTGGCATTCGCCTCCTCGCTCGACCAGGCAGGTCCCATCGCGCGCTCGGTGCGCGATGCGGCGATCCTGATGCGCTCGATGGCCGGCCACGACCCCAAGGACACGACCTCGGTCGATGTTCCCGTGCCGGATTACGAGGCTTCGATCGGAAAATCCGTGAAGGGCATGAAGATCGGCATTCCCAAGGAGTATCGCCTCGACGGCATGCCCTCGGAAATCGAGAAGCTCTGGAGCGACGGCGCGGCATGGCTGAAGGCCGCAGGTGCCGAGCTTGTCGAAGTGTCGCTGCCGCACACCAAATACGCGCTGCCGGCCTATTACATCGTCGCGCCCGCGGAAGCCTCCTCGAACCTGGCCCGTTACGACGGCGTGCGTTACGGCCTGCGGGTGCCCGGCCGTTCGATCGGAGATATGTATGAAAACACCCGCGCCGAGGGTTTTGGCGCCGAGGTCCGCCGCCGCGTCATGATCGGCACCTATGTGCTCTCGGCCGGCTATTACGACGCTTATTATCTGCGCGCCCAAAAAGTCCGCACGCTCATCAAGAAGGATTTCGAGGACTGTTTTGCCAAAGGCGTGAACGCGATCCTGACCCCGGCGACGCCGTCGGCGGCCTTCGGCATCGGGGAAAAGGGCGCCGACCCCGTCGAAATGTACCTCAACGACATTTTTACGGTGACGGTGAACATGGCGGGCCTGCCCGGCATCGCCGTTCCCGCCGGCAAGGATGCCCAAGGCTTGCCGCTCGGCCTGCAGCTGATCGGGCGCGCGTTCGACGAAGAGACGCTGTTCGCACTCGGCGAGGTGGTCGAGCAGGCGGCGGGACGCTTTACGCCAGCGAGGTGGTGGTGAAGATGGCCGATTTCAAAGCGAGTGTTTCCGGCGCAGCGCCCGCGCCCGGTCTCGATGCGCCGCTGGCCGCCCTGTGGTGGGCGGCCAAGGGCAACTGGGACGAAGCGCACAAGATCGTCCAGAACGAAGACACCGCTGATGCAGCCTGGGTCCATGCCTATCTGCACCGCGTCGAAGGCGATCTCGGCAATGCCGGCTATTGGTATCGCCGGGCGCGAAAGCCGGCAGCAACCGGCTCGCTCGAGAGCGAATGGGAGGAAATCGCCTCGGAACTACTCAGGAGTGGAAGCGCATGAGTGCGGCAAACGCAAAACTGATCAAGGGCACCACCGGCGACTGGGAGGTCGTGATCGGGCTGGAAGTCCACGCCCAGGTCACTTCCAATGCAAAACTGTTTTCCGGCGCTTCGACGGAATTCGGCGGCGAGCCCAACAGCCACGTCTCGCTGGTCGATGCGGCGATGCCGGGCATGCTGCCGGTGATCAATGAATTCTGCGTCGCGCAGGCGGTGCGCACCGGGCTCGGGCTGAACGCGCAGATCAATCTGCGCTCGGTGTTCGACCGCAAGAACTACTTCTACCCCGATCTGCCGCAGGGCTACCAGATCAGCCAGTACAAGTCGCCGATCGTCGGCGAGGGCGAGGTGGTGGTCGAGCTGGCGGACGGCAGAAGCGTCGCGGTCGGCATCGAGCGCTTGCATCTGGAGCAGGATGCCGGCAAGTCGCTGCACGATCAAAACCCCTCGATGTCGCTGGTCGACCTCAATCGTTCCGGCGTCGCCCTGATGGAGATCGTGTCAAAACCGGACATCCGCTCGTCCGAACAGGCGAAGGCCTACGTCGCAAAAGTGCGTTCGATCCTGCGCTATCTCGGCACCTGCGACGGCGACATGGAAAAGGGCAATCTGCGTGCCGACGTCAATGTCAGCGTGCGCAAGCCCGGAGGCCCGCTTGGCACCCGCTGCGAAATCAAGAATATGAACTCGATCAATTTCATCGGCCAGGCCATCGAATATGAGGCGCGGCGTCAGATCGAAATCATCGAAGACGGTGGCTCGATCGACCAGGAAACCCGGCTGTTCGACCCGAACAAGGGCGAGACCCGCTCGATGCGCTCCAAGGAAGAGGCGCATGACTACCGCTATTTTCCCGATCCCGACTTGCTGCCGCTGGAGTTCAGCGAGGCCTATGTCGCGGGCCTGAAGGCAAACTTGCCGGAACTGCCGGACCAGAAAAAAGCGCGCTTCATGTCGGAGTTCTGCCTCTCGCCCTACGACGCCAGCGTGCTGGTGGCCGAACGCGAGAGCGCGGATTTTTATGAGACCGTGCTGCAAAACCTCGCTCAGGTCCGCGACGGCAAGCTCGCCGCCAATTGGGTGATCAACGAGCTGTTCGGGCGGCTCAACAAAGAGGGCCGGGACATCTCGGCGTCGCCGGTTTCCGCCCCGCAGCTTGCCGCCATCGTCGACATGATCGGCGAGGGCACCATCTCCGGCAAGATCGCAAAAGACCTGTTCGAGATCGTCTGGCTCGAGGGCGGCGACCCGCGCGCGCTGGTCGAGGCGCGCGGCATGAAGCAGGTCACGGATTTGGGCGCCATCGAGAAGGTGGTCGACGACATCGTCGCCGCCAACCCGGACAAGGTCGAGCAGGCGCGCGCCAAGCCGCAGCTGATCGGCTGGTTCGTCGGCCAGGTGATGAAATCATCCGGCGGCAAGGCCAATCCGCAAGCGGTCAACGACCTCTTGAAGTCGAAACTCGGCATCTAGAAGCAGGCCGCGAGGTGGCGCCGGTTTGATCGCCGGCGTCTCGCATCAAGCACGCTCACACGCCGGTCGTTCATCATAAGAGGCGACGCAGCGCGCGAACGGGGGATCGCCAGTTGCGAATCAGCTGCGCGCGATTCGCGCAAAAAACCGGTTTTGGCGAGCGCCGATGAGACGCGAAGCCGGTTGGCACAAAAATTTTTTTATTGCCAAAGATCGCGACTCAGAGTCCACGACGCGCGCTTTCAAGCGGCGTCGATCCGTCGCGATGACATTATTCGCTTAGTAGTCTCTGAATGTGTGAGTTATGAAAACGCTTGCGGCACAGTGGTTTCTTGCAACACCAGCGATCGGCGACATCAGTCTGCTGCGCGCGAAACGCTTCGCTACACCAATGGTTTGTCGCGTTGTTGATGAGCGCGCGTCGCGTGCGCCCGCTTGCCTACGTCAACACTTCCTTAAGCCAGACGCTGTTTTTTTGCATGTGTTGGTGTATTCGGGATGTAGTGCATCTCGATTCCCGAGTGCACGCAGCGATTAAGCCATCTCACTACATTAGGAGGGCAACATGGCCAAGAAAGCTAAGAAGGCAAAGAAGGCGAAGAGCGCAGTGAAGAAGACTGCGAAGAAGACCCGCAAGGTCGCCAAGAAGAAGA
>Ga0209331_1000886_pt1 | contig 10319 bp, 10 predicted proteins | sample JacPinW_OM3H0_M3_FD_187971 | JGI IMG/M metagenome (GOLD analysis project Ga0209331, IMG submission 187971) | Forest soil microbial communities from Algoma, Ontario, Canada - Jack Pine, Ontario site 1_JW_OM3H0_M3 (SPAdes) (version 2) | ecosystem: Environmental > Terrestrial > Soil > Boreal... | reverse complement strand
GCGGTGCGAACACTGGCGCACCGTCTCCCAATTGCACCTTGCCCTGGTTATGGGTCGCGGTGTCACGGATCACCGTGTCGCCGGGACGAATGGATCGAGCATTCGCGATGTCGCTCATCGAGTGTCTCCTTTTCGCTGGAAAGTTTCTCTTCCCGATTGTCGGTGACCTTAAGGTATTAGTACCACCTGCAAACACAACCGAAATTGCGTCTTGGGACCGTGATTGTGAAGTATTGAGACTAGTCCCAGTATCCGGAATCATAGGTTCGGGACACGAGGCACACGATGCTAACCGAATTCTGAGGATTCGCCTTTTCCCATCGCGGCTGAGTCACCTGTGCCTGATAGCGGGTACTAGTCAAGGGTTGGAACGGACCGACGGTCGTGGCTGCTGTTTCGGGCGGCTCTCGGCCGTGGGAGGCCAACCGGGGATTGCCATCTTTACACAGCGCGGCCGAGTGCGGAGATATTTCGCGCAGTACGGATGGATCGACGGCTGTATGCTGGGGCGGTAGGCTCCAAGAAATGCCCCACAGGTAGGCTCCAAGAAATGCCCCACAGGATGGTAAGCCCGGTTGAAATAGCCCTGCTTGCGCTGCTCGGGATCCTGTGGGGAATACCTTACGCGCTGACCAAGATTTCGCTTACGACCATCCCCCCCGTCACATTGGTTGCGGCGCGCGTCGCAGTGGCGGCGATGGTGCTCTGGATTGTCGTGTTCCTCAGAGGGTGCAAAATCCCGGCGCGGGGGAATTTCCTCGGACGCCTGTTCATCCAAGGTTGCGTCGCCTCTGCGATACCATACACGCTCATCGCATTCGGCCAGCAGTCGGTCGACAGCGCCCTTGCCGCCATCCTGAACTCGACCGCTCCGCTTTTTGTGTGTCTGATCAGCTTGCTGTGGACACGGCACGAGCCGCTGACGGCTGGACGGTTGTTCGGCGTGGTTATTGGATTAGGTGGGGTTGTGCTGATTGCCGGCACAAGCGCGCTCGCCGGGCTTGGCCTCGGAACGGTCGGGCAAGCGGCCATCATCCTGGCTACCCTGTCATCGGCCGTAAGCGCGATTTACGGTCGCCAGTTTGCCACAGTGGCGCCGGAGATCGCGGCGGCGGGAACGCTGACGTCCGCTGCCGTCGTGCTGGTGCCGCTCTGTTTTATTGTGGAAGCGCCGCTGAATTCGGCGCCCTCTGCAGCTGCGCTTGCCGCGTTGCTGGTAAATGCCGTAGTGGCGACCGCGCTCGGATTCGTGGTGTACTTTCGCCTGATCCGGACGATCGGCAGTATGGGCACCGCAAGCGTCGGTTATCTCAAGCCCGCGGTTGGTGTGCTAATCGGTTGCGTGCTGATGGGTGAATCGCTGACCTGGACGATGGGAGCCGGCCTGATTGCGATCTTGATCGGAGTAACCGCGATCAATCAGACCGAGTCTCCGAAAACCTTATCGGGCTTGGGCCGATTGCAACCAATACAGAAGGACGAGTCGAACGCGCCGGTCTTGCCGCAAGACACGGCTAATCGGACCCTACGCTTCGATTAGCAGACCTCAATTCACGGCATAACTACCGTTCATTCAATCGTCTCGTCAGCGCCGGCAATTATGATTCTCGGAACTACGAGGCCCATAGTTGTGGCCGTCTTGAGATTGACCACAAGTTCGAATTTCGTCGGCGCCTGCACGGGAAGGTCCGCCGGCTTGGCACCTCGAAGGATGCGACTGATATATTCCGCTGCGCGCCTAAACAGGTCAACGGCATCGACGCCGTAGGACAAAAGGCCGCCTGCCTCGGCAAAATATCGGTAGGGATAAACCGCAGGAATGCGGAATTTTGCTGCGAGCGAAATAATGAGCTCACGATGGAACGTGGTGAAGTTATCTGGCACGAGAATGAGACCGCTCCCAGGATCGCGGCTAAGCTTTGCAATGGCACTTTCAATGTCAGCCGGGTTGTTTACTTCAGAAATTATTGGCCTTACATCGAGTTTCGTGGCGAAATCAACGAATGGACGTGAAAAAAAAGTTCCCTCACCTGGCACGGAATTCGGATTGTACATGATGGCAACGCGGGCGAGCTGCGGCATCATCTGTTTCAACAACGTGAGATATTTGCCGACGATGCTGGCGTGAAGAAGGGTGAAACCGGTGATGTTGCCGCCTGGTCGCGCCATGCTCGCGACAAACCCGCTGCCGATTGGATCGGTCACGGCGACGAACACAATCGGAACTGTCCGAGTCGCTCGCGCCAGTGCTCTGGTTACGGGGGTGCTGTGGCCGAGAATGCAATCGGGGTTAAGCTCGGTCAGCTCTTTCGCGTATGCCTGCATGCGGCTCGGGTCATCCTCGGAAAAGCGATACCCAATTCGAAGATTCTGCTCAAAGGACCAGCCCTCCCTTTCAAGGCCTTGCTCCAAAGCCTGGGTGCGAGCCCGCGTTTCCGCATCGTTTGCGAGGCCCATCAGCGCCCCGACGGTGCGTACGCGAACAGACTCTTGCGCCTTCGCCGGGATTACCCGGCCGGCCAACACACCGCTGAGAAGAGCAATAACTTCGCGTCGTCCGACGTTGGTTGCCATCTACCGTCCCCCCAATTAAGATTCCGCCTGCCGACAACTATACACTGCCCTTATAGAAAAGCATCTGCCGCATTTTGCCGCCCTCGCCAGACAAGGGAAGAACCGCGCAGGATGAAATTTCTTCCCCGTGCGGACGCCGCCAGTATGGTATGGTCACGCATCTCAATGCGGCCGCCCCAGCGTGCCCTAGGACTGAAGAGATTGATCGAATGAAGTCGTTTGCGGACGAACCGGGAACCGGAGCGGGCGTGGCTTCTCTGCCCCTGCGCCGCATCTTCCGCAAATTTGCCGCCACGTTTATCGGCATCGTCTGCTTGGCTTTAGTGGTCGACGAGGTGCCCGAGATTTGGCTTTCGTATCGTGAACAAACGGCATTACTCGCTCGCATTCAACAGCGAGAGGCCCAATTTGCGGCGGAGAAGATCAGTCAATTCGTGAAAGAAATCGAAGGTCACCTGGCGTGGGCCACTCTGTTTCCGTGGAGTGCGAGCATGTTTGACGAGTGGCGCTTCGATGCGGTGCGCGTACTACGTCAAGTGCCGCCGCTGATGCAGATCGCACAACTTGATGGGGCGGGACGTGAGCTGTTTCGTATTTCGCGGCAAACGATGGATGTAGCTGGGGGTAATGTTGATTATTCGCGCGATCCCGTTTTCGTCCAGGCGATGGCCAACAAAATCTATTATGGGCCAGTCTATTTCGTTGATGGGTCCGAACCGTATATGGCGATTGCCGTAGCCGGCAACCGTGGCGTGATCGTTGGGCAAGTGAACCTCAAATTTATTTGGGACGTTGTATCGCATATTAACGTTGGCAAGCACGGACACTCGTACGTTGTCGATGAGAGCGGACGCCTTATTGCTGATCCCGACATCAGCCTGGTACTGCGAAATACCGACATGTTGGGTCTTCCTCAGGTACGGGTCGCGCGCGCGCGGCACGCGTCCGCGGAACAATCTGTCGCAGCAGTCGATGGCCAAGGCAGGTCCGTACTAAGCGCACATGCTGCGGCTTCTCCCGTCAACTGGCTCGTCTTTGTCGAATTGCCCACCGCTGAAGCCTATGCGCCGCTTTACCGAGGAATTACGACCTCGGCAATTTCGGTGGTTGCGGCTATAGTTGTGGCGTTGCTTGCGGGACTGTTACTTACCCGCCGGATGGTCGTGCCGATTCGGGCATTGTACGACGGGGCCGTACGGATCGGTCGCGGTAATCTCACACAACGCATTGTGATCAAGACCGGCGACGAACTCGAGGCGCTTGGCGATCGATTCAACAGCATGGCAGCCCAGTTGCAGGAGTCATATGCCACGCTAGAGAGCAAGGTCGAGGAGCGTACGCGTCAGCTCGAGCTTGCCAATCTCGCCAAATCTCGTTTTTTTGCTGCAGCGAGTCATGATTTGCGACAGCCGTTGCACGCATTGGGGCTATTCGTTGCGCAATTGTACGGTCGGATGCGAGCTAGTGAGCGCCGGCGGATCCTGGCTCGCGTTGATGCGGCACTTTTCTCAATGAACGAACTGTTCAACGCCCTCCTAGATATTTCCAAGCTTGATGCCGGGGTGCTAAATCCGACCTTCACCGAATTTCCTATTGCGAAACTGCTCGACCGGGTCGATACGACCTTCACAGGACCCGCGCGGGAAAAAGGGCTATCGTTGCGGGTCATTTCCAGCGGTGCCTGGGTACGCAGCGACTTCATCCTGCTGGAGCGCATCATTTTCAATTTGGTTTCGAATGCGATACGCTACACTAGCAGCGGCGGCGTGGTGGTCGGTTGCCGCAAGCGGGGTATCAACCTGCGTATCGAGGTTTGGGATACCGGAACTGGAGTTGCGCAGGATCAGCAGGAGAACATCTTCGGCGAGTTCTATCGCCTTGGCGCACCGAGTGGCGATGGGCGCTCCGGCCTTGGTCTTGGGCTTGCCATTGTTGACCGGCTTTGTCGGTTGCTCGACCATTCGGTGAGTCTGACGTCAATATTGGGGAGGGGATCCTGCTTTTCCATCGCGGTGCCGCGCGTTGCCGCGCGGCCGGAAATCGACGAATCGTCCGCCCCCGCCCATCCACTAATGGAGGCATCCGATAGCAAGCTGGTCGTGGTCGTCGATGACGATCCGCTTGTGTTGGAGGGGATGGGCGGACTGTTTCGAAGCTGGGGCTATCATTTGGTGCTTGCCGGGACCGATGACGAAATGCTCGCCAGAGTTGCTGACCGCGATTGTCCGCCCGACCTGATTATCTCGGACTATCATCTGCCCGGCAAAAAAACCGGCATTGAAGTCATCGAGGCCTTGCGCAGGGCACTTTCCGCCAAGATTCCCGCCCTCCTCGTCAGCGGCGACACCAGTCCAGAGCTGCTACGCCAAGCCCGCGCCAGCGGGTACTATCTGCTGCACAAGCCGGTGGATCCGATGACGTTGCGCGCCATGGTTAGTTATGTGCTGAGGGAACAGAAGGTCGCGCACGCGCATTAGATCGTATCCCGGTCGCCTGGATTGATGTTAATGTGAGAGCTTGCTTGGAGTGGCAGGTAATTTCCAGTCCAATTCGTTTACGGCGATTACCGCCTCGGCTCGACTGGCGACCTTCAGCGCTTTGAAAATTGCAGTGACATGATTTTTCACGGTAGGCTCGGCCAAATTGAGTATCTGACAAATCGATTTGTTATTCTTGTGTTGCATTATCAGCGCAAGCACATCGCGCTGACGATCGGTCAAGCCAAGATCCGCCGGCGACACGATTGCTCCAGGTGGTCTTTGTGCGGTGTGCGACAAGTGCTCACGCGCCAGAATCTCTGGAGGAATATATATGCCCCCCGCAAACACCAGTTGAAGAGCGCTGAGCATGACCTCATGCCGGGCTGATTTCGGGATGTAGCCCATCGCGCCAAGCTCGAGCGCTTTTATGACGTTGGCACGATCTTGAACAGCGGACATAACCACCACTGACATTGTTGGGTTGCGCTCCCGTAATTCAGCAAGCATCGAAAAGCCGTCTCGATCCGGCAGAAGCAGGTCAAGCAGAATGAGGTTAATATCCGGATGGCTCGCGACGGCCTCCATCGTCTGAGCGTAATCCGAGGCCTCCAATACAACCGCATCCCGCGTTAGTTTCCTTAGAACGCCGTGCATGGCCTCGCGAATTAAGGTGTGATCGTCGACCACAAGAATTTTCATTATGACAGGTTCCCTAGCCGTTCCAAATGGCGGTCGGCCTCTTGACGCGCCTCGGCCAAATGGAGTTGCGATCAGTCCGTCGAGCCCGACACCCGTCTCAGGCTGGGTACCGATATCGCCCGACTACCCGTGTCCAGAGGGACGCGTACGCAGCAGGATATAAATTTATTGTAATTGTTCCACATCTGGGGATCGCAGTCCACCTATCAGCGCTGGTTCAGGCTCGGCCCGCTGTGGGTTTTGTTGAAATTTTGCACCGCACGCGGCCAATAGGCCCGGCAAGCCCGCTCCGACGATCGGGCCCGGGACTGCTGAGACATCGACAGGGCCCGTTAGGCCGTTACTCCCGGTATATCCCTGTCAAATTCGCCTTGGATCAATTCACGTGGGCAACGTCAAACGACTGAAGGACCAGCTCTTTTAGGTATTCGTTATGGCGTGCCAGAGCCGCCGCCTGACGTCGCAGCATCGTATTTTCTTCGCGCAAACTCCTCTTGGTCCGATCATATCTATATCTACCATCATGGAATGTGGAGTTTTGATCCGGCTTTGCAGAAATAGACATGTTTACTGCTTGCTCCGTCCCTGTAGGAATCGTACGCGAACTTGGAATTTTTGGCGCGGGGGACCAACAACTCTTCCTAGCCTTCCCGGCCCGCTGGTACTGGGACCCCGCCTGTCATTGGTACTGGGACCATTAATCAAGCCGGATACGATGTCAACTGCTAAATTTGGGACAGGCGCGCGGCTGTAGCCTCGTTGCTCTGGCGCAGGGAGCCCCACTACCGCGCCCAGCGGCCTTCTCTGGCGTTACCCCCGTGATACCCCAGCCGGGGTATGGTCAATCGGACCGACGCAACGCATGCGACCGTGACGTTCACTTCGGATGTCATCGGCGGTAATATCTATTTGCTCGGCGACGGCGGCTCGGTCGGCGTCAATGTCAACGCCCCTAGCCTGGATTTCCACGGAAACAGATTCCCCTAACATTTGAGTCAGCAAGGGATTCATAAGACTCAGGAATTTGCTCGTTCGTGTAAGGCAAATTGGTGCTCTGATAGCCACCCCTGCCTGGAGTCATCTTGCCAACTGAGACTCGAAAACTGCGGAAATCGAAGCGAGAAAGGGCAAAGTGACGCCGCGCAACAAGGCTATCAGCGCACCAACGTGCATAACAAGTTCGGAACGAAATGCCCGAAAAATTGGTGCTTTTAAGCGACATAATGTGAGGCGAATTCCGTTCCGTGGAAATCCAGGCTAGCTGGACGCTCGGCGCTATCACGGGTTCAAACGCGGGCACGGGTTTCATGCCCGGACCCTGGAGCGACGGCGGGTCAGGGAACGAAGACGGGTTCGGAGTGTTCAATCAGACCATCAACAGCTGTGATGGTTTCACCCACTCCTCTGACACTATCAGCTTCTCCTTGACCTTGCTGCCTAATCTGCGGTTATATGTTGGGCTTGCGAGCGTGCTGGCATTCTAGCCGGTACGCATACGCTGGCTCGTCAAGCACTTCTTCGCTTGGATTATGGCAGCGCCGGATCCTTGTTCGCTGGGAGTACCACGCCCACAACTTCCTGGGCTTTGTCCAGTTCGCCTGCCTCGCTATCCTCTTCAGGCGATTTTGAGATAGGTTCTAGGCAAGCAGCTCATCTGATATCCAAAATCATGCTGAGGCATCAGCCGGCGTGCCTTGCTTTACTCCAAGCAAACGAGACCTTGACTCACGCTGGCCCGTGATCAGCCCCCGCTGGGTGGTTCGATTGGAGTGTTAGTTTAACGTTGGCCTCTGCCCCAGCGTGCCCCTCGGAGCCTGTCGGCCTTCACCTTGCGCGGACTTGTCGACAGGCTTGCCGAACGGGGGGCTGCAGGTGGATTACCGGACGGTCTGGATTTTGTTCACGCCGAGAAGTTCAGCTTTACAATAAAGCGCGGTCGCTGGCGAACGCGATCGTCCTGACGTCGCGCGCAGGCGAACTCAATGGGCCAAATACCAAACCCTGAACGCCTCGTCTTTATCGATGAGACGTGGACCAAGACCAACATAGCCCCCCTGCGCGGTTGGTGGCCACGTGGCAGAAGACTCAAAGCCAAGGTCCCATATGGCCACTGGACCAGGGGTGCGGCCTGCGCGCAGGTTAGGAAAACTGTCGGATTGGGCGGCCTGGTCCCGGCAGGTTGAATATCAGCTTTCGAAACCTATTTGCGATCTGCCGTCGCCACGAGATTCCTAGCCAATCGGGGGATGGTGGGCCCTTTTCCGCACGGAAACGGCATATTGGCCGCGTTTCCTTTCGGGATCGACGTTCGGCATGACGACCGTGCGATGGAAGGCTTCCCAGTTTTCCCGTGATAGCTGATCGAAATCCTTTACAGCGAAGTTCTGCAGGAATTTGTCGGCATAAACGTCCTTGTGTACTGGTTGGACTTGCAAGAATGGGATGTCACTTCGAAACTCGATCGGCATGTCGGTTTTGATGATTCGCACGTTGTTGAATAAGGGGCCGAACCAATTATCCGTCTCGATGATGCCTTCGAGCATCTGATACGATGCGCTTGGGGAAAGATTCGCCACTCCGCGAACAAGCAAACTCCAGCCGGGCGCGGATTTAGCGATACAACCGGTCCACACTTGCAACCCGCCAGGTTGAATGGAGGGCGTGAGAAACGGGGGCGAGAATCCGCGTACACTTGCCGGCGCAATCTCGTTGAAATGTTCGCTGAATTGAGGGTATTGCACGGCGTCGCGGGTTAGCGGCAGCCACTCCTGGACCCCATCGTACGTCCACAGCATGTCGTGCCCATCCCATACCACCTTGAAGCTGATCGGCAGGAAGACGTACCAGCCGAACGCCGAGGCGCTGGTAATGGCTTCACAATAGCGGAGAGCGCGTGCCGGAATGACGCCGCCGACCGCGCGGTCTGCCCTCTGCGGCGGTCGTCGGTTTGGCACCAGCTGAAAGAACTCGACTAGTGGGCCGTCGAACACTGCGATCATCGTGGATCCCTCTCCAGGCGAGGCGCTGGCCATGCGGGCGCTCTCATTTCGACGCACTGACAGGAGAGTTCTGTCATCCCATCGTGTCGTTCGGCAGCAGAATTGGACCGCCAAGATAAGCCGAGCATCGTCTTTGTAAAGACCCACAAACGTGGTCAAAGGCATGTATGGGGGTGGTGGAGGATCTCTCGGACGCTGATTCTTTCAGGAGTAGATTCGGATGCGCTTGATAACGCTGGGCCAGATCGGTCACTGTCGCGCGCGGTCCGGCAGGAGGACTTGGTGATCCGCCTCTTGTTACCCAGCCGCAACAACCCTTGATTTCAATTAACCCAAAGGGTCATAGGGGGCCACCGATTTACCTTCTCGTGCCGGGGTCCCGATCATCATGGAGGGGATGACGCTGAACCAGGCAGGTTGTGGCAGGCTCCAGACGAGAGGGAGCCAAACAGTTGCTGGCGTGCCCGGCCCATATGAACCGCGCGGAGGCATCATCAAATTTTAACACAAGGTTAGCTGGGCTTTTTCACCCCCACATCTCCACGGGTCACGTATCCTCGTGCGCGAGAACCCCGCCCGTCCATGGTGGGGGGAGGGCCCCGCCAACAGCACGTCGAGGGAACGCGGTGAAGCATCTCACCGCGGTGGCCACGCGACATGTCCGTTATTTGGGCGCTGGGGACATTGCGAAGCCAAAATCTCCAATGGGTTAGACGGCAGATGGACCCCGCACCGGACATAAGCAAATTTCAGGGTGTTCAGCACGGCCGCGGGTGTGGTTGAGCGGTGGAAGGAAAAGGCGCTTCTGGGGGCACGTTTCGCACTTTGAGCCACGGCTTGCGGGAGCAGCCAATCTTGGGCGTCGGGATTCGGTTCTTGTCCAATGCCTGCAAGCAATCGGGATCAATGATTTCCTGAACATCAGATATCCCACCACGGGAGATGTTGCTCTCTGGCAACTGGGCGGCCGGCATTCCGAACGCCGCGACCGCTGCCACCATCGACAGAACGACGCCGAATGCAACCGTGACCACCACATCCGGCGGCACCGCACAGAGCGTCATCGGGGCGGCTGCCGGCAGCCCGGCGGTTGCGCCCGGCACTCTCAATAGCGCAAGCGTGGCGTTTGGAGGCGGGACCGGCTCGCTCAATTTTAACCACACATCCGCCAACTACGTGTTCGCCCCACGATTAGCGGCAATGGCACCGTCAACGTGCTTGCGGGCACCGCTGTCCTCACGCCAACAACACATATACTGGCGCAACCAACGTCAGTGGCGGCGCCTTGATTGTGAACGGCTCGATCGCGTCATCGAGCCTCGGCAGCCATGATCTCGCCGCGCGCACTCTCGTCGTTGCTCCCGGCCTCGATTATCACCTCACGCCCAATACGGTGCTCGGTTTCGCGTTGGCCGGCGACGGCACCGGCTGGAGTCTGGCGCAAAATGCTCGCCGATTAATATGGCACCCAGGCCGTTGCCGAAGCCGCCTGTGGGTTTTTTCACTAGGAGACGAGGTCCCTCACATATTTATCCGAGAATCGCATCAGCGGCCTAGAAAAATTTTG
>Ga0209331_1000885_pt1 | contig 10321 bp, 10 predicted proteins | sample JacPinW_OM3H0_M3_FD_187971 | JGI IMG/M metagenome (GOLD analysis project Ga0209331, IMG submission 187971) | Forest soil microbial communities from Algoma, Ontario, Canada - Jack Pine, Ontario site 1_JW_OM3H0_M3 (SPAdes) (version 2) | ecosystem: Environmental > Terrestrial > Soil > Boreal... | reverse complement strand
TGCATTTCACGTTCCTGGCGCCGAAGAATTTTATGTTGCGCGCCGGCGAGGAGAACCTAAGGGAATATCTGTTCAACAAGCACGCGATCCGGCATCAGCTCTGCATCGACTGCGGCGTCGACGTGTTCGCGCGCGGCAGCAAGCCCGACGGCACCGAAGTGGTGGCGCTGAACGTCAGCTGCATCGACGGCATCGAGCTTGCAAAACTTGCGATGACGCCCGTTGATGGGCGGAACAGGTAGATCCCTTGTCATTTCGGGGCGCCGCGCAGCGGCGAACCCGGAAGCTCGATCTTATCACTGCGAGATTCCGGGTCTGCGTCCACCAAGTCGGCTGCTGCCGACTTGGTGGCCACATCCCGGAATGACGTTTAAATATCCAACTCCTTGTAGTGCCGAAAAATGCCGTCCTCGTTGAAGGCGATGCGCCGGTCGCTCAAGAGATAGGCCTTGATATTGGGTCTGATGGCGACGCGGTCGTGCAGATCGACCATGCCTGGAATCTCGCGCTCGAACGTCTTCATGCGTTTCGGAAATGCGTAGCGCAGCCCCTCGACGATCTGGAACAGCGACAAATCAGCGTAGGTCACCCTGCGGCCGGTGAGGTAGCTGCCGCCATTGCTCTGCAACAGCCGCTCGAAATAACCAAGATATTTCGGCACGCGGTCTTTCCAGAATTCACCGGTGCGTTTTTTCGCAGGCGCACGCTGATCCTCGTAATACAACGACACCCCGATCGGATGATGAGTGTCGTGAATTTCCACCACGAAATCCGCCACCGTCAGCTGCAGCTGATGCACCCATAGCTTTCCGGCTTCCGCCTTCGGCGCCAGACCGTGGCGCGATCCCAGATAGAGCAGGATGTTGGCGGTCTGCCCGATCACGAGTTTTCCAGCTTTGAGAAACGGCGGGGCGAAAGGCGCCGTGCCTGGGCGCGCCTCCATCATCCTCATCATCGCGGCCATGCCGCGTTCGCTGCGCGCGACATCGGCATATTCGGCGCCGGCCTCTTCCAGAGCGAGGCGGACATATTCGCCGCGGCCCTGAATGCCCGGCCAGTAATAGAGTTCATATTTCATGAGCAGGCACGGTTCTCTTTCGTCATTCCGGGATGGTCCGAAGGACCAGACCTCAGATGTGCAATTGCACATCGGGGAATCTCGAGATTCCGGGTTCGATGCTGCGGCATCGCCCCGGAATGACTTACGTCAGTTCGCCGCGAAACAATACAACAGGCCGTCGCCGCCGGTGCTCTTGAGGTCGGCCTGCGAGCAGCCGCCATCCGGCCCGCGCGAGGGATGCGAGCTGTTCCAGGATTTCGATGCGTCGTCGTCGCGCAGGCCGATGCGGTCGGAATGTCCCAGCATCGCCGAGCCTTGCGTGCTGCTCGTCCAGTTCTTGCAGGTGCGATCCTCGCCCGCCGCGAATGCGGTGCCGTCGGCTTGCGATCCCGTCAGCACGTCATGGCGGTTCGGCGTATCGCCGCGGCCGTTGATGACGTCGCCCTTTTCGCTCAGCGCGGTCTGTTTTGTCAGATTGTTGGCGCCGTGCAGTTCCACGACATCTTTAGCGACCACCACACCCCTGGAATTCTGCCACGGCCCCTTGCCGATGCGGTCGCGCGCATGCACGGCAGGCGCTCCATCGGCCGCTTGCGTCGAGAGATAGGCGCGCCAGGTTTTGGCGCCGGCGCCGGCGGCCTGTGCCAGCGTCTGGCAATAATTGTCGGCGCCGGCGAGACCGCCGAGGTTGCCGCCGTTGCCGATGCCGGTAGAGGTCAGGAAGAAACTGGTGTCGGCCGACTGTGCTTGCGCGGGTTGCGCCGCAAGAATCACCCATGAGGCGGCTGCGACGAGGCCAAAACACGCACCCGAAACGATCTTAGCGAAAGTAGCCATCGAGTCCTCCCAATTGTCTTTTGATCCGCCGGCCGTCGATGAGCCGGCTTGGTCTGAGTTCAACACGTCCGGGCAGTTATTATTCCGGTGACGCGGCGCCGAAACGAAAAAGGCGCCGCGGATTGAACCGCGGCGCCTTGTGTCTTCATCGCTTTGCGGGCGATCAGGTCTGCTGGATCGCCGAGAGTTCCCAGCTTGCGCCCCGCGGCCGCACGAAGGTCCACACCTCCGTCGCCTCGGTCGGCGCTTCGCTGCCGGCGACCAACCGGCCGGTGGTGCGCTCGACAGTCTTGTCGACCAGCGAGAACCGCAGCGCCACGCTGGCGTAGTCGGTATCGCCCTCGCGCCACGCTTCCGCGAGGTCGCCCTGCAGGAGCTTGACGTCGGAGACCTTGTTGATGTCGTTGCGGGCCTTGTTCTCCTCGAGGTCCTTTGTGAAGTACGACACCATTTCAGGCGTCGCCAAGGTATGCAGCTTGGCGACATCCTCATTCGACCACGCGGCCTGAATCTCACTGAGCAATCGCTCGAAGGCTTCGTAGTCGGCTGGCGCAATCTCCAGCGGCGCGCTGCCCGATCCCAGCCCGAAACCCGTGCCGGTGCGGAAGCTCGATTGCGCGCCCGGCCCTGCGGCCGCGCCGGCATAGGCCGACGCTGGCGCGTGGCGGCGCTGCCACCACGACATCGCCAGCCGGACCACGATGACAATCAGGCCGATCTGCAGGATCAGGCCGAAGATCGACGACAATCCGCCGAGCCCGCCGAACATCCCGCCGCCGAACAACATGCCCAGCAGGCCGGCGCCGAGGAAGCCCGCGGCTAGACCGCCGAGCATGCCCATGCCGGGCCGGTTGAAGAACCCGCCGCCAGCGGCCGCAGGCGCGCCCATCCCGGGGCTGCCCGGCTGGGTCATGGTGCGGTTGAACGGCTGCGCGGTACCCGGCGCGGTCGAAGTGCTCGGCGGCGCGGAGAACGTCCGCGCTCCCCGGGAACCCGAGCTGCCGCCACCGCCGATCCGGGCGTCGGCCGACGAGATGGCCAGCATCAAGGGTAACGCCAGCGATAAAACGACGGCCATCGCCTTAACAATGCCGCGTGCGCGTTGCGTGAATTTCATGTCTCTTTCCTTGTCCCCGGCAGGGGGAAGCGCCCCTAAGATGGGCAGCGCAGCCTAAAAGTGAAGCCATTATCGGGAACCGCGGCTGCGGCCCTCGGTCGCGGGCCTGCGGCGATATCGCCTCATTTCCCGGGCACGGGCACGACGCCCTAGGACGGCGTCATGGTTTCCTTCACCGCCGCCACCAGCTGGCTCAGCGTGAACGGCTTCGGCAGGAACGCGAACTGCTGGTTCTCCGGCAGGCTTTTCTCGAAGGCATCTTCCGCGTAGCCGGAAACGAAGATGATCTTGAGGTCCGGATTGCGGCCGCGCATCGTCTTGAGCAGGGTCGGGCCGTCCATCTCCGGCATCACCACGTCGGAGACGACGAGATCGACGGCGCCGTTCTCTTGCTCCAGCGCTTCCATCGCCTCGATGCCGTTCGAGGCCTCGATCACGCTGTAGCCCCGCGAGCGCAAGCCCCGCGCATTCAGCGAGCGCAGGCCCTCCTCGTCCTCAACCAGGAGAATGGTGCCTTGCCCCGTCAGATCGGCCCTGGGCTTCGTCTCCGCCGGCGGCTCCTTGGCTGTGCCGTTCGCGGCCAGGGCATCGGGCTGGACCTCCTGCTCGGGATGATGCCGGGGCAGGAAGATGTGGAACGAGGTGCCGTGATCGGCTTCGGAGTCCACATAGATGAAGCCGCCGGTCTGTTTGACGATGCCATACACCGTCGACAGGCCGAGGCCGGTGCCCTTGCCGACTTCCTTGGTCGAGAAGAACGGCTCAAAGATCTTGTCGACGATATCGGGCGCAATACCGGTGCCGGTATCCGTAATGTCGATCCGCACATAATCCGCCGCCGGCATGCCCTTATAGGTGAGATGCCCGGACTCTTCTGATGTCACATTGCCGGTTCGCACCGTCAGCTTGCCGCCATCGGGCATCGCATCGCGGGCGTTGACGGCCAGATTGACGATCACCTGCTCGAACTGCGACACGTCGACCTTCACCGGCCAGAGATCGCGGCCGTGCACCAGGTCGAGCTTGACCTTCTCGCCGATCAGGCGGCGCAGCAGCATGGTTAGATCGGACAGCGCGTCGCCGAGATCGAGCACCTGCGGCCGCAGGGTCTGGCGGCGCGAGAACGCCAGCAGCTGCCGCACCAGCGTCGCCGCGCGGGTGGCGTTCTGCTTGATCTGCATGATGTCCTGGAACGAGGGATCGGTCGGCTTGTGCGCGTTCAGCAGGAAGTCGTTCGCCATCATGATGGCGGAGAGCACATTGTTGAAATCGTGCGCGATGCCGCCGGCGAGCTGGCCGACCATGTCCATCTTCTGCGACTGGTTGATCTGGTTCTCAAGCGCCCGCCGCTCGGTGGTCTCCAGCATATAGACGATGGCGGCCTCGGTCTCGCGTTCGTCTTCCTCGACCGCGGTCACGAAGAACTGCCCCCATCGCTCCTTGGCGCCATCGAGCATCGCCTCGACCGGCGGGATATCGCCCTGCCCCTCCGCCGCCTGGTTGATGGCCGCGATCAGGAGGCTGCGATCGCGAGGATTGACCGCTCGGAAAATCGACTTGTTGGCCGTACCGTCCGGGCTCAGGCTTTGCGCCAGCTTGGCGAAGCGGGCATTGGCACGGACCACCGCGCCGGACCGGTCCACGGTCGCAATCGCCATCGGGGTATGATCGAAGAAGCGCATGAAGCGGACTTCGGCCGCGCGCTGCGGATCGGAACGCTCGTCACGGGCGCGGCTGATGACCAGCGTGCGCGACGCGCCGGCCGCGCCATCCGCCCCGAATGCCAGCTTGTGATACAGACGCACCGGCATGGTCTTGCCGCCGCGCATGCGCAGATCGATGTCGAACACCTCGGTTTTGACTTCACCCGGCACGGGCGGAATCGATGTCAGCAGCGCCGCGCCGTCGCCGGACACGATATCGGTCAGCTTCAGGCCGCCCGACCCTATTTCCGCGAGATCGTGATCCAGCCAGCTTGCGAGCGTGGCGTTGACGTAGACCAGGTCGCCGGCGGCATTGACCGAGAAAAAGCCGCAAGGCGCATGATCGAGATATTCGATCGCGTGCTGCAGTTCCTGAAACACGTCCTCCTGCCGTTCGCGGTCGCGGGTGATGTCCGCAATCGACCACACCGCGTATTTCGCCTCGCGCTTGCTCCGGCCGAGCGGCCGAACCCGCATCCGCAGCCAGCGGCCATGCGTTCCGTCGCTGCCGGCGATGCGGACTTCTTCCTGCTGCCGCTTGCCTTCGCGCGCCGCCTTGAGCAGGCGAAACACCGCTTCCGACACATCGGGATTGCCGATGAAGACCCGCTCCACGGGGCGCGCGTCCTGCGCGGTCGCAGCGCCCGTGAGCGCGAGATAGGCGGCGTTGGAGTAGACCACGTGACCGCGGGGGTCGGTGACCGCCAGCCCGTCATAGGCATGATCGGCGATCCGACCCATGACCGGGTCGTCGGCGGCACGATCGGCGAAACGAATAATTCCGGCGGCGAAGGCGAACAGGTTGAACAGCCCGACCATCGCCAGCAGCGCCAGCAGCCCGAGGATATAGGGCTGCGCCTGCGCCCGGCCGATGGTCATCAGTGCGATTGCCACGGCGACGATCCCGCCGGCCACCAGCAGCACCAAAACGATGCTGCCGCTGCGCCGCGCCGGCTCGTGGGCGGTGAACGGCTCTCGTGACGGATCGTTGTCAGTATCGGCGGTCATACAAGGGGACGCGGCCTGTCGACATGAATGTGACGCGCTTTACTCCAAGTCGGCTGTTGCCGACTTGGAAGATAATACCTGCCGAACTCGGGTAAACCCGAGTTCGGTTGGCACGCTAGCTCCTGAGTGCCTGAATCGGACCCGCAAGCGCAAGTCCGTCAAGCCTGCTTTTCGCTGGTTGCGCGCATTTCCAGCATATTTCCTTCCGGCAATTGTTCCCGGGTTCACGCCCGGCGGCCGGAAAGCCCGCGCTTGAGACCCATCACGTAGCCGATAATTTCGGCGACCGCATGATAGTGTTCGACCGGGATTTCGTCGTCGATCTCCACAGTCGCATGCAAAGCCCTCGCCAGCGGCACGTTCTCGACGATGGGGATGTCGTGTTGGCCTGCGATTTCCCTGATCTTGAGCGCGATCGTATCGACGCCCTTGGCCACGCAGACGGGCGCCGACATGCCCCGCTCATACGAAAGCGCGACCGCGTAATGGGTCGGGTTGGTGATGATCACGGAGGCCTTGGGAACCGCGGCCATCATCCGCTTTTTCATACGCGCATGCCGCAGCTGCCTGATCCGGCCCTTGATGTGCGGGTCGCCTTCGGATTGCTTGAACTCTTCCTTCATTTCCCGCAGCGACATCTTCTGCCGCTCGAACCATTGCCGGTACTGGAAGAAATAGTCGGCGATCGCGACAACCGCGAGCATCGCCACGACGGCGCCCAATAACTGCAGTGTCAGGGCCGTCGTCGCGCCCAAAACCGCCGCCGGGTCTAACCGCACGAACGATTCCAGCCGATGACGCTCCGGCCACAGGATCGCAGTCATCACCGCACCCAGCGCGGCCACTTTGAAAATGCCCTTGGCGAAGTTCGCCGCCGCCTGCTTGCCGAAGATCCGCTTGGCTCCCGCCGCCGGCGAGATCTTGCTGAACTTCGGCTTCAGCGACTCGCCCGACCACACCAGCCGGTGCTGTACCATATTGCCGGCGATCGCCGCGAGCGCCAGCATCAACAGCGGCACGCCGAGCGCCGCGATCAGGGCATATTCGAGCGACTGCGCCAGCGCCATCAGGCCGGGCCCGTCGGCATGGATCATCCAGGAATTGGCAAGCAGATTGCGCAGCGGCATCAGAATCCCGCCGCCGATCGATCCGGAAAATGTCGACAGCACCAGCGTCGCGCCGGCGATCACGAACCAGGTGTTGATTTCCTGGCTCTTGGCGACATCGCCGCGGTCATGGGCGTCGTCCAGACGTTTTTGCGTCGGGTCTTCTGTTTTATCCGATGCGTCGTTTTCGTCGGCCATGGTCAGGCTTTCACCTCAGCGGTATCAGGTCGTGCATGACGCCGATGAAATAATCGAGGAACGTTCCCATCATCGCCGCGATGACGAGGGCGAAGATCAGGAATCCGGCGAGAATCGACAGCGGCACGCCGACGAAATAGACCTGCATTTGCGGCATCAGCCGCGCCAGCACGCCAAGCCCGATATTGAAAACCAGACCGAACACCAGAAACGGCGCCGAAAGCTGCAAGCCGATCCTGAAAGCGGCGGCGAAGGCCCGGGTGGCGAGCGCCGCGACATCGCCGCTTCCCATCATCTCGCCGGGCGAAAAGATGGCGTAGCTGTCGTTGAGCGCGGCGATGACGAGATGGTGGCTGTCGGTCGCAAACAGCAGCGTCACGCCGAGGATGGTGAGGAAATTTCCGATCAGCAGGCCCTGCTGGCCCTGGGTCGGATCGACCGCCGTGACGAAGCCGAGACCCATCTGCTGGGCGATCACCGATCCCGCGACCTGCAGCGCCGAAAGCGTCACCCGCGCGGTGGCGCCGAGCACGATACCGATGACGATCTCATGGACCATCAATACCAATAGCGGCGTGATCGACTGCATGTCGATGTGGTAGGCGGCGCGGTGCAACGGCAAGATCACCAGCGTCAGCAACAGCGCGATCGCGAGCTTGATGCGAACCGGAATATTGGACTCACCCAACCCCGGCAACAGCATCACCATGGCGCCGATGCGGGCGAATACCAGCATGAAGGCGGCGGCGAGCGCGGGCAGCAGCGAAATATCGATGCGCATGATTCACGCATTGTGCATCAACCGCCTATGATTCGCGACGATATCCGCATCATGTGACTGTGCAGCGAGTCCGCCATGAACGGCAGCGCCAGCAGCAGGGTAACGAAGATCGCCAGGATTTTCGGCACGAACACCAGCGTCTGTTCCTGGATCTGCGTCAGCGCCTGAAACAGCGACACCACAACGCCGACCACAAGACCAACGATCATCAGCGGCGACGACACCACGACGATGGTCCAGATCGCATCGCGCGCCACGTCGAGGGTTTCAGCACCGGTCATGATATGCCTTCCATTCGGGTCAATCGTCATTCCGGGATGGTTCGAAGGACCAGACCCGGAATCTCGAGATTCCGGGTTCGTCGCTGCCGCGACGCCCCGGAATGACGGTGGTGCAAAAACTCAGATCGGCATCTTCATGATGTCTTCGTAGGACTGGATGACCCGGTCGCGCACCGACACCAGCGTCGAGACCGCGACGTCGGTTTCGGCCACCGCCGTCACCACGTCCATCACGTTGGCCTTGCCCGACGCCATCGCGACCGTCTGCGCGTCGGATTTTTTCCCCGCGTCCAGGACGCTCCCGATCGCGTCCTTGAGCAGCGCGCCGAAGGATGGGCCGGCCGCTTCGGAACCTTTGCCGGCGCCGCCGCTGTCCAGGATGCGGGCGAGATTGGCGTAGGCATTTGCAGCGACTGTGGGTGAAGCCATGGCTTACGGTTTCCTGTTTCAGGCCTTGAGGATATCGAGCGTGCGTTGAATCATCCGGCGCGTGGCGCTGATGATGTTGAGGTTCGCCTCGTAGGATCGCTGCGCGTCGCGCATGTCGGTCATTTCAATCAGCGAATTGACGTTTGGATATTTGACGTTGCCGGCCGCGTCCGCCGCCGGATTGTTCGGCTCGTGCTTGACGCGAAACGCTGACGTGTCGGGCCGGACCCTGCCGAGGGTCACGACCTTTGCATCCAGCGTGCGGTCGAGCTCGGAGGAAAATGTCGGGATCTTGCGGCGATAGGGGTCGCCGCCCGCGGTCACCGCCGTCGAATCCGCGTTGGCGATATTTTCCGAGATCACCCGCATCCGCCCTGCCTGCGCGCGCAGGCCCGATGTCGCGATGCTCATCGAGCGGGCGAAATCCGATCCATCGTTTGCCATGGTGTCGTCCCCTTAGTCGTTATCCGGCCTCAGCCCTTGCCGATCGCGGCCTTCAGAAGATGCAGGCTCTTGCTGTAGAGCGAGGTCACCGCCGCGTAGTCCATCTGGTTGGCGGAGACCTTGAGCATCTCGTCTTCGAGATTGACGGCATTGCCGGCGGGCCTGGTCTGGAAAATTCCCTTGCGATCCTGCGCGAAGCTTTGCCCGCCACCCGGCGGGGCAATATGACTGGTCGTGGTGCGCATCATCGCCAGAGATCCCGTCGATCCGGCGGCGTTGGCGCCCCTGCCGTCGAATTTCGGCTCGACCAGATCGCGCGGCCTGAAATTCGGCGTGTCGGAGTTGGAGACGTTTTCGGAAAGGACGCGCTGACGCTCCTGGTGCCACTGCATCTTGGTGCGCAGCGCCGACAAGACCGGAAGATCATTGATGGACATCGCAGCGCTCCCCTCGCCTCCCGGCACGACGCCAGGAGGTAGGCAGAATTTGCCGCGTGTATGGTTAACAGCGGGTTAAGACGCGGAGCAGTGGACGGCATGAGGTCCAGGGGCGGATTCGCCCCTTAAGATCAATTCGTGCGCATTTTCGCCACGAAGGCTGCGTTAACCAACCAAGTCGTTGAAGTTGGAAGCCCAAGAAGTCATTTTGGTCCAGCCGATTCATAGGTTATTAAGATACCGGGCGGCAGTTTCTGCTGAGGGCAGTTAAGAGATAGGGCCAATCTCGGGCTTCATTCGCCGTTTGTTGTGTGGTTTCTGATCCGCGCTCGACGAACGAGAGACTTGAAGAAAACGCTATTTGCCGGGGACAAAGCATGTCGCAGACATTTCTATTCTTCTTCTCGTTCGTGGCCGTTCTGGCGCTGATCGGGCTCGCGGCCTGGCTGGTTCGCCGATTCGCCGGCAATCGCCTGGGTGCCAACACCAATCGCGGGCGGATGCCGCGGTTGGCAGTGATCGACGCCGCCGCCGTGGATGGCCGCAGGCGGCTGGTGCTGGTGCGGCGCGACAACATCGAACATCTGCTGATGATCGGCGGTCCGACCGATATCGTCGTGGAACCCAATATTGTGCGCGCGACGCCCGGACGGGACCAGATGCCGCCGCGTCCCGCCGTCGGCGGCGCCGAACCGCCGCCCCGGCTCGCGCCGCTGCCCGACACCGGCAGCTGGACCGACGGCGATGGTCCAAGACCCGATTCAAGATCGGAAGCCTTCGATCACGCTGAGCCGCAAATGCCGGAGCCGCCACCCCGCCCGGTCCGGCCCTCTTTTGCCGACGAGCTGCGCCGCCCGGCCCCGGCGCTGTCGGAACGGCGCGGCGATCGCGGCGATCCCCTGGCAGGTTTCACGCTGGAG
>Ga0209331_1000884_pt1 | contig 10326 bp, 10 predicted proteins | sample JacPinW_OM3H0_M3_FD_187971 | JGI IMG/M metagenome (GOLD analysis project Ga0209331, IMG submission 187971) | Forest soil microbial communities from Algoma, Ontario, Canada - Jack Pine, Ontario site 1_JW_OM3H0_M3 (SPAdes) (version 2) | ecosystem: Environmental > Terrestrial > Soil > Boreal... | reverse complement strand
CCAAGCCGGTGCAGTCGAAGACGGTCGAGGCCAAGCCGGTCAACGCCAATGGCTAGCTTCGCCGGCGCGTTCGCCGCTTGCCATCCGCCGCTCATGGCGCGCAATTGGGAATCGCTGCCGCAGGATCACCGCGCGCGCCTGACCATGGCTTTCGACGAGCTTGGGCAGCGGCTGCGCGCAAGCCGCCCGGACCTGCTGGTCGTGATCTCCCCCGATCATTGGGTGAACTTCTTCATCAGCAATCTTCCCGCCGTGTGCATCGGCATCGGCGCGGAGCACGACGGCCCGCCTGAGCCGTTCATGCAGAAAGTCTACCCGCGCGAGCGCCTGCCCGGCCATGAAGCATTTGGCCGCCACCTCCTCGAGCGTGCTCTGGATAGCGACTTCGAACCGGCGCTGTCGCACCGGCTCAAGCTCGATCACGGCACTTGCATTCCGCTCTGGCGCATGGGGATCGAGAGCACGCTTCCGATCGTGCCGATTCTGGTGAACGATCTCGAAGAGCCGATGCTGAGCATGCGCCGCTGCCTCGCCTGGGGACGGCTCATCCGGCACGCGATCGAGAGCTTTCCGTCGCCTTTGCGCATTGCCGTTCTTGGCACCGGCGGCTTGAGCCATTCCGTCGGCGAAGCGACCATGGGCTGGATCGACGAGGATTTCGATCACAAATGCATCAGGCATTTCGAAGACGGCGACGATGAAAGGCTCGCCCAATTCCTTACCGACGCGCTGCCGCGAACAGGCAATGGCGCGCACGAGATCCGCGATTGGGTCATCGCCCATGCTGCGGCGGGGAGCAGGGGCTTCGAGCTGATCGACTATTTTCCGAGCCCCGAGACGCTGGTCGGCGCAGGCTTTGCTTGCTGGAATTCCAGCAAGCCGAATTGAGCGGCCAGCACAACGATCCTCTGCCGTCATGCCCCGCGAAAGCGGGGCACCCAGTAGTCGTTGAACAAGAGATTAGACACGGATTCATGGCGATCACCATCTACGCGGATTACTGGATCGTCCGCCTTCGCGGACGATGACGAACGCTCGGGCCAGATAACCATATCTGCAAATCACGAGAGTTTAAGACGCACGGCCGTGCTAGGCAGCGCGGGCTCGATTGCAGGCTTGCGTCATGTGGTTCATCAGCTTCGTGCTCGCGGTCGGGGCGCTGATATCGTTACTGGTGCTTGGCAGCGCTGCGTACCTGGAAAGCGCCGGCCCGGTGAAGACTGGCAAGGTGTTCACCGGGCCTGTGCCGCTGCCCAAAGCGAGACCCGTCTCGCTCGTCAAGGAGCCGGAAGAGAACGAGGCGATAAAGCAGCTGCCGCTGCCGAAACAAAAGCCACGCCGGGCAAACGTCCGCGGGGGTTTTTAAATAGCTTTTGCTTTTGTTGGAATCGGCTCTAACTCTGGGCCGTCATCGCCCGCGAATGCGGGCGACCCAGTACACACCCGACATTGAAATTGGCACCGGATTACCACAATAACTTGTACATTGATTACTGGGTGCCCCGCTTTCGCGGGGCATGACGATCGAAGGATTAACCACGAGAAGCCCGTCTAATCAATCTTGATGCCGGCGCCTTTGATCACCGCGGCCCACTTCGCAATGTCGGACTTGAGCAAGGCTTCCAGCTCGCCGGGGGAAGAGCTCATGGCGGGATAGCCACCGGCATTCATCAGCTTGTCCTTGACCGCGGGATCGGCAAGCGCGGCGATGGTGTCGGCGCTCATCTTCTTGACGATCTCGGCCGGGGTCTTGGCCGGCACAAACAAGGCGTGCCAGGAGGACGCCTCATAGCCGGGAACGGTGTCTGCGATGGCCGGCACATCGGGCGCGGCCGGATCCGGTTTGGCGCTGGTTACTCCCAGCGCCCGGATCTGGCCCGATCGCATATTCGCCAGCAACGCTCCGCTTGCAAAATAGCAGTCCACCCGGCCGGGGATGAGGTCATTGAGCACCTGCGCCGCGCCGCGATAGGGCGCATGCGCCATCTCGATCCCGGCCATCTGCTTGAACAGCTCGCTGGCAAGATGCGGGCCGCTGCCGGTACCGGGCGATGCCATGGTCATCTTGCCGGGGTGCGCCTTGGCATAGGCGATGAACTCCGCGACCGATTTTGCGGGCGAAGAGTTCGGCACGAACATGTAGAGCGGAAATCTGGAGACGAGGGAGACCGGCGCAAAGTCCGCGATCGCATCATAGCTGAGCGACCGGTATAGACTGCGGTTGACCGCGAGCGATGCGGTTGCATAGAGCACGGTGTAGCCGTCGGGATCGGAGCGCGCGACGAGCTCGTTGCCGAGATTGGTGCCGGCGCCGCCCTTGTTCTCCACCACCACTTGCTGATGCCAGATTTTGGAGAGCTCCTCGGCGAGGATGCGCGCGACAAGATCGGTTGGTCCTCCGGCCGATACCGGCACCATGAAACGCACGACGCGGTTGGGCCATTCCCGCGATTGTGCCCCAGCCGGCGCGGCGGGAACGAAAGCAGCGGGCATAGCCGCGGTCGCGGCGCAGAGCGCAATCACGCGCCGGCGTGTCAGCATGGCGCCCTACTTGCAAACATCCAGAATCGCATCCGCGAAGGCGAGCGGGGCCTCCTGCGGCGGGTTGTGTCCGATATTCTCGAACACGCGGCGCTCGTAAGGCCCGGTGAAATATCGCTGGTGGCCTTGCGTGTTTTGGACAGGATTTACGTCATCCACCGCGCCATGCACGGCGATGGTCGGAACACTGATCTTCGGCAACCGCGCCAATTCTGATTCGATCGCCGCATAGCGCGGGTCACCCGGCGCGTTGCCCATGCGGTGACGATAGGAATGAATGACAACGTCGACGAAGTCGGGATTTTCAAAAGATGCCGCGGTGCGCTGGAAGACCGCCGCATCGAAGGGCCAGGTCGGCGACCAGAGCTTCCATAGCAAGCGGCCAAGCTCGGCGCGGTTCGCGGCAAGACCGTTGCGGCCGCGCCTGGTCTGAAAATAATACTGGTACCAGAAGCGCCGCTCCTGTTCCGGATCGGCAGGCTTGCCGGAATTGGCAATGTCCTGGATCTGATAAGCGGTGCAGCTCACGAGACCGCGCACGCGCTGGGGCCACAGCGCTGCAACGACGCAGGCCGCCCTGCTGCCCCAGTCAAAGCCGGCGAGGCCGGCTTGCGTAATGTTGAGAGCATCGAGCAATTCCAGCAGATCCTGTCCCAAGGCCGCCTGTTCGCCGGACCGCGGCGTGTCGGGCGACAGGAACCGCGTACCGCCATAGCCGCGCAGGTACGGCACGATGGTGCGCAACCCCGCGTCGTTGAGAACGGGCACGACGTCATCGAAGGCGCGCACGTCATAGGGATAGCCGTGCAGCAGAACGACCGGCAGCCCTTGCGCCGGACCGCTGTGCTCGTAGGCAACATCCAGCACCGGCGTTCGGACGCGAGCTTGCTCCGGCAACACATTCTCCCGAGTGAGCAGGACGAAGACGCGATCGCGATGTTACGTCGTTTTGGGCTGCTCTGTCACCATTGCGCGGATCGCGGTCAATGTGACACGCGCTGGAATTCGAGCGGAAAGTTGTGCATGCGGCGGGCGCCGGTGGCCGTGATCTCGATGGTTTCGGCGAATACACAACCGGTCTTTCCCGATCGCCAGCTCGGGTCGACGAGATCGATATTGAACGCGAACACCATGCCGCTCTCGAAGCGGTCGCCGATCACCTTGATCGCCTCGCGGTCGGCGGCAATCGCGTGGTGTCGAAAGCGCGGATATTCCAGCGACGCGAGCCCGTGGCCGTGGATACCCGCCTCGCAGATGGCGAGTCCGCGCGCATCGATCTCTTCCTTGACCGCCATCAGCGCAGTCGAGATTGTCTTGCCCGGACCAAAATGCTCAAGCCCGCAACGGTATGCGGCGAGACACCCTTCATAAACCTTGACCTGCTCCCGCTCCGGCTCGCCGAGACAGTACGTGCGCTCGACATGGGTGAAATAGCCGGCGTATTTCGGGTGCATTTCACAGATGATGAGATCGCCTTTTTCCATCGCTCGCGTGGTCGGCACCCGGAACGGATGGGGATAAGGGTAACGATCGCAATTCCACAAAAATAACGTCGGTTCTTCACCGCCATTGGCCGTCATCGTCGCCTGCATGGCGGCATAGACTTCGCACTCCTTCACGCCGGGGCGCGCCGTATCGCGGCAGGTGGCGAGCATCAGGTCACCCAAAGCCGCGGCCTTGCGCAGAACCGTGAGCTCCTCCTCGCTTTTGATCGCGCGGAGCTTCTCCAGCATGTCGTCAAGCCCGACGACGCTCGCATCGGGAAGCAGCGCGACAAGCCGCTTATAAACGTCATGCGGCACCCAGCCATCCGGATCGAGCGGACCGGCGAGACCGTCCATGCCGATCTTGCCGCGATCGAGCTTGAGCTCCTTGATGCGGCTGGCGACCGAATCGGCCCAGGTTTTGCTGCGCGGGCGGATGTCGCTTACCCAATTTTGCGCCGCGCTCCAACCCTCAAGGAATGTCGGCATGTGGATGATCGACGTCGGCTCGCCCAGGGCCGGAAAGATCAGGACATTGAATTCGGCATTGCCTCCGATCGGAGAGAGATAACGCGCATTGGCGGTGTAGAAGTCCCACATCATCGGCCAGCCCCAGAGCACCAGCGCGTCGAGCCCGCGCCCCGCCATTTCCTTTCGCACGGCGGCGTAGCGCCGGTCACGTTCGGCGAGTGAAAGGCGCGGAAGCTCAAGCGTGGAGCGCATGAATGTTTCTCCTGATACATCTCTTCCAAGTTGTAGCGCGGGTTAGCGGGCTAAGTCGGCGGCTAGCCGGCTTTGGCCGCGTAACCCGCCGTTGCTCGAGCCGCCTCCCTCGGCGCGGTGGCGGATTACGCGCTATCCGCCTTGCGGCGGATTTGCGCTAATCCGCCCTACGGGGGCTACGGGGGCTGGTCACGCGGCGGCTTTCATCTGCTTGAGCGCGGCAAGATAGTCGGCGATCCCGCGCTCCAGATCGAACTGCGGCTTATAGCCCAACTCCTCGCGCGCTCGCGCTATGTCATAGACGCCGGTTGCCGGATAGGCGAAGCCGTAGAAGTTCAGGCCGCCGCCGATTTCCATTTGCGCGTCCGGAATGTGCTTTTTGATCACGCGCTCGAAGTCGCGCAGCGTCACGCCGACACCGGTCCCGATGTTGTAGACCCGGCTCTTGATCTTGTCGGCGAGCGTCGCGAGATAGATGCCGAGCGCAGAGTCCTTGTTATAGATGAAGTCATCCTTGTCGTCGCCGCCCTGTTCGAGCTTGAAGGGGAGGCCGTTTGCGGGATTTTCGACAATGCGGCTCATCACGGCCATGGGCCCGTGGCGTGCCGTCTTGCCGGGGCCATAGGTGGAGGCAAAGCGCAGCGACACCGTCTCAATTCCCATGTTGTCATTGTAATAGGCGCAGACGTTCTCGCCCATGAACTTGGCGGAGTCGTAGATGCGCTTGGGTTTGGCGGGGAGGTCTTCCGGCATGGGCTTCCAGGTGGGAGCGCCGTACTCACCGGTGACCGGTCCATAAACGCCCTTCGCACTGGTGAACACCACGCGCTTGACGTTGAGCGCGCGAGCCGCCTCGAGCACATTGACCAGGCCGATGACATTGACCTGGATGCTCAAGGCGGGATTGGCGGCCGAGACCGCGCCCACGAAAGCCGCCGCATGCACCACGTGCGTGACCTGATGTTTCTTGATCGCCTGCAGGATGCGCGGGAGATCGAGCACGTCGCCCTGCTCGAAATCGATCTTGCCGCTGATATCGCCGATCAGGCTCTCGTCGCGATGACGCGCGAAGACAACAGGCCGATGGCCTTCGCGCACGAATTTGCGGCTCGTTTCGGCGCCGATGACCCCCATGCCGCCGGTGATCAAGACCTTCATGCCAGCCTCGGTCATTCTTGCGCCCACGGCGCGCATCATCGTGCACAGTATTGACCACAACCGGATTGTGCGGAAGTCCATGTAGCCCGGATTGAGCCTGTCGGAGCGTCAGCGACGACAGCGCGAAATCCGGGAATGCGCATGGCATATCGAGGCACAAGATTGCCCCGGATTTGCACTTGCGCTTCGCGCAAGCTCCAATCCGGGCTACTTACACCCACGGAGTGCCGAAGTGCCAGCACTGGCTAAAGCGATGTTCGCGGTCGCGATCATACTGGCGAGCCCGACGGGCGGGGCTCTCGCACAAGAATCCAACTGGCCCACACGCCCCATTACTTTGATTGTACCATTTCCCGCCGGCGGCGGAATTGATGCAAGCGGCCGGCTCCAAGCGCTCGCGCTGGGCGAAATCCTGGGCCAGCCGGTTGTGGTGGAGAATGTCGGCGCCGCATCCGGCACGGTGGGCAGCGCCAAAGCCGCCAAGTCAGCCCCTGACGGCTACACGCTGCTCATGGGCAACAGCGGCACGCACGCCTTTAGCCAATCCCTCTACAAGAAGCTGCCCTATAACTCCGTCGAAGATTTCGCGCCGGTCGGTCTCGTTTCAGAATCGCCCCGCATCCTGGTCGCCCGCAACAGCCTGCCCGCAGACAACCTGCAGGAGTTCATCGCCTACGTCAAAGCGAATGAGGGCACAGCGCAATATGGCTCGGCGGGGATCGGTTCAGGCACGCACCTGCCCTGCGCGCTCCTCAACATCGCGCTCGGCGTTAACGTGACCCACGTGCCCTACCGCGGCGCCGGTGCGGTCATGCAGGACCTGATCGCCGGGCGCATCGACTACATGTGCGACACCATTCAGACCGGAGCGGCGCAGGCCAAGGGCGGCAACGTCAAGGGGATCGCGGTGATGGCGCCCAAGCGCGTCCCCATCATTGCCGATCTCGCAACCACGGGCGAGCAAGGCCTGCCCGGGGTCGAAGCCAGTGTCTGGAACGCATTCTTCTTTCCGAAGGGAGCACCGCAAGCGATCATTGCGAAGATGAACAAAGCGCTCCAGGAGATGATTGCACGGCCGCAGTTCCGAACGAGGCTCGAAGATCTGGGACTGGAGATCGTGCCGCCCGATCAGCGTAGCCCCGAATACCTCGCCCAGATGCTGCCGCGCGATATCGAGCGCTGGGCCAAGGTGATCAAAGCGGCCGGCATCAGCATGGATTGACCGCCCACTCCAAAATTATGAATTGAACGTGCGCTGCAAAGCGCGCGCAGTTGTGCGACATTTGCGCAGAACTTGTGCGTAGGGACCACGGGCATGAAAGTTTTTATGATGCGTTGTTTGAGGGCCTCCGTGAATACGGTACGAGGAAGGCCGTAACCTCATCGTTGAGCGTAGGTATGCGCGAGGCCAAGCTGAGCGCTTCAAAGAGTTTGCAGCAGAAATGGTTCGACTGAATGTGGACATAATCGCGGACGTAAGGCAGGCGCCTGCTTCAAACACCACAAATTAGCTATTGCCTCATTTCGCCAGTTGCAGTTTCTTATTTTCATCTCGGGCGCACGCTCGACGCAGGCACGAGGCAATCGCCTGCGCGCTCGTTCCTAGATGGCGGGACCCATGGCAATCGATGGTACCTACGGATTTGTTTATTGCGGAAGCAACGGCTTGGGCGTTGGTGTTTTCTGCGTGCATGGCGACCGGTTCGAAGGAATGGACTACGCCGGTGGCCGCTATGAAGGCACCGCGGTTGAGGATCAGCACGGCAACATCCATCTGCGTCTAACCTTCGAAGGGCCGGCCGGCGGCATGGGGCTTGTCAAGGGCACGACGCCCCAAGATGCCCCGCTTAGACGCGAGATAAGGCAAATGATGCCCCGGGACTTTGGAGACGGGCGGCCAATCGAGATCATTTCCCGCTCCAGAACTGTGACAGTCATGGTGAAAAGGATTCCGAACGAGTTTGCTCCCGCAGCCACTCAAGGACTCTCCATTCAAATCGCTCAGCGACTTAGTACTCCGGCTGCGTTGGGCGCACAGGCACCAGCGCATTCCAGCAATACCCAAGTCGCAACAGCGCGGACGAAATGATCATTTGCTGCATGTCACGAGGGCACTGGTAATCTGCTCTCAGAAATTGTGCTGGACCTTCGATAAATGGAACGCAGCTCGACACAGAAATGCTACCTGGTCAGCGATCTCCACATGGGCGGCGATGGACAGCTCCAGCATTGCGATTACACGGAGGAGTTCATTGCATTTCTAAAGGCACTGGAAGGAGAAAGTCCTGGCACCGAACTGCTGATCGTCGGCGATACATTTGGGTTCTGGGAGCTGACGCTCGTGCATGGAGTCGAGAAGCTTGAACACATCATAACGGCGCATCAGGCCATTTTTGATCAGCTCCGGGCTACCGGCGCGCGCATCAAGATCACCATGATGGTCGGTAATCACGACTATGACCTCGCTTGTTACGCGGACTTTGCGGTAAAGCTGCGAGCATACAACATCAACCTCGACAAGAGCTTGGTCCTGATCCGCACCCTGGGTGACAAGAAGATCTGGATCGAGCATGGGCAGCAGCATGATGAATTCAATACTTTCGCCGACTATGGCAATCCCTACGCTCTTCCGGTTGGGTACTTCATCACCGAATTCTTTGTCAGTGGGGCTAGCCGGCATTCCGACTTCGGTAGGGGAAATTGGCTCAAGGACATTCGCTCGGTCAGCACAATGCAAATTCCCGACTGGGTACTGTCGAACTACTTCTACCGCGAGATGAGCGCTGCGCTGCGCTGGGTGCTACTGCCGTTCTTGCTTCTCGCCGGAGTGACGATCGTGGCGATCGCGGGCGAGGCGCTTCGAATACTGGGCGTCTTCGATTACAATGTGCTTTTTCACAATCCACTGATGAGCAGGCTTGGGATCATCGATAATGTTCTTCAAGTGGTGATCACGATCAACTCCATATTTCTGGTATTGTTTGGCATACCGGCAGCGCTAGTTCACCGCGACCTCCTGCGAACCCTCAATCGGTTTCGCTTGCTCACAAGCCACAGGGTGACCCCGAATCTCGACTCCGAAGTGTCCTATCTCGCGGCGGCTCAGGATGCTTTCAAATCGGATCACGACGTGGCGGTTTTCATCTTCGGACACACGCACGCGGCATTTTTGAAACAACTGGGACCAGCTGGCCAAGTGGTCCTCAACTTGGGAACCTGGCTCAAACTCTTGCATCGTGTTCCGGTGCATTTTGGCTTGTTGCCCGCGGTCTATTATCCTTCCTATCGCCTCAATTACTTCTGCATCGAGAAGGAAAACAACCAGCTTGTGATCACCTATGTCACGGTTCCCAAGGTGCCTGAGCGCGAACTAACGTGGCTGCAGCGTCTGGTGACATTGGGGAAGGCGCCCAAGCTATCGGAATCGATCCCAGCGAGGACGGTCATCGATTAAGATCGGCTGACGCATATACGGAGTGGAACGTTGACTCGCAGGAGTAGGAGATCGTCGAGACCTTCGACAAGGGCGCGGGCGCCCTCACTCTGCTCTGCCGTCGGGTATCGCATCCAACGGCATGGCTTGGAAGCCGAAAGGATCGATCACGGTTATGATTATCTCGTAACCGACGTGACCGTTCGCGAGGAAGACCCGGAGGACCTGTCAGCATGTTTTGAGGTCAACGAATACAAGGTCGAGGTTAAAGCTACAACGAAGGGGGAAGCCTGCCTGACACCTCTCCAGGCAATGACTTGTGCAACCGAGGAAGAGACGTTCGTTTTGTGCGTTGTCGATCTGCGCGATTTCGACGGCGATATCCACCAGGTGGACTGGGAAACAGCAGAGGTCTCAGATCACTGCAAGCTGATATCGGGCGAGGAGTTGCCCATTGATAAAACGCTCGCGCTCGTGAGAAGCGCCGAAGGAGGCGATGTGCCGATTCGAAACGCTGGCGCTCTGCGATATGCTGTGCCCCCGGAACTGTGGGAAAGTGGGTTAGACGTTGACGAGTGGGTGGAGGAAGCCTTCTCGCGCCAATCCGCATGAAGGTCTAATCCCTTTTTCCAAGTATCAATCGCAGGGCGGTAAGTCCGGTGTCTCGCCGTATTACGGACCATCCAGCATACCTAGTGCCTTAAACGATAGATCGAACGGACATTTTCAGGTCACCGAAGAATTCAGCATGGCGGACATTTTCATCAGTTATGCAAAGCCAGACTGGCACCTGGCACTGACCCTTTCGGAATACTTGAAGTCGGAAGGCTGGTCAGTTTGGTGGGACAAGAGCCTTACTAGCGGAGAGATATTTCGCGATGAGATAATGAGGCAACTAGAGGTGGTCCCGGTTGTCTGAACAGATTTTCCGCATCGATAAGTGGAGCCTCTGCCAGGGTTAGGCTGCCAAGCGGAGTGGCAGCGGGG
>Ga0209331_1000883_pt1 | contig 10333 bp, 9 predicted proteins | sample JacPinW_OM3H0_M3_FD_187971 | JGI IMG/M metagenome (GOLD analysis project Ga0209331, IMG submission 187971) | Forest soil microbial communities from Algoma, Ontario, Canada - Jack Pine, Ontario site 1_JW_OM3H0_M3 (SPAdes) (version 2) | ecosystem: Environmental > Terrestrial > Soil > Boreal... | reverse complement strand
GGGTCACGGCGCCTATACCGTCGACAAGGACGACAAGGTCATCATCAACTCGCCGGAGACAGCGAAGGCGATGGAATATTGCAAGGCACTTTCCGAAACCTTCATTCCCGGTGTCGCATCCTGGAACGACTCCTCCAACAACAAGGCGTTCCTGTCGGGCGAACTCTATTGCACCGCTAACGGCATCTCGATCTACGTCGCCGCCAAGGACGATCCGACCAAGAAGGATCTCGCCGAGGATACCTATCACGCGCTGATGCCGGTCGGCCCGGTCGGCAAGCCGACCGAGCTGCAGCTCGCGGTTCCGATCCTCGCATTCAACTTCACAAAGTATCCGAACGCGGCAAAGGCTTTCATTGCCTTCATGCTGGAGAAGGATCAGTTCGAGAAGTGGCTGTCTGGCGCACGCGGCTATCTCACCCACACGCTCAACGCCTACGACTCGGCGCCGGTGTGGACCGCGGACCCGAAGAACGCCGTGTTCGCGCAGGCCTCTAAGCGCGCGCTTCCGGCTTCCGGCATCGGCACGCCCGGCGAGAAGGCGGCGACCGCGATCGCCGACTTCCTGGTGGTCGACATGTTCGCCAATTACTGCACCGGCGCCCAGGATGCCAAGACCGCGATGTCGCAATGCGAGCGGCAGTTGAAGCGCATCTATCGCTAAGAGTACAATCGGGCGGGCTCGCGGACAGACCTGCGGCCCGCCCGATCGACGAGATGGCGGAATATTCTGCCGCGTGCGCCGGTAACGACGGCATCGCTCGTATCAAGGGATTTCGTCATGGCTGACATCGCACTGCAACCCCGCACCGCCAGGCGAGAGATACGCGAGGCCACCGCGTGGGACCAGCTCAGGACCAACCGAAACTGGCTCGGTTTTTGGTTCATGCTGCCGGCGATGGGGTTTTTGATATTCTTCCTGGCCTATCCGCTCGGTCTCGGCATCTGGATTTCGTTCACCGACGCGCGCATCGGGCGGCCGGGCGTCTTCATCGGCACCGAAAACTACGAATGGCTATGGGGCGATTCGATCTTCTGGCTGTCGGTGTTCAACACGCTGCTCTACACCTCGGTCGCGAGCGCCATCAAATTCGCAGTCGGCCTTTATCTCGCGCTGCTGTTGAACGAGAACATGCCGTTCAAGGCGATGCTGCGCGCGCTGGTCCTGATCCCCTTCATTGTGCCGACCGTGCTGTCGGCGCTGGCGTTCTGGTGGATTTTCGACTCCCAATTCTCGATCATCTCGTGGTCGCTGAAACATCTCGGGTTGATCACGCAAAACATCAATTTCCTCGGCGATACCACCTGGGCGCGGATTTGCGTGATCTTCGCCAATATCTGGCGCGGCGTGCCCTTTGTCGCGATCACGCTGCTGGCCGGCCTGCAGACCGTGCAGCCCTCGCTCTATGAGGCCGCGACGCTTGACGGGGCGAGCAAGTGGGAGATGTTCCGCTATATCACTTACCCCTTGCTGACCCCGATCATCGCGGTTGTGATGACGTTCTCGGTGCTGTTCACGTTTACCGATTTCCAGCTGATCTGGGCGATGACCCGCGGCGGTCCGGTCAACGCCACGCATCTGATGGCGACCTTGTCCTATCAGCGTGCCATCATCGCCGGCCAGCTCGGCGAGGGGGCGGCGATCTCGAGCGCGATGATCCCGTTCCTGCTCGCCGCGATCATGGTTTCCTGGTTCGGGCTGCAGCGCCGCAAGTGGCAGCAGGGAGAAAACAATGACTGATCTCCCTGCATCAAAGCCGGTCGATCTCAAGGCGGTGCTCTCGGGCACCTCCCCGACGGTTGCCAAAGACGACCACAGCGAAGGCATGAGCTATCTGCAGTCGCTGCCGCGCCGGCTTGTGACGCTCTATCTGCCGCTGTCGATCATTGTGATCATCCTGCTGTTTCCATTTTACTGGATGGGACTGACCGCGATCAAACCGGACGAGCAGCTGCTCGATCTCGACAAGTTCAATCCGTTCTGGACCTGGAATCCCACCTTCAAGCACATCCACAAGCTGCTGTTCGAAAGCTACTATCCGCACTGGCTCTGGAACACGATGTATGTGGCGGTGTGCGCCACCGTGCTGTCGATCATTGCCAGCGTACTTGCAGCTTACGCGATCGTGCGCTTGCGCTATCACGGCGCGCAATGGGTCGGCGGATTGATCTTCCTGTCCTATCTGGTGCCGCCGTCGATCCTGTTCATTCCGCTTGCGACCGTGGTGTTCCAGTACGGCCTGTTCGACTCGCCGATGGCGCTGATCCTGACCTATCCGACCATCCTGATCCCGTTCTCGACCTGGCTGTTGATGGGCTATTTCAAGACCATCCCGTTCGAACTGGAGGAATGCGCGCTGATCGACGGCGCCAGCCGCTGGCAGATCCTGATCAAGATCGTGCTGCCGCTCGCCGTTCCCGGCCTGATCTCGGCGTTCATCTTCTGCTTTACGCTGTGCTGGAACGAATTCATCTACGCGCTGACCTTCCTGCAATCGACCCAGAACAAGACGGTGCCGGTCGCGATCGTCAACGAATTCGTCGATGGCGATATTTACCGCTGGGGTTCGCTGATGGCCGGCGCGCTGGCAGGCTCGCTGCCGCTGGTCATACTTTACGCGTTCTTTGTCGAGCACTATGTGTCGGCGATGACCGGAGCCGTGAAAGAGTGAGCACGCGGGCCAGCATCTAAAATAATATTCAAGAATAAAAAGGAGTTGGGTCTTGCACATTCTGGTTCTCGGCGCGGCCGGCATGGTCGGCCGCAAATTGGTCGAGCGGCTTTTGCGCGACGGGCATCTCGGCAAGCGGGACATCGCCCGTATGACGCTGCAGGACGTGGTGGCGCCGGCGCAGCCCGCCAAAGCGGGATTTCCGGTCGACACGATCGCGGGCGATTTCGCGGTCCCAGGCGTTGCCGAAAAGCTGGTGGCGGACCGGCCCGATGTGATCTTCCACCTCGCGGCGATCGTCTCCGGCGAGGCCGAGCTCGATTTCGACAAGGGCTATCGCATCAACCTCGACGGCACGCGGATGCTCTTGGATGCGATCCGGCTGGTGGGAGGCGGTTACAAACCGCGCGTCGTCTTCACGTCCTCGATCGCGGTGTTCGGCGCGCCGTTTCCGGACAAGATCGGCGATGATTTCTTTCACACTCCGCTGATGAGCTACGGGACGCAAAAAGCGATCGACGAGCTTCTGCTGGCCGATTATTCGCGCCGCGGTTTTATGGATGGTATCGGCATTCGCTTGCCGACGATCTGCATCCGTCCCGGTCTTCCCAACAAGGCGGCGTCCGGTTTCTTCTCCAATATCCTGCGCGAACCGCTCGCCGGCAAGGAAGCGGTGCTGCCGGTCTCCGAGGACGCCCGCCACTGGCATGCCACGCCGCGCTCGGCGGTCGGTTTCCTGCTCCATGCCGCGACCCTCGACGCTGCGGCAGTTGGCCCGCGCCGCAACCTCACCATGCCCGGCCTCTCGGCGACCGTCGGCGAGCAGATCGCCGCCCTCAAACGGGTGGCGGGGGACAAGGTGGCGGCACGGATCAAGCGCGAGCCCGATCCGTTCATCGTGGGCATCGTCGCCGGCTGGCCACGCGATTTCGACCCGAAACGCGCGCTCAGCCTCGGTTTTACCACCGCCGAAAAGACCTTTGACGACATCATCCGGATACACATCGAGGACGAACTGGGTGGCAAGTTCGTCGACTGACCTCTCAAGGATGCGGTCATGACCAAGGTGGCCTGCATCGGCGAGTGCATGATCGAACTGCGAGAGGCCGATGGCGGCCTCTACTCGCGCGGTTATGGCGGCGACACGTTGAACACGGCGATCTATCTCGCCCGTCTCGGCACTGAGGTCGACTACGTCACCGCACTTGGTGACGATCCCTTAAGCGACGAGATGCTCGCGGGCTGGGCGGCCGAGGGCGTCGGAACCAGGCAGGTATTGCGGCTGCCCGGCAAGTTGCCGGGGGTCTATATGATCCAGACCGACGATAAGGGCGAGCGCCGGTTCTTTCACTGGCGCGAGAGTTCTGCGGCGCGCAGCCTGATGGATCTGCCGGAAAGTCAAGCTATTTTTAGATCGCTCGAGAGTTACGATCTGGTCTATCTCTCGGCGATCACGCTGTCGCTTTACGGTGAAAACGGGCGGGCGCGGCTGATCGCGGCTTTGCGACACGCGCGCGAAAGCGGAACACGCATTGCGTTTGACACCAATTTTCGCATCCGCGGCTGGCCCGATCTCGATCTCGCGCGCGCCGCCTATCGCGATGCCTTCGAGGCTTCCGATATCGCATTGGCTTCGACGGAGGATTTGCTGCCGCTCTATGCCGGGGAAAGCGACGATGGTCTGATGGCGTGCATCTCCAGTTCTGAAGCCGTGCTGAAATTGTCCGAGCCGGCAAGCATCGTTCGTTACAAAAGTGCGTCGCACGAGGTGAGGGCGGAGCCCCTGACAAAACCGGTCGTCGATACGACTGCGGCCGGTGATAGTTTTGCAGCTGCCTACCTTGCCGCACGCCTTGCGGGCGCCGAGCCGGTCGAAGCGGCGCAGGCGGGGCATCATCTTGCCAGTGTCGTGGTGTGTTATCCCGGCGCTATCATTCCGCGTTCGGCAATGCCCGCAACTATTGCGCCGAGCCCGGCAAACTCGCACAAGGTTTCTGCATGATTGTGAGATCGACCCAGGACGGCCAGGAAAGACTCGCCACGCTGTTCAAATCGGCCCGTGTCATCCCGGTCCTTACCATTGAACGGCTTGAAGACGCGGTACCGCTCGCCAAGGCACTCGTTGCGGGCGGTGTGCGCGTGCTGGAAGTCACGCTGCGCACCCCAGTTGCGATCGAGGCCGCAAGAGCGATCATGGCCGAGGTGCCGGACGCCCTTGTCGGCATCGGCACCATCCTGAACGCCGCCGATCTGGATCGCGCGGAAACGCTCGGTGTTAAATTCGGCATCAGCCCGGGCGCTACGCCCGATTTGCTGAAGGCAGCCGCCGCAAGCGCCTTGCCGTTCGCGCCGGGTATCGCCACCGCATCCGAATTGATGCAGGCATTGGCCCATGGCTTTGGTCTGGTCAAATTCTTCCCCGCCGAACAGGCCGGCGGCATCAAGGCGCTTCGCGCCTTGGCGGGGCCTTTTCCGGATGCGCGGTTTTGCCCGACCGGCGGTATCGGCGAGGCCAATGCGGCGACCTGGCTGCGCGAGCGAAACGTCGTCGCGGTCGGCGGCTCCTGGCTGTGCCCGGCGTCGGATGTCAGATCCGGCAATTGGGAAGGCATAACAGCCATATGCGATCGGACGATGAAACCGCTCACTCCCTGAGTGAACTATCCCGCCCGATAGGGTAAAAGCGATCCGAGGCACAATAGGGAGAACGACCATGACAGCCAGCATCGTCGGATGGGCGCACACGCCGTTCGGCAAGTTCGACACCGAGACGGTGGAGAGCCTCGTGGTCCGCGTCGCCAACGAAGCGCTCGCCGATGCCGGCATTTCCGCTTCTGATGTCGACGAGATCGTGCTCGGGCATTTCAATGCCGGCTTTTCGCCGCAGGATTTTACCGCGTCGCTGGTGCTGCAGGCTGACCCGCAATTGCGCTTCAAGCCGGCGACGCGGGTTGAAAACGCCTGCGCCACCGGAACCGCCGCCGTGCACCAGGGTATCCGCGCCATTGCGGCGGGTGCGGCAAAAATCGTGCTGGTGGTCGGCGTCGAGCAGATGACGCGCACCCCAAGTGCCGAGATTGGCCGCAACCTGTTGAAGGCGTCCTATCTGCCGGAAGACGGCGACACCGTCGGCGGCTTTGCCGGCGTGTTCGGTGGCATCGCGCAGGCCTATTTCCAGAAATATGGCGACCAATCCGACGCGCTGGCGATGATCGCCGCCAAGAACCACAAGAACGGCGTCGCCAATCCCTATGCGCAGATGCGCAAGGATTTTGGTTTTGAATTCTGTCGTTCCGAAAGCGAAAAGAACCCCTACGTGGCGGGACCGCTGAAGCGGACCGATTGCTCGCTGGTCTCCGACGGTGCTGCGGCGTTGGTGCTAACCGACTCTGAAACCGCAAAGTCGATGGGCAAAGCCGTCAACATCCGCGCCACCGCCCACGCCCAGGATTTCCTGCCGATGTCGAAACGCGACATCTTGCAGTTCGAGGGCTGCACGGTAGCCTGGCAGCGCGCGCTGCAGTCGGCCGGCATAAAACTCTCTGATTTGTCCTTTGTCGAAACCCATGACTGCTTCACCGTCGCCGAATTGATCGAATATGAGGCGATGGGATTGACGCCGCGCGGGCAGGGCGCCCGTGCCATCAAGGAAGGCTGGACGCAAAAGGACGGCAAATTGCCGATCAATCCATCCGGCGGCTTGAAGGCAAAAGGCCACCCGATCGGCGCCACCGGCGTCTCGATGCATGTGATGACCGCGATGCAGCTCTTGGGTCAGGCGCCCGAGGGCATGCAGATCAAAGACACAAAACTCGCGGGCATCTTCAACATGGGTGGCGCCGCGGTTGCGAATTACGTATCGCTGCTGGAGCCGGTGAAGTAATCTCGATGTCGTCCCGGCCTTGAGCCGGGACCCATAACCACAGGGCGTAGTTGTTAGGATCGGCTGGGGTCCCAGCTTCGCGCCACACCAACATTCGTGGTTATGGGTCCCGGCTCAAGGCCGGGACGACACTGAATGTGAGGCACCCACGCATACGCCCATACGCGGGCCGCCCTTGATCTTGCCTCCGCCCTGCCGTTAGTTGACCCGAGACAAATAGCGCCACGCGCATCGCTTCGGGAGCAAACACAACCATGGGACCCCTTGAGGGCGTCAAGATCATCGACATGACGACCGTGCTGATGGGCCCTTATGCCACCCAGATGCTCGGCGATTACGGCGCCGATGTCATCAAGATCGAGACACCGGACGGCGACGTCACGCGGCTGATCGGCCCGACCCGGCATCCCGGCATGGGGCCGGTGTTCCTCAACACCAACCGCAGCAAGCGCAGCATCGCGCTCGATCTGAAGAAACCGGCCGGCCGCGACGCGGTGCTGCGGCTGATCGCCTCCGCCGATGTGCTGGTCTACAACGTCCGTCCGCAGGCCATGGCGCGGCTGCAGCTTGGCTATGAATTGGTCTCGAAGATCAATCCCCGCCTGATCTATGCCGGCGTGTTCGGTTTTGGCCAGGACGGACCTTACGCCGCAAAACCCGCTTACGACGACCTGATCCAGGGCGCGACCGCGCTGCCCGCCTTGATGGCGCAAACCAGCGACGGCATTCCCCGCTATGTTCCGAACGCGCTGGTCGACCGCATCGTCGGGCTGACCGCGGTCGGCGCGATCTGCGCGAGCCTCGTGCATCGGGACCGCACCGGGCGCGGGCAGCGCGTGGATATTCCGATGTTCGAGACCATGGCGGGCTTTGTGATGGGCGACCACATGGGCGGTCTCACTTACGAGCCGCCACTCGACAAAGGCGGTTACGCGCGGCATTTGTCGCGCGACCGGCGGCCCTACAAGACTTCCGACGGCTATATCTGCGTGATCGTCTACAACGACAAGCAATGGCAAAACTTCTTTGAGGCCACCGGCCGCGACGATCTGCGCAACGATCCCAAATTTGCAACCTTTGCCGGACGCTCTACCAATATCGACACGGTCTATGCCGAACTCGCCCGCATCTTCGAGACGCGCAGCACCGCCGAGTGGAGCGAACTGCTCGAAAAGGCCGACGTGCCGGTGATGCCGATGCACGATCTCGGGAGCATCCTGCAGGACCCGCATATGGTCGCGACCGGGTTCTTTCCGGTGGTCGAACATCCGACCGAGGGAAAAATCCGCAACATGAAGGTGTCGGCCACCTGGTCGGAGACTCCGGCCGAGCCGACGCGGCTGGCGCCGCGCCTCAACGAGCATGGTCCGGAGATTTTGCGCGAGGCGGGATTTTCCGCCGACGAAATTGCGGCGCTGGTGCGCGACGGCGTCACCAAAGCCGCGATCGACGCCTGAGGGGATTGAGAACGATGGACTTTGCGCTGTCAGCCAATCAGGAATCGATCCGCGATGCCGTGGCAAAAATCTGCGCGCGTTTTGATGATGCCTATTGGCTGAAGAAGGACAAGGAAGGCGGTTATCCCGCCGACTTCCATAAAGCTCTTGCCGATGCCGGCTGGCTTGGCATCTGCATTCCCGAAGCGTATGGCGGCTCTGGTCTCGGCATCCTGGATGCCGCGATCATGATGCGGACGATCTCGGAATCCGGTGCCGGCATGTCCGGAGCCTCCGCGGTGCATATGAATGTGTTCGGGCTCAATCCCGTCGTCGTGTTCGGCACCGAAGAACAATGCCGGCGGATGTTACCGCCGATTGTAGAGGGAAAGGAGCGGTCGTGCTTTGCGGTCACCGAGCCCAACACCGGCCTCAATACTACGCAATTGAAAACCCGCGCGGTGCGGACCGGCAATAAATACGTCGTCAACGGCCAAAAGGTCTGGATCTCCACCGCGCAGGTCGCCGAGAAGATCTTGCTGCTCGCACGTACCACGCCGCTGGACGAGGTCAAACATCCAACGCACGGCCTCAGCCTGTTCTATACGGACTTCGACCGCAGCCGCATCACCGTTCATGAGATCGAGAAGATGGGCCGCAAAGCGGTCGATTCCAACGAGCTCTTCATCGAGAATTTTGAAATTCCCCCGGAAGATCGTCTCGGCGAGGAAGGCCGCGGTTTTGAGTATATCCTGCACGGCATGAACCCGGAGCGCATCCTGATCGCCGCCGAAGCGGTCGGGCTTGGCCAGGTGGCGCTGTCGCGCGCGGCCGCTTATGCCAAAGAGCGCAACGTGTTCAACCGGCCGATCGGCAAGAACCAGGCGATCCAGCATCCGCTGGCAAAGAACTGGATGGAACTCGAGGCGGCGTGGCTGATGACGCTGTCGGCGGGCTGGCAGTACGATCAGGGATTGCCCTGCGGCCCGGCCGCCAACGCGGCAAAATATCTCGCCGCCGAAGCCGGCTATCACGCCTGCGAGCAGGCGGTGATGACCCATGGCGGTTTTGGTTACGCCAAGGAGTTTCACGTCGAGCGTTACTTTCGCGAATCCCTGATCCCGCGCATCGCGCCGATCAGCCCGCAGCTCATTCTCAGTTTTATCGCCGAGAAAGTGCTGGGCCTGCCGAAGTCGTACTGAGATGAGTTTTGTCACAGGCGTTGGTCTCACACCCTTTGGCAGGCACGAAGGCTCCTCCTCGCTCGACCTGATGAGCAAGGCCGCAGAGCTCGCGATTGCCGATGCCGGGCTGAAACGTGCCGAGATCGACGGCATCCTCTGCGGCTATTCCACCGTCTCGCCGCACATCATGCTGGCGACCGTGTTTTCTGAGCATTTTGGCATTCGCCCCAGTTACGCCCACGCCGTCCAGGTCGGCGGCGCCACCGGGCTCACGATGACCATGCTGGCGCATCATCTGGTTGATGCCGGCGTCGTCAGGCATGTACTGGTGGTTTCGGGCGAGAACCGGCTGACCGGGCAGAGCCGCGACGCCTCGATCCTGGCGCTGGCCCAGGTCGGACATCCCGATTATGAGGTGCCGCTGGGGCCGACCATTCCCGCCTATTACGGCCTCGTCGCCTCCCGCTACATGCATGAATACGGCGTCACTCAAGAAGATCTCGCCGAATTCGCGGTGCTGATGCGAAGCCACGCATTAACGCATCCCGGCGCGCAGTTTCATGAGCCGATCACCGTCGCCGATGTGATGGCCTCAAAACCGGTCGCGCTGCCGTTAAAACTGCTGGACTGCTGCCCGGTGTCGGACGGCGGCGCGGCGTTTGTCGTCAGCCGCGAACGAACCGGTGAGACCGGCGTGCGTGTGCTCGGCTGCGCGCAGGCGCATACCCATCAGCACGTCACGGCGATGCCGGCTTTGAGCGAACTCGGCGCCGAGATTGCGATCGCACGCGCAAAACAAGCCGCCGGAGTCGCGATCTCCGACGTCCGCTACGCCGCGGTCTACGACAGTTTTACCATTACGCTCGCGATGCTGCTGGAAGATCTTGGACTAGCCGGGCGCGGGGAGGCGGCCTCGCGCGTGCGTGCCGGATATTTTGGCCGTGACGGCGACATGCCGCTCAACACCCATGGCGGGCTCTTGAGTTACGGCCATTGCGGGGTCGGCGGTGCGATGGCGCATCTGGTCGAAACCCATCTGCAGATGACGGAACGCGCCGAAAATCGCCAGGTGCGCGACGCCTCGGTTGCGCTATTGCATGGCGATGGCGGCGTGTTGTCGTCGCATGTCAGCATGTTTCTGGAGCGGGTGCGATGAGT
>Ga0209331_1000882_pt1 | contig 10335 bp, 12 predicted proteins | sample JacPinW_OM3H0_M3_FD_187971 | JGI IMG/M metagenome (GOLD analysis project Ga0209331, IMG submission 187971) | Forest soil microbial communities from Algoma, Ontario, Canada - Jack Pine, Ontario site 1_JW_OM3H0_M3 (SPAdes) (version 2) | ecosystem: Environmental > Terrestrial > Soil > Boreal... | reverse complement strand
GAGATTGAGGCGACCACCGAGTCTTCCCGGAAGCGCTTCGATACCGCGGGATCCCAGCCGTTGGTGTTTACGAGCAGGTCGCTGTAGCCCTGAAGATAGGTCGCCAGACGCGCCACCGTCTTCTTCAGCCGTAGCTGCTCGGGGAGATGGTCGCCGATCGTGGCGAAACACGACCATACCCGCACGCTGTCCGGGTTTCGGCCGGCCTTCTCGGCGGCGTCCTTGACCGTCTTGACGCATCGCTGCAACGCCTCGGGTGTGAAATACGTGTGCAGGATGACGTCGTCAAACACTCTGCCTCCCAGAGCAAGTGTGTTGGGACCGAACGCCACGATCGCCAGCCTGATGTCTTCGTTGAAATCGGGGTCGAGGAACAGCACCGGATAGCTGCCGAGCGGACCGTCGTGGTTGAAGATGACCTCCCCGTGCCACAGCCGGCGCATGACCTGTGCCCAGTCCTCCATTTGTGCTGTCGTGACCGCCGGTATCCCGAACGCTGCGTACATCGCGGCGATGCCGCGGCCGATGCCGAGTGTGAACCGCCCGCCGGAGAGGCGGTGCATGGTGGTCGCCCATGACGCGGTGATGAGCGGATGGCGGGTGTTGTGATTCGTTGCGGCGGTTATGATCTGCGTCCGACTGGTGACCGCGCATGCGGCGCCGACCAGCGAGGAGGCCTCCTTGACGTTCCAGCGCTCGGAAATGAACGCGCTACCGAAGCCGAGCTCCTCGCCGCGCCGGGCCTCGTCGATCAACGTCGCCGGGCCCTCGCCACCTGCACCGGCCAGCAGGTAATAACCGAGTTCGTCGAGCACGCGTTCTGTCACTGCCAAACCCCCTGCTTGTGGCCGCAATTCCAGACCTCGGTGATCCGGCCATCGACAACTCGGAAGATCTCCAAGCTGCCGATATCGATCCTGGCGCCGTCCTTGAGCTCCATCGACGACCCGTAGACGATCGCGACGTGTTCGCCGTCGTCGCCGGCCACCACGACGTTCAGGTCGAATCGCAGCTTGTCGAACATCTCCCAGTGCTCAACGATGCGTTGCACGGCCTGGCGATGGGTCAACGTGAGCGCCTCGCCCACCTCGTGGCGGATCACCGTGTCGCCCATCAACTCCTCGGCGAGCGCGAAGTCCCGCTGATTCCAGACGACCAAGTTGTACAGCTCCACGACCTCGCGGGCGGTGCGGGTCACTCGAACACCGCCAGCGCATCGACCTCGTCAATGGCCGCCACTGCGCGTTCGGTCAGCGTTAGGCACAGCTGGCGGGATCGCTCCGGCAATGACTCCCAGCTGATCAAGGCAGTCACTGGGAGGCAGATCAGGTAGGAGACGGCGAATCGGTAGTGGCGCCAGGCGTCGTCGAAGGAGTAATCGTCGACCCCGCATTCGGCGAGCGACTCGACGTACTCACGCACCAGCTTTTCGTCGTGCCCCGCTCGCACTGGAGTGGGCAGACCCTGGCTGACCAGATATGCCACATCGGAGGCGCCAACGCCCCTGGCGGCGAGCTGGAAGTCGACCACCTTGAGTTGGTCGCCGGAAAAGAACATCTTGTCCGCCCTGATGTCGCCGTGCACCAACATCGAGCGTTCGGCCAACGCCCGCACGGCAGTCGCCGCGTAGTCGGCGAAATGTTCGGCATAGCTTGCGACTACAGGCGGCACCGGCGCCTTGGCGTGGTCGCGATACACCTGCCACCCCTGGGCGAACACCGCCGGCAACACTTCCCTGGTCATCTGGTTGTCCAGGCTCGGGAACCCGCTGAGCGCATCGGCGTTGGACGGGTTCGTCGACCATGCGTGCAACCCCGCGAGCTGCGCGATACCGAGCCTGACCCGCTCCAGCGACAGACCGGCGAGATGGTCCGCGTTGTCCCAGTCCCTCAGATCCTCGAGTACCAGAACGAAATCCGTGGAATCCGTGGCCATCCTCGCGGCGTACACGCGCGGTGTGCCCAACGGCGCGCGCCCCGCCACCCGTTGGTAGAACGCCAACTCACGTGCATAGCCGCCCATCATGTCCATGGCGATGCGCGCCTCGGACTGGGCTGGCAGCTTCGCGATGACGCTTCGCGGCACGCTCGCATCACCGGTCAGATGCAGTCGGTACAACAACGACGAAAAGCCGCTGCCCACCGCGATCTGCTCCGCACGAACGCCGGTAACGGTGGTGCCCAGGACCCGTGTCAGCCACTTGGCGTCCAGTTCCTCGATGGTGGATGGCACCTCCGCGGTGGCCGAAATCACGGTCGGACCCCTTTCAGATAAATGACGAAGAAGAACTAACCGAGTCTTCGGTGAGTGCGGACGGCCTGCGGAGGTGGCCTCGCTACCACAGGGGAACCGGCGTCTGGCCGATCGGGTACCAGCACTGCGGCTTCTCGCCGGACACCGCATGCTCGAGGCGCTTGAGCATCGCGTCGGACAATTTGCCCGCCTTGATCAGCTTCTTGTAGCGCGCCGCGATGTGGCCAAAGTCGAAGAAGTCGCGCTGCCAGTCGAATTTGCCGTTTCCTACGTAACGGAACCAGCTGCCACCGATGCCATGAATCAGCTCCTCGTTGCCGTCGACGTCGCAGGAGAGATGCTTCCAGAACCCCACGATCTCACCGATTCTGTCGTCAATCAGTACGCGCTCGTACGGGTACTTCCACCCTTCGAGGCCCTCCATCTCCTTGCCCATGGCGATGTCGCGGATCTCGTCGATGCCGACGCACATGACATCCTCCTTCGGCCCGACATTCCATCCGTAGGTCGCATCGTCGGTGTAGAACGAGGCCAGAATCCTCCAGTCGCCGATGCGCTCGGCCTCCTTGTTGGCGTCGATCCAGTTCTTCATCACGTCTTCAATTTCTTCGCGCGGGAACGCGGGCATCGCTTGGTCTCCTCGTGTTTCGTCGGATGTGTATTCGGTGAGTTCGGTGTTCTACGTTCGCGGCCCTTGGCGACGGCGATAGCGCACCTTCGCCGGACGTTCCAGTTGCACCACCATCTTCGAATGGTCGTTGCGGTAGGTGTCGGCCGGCTGTGCCATCTCGAACTCATAGGCGCGCAACAGAACCGAGAAGATGGCCTTGATCTGCATGGTGGCGAACGCCGCCCCCACACAGCGGTGACGGCCGGCGCCGAACGGAATCCAGGTCCAACGATTTACCAGGTCCTCCTGGCGGGGCTCCTCGTATCGCTGCGGGATGAATCTGTCCGGCTCTGGGAAGTCCTGCGGTATCCGATTGGAAATCGCCGGCGACACCGCCACCATGTCACCACGATGGATCGTTTGCCCGACAACCTCGAACTCACCCGTGGCGCAGCGCATCAGGATGATCAGCGGCGGATGTAGTCGCAGCACTTCCTTGAGTGAATTCTCCAATAGCGGAATCTGGCGCAGTGCATGAAAACTGACCGACTGGCCATCGGCGTAGAGATCGTCGAGTTCGGCGATCACTCCTGCGTACACATCCGGATGCCGGAGCAATTCAATGAGCGTCCACGATGACGTTCCCGAACTGGTGTGGTGCCCCGCGAACATCAATGAGATGAACATGCCCGTGATCTCGCTGGCGCTGAAGCGCGGTTCGCCGTGTTCGTCTTTCAAGGCGACCAGCACGTCGAGCATGTCGCGATCTTCTTTGGACGCCGGAGGACTGGCCAGACGACCGGCCATCAACCCACTGACCAATTCGACCAGTTTTACCCGGGCCTCATCGCGGCGACGAAAGCTCTCGATGGGCAGGTAGGGGTCGACGTAACACAGCGGGTCGGTTCCCCGTTCGAGTTCGTGGTACAGGTGGGCGAATCGCGAATCGAGCTGTTCACGAAACTTCGTGCCGATCAGGCAGGCGGACGATGTGTAGATCGTCAATTCGGCGAAGAATTCGAGCAGATCGATCTCGCCATGATCACCCCACTCGGCGATCATTCGGTGTACCTCGTTCTCAATGGTGGCCGCATGGCCCTTCATGTGGTCACCGCGAAGAGCGTTGTTGTGCAGCATCTCCTTGCGACGCTCGGGGGTGATGTCATAGCTCACGCCCTCGCCGAAGATCGGCGTCATGAACGGGTAGGCCTCAGCCTGGTCCATATCCTCATCGGCCGCCCGGAAGAAGAACTCGTTCGCTTCAGCACCCGACAGCAGTACGACTTTCTTGTTCGCGAGATGAAAGATGCCGAAGTCGCCGCATTCGTCGCGGACGCGTTGCATCAACGCGATCGGATCGGTCCGAAACTCCTCCAAGTGACCACGTTCACCTTGGCCGCCGGAGACCACGGGCGCGGTGGCTAACGACATGTCGTTGCTCCTGAACTGTGCTTGGTCTGGGGCAGCTCCGGCAATGTCGCCAGCGCGCTGTATATGTCTCTAGACATGTCTCCAACACTACATCACAACGCGCCCTAGACAACAGCCCCAATTGTGACGGCGACTCGTGGCGCCCCGCATCGCGTTGTGTATAGAGAGACTTTGGATGGCGTTATAGACTGGCGTTATGCCTACGTCTGACCCAGCACCGAGAGTGGTGCAGATGCTGCTGACGTCGAATCAGCAAGCCACCCGGCAAGCTTTGGTCGATACGGCCATCGAGCTGGCGACCGAGGGCGGCTATGACGCGGTGTCGATGCCGGAGGTGGCCAAACTCGCGGGCATGTCAACGGCCAAGGCGTATCAATACATCGGAACGAAGGATCAGCTACTGGTCGAGGCGCTGCTCAGCCTCGGCCAACGGTCGACAGAAGACGTTGAACGCCATCAGAATACGGGCGATACCCCCGCCAAACGGCTACGTTGGGAAGTTGGCCGGATCATGAAAGCCGTCGCGGAGCGTCCACTGCTCTACCGCGCGCTGTATCGCGCCTATGTCACCAATGGGCCTGCCTTCGAGGGCGACAATGCGATCGTCCTGGGTCCCCACCAGGCCGCATGGATCAGCAAGGCGCTAACGGGGGGCGCCACTGCCGGCTACACGAAGAAGGATCTGGAGGCTGCAGCCCGCATTTTCAGTTGCATGATTCAGGGCGGAATTGTCAGCGTGGCAGCCGGACGATCGATCTCGGAGATTACCGCGGTCCTCGACGAGGCGATCGACCGACTTCTGCCAGCCCCATCGCCGTCGACCGGGACGCCAAAGCGTGCGAGGCCTGTGGGGACGCCAAAGCGTGCGAGAAAAACATAATGAGCGAACGACGCGCGATCTGGCTCAAAGTCGTAGCACGGGGCCGAATTGCAGTTCTGCGGTGCCACCTAGATGGGTGCCCAGCGAGTTCGAGCCGGTGACGTCCAGCACCACCCTGCCGGTGCCCGAGTCGATCGCGCTGACCTTAGCGTTCAGGCGCATCGTGTCGCCCGGGTAGTTCGGTACCCCCAGCCGGATCTTCAGTGTCGTCAGCTGTGCCGCAGGCCCCGACCAACCGCGGACGTAGCGTTCTACCAGTCCGTTACTGGTCAGAATGTTCATGAAGATGTCCGCTGAGCCCTTCTCGCGGGCACGGTCGGGGTTGTGGTGGACGTCCTCGTAATCTCGACTTGCAAGTGACGTCGCGACGATCATGGTCCGCGTTATGGGGATGACCAGCTCCGGCACTGTCTGTCCGATCGTTACCGAATCGATGGTGCGCGAGGGGTTGCAGTCGGCTGTCATCGCACGCTTTCCAGACCGCTGGGCAGGTGGCCGGAGGCGAGCAGGGCGCCGACCTGCGCAAGGCCGGCGCCGCGCCCGCCGAGTGTGACGGCGAGCTGCTTGCCCCATAGGAAGTACCGGTGCAGCGGATAGTCCACGTCGACGCCGAGGCCGCCGTGCAGATGCACCGCTGCGAACACCGCTGCGAGCCCGGCGCTATCGGCCCACCACTTAGCCACCCGGACCGCCAATTCGGTTGAGCGGCCAGGGTGGTCGTTGTCCAAGCAGTCGATCGCCTGCCAGAGAGTAGTGCGCATCGCCTCAGCGCCGATATAGCAGTCAGCCATCTGATGTTGGGCGGCCTGAAATGTCCCAAGAGCGCGGCCAAACTGAATTCGTGCACTCAAATAGGCCGCTGTGCGGGTGATAACACTCTCCGTGACACCCAGCTGCAACGCCGCGAGGGCGACCCTGGCGTGGGCGAGCACAGACACCGGCAGGCCATCGCCTGGGGCGCCGACGGCAAGGCCGGTGGCGCCGTTTAGGGTCAGGTCGCCGGCCGGCCCGCGGTCGGTCACCGGCACGGAGTCGCTGCGGACGCCGGGGCCGTTCCGATCGACCAAGAACAGCCCGACACCGGCGGGCGCGGCGGCCGACACGAGGACGTGTTGAGCAGTCGAGATCGCGGGGACCGCGGCCTTTTGCCCACGCAAGAGCCAGCTTTCCTCCGAGACCGGTGACGCCGTGCAGGTTGGTGTGGCGGGGTCGGCGGCCGCCGGCGACGCCGAATATTCTTCGAGGGCGACTGTGACTCGAGCTGTCCCCGCCGCGATATCACGCAATATCTGCTTACCGTGGCGGGTGCCATTGGCCGACGATATCGCCTGCGCGCCGACGTAATGCGGCCACAGCGGAACCGGAGCGACGAACCTGGCCTGCTCCTCGAGCACCGCGCAGCACGCTGACCAGCCCAGCCCGGCGCCCCCATGCGCTTCGCCGATGCCGATCCCGAGAAGACCCGAACGTGCCAGGTCGTCCCACAACGCCTCATCGTGACCTGAGCTGGACGCATCGATTACGCGGAGTCGGTCCTCGCTCACCCTCCGCTTGAATACATCATTAGCGAGTCGACGTACATCGGTGACGACTTCGTCTTCACTGAAATCCAACACTCCTCCAGGAATCGCGCCAACGGTCTTCGGCCGTGCGGCATGGTTGTGTCTCTTCCGGCAAGGTCCGCGTGTCACCCTCAATCACCCAGCGTCCTGGTCGGCTGGCTTGTAGCGCAGTGTGCGCCAATGTTGTTGAGCGACCACGTTGCCCTCTTGGTCACGGTAGATTTTCAGCGACGTCACGAACCGGCCAACACCGAGCCGGGTCCTGCGTTCCGACGAGATGTCTTCAACCACCTCATCAAGCCTGATGCGATCACCCGGGCTGAGTTCTTCGAAAAACTCGAACTCCGAGTTGGTGGCGACGACGGCGGTGTAGCCGTGGGCAGCCAGACACTGCCCCAGCGCCCTTGCACCGGCAAGATCTGGCCTCTCGGCATCCGGGCTGACCGTGGCACGGTAGCCGACCATCGTCCACGCTTGCACCATCGTTGCCGGTGCCACAATGTCGCTGCGCCCAGTGGTTTCCGCGGCACGTCGATCCAAATAGACCGGGTTGTCGTCACCCATCGCTTCGACCCAATGACGGATCATCGCGACGTTGACGCAGTCCTGGCTGATGATGTTTGACCTCAACGTCATACCGATGAAAGTCGCAAGGTCAGCTGGCTCGTCCTCGGTATTCACGCGCGCTTCCGCACGCGAAACATGGCTTGTCATACGAGCAATCCCCCATCCATGAACAGGGAACGGCCCGTCATGAAGGCCGACTGATCACTGCACAGAAACACCACCGCTGCCGCCAAGTCCTCCGGTGCGGCCAGCCTGCCGATGAGGGTCTGCGCGCTCATCTGCGACTCGAATTCGACCCGCCGGCCGTCGTCGCGCGGCAGGATCATGTCGGTGGCCACCGGTCCGGGCACGAGATTGTTGACCCGAATACCGTCTGGCGCCCATTCTTTGGCCATCGTGGAGGTCCAGTTGACCAACGCCGCTTTTGCCGCGGAGTAGGCCCCGATCCCCGCGATCGTCTGAAACGCGCCCGCGGCGGCCACGTTAACGATCACGCCTCCGCCCGCCCGCAAGTGGGGATGGGCAGCCTGGGCCAACAACACCGGCCCTTTGACGTTGACCGCCCAGATCTCGTCGAGCTCGTCTTCGGTGACTTTCATCAGCAGATGCGGCTTGAGGATTGCGGCGTTGTTCACCAGCACGTCGATGCCGCCGAACGTGTCTACCGCGTGGGTGATCAGTCGGGAACGGTCAGCGGTGACGGAGATATCGGCGTCGATCGCCGACGCCTGCCCGCCCTCGCCCCGAATCTTTTCGACCACCTCCCAGCAGCGGGCCAGCTGCCTTCCGGCAAGCACGACCTGTGCGCCAGCGGCGGCCAGTCCTCGCGCCAGCGCGGCGCCCAGACCGCGTCCCCCGCCTGTGACGACGGCGACACGACCGTCCAGATAGCCGTCACCGGTGGGTCGGCTGGTCATCGGTCCCTCGGCTTGCCTGCTGTCACGCCGCCATCGGCCACCAAGTCGGCGCCGGTGATGAACGACGCGTCATCCGAGGCGAGAAACGCACAGGCGGAGGCGATCTCGGCGGGCGCGGCCATCCGGCCCAGCGGATACAACGCGTAGGCGCGGTCATAGTCGGCCTGCGTCCACCCCTCCCGGCGTGTCATCTCGGTGACGGTCGGCCCCGGCGCCACTGTGTTCACCCGAATTCCCAACGGCCCCAGTTCGATTGCGGCCGTCTTCGACAATCCCCGTACGCCGAATTTCGCTGCCGTGTAAGCCGGCATTCCGAAGCGTCCCTCGAACCCCTGCGCCGAGGAGAAGTTGACGATCGAGCCGCCTCCACGTGCCTGCATCGACGGCACGACCGCACGCATTCCCAGGTACGCGCCGACAAGGTTGGTCTCGATCACCTTGCGGAACGTGTCGCCGTCGCACTCGGTAAGTGGTTGAACCCGCATGATCCCCGCATTGTTGACCAGGACGTCGACACCGCCCCAGCGCCCCGCGACCTCCTCGACAATGCCCAACCATCCCGTCTCATCGGTGATGTCGAGCGCCAGGGCCAGGGTGCTATCGGGTCGAGCGGTGTTGAGCCGATCGGCGACTGCAGCGCACAACTCCGCGCGCCTATCCAGCGCTACGACCCGAGCGCCCTCGAGCACGAACCGTTCAGCGACTGCCGCACCGATGCCGCGGGCGGCGCCAGTGACTATGGCAACCTTGCCGGCGAGCCGACTCATCACCGCGTGATGATCCGCTCGCCGCGCACGAACGCATCGCGCTGTTTGCCCCCCTCGCCGCGAAGATTCAGCTCGTAGGTGTGGCCCTGCTCGATGCGGTAGTTGCGCTCCATGTCATAGAAGTCGATCTCATTGAGAGCGGTCTTGGCCTGCCGGACCACCTGTGCCGGCTTCTTCAAGATGTCACGGGCCACTTCGAGCGCGGTGTCCAACAACACTTCGGGTTCGGTGAGCCTGTACACCGTTCCCCATTCGTGCAGTTGGGCCGCAGACACCGACTCGCAGGTAAAAACCATCCTGCGCAGCATCATTGGCGGTACCAGCTTCGCCAGGTGCGAGGCGCAGCCGAGCGCTCCGTTGTCAACTTCAGGCAGTCCGAATCGCGCCTTGGTGGACGCGATCACGATGTCGCAACTGCCAACCAGCCCCACCCCGAGCCCAAGTGCATACCCGTTGACGGCGGCGATGACAGGAATTGGGGTGTGATAGACCGCGGAGAACGCGGCGAAACAAGCGTTTCCCGAACTGATGAGGAAATCGAAGTTGCCCGACGACTGCATCTCTTTGATATCGATCCCTGCGTTGAACCCGCGGCCCTCGGACGTCAGGATCGCGACGCGAACATCGCTGTCGCGCGAGAAGCCGTCGAAGATGTCGCGCAATCTCCACGTGTCTTCGACACTGATCGCGTTCACCGGGGGGTTGTCCATCGTCACCACAGCGACGCCGTCGGTGTGAACATCTAGATGGATGGTCAAGGTCTTTCCTCCTCGTGTGGATAAGTGCGGGGGTCGATCAGGGGTGATCTGTAGGAGCGGACGGCGTTGGCTTCGATCACGAAGACAAGCCGTTGTGCCCATCTGCGGCGGGGGAAGTCGACTGCCAGATACTTTCTTGCCATCGCGTCGAGGACGGCAAGCTCGGGATCGCCGCGGGTTTCCACGACGCGGCCACGCACGAGAAGCTGTTCGTACGGATTGTGGTAATCCACGATGGATAAGGCGACGCGGGGATCGGCGGCGATGTTGCGGGCCTTCAACGATTTGGCGTCGGTGGTGATGAAAATGACATCACCCTCCCGTAGTACCCATACCGGTTCGGCTTTCGGTGCGCCGTCCGGTTGCAGCGTGGACAGGTGAGCGATGTTGGCGCCGTCGAGAAGACGTTGCGCCGCGGCGTTGAGCCTCATGGGTGCTGCCCTCCCACCGAGATCACTTCTCCAGTGAGATAACTGGCGTAGTCACTAGCTAGGAAGGCAATGACATTGGCGATCTCCCCGGGTTCTGCGGCTCGCCCCTGGGGCTGGTGGCGGACCCACTCAGCGATCACCTCCTTGGAGCTGACCTTG
>Ga0209331_1000881_pt1 | contig 10336 bp, 11 predicted proteins | sample JacPinW_OM3H0_M3_FD_187971 | JGI IMG/M metagenome (GOLD analysis project Ga0209331, IMG submission 187971) | Forest soil microbial communities from Algoma, Ontario, Canada - Jack Pine, Ontario site 1_JW_OM3H0_M3 (SPAdes) (version 2) | ecosystem: Environmental > Terrestrial > Soil > Boreal... | reverse complement strand
CAACCCTCTCCCCGCGAAGGGCGGGAGAGGGAGAAAAGCCATCACCCCTTCGTAATCCTGTCGATCTCCGCGAGTTCCTCCGCGCTCAGCGTCCAGTCGATCGCCTTGACGTTCTGCTCGACCTGCTCGACGCGGGTGGCGCCGGCGATCACGCTTGCTACCTGCGGCCGAGATGCAAGCCATGAGAAGGCCAGTTCGAGCATGGTGTGCCCGCGCTTCTCCGCGAAGGCCTGCAATTTCTCGACGATGTCCTCGTTGCGCGGCGTGACATAACGATCGCGCAACGCCGGCGCCTTGGCGAAGCGCGTGTCCTCGGGCGCGGCAGCGCCGCGCTTGTATTTGCCGGTCAACAATCCGCTGGCCAGCGGGAAGAACGGTAGTAGCCCAAGCTTGTATTCCTGCGCCGCGGGCAGCAAATCCTTTTCGATCTCGCGCACCACCAGGCTGTATTCGTCCTGGCACGACACGAACCGATTGACGTTCATCTGGCGCGCGCTGAGTTCGGCTTCGGCGATGCGCCAGGCCGGAAAATTCGAATTGCCGATGTAGCGCACCTTGCCCTGCCGGATCAGGTCGTCCAATGCCCTTAGGGTTTCCTCGATCGGCGTCAGCGGATCGTAATCGTGCTGCTGGTAGAGATCGATGTAGTCGGTCTTCAGCCGCGTCAGGCTGGCTTCAACCGCGGACATGATGTAGCGCCGCGACGCGCCCTGCTTGGTGCCGTCGTTGCTCATCGGCTTGGAGTATTTGGTCGCCAGCACGATGTCCTTGCGCCTGTCGCCGAGCACCTGGCCCAGCACGGTCTCGGAGCCGCCCATCCCGGCATAGATGTCGGCGGTATCGAACAGCGTGACGCCGAGATCGATGGCCTTGTGGATCACCTTGCGCGAGGTTTCGAGATCGGTGCGCTGGCCGAAATTATTGCAGCCGAGGCCGACGGCCGAAACACGCAGGCCGGAGCCGCCGAGATTGCGAATTTGCATGGATTGATACTCTAATTTTTGAAGGAGCGCATGATCTTCTCGCCAAACCGCGTGCACTTTGGCGGATCATGCGCCCGGGGGGAGCGCGGGACGGGATCGCATTGTGACCCGCGCGTCCCGAAGCCGCAAGATGGGAGCCCCATGGCGCTTATGCAAGTCGGGCCAGTTCCGGCAACGGTTGCGGTTGTTCGTGGGCTGGCGCCGACGTCGCTCGTACAGGCGGCGCGGCGCGCAGGGCCGCCGCGGTCATGCGCCGTACCGATTTTTCGGCGTCGCGCGCAATCGCCTTGCGATCCGCGCTCATGTCGTAGGCTGTGGCCTCGCCCCAGCTTACGGTGACATCGACGGCTCCCGACGACAGCACGCGAAGCAGATGAGGGACCAGGTCGGCGTCGCCGTACCAGGCCACGCGCTCGCGCAAGCCGCGGCCCATCGGCACGCCGCCGAATCCGACATAGGCCAGTGACATCGGCTGCACGGTAATTTGGTTGTGATGGGTGCTGGTGCCGAGCGCGTGATGAACCGCGCCGACCAGCGACGAGCGGAACGGCAGCACGCGAATGCCATCGCTCGAGGTGCCCTCGGCAAACAGCACCACCGCGTCGCCGCCGAGCAATCGACCCGCGATTTCCCGCGTCGCGGCGCCGGTCTGATGCCGGGCCTGCCGGTTGATGAAGATCGTTCGCTGCAATCTTGCAAGCCAGCCGAACACCGGCCATCGCGCGACCTCGCTCTTGGCGACGAACACCACCGGCGCCAGCGCTGATATCACGCATATGTCGAGCCAGGACACATGGTTGGACAGGATCAACGCGGGACTTTCCGCCGATCGCCGGCCGACCTCGCGAATCCGCACGCCGATCAGCGCGCAGAGAACGCGATGGTACAGATGGGGAATGGTCCGCTGCAGCCGCAGGTCGAATGCGATGCCGATCAACTGGAACGGAAGCAGCACAAGCGTGAGCGCGAGGAAGGCCAGGGCGACGAGGATGACACGGATCATGAAAGCGCTTCGTTGAGCGTGGAGTGCAGGCGCAGCCGAGGAGCAGGGATCACCGCGCGCGGCGGTTATACGCAACGCAACCAGTGACGGGACAAAAAAATGCGGCCCCGGTCAGACGCGGCGACTGACGGGGACCGCTTGGGGCGCGTGATCTGTGACGGGGGGCCTGATCAGACGCAGGCGGAACCTAACCTTGCTTTGTTACGTGCCCATGACAGGTAGACTTATCCACAGGCCAGTCCGGCGGGAAGCCGATCTGGCTGATCTGAGCCTGCAGGGCAGGTGTGTTCCGAAAGCGAAAGTTCGTCAGAACAGTTTGCGATAGACGACAAATCCGGAGTGCTCCGCGACCTTGTTATAAAGCTGCATCGCGGTGAGGTTGGTTTCGTGCGTCTGCCAGTATATCCGCGGCGATCCGGCAAGCCTCGCCTGCTCATAGACTCCATTGATCAGTGCTCTGCCCACGCCTTTTCCGCGCGCGGCCTCGCCAGTGAACAAATCCTGCAAATAGCAGGTCGGCGCGATGGCCGTGGTGCTCCGGTGGAAGAGGTAGTGCGTCAGGCCAAGCAATTCTCCGCCGCTCTCCGCAACAAGGCCATGTACCGGCTCATATGCATCGAAGAAGCGCGCCCATGTCATCCGCGTAATTTCATGGGAAAGCGCGGTCGCGCCCGACCGCCCGTAAAACGCGTTGTATCCGTCCCACAACGGAAGCCATTGGTCGTAGTCCTGCCGGGTCACAAAGCGGATAGATAGGTCGCTGGACATTTTGGATTTTGCATTCGGAAAGGAGCAATAGTCAGGGCGCCGCGCAAGTGTTGTCTTTTCATAAAGACACAGCCGGGAAGGATCAATCTCATTCGGCGCTTTGATGCGGTGCCCCGGCTATTCCGCGGCGCGCAGGTGCCGGGTGAGGCCACGGTCTCGGCCGCCGCGCAGCGACCGGTAGTAGTCGGCGCGGGAGAGATCGTCGGTATGGCGGACGAGGTCGGTCACCGGCGTGTAGCTCAGCATTCGGCCGCCGTCGGGCAACGCGGTGCAGCTGAAACGCAGCACCTGCCCGTCCGCGAGATTGATATTGATCGGGGTGGAATCGCCTGATCGCATCATCTCCGTGCGCCGCGCGATGAAGGTGTTCAATTCCTCCTCCGGCAGTTCATAGGCGCCGTTGTCGCGGCCGTGATACATCAGCGCGATGAAGGGCGGCTTGCTGTCGGCCTTTTCGTCCGGAAGCGAAAAATAATCGCGGAAGGCGCGGTTGATGAACTCCGCGCGGGTGTCGGAATCGAGCAGCACGATGCCGATGTCGACCTGATCGAGTGCCGCCGACAGACGCTCCGCGGTGGCGTGGTGCCTGCGCTCCCACGCGAAAGCGTCTGCCCATCTCTTTCGCAGCAGGCCGGTGATGGCGGCAGTGCCGGCCGCGGTCGCCGCCAGCATCAGCATGCGAGCCAGATCCGACATGTCATAGCCGGGCGTCGCGCGGTGGTTGAGGAAGAACAGCGCGGACGAGACGACCGCAATGACGGCGCTGATCATGCCTGAGGCGAGGCCGCTAAGGGAGCTTGCGAACGCGACGATGCAAACGAACAGCGGCGCGGGATTGGGAACGGCAACGAAATGACGATCGACAAAGAAGGCGATCAGCGCCGTCGCTGTCGTCAGAGCCGGACCGGAGATTGCGCGCCAGTCGAACTGCATGCGTGTTTCTCGTTTCCTCACGAGAGTAAGGCGCGCAGCATGACGGTTCGTTGCACTTGTGGCGGTTTTTCTTGCGCCATCCTTAAATAAAAGTTTATCAGCCCGGCCCGGCTTTCCGATTTGTTGGATCAAATGATATCGATTCTTGATGAAACAGACTCCCACACCCACCTGTTAGCGTGGACCTTTTGAAGGATATTCATGCCAGCCATTTCGCCGTCGGTCCTGCCAGCCCTGATGCTGTTTGCCTCCAACGTCTTCATGACCTTCGCCTGGTACGGCCATTTGAAGTTCAAAGGGAGCTGGCTGCCGCTCGCCGTCGTGGTGAGCTGGGGCATCGCATTCTTCGAATACTGGCTGGCGGTGCCGGCCAATCGTTGGGGCAGCGCGGTGTATACGGCAGCCCAACTCAAGACCATGCAGGAAGTAATCACGCTGGTCGTGTTCGCCGGATTTTCCGTTTTGTACCTCAAGGAGCCATTGGGGTGGAATCACGCACTCGGGTTTGCGTTGACCGCCGCTGGCGCATTTTTTATTTTTCACAAATGGTCGTGACCGTTGGCGAACACGCTTCGAGGTGGGGTGACGCGCGCCACATTTGGTCGTCATATCCGTCACCGGGTCTCGCCTTCGGGCGAGCCCGATGACAGGCTCCAGCGGATATCCAGTACGCCGCTTCACGATTCCATCACCGGCGCCCTGGAACACCGGGTCATCCGCTTTTGCGGGTGATGACGTTATTGCCCGGTGCGGGCGATCTGCGCCATCACTTCGCAGCCGGCGACGTCAGCACAATCCGACCCGCCGGTGAGGGGCCGGAGCGCGCCTTCGCCGCGCGTCCCCGTGGCGATCAGGAGTGACGCGGCAAGCAGGATCGCCGCCGTCAGCGTCGCGGTAACAAGTACGACAGGTGTTTTCATCGTTACCCGATCGCGATGCCGTCACCGCGCGTTGTCGCGAAGAAATTGCGAATGCCCGGATGCGAATGGCTTGGAAAAATAATTCCTGGGTCAAGCCGGAATCGGCATCGCCATGCTGACCTTGATCGAAAGTACCGTGAGGGAGACGATCAGGCACAGCGACAACGCACCGATCGCGAGCGAGGCCGCGACCGCGCCGGTCAGCCGGGACGAGGCAACGGGCGCAGGGCGGCCGTCAAAGCCTGCAGCGCCGGGCGACCGTATCATGGTCTAAATCCTTCAGGGCGCCGGCGAATCACCCGCGACGCCCAAGCAATTTCACAGCGATCGCCGGCAATATTGGGGCGGTGGCCGGCCCCGAAAATGGCAAAATGGCGGCGAGGAAAATGGTTACGCCTGCTATTTTCGGCGCTTAAGCCTCGGCGGCGATGCCGGCCGCATCGTCGACCTCAGCGCCGGGCCGCCAGTCCATGGAGACGAAGCCAGGGGTCTGCTCGACCCGCCGCAACCAGACGCGGATCGCGGGGAATGTCGCGAGGTCGTAATCGCAGCGGTCGGCGACGTGGGTGTATCCGTAGAGCGCGATATCCGCGACCGTGAGCTGGCCGGTCGCGAAATACTCATGGGTCTTGAGGTGATTTTCCATCACCTGCAACGCGGCATAGCCGCGCTCCATCCAGTCTTCCAGCGCGTGGGTCTGCAGGTCGCGGCCGCCCCTGACCAGCGACAACCAGAAATAGGCCGCGCCGATATTCGGCTCCAGCGCGTGCTGTTCGAAGAACATCCACTGCAGCGCTTCGGCGCGTTCGATCCGCGATTCCGGCGCCAGCGGGGTGCCGCCGGCGACATACCAGAGAATGGCGTTGGATTCGGCGAGGTAGCGTCCTTCCGCGACTTCCAGCAGCGGCACCTGTCCGCTCGGATTCTTCGCGAGAAAGTCCGGCGTACGGCTCTCGCCGCGCAGAATGTCGATCTCGATCGCGCGGTAGGGCGCGTTGAGCAACGCCAGCGCAAGGCGGACCTTGTAGCTGTTGCCGGAGCGCTGCATCGAATAGAGCTTGTACATTCGGATTCGTTCGATCGGTGGGACGTGCCCCGCGCGGCTGGCGAGTGAGATCGCCTTGTCGCCCCGCAACGCGGCTAAACAATGATGCCGATGCAGATGCGTCGCAAGGCCCGGAGGTTAGAAAAAGTCGAAAACCTCTCCCGCACTGCAACCGCGCAGAATATCCTGCCGCACCCAGGAACAAATCAGATCACGCTTGCGCGATTCTGTGGGCGAATTTTCTCCCAGCCGGCACCGCCCTGTTCGAGTGCCAGGTTCTGCGCAGATGCCATGGAGTCCGCAACCCGCGGCCAGGGCCGCCGATGGTGCTCCATCGTCCGCCTGCCGGCCAGCTAGCCAGCCTCGTCGGGTCAGCGCGCCTGACGTTGGCAAGATCGGTGCCGATCGCCTTGCGGTTGCGATCGATCTGGCGGTCCAAGACCGCGGTCCAGCCGGCGGTCGCAGCCCTTGCCGGATATGAGTCATTTTGCCGCAGAATTTTATGAATGTTGCGCGAATCCAGCGGGCCCTTTTAACGCTCGCTAAAGTTTGGGCGCATCGAAGCAAGCTTCTTGCGATGCAGCGTGACGCGCCTTAGGGTGCGTCGATCCCAACAAGAAGAGTCGTGGATTAGCGTTTCACGACGTTTGCAAGGAGATGATGATGCCGTTTTTGTCCGCTGCGCTCGACCGTGTGAAGCCGTCCGCGACCATCGCGGTAACGGATAAAGCACGCGAGCTCAAAGCGGCCGGCCGCAACGTCATCGGCCTTGGCGCCGGCGAGCCCGATTTCGACACCCCCGCCAACATCAAGCTGGCGGCGATCCACGCCATCGAGGCCGGCAAGACCAAGTACACCGCGGTCGACGGCATGCCCGAGCTGAAGCAGGCGATATCAGCCAAGTTTCAGCGCGAGAACGGTCTCAGCTACAAGCCGAACCAGATCATCGTCGGGACCGGCGGCAAGCAGGTGCTCTATAACGCGCTGATGGCCACCATCAATCCGGGCGACGAGGTCATCATTCCCGCGCCCTATTGGGTGAGCTATCCGGAAATGGTGGCGCTCGCCGGCGGCGAACCGGTGCCGGTGGTGTGCACGGCGGCGCACGGCTTCAAGCTGCAGCCCGACGCGCTCGAAAAGGCGATCACGCCGAAGACCAAGTGGATCATCCTGTGCTCGCCGTCGAACCCGACCGGCGCCGCTTATTCGCGCGCCGAGCTGAAGGCGATCACCGACGTGCTGGTGAAGCATCCGCATGTCTGGGTCATGACCGATGATATGTACGAGCATCTGGTCTATGACGATTTCGTCTTCACCACGCCCGCGCAGGTCGAGCCGAAACTTTACGGCCGCACGCTGACGGTGAACGGCGTGTCGAAAGCCTATTGCATGACGGGCTGGCGCATTGGCTATGCGGGCGGCCCCACGGAGCTGATCAAGGCGATGGCGACGATCCAGTCGCAGTCGACCTCGAACCCGTCGTCGATCTCGCAATGGGCCTCGGTCGAAGCGCTCAACGGTCCGCAGGACTTCATCCCGGTGAACAACAAGATGTTCAAGGAACGCCGCGATCTCGTGGTGTCGATGCTCAACCAGGCCAAGGGCATCGATTGTCCGCGGCCGCAGGGTGCGTTCTATGTCTACCCGTCCTGCGCCGGCACCATCGGCAAGACTTCGCCGTCGGGCAAGGTCATCGGCAACGACGAGGACTTCGTCACCGAACTTCTGGAAACCGAGGGCGTCGCGGTGGTGCAGGGTTCGGCGTTCGGGCTTGGCCCGGCGTTCCGGATTTCCTACGCGGCCAAGAACTCCGATCTCGAGGACGCCTGCAAACGCATCCAGCGATTTTGTGGCAATTTGAGATAGTCAAATCACTTCGTCGTCGTACCCTTGATGTTTTGACGGCGGCTTTTGGAAGCGCCTTGTTTTGGACACGGCGCTTCCTTCCTGTCCCCCCGCGAATTCAATTCATCACACGGGGAACAGAATCATGCGACTCTCGACACTCAGTATTGCCATCGTTGCGCTCGTGGCGCCGATCGCAAGCGCCAATGCGCTGCCGCCGGTTCGCGCCGGTATCCTGCAATGCCATGGCGGCCAGAATGTCGGCTTCGTCGTGGGCTCGGTGACCAGCCTCGAATGTGTGTTCCAGAGTGAAGGCCGCCGTCCCGAACCATACATCGCAACCGTCCGCCGCTACGGCGTGGATCTGGGCTTCACCGATCAGACCCGGTTTTCCTGGGCGGTGAACGCGCCGACTGGGTGGGTTGGACGCGGCGATCTCGCGGGCAACTACGGCGGCGTGGGCGCCAACGCATCGGTCGGCGTCGGTTTCGGCGGCAACTTTCTGGTCGGCGGTCCGGCGAATTCCTACGCGCTGCAGCCCATCAGCGTGCAGGGCCAGACCGGGTTGAACGTCGCGGCCGGGGTCGCCGATATCGAGCTGCAGCCGGTCCGGTTCGCGCGTGGCGGTCCTCGCCGGCACATTCACCGGCATCGCCATCACGGCTGAGAAGCGGCACGCGCTGACTGAAAGAGGCCCGCGAAAGCGGGCCTTTTTTGTTAGGCGCGTCGGATCGGAGCGCGGCAAATCTGGCACGGCCGCCGATGTTGTGTCATAGAGATGCGAGCGCCGGGGCTATGGCGCTTTCCTGATTTTCTGCTCGCATCACATCTTTTCAGCCGGAGATTTCTTCATGCGCCGCTCATTCATCCTTGCCGGGGTCGCCGTGACCATGCTGGTTGCGTCCTTCGCCGGCGCCAATGCACAGCAGCCGATGCAGCGCGTACAGGTCGGCATCCTCGAATGCCGCGGCGGTGCAAGCGTCGGCTTCATCGTCGGCTCGGTGACCAACCTCGGTTGCGTGCTGCGCGCCGAGGGCCTGCCGGAGGACCGCTATGTCGCGACCATCCGCAAGGTCGGCCTCGATCTCGGCATCACCCAGGAATCGGCGCTTGCCTGGGGCGTCTACGCGCCGGTCGCGAGGCTCGGGCCGGGCGATCTCTCCGGCAATTACGCCGGCGCGCAGGGCAGCGCAACCATCGGCGTCGGGCTCGGCGGCAACGTGCTGGTCGGCGGCTCGGCAAATTCGATTGCGCTGCAGCCGCTTAGCCTGCAAGGCCAGGTCGGCCTTAACGTCGCGGCCGGGCTGGAAAGCCTGGAACTTCGGCCGGGAAGGTAAGGTTGCGTGCCCCGGATGCTGCGCAGCGCCATCAGCGCATTTACGCGCGTCTTCAACGCGCTATGGCGGTGCGCTGCTGATCCGGGGCCCATTTGATTTACTGCGAGTGGGTCTGCGGTGCATCGTGACCGGACGATGCTTCGCATCGCCGGCATAACGCTGCACCGCTCCGGGACACGTTGCATGTCTCCAGCGACGTTTTTGCGGCTTGCCAAATCGCTGATGTCGGGGGAGCATCCAGCCGCCGACCCAATCAAGGGCCGAGCTCCAGATGAAGGAGGCGGCGATGGGACAGGACGTCAGAAGTCCCCGCGGTCCACGGTGCATTGCGCTGGTGGGCCCTTTCCAAAGCGGTAAAACCACACTTCTTGAAGCGATAATGGCGCGAACGGGCGCAATCCCCCGCGCCGGCAGCGTCGACGCCGGAACCTCCGTCGGCGATGCCAGCCCCGAGGCCCGCCATCACAAGATGGGCGTCGGCCTCACCGCCGCCACGACCAGTTTCATGGGCGACAGTTACACCTTTATCGATTGTCCCGGTTCGGTGGAATTCGCGCACGACATGCGCGCCGCGATCCCGGCGGTAGATGCCGCGGTGGTGGTGTGCGAAGCCGACGAACGCAAGCTGCCGCAACTTCAGATCATCCTGCGCGAACTCGAGGATCTCGGCATCCCGCGCTTTCTGTTTCTCAACAAGATCGACAGGGCCAACAAGCGTATCCGCGAGACGCTTGCGACACTGCAGCCGGCGTCGCGGATACCGCTGGTGCTGCGGCAAATTCCGATCTGGAACGGCGATCTGATCGCGGGCTTCGTCGACCTGGCGCTGGAGCGCGCCTTCGTCTATCGCGAGCACAAGGCTTCCGAAGTCGTGGCGCTGGAAGGCGGCGATCTCGATCGCGAGAAGGAAGCCCGCTTCTCGATGCTGGAAAAGCTCGCCGATCACGACGACGCGCTGATGGAGCAATTGCTCGAGGATATTTCGCCGCCGCGCGATGCGGTGTTCGACGATCTCGCCCGCGAATTGCGCGAAGGCCTGATCTGTCCGGTGCTGCTTGGTTCCGCCACGCGCGAGAACGGCGTGCTGCGGCTGATGAAGGCGCTGCGCCATGAAGCGCCCGGCGTGTCCGAGACTGCAAAACGGCTTGGCGCCGCCTCGCCGAAGGATGCGCTGGCCTATGTGTTCAAGACCATGCATCTGCAGCACGGCGGCAAGCTGTCGCTGACCCGCTTGCTCGCGGGCCATCTCGACGACGGCGCGACCTTGCAATCCTCATCGGGCGAGGCCGGGCGGGTGTCCGGGATTCTGGCGGTGAACGGCGGCCACGACAGCAAGCGCGCTTCCGCCGAGGCCGGCGAAACGGTGGCGCTCGGCAAGCTTGATACCATCAAGACCGGCGACACGCTGTCGAGCGGCAAGACCGCGCCGCCGTCGCTGGTCAGCGTCGAGTCGACGCCGCCGGTGCTGTCGCTGTCGCTTTCGGCCAACGACCGCAAGGACG
>Ga0209331_1000880_pt1 | contig 10342 bp, 7 predicted proteins | sample JacPinW_OM3H0_M3_FD_187971 | JGI IMG/M metagenome (GOLD analysis project Ga0209331, IMG submission 187971) | Forest soil microbial communities from Algoma, Ontario, Canada - Jack Pine, Ontario site 1_JW_OM3H0_M3 (SPAdes) (version 2) | ecosystem: Environmental > Terrestrial > Soil > Boreal... | reverse complement strand
TCACCTCGCGATCTTCACCCCCGACGATGAGCAGCGTGGGGGCAGCGACGTGCTCGAGTGCACCGAAGGCAAGGTCGGGCCGGCCCCCCCGGGACACGATGGCGCCCACGACCTCCGGGAGCGCGGCCGCCGCGATGAGCGCCGCCGCTGCCCCGGTGCTGGCGCCGAAATAGCCGAGCCGAAGGCCCTGCGTCTCCGGCAGCCCGAGCACGTGCTCCGAGGCGAGGCCGAGCCTGTGCGCGAGCAGGAGCACGTCGAACCGCAATTCGCCGGTCCGGCGGTCCCTCTCTTCCTCCGCGGGCGTGAGCAGGTCGAACAGCAGCGTCGCAAGCCCGGCCAAAGACAGCTGACGCGCGACGAACTGGTTGCGCGGACTGCGCCGGGAGGAGCCGCTTCCGTGAGCGAAGAGCACGATCGCCCTCACGCCCTGCGGAATCGTCAGATCTCCCACCAGCTCGACGGCTCCGGCCGGGATCCTCACGCCCTGCATCTCGAGACCGCCTCTGGTCGCGGCCATGGCCGCCTCCTGCTTCGCTCAAATGCCGGTGGGGTACGTCTCCGGCGGTTCGCCGACCTCCCAGAGCGCCATCCGCTCCAGCGGCTCCACGGCGGTGGTTTCGTCCAAATGGATGACGGCGTCGAATTGCGAGGGGAGGATGGCGGCGAAGTAGTGGCTTCCCCGCTCGGTGGACGGCAGGTAGAGCACGCCGATGGCGCGCTCCAGACGCGGCTCTCGCAACCCGCCCGCGGCCTCCCCCAGTTGGCGCAGGTCGAGCTCGAACCGCGGAATTCCGAGCCGGTGGAAGAGCGACTCGTAACTGCCGCCCAATGCGCGCCGAACGCGCTTGCGCTCCGCGGGCCCGCCCCAGTCGGACGCCGCGGTGACCGTGCCGGTGTACGTGGTGAATCCGGTCACGAAGGCGTCGTTTCCATGCCGCTCGCGCATCAGCTGTCCGACGTTCAGCTCGCCGCGCTGGCCCAGCTCGGTCGCCCGCGCGTCGCCGAGGTGCGAGTTGTGCTCCCAGATCACGAGCTTGCTGCGGCCGATGCGGCGGCCTAAGTGCTGGAGGAGCTCCTCGACCGTCTCGGCCATGTGTCGGTCGCGCAGGTTCCACGACTCGACGTTCCCCCTGTACATCGTCCGGTAGTACCGCTCGGCATTCTTCACGACGCGGGCGTTCTGGACCGCCTGGAACCCTTCTTCGTATGGATCTCCTCCGCTGCCGGCCGCGGTGCGTCCCGCCCGCTGCAACAGATCCACGAGCTGCTGGACGACTGCATCCTCGCAGGACCGGATGACCCCCAGCGCCGCGCTCCGCGCGTAGTCCTCGACGTTGCCCCCGAAATCGTCGAAGCAGCGATACCGCTCCCGCGCCAGCCTGGCAGCCTGCGGATCGACGGCCTCCAGATACTTCAGCACCTCCTCGATCGACGCGTGGAGGCTGTAGAGGTCGAGCCCGTAGAATCCGACCTTGGTAGCGCCGGGCGGCAAGGAGTCGTCGTGCACCCGTAACCAGCGCACGAAATCGAGCACATCGGTATTGCGCCACATCCAAGTGGGAAAGCGCTTGAATCCGTAGAGCGCCGTGTTGGCATCCTTGTCCTCGCTCGATGCCCGGACGAAGCGGTTGACCCGGAACGCGTCGGGCCAGTCCGCCTCGACTGCGACGGCATGGAACCCCTTCTCGACGATGAGGCGCTGGGTGATTCGCGCCCGCTCGGCGTAGAACTCGTGCGTGCCGTGCGAGGCTTCTCCCAGCATCACCACCCGCGCGTCGCCGATCGCCTCGATCAGCCCATCGTGAGGATCCGCGTCGAGGATTGGACGAGCGGCTTCGCGCAGCCCCTGAACGAGGGCAACGTCGGGGGAGCTATTCATGGCGGATCTCCGCGCTGTCCTGACGGCCGCTTCCCAACGCGAGGACTTGCCGGACCTCCTCGTCGGTGGTCGGCGAGAAGTCCTGGTACCAGAGCCCGACGGCGTGGAAGGGCTCAGGGGTCGCAGCGCAGACCACGCGGTCGACTTCGCGGGCCAGCTCGTCGCAAGTCTCGGGCGAGGCGATGGGCACGGCGACGATGATCTGCCGCGGCCCCTGCCGGCGGAGCGCTTCGACGGCTGCGCGCATCGTTGCCCCGGTGGCGAGGCCATCGTCGATGAGCACGATCGTGCGGCCCGCGACCTTGGGCGGTGGGCGCCCGTCCCGATACAGGCGCTCGCGCTCGTTCAACTCCTTCACCGCCCGTTCGAGCGCCCTGTGGAACTGTTCCTCGGGCACCTGCCCGACGAGCGCGGGATTGACGAGGACGATGCCTCCGGAGGCGACCGCCCCCATCGCGAGCTCCTCGTGGCCGGGAAAGCCGATCTTGCGAACCACGAAGACGTCGAGTGGCGCACCGAGGCGCCGTGCCACCGGCTCCGCCACCGGTACGCCTCCGCGCGGCAATGCGAGAACGAGGAGGTCTCGCGTCCCGCGCAGGTCTTCGAGCGCGTCGGCGAGCTTTTCGCCCGCGTCGCGGCGGTCGCGGTAGAGCGCCATGCGCCAAGGTTGGGACCGCCGCCCGAGAAGACAACGCCCAAGCCCACGCGCGAAAAAGCCCCGGGCCGGCTTGCCCGGCCGGAGCGCCGGGACGTGGCGCAGGCATCTCAGGTAGACGGGCAGACAGCCTCATTACCGGAAGCGCGGGAGACGAACTCCCTGCTTCAGCGCCGGCTCGAAGAGATCGCCTTTGCTCTTCACGCGCGTGGGCATGGTGCGCAGGCCGAACTGCGACGGATCGAGGTCGCGCTGCACCTCGCTCCAGCGCAGAGGCGCAGCCACCGGCGCGCCCGGCACGCCGCGCAGCGAGTAGGGCGCGATGGCCGTCTTGCCGTAGGCGTTCTGCAGGCAGTCGAAGTAGAGGCGGCCCTTCCGCTTCGAGGGAGATCGCTCGAGCGTGATCGAGTCGAGCTGCTTCGCCAGCGTCTCACCGACTTGAAGGGCAAACGCCTGCGCATCGCCGTAGGTGTGCCCTGCCGCGAGCGGCACGTAGACGTGCAAGCCGCGCTTGCCGGTCGTCTTCGGGACGCTGGGCAGCCCCAACCGCTCGAGCATGCCGTGCAGAACCTGCGCGACCTCGATGGCCTGCTCGATGCCCTTCCCCTCCGCCGGATCGAGATCGAACAGCACCCAGTCGGGCTGCGTCAGGCTCTCGGCGCGCGAATGCCAGGCGTGGATCTCCAGCGCGGCGCGCTGCGCGAAGAAGCGGAGCACTTCCGGACGGTCTGCCACCAGGTGGCGCGCAACGCCTTTCTTGGTGCGCGTGGGCGTCTCGACCACCGTCATCCACGGCTCGGCATCGTCGCCGGTGTTCTGATGGAACCAGCGCGGCCCGGAGATGCCTTTGTTCCAGTGGACGAGCGCCAGCGGGCGGCCCGCGATGGCGCGCAGCAATGGGGCAGAGACGGCTTCGTAGTAATCGGCGACGTCTTGCTTCGTGATGCCCGGGTAGAGCTCGCGCTGGGGGTTGGTCAGCTCGACGGTCGGCGTCGGTTTGGTTTGCGGTCTGGGTCGCTCTCGCACGCACTCTTCCGGTGATTTATCGAGGCGCAATCCCTGGAACGACGGGTGCCGTAGCTTGCCGTCGCTGGTCCATTCCGTGAAGCGGACCTGCGCGACGAGGCGGGGCTTCACCCAATGCGCGTTGCGCAGGCGCGGGGCACCCCGGGCAGGAGGAGTGTCGATCTCGTCGCGAGAGAGCTCGCGCTTCAGCTCCTGCCGCTGCTTCGCGGTAAACCCGGTGCCGACCTTCCCGGCATACTCGTAGCCGCCCTTGCCGTCGGCCACCGCCAGCAGGAGCGCACCCAGCGAGCCCGACGCGGCGCCCTTCCCCGGCGTCCACCCGACGATGGCGAGCTCCTGCGTGGCCTGCGCCTTGAGCTTGAGCCAATCGCGCGAGCGCTTGTGCTCGTACGGGGAACCCTTTCGCTTGAGGATGAGCCCCTCCATGCCGCGCCGCCGCATCGCCGCCAGCGCTTCTTCGATGGGGCCCGGCACTTCCTCGCTGAGCCGCAGCTCGGGCGGCGCGTTGGAGAGCACGCTGCGCAGCAGATCGCGCCTCTGTTCGATGGGCCGCGCGCGCAGGTCCTCGCCGTCGAGGCGCAGCAGATCGAAAGCGAAGAGCAGCGCGTCGTCCCGCCCCTGCTGGATCAGCTCGAAGCGCGACACGCCCTCCGCGTCGAGCACGGCAACCTCCCCGTCGATGACCGCGTCTCCCACCACCACCTGCGATAGCGCGCGCGCCACGCCGGGAAAGCGCGACGAAAGGTCCAGCTTGTTGCGCGTCCACATCGCCACGCGCCGATTCGACAGCGCGGAGAGCGCGCGATAGCCGTCGTACTTCACCTCCTTGATCCAGTCGCCCGGCGGCGCCTCGTCCACCAGCGTTGCGAGCATGGGTGGAAAGTATCCTTCCAGGATCTTCTCGGGCGCCGGCCGCGGCGCGCGCAACGTCGCTGCCCTCTCGGGACCCCGCGTGAGCACGCGGCCGCTCACCACGGACTCGGGCCGCTCCGCCACCACGTCGTACGACGGGTTGGCAAACTCGTCCTTCGCCTTGAACATCAGCCACCGCGACTTCCCCGGTGCGCCGCCGTGCGTGCGCACGAGGTGCCACACGCCCTTCAGCTTCTGGCCATCGAAGCGGACGACGATGTGACCCTTCTTTCGCTGCTCCGAGAGCTGCCCGGGCGGCACCGAGTCGCAGGTGCCCTGGTCCCAGATGAGCGAGTCGCCCGCTCCATATTCGCCGTCGGGAATGCGGCCTTCGAACCTCGCGTACTCGAGCGGGTGGTCCTCCGTCTGGATGGCCAGCCGCTTCACCGAGGGGTCGTAGCTCGGCCCCTTGGGCACCGACCAGGAGGCGAGCGCGCCGTCGATCTCCAGCCGCACGTCGTAGTGGAGGCGCGTGGCGTCGTGCTTGTGGACCACGAAGATGGGCTTTTCGTGCGGCGCCACCGTGCCGGGCGCCGGCTCCGAGGTGACGCTGAAATCGCGCTTCGCCTCGTATTCGGGCAGCTTCCGCCGCAACGGCACTCCACCGCTCCGCCGGGCCGTGCGCTTGCCCACCGCCTTTCGCGATCCGCGCATGCCGCAACGGTCGGCATCGCAGGGGCCTCTTGTCTACGGGCGCCGCCTGAGCGGTCGCCGCGGGTCTTTGCCGCGCACCCGCTTCGCGCTACAGCTACGCATCGCACGGCCACTTCAACCGAGGGCAAAGGCTTTGGACTCCGCAGAGATCCGCCGCAAGCAGAAGGAATTCATCTTCCCCAACGTCGCGACGTATTACGCCGAGTCGCTGGTGGCGGCGTCGGGCCAGGGGATGCACCTGACAGACGCCGACGGCAAGAGGTACCTCGACTTCTTCGGCGGAATCCTCACCGTTTCGGTCGGCCACTGCCATCCGCGGGTCACCGAGGAGACGGTGGCGCAGCAGCGCAAGCTGGTCCACGTCTCGACGCTCTTTCCCACCGAGCCCCAGGTGCGCCTGGCCGAGAAGCTGGTCCAGATCGGGCCCATGAAGCCGAACAAGGTCTTCTTCACGAACTCCGGCACCGAGGCCAACGAGTCGGCGGTGCAGCTCGCGAAGATCGCCACCGGACGCCAAGAGGTCGTGACGCTGCGCCACAGCTACGGCGGGCGCAGCGCACTGGCCCTCAGCATGATGGGCAACAAGAACTACCGCCTCACCACCACCGAGGTGGCGGGCATCAAGCACGCGCACGCGCCCTACTGCTACCGCTGCGACCTGAAGCTCACCTACCCGAGCTGCGAAATCGCCTGCGCCCAGGACATCAAGACGCTGATCGAGACCGAGACCACCGGCCAGATCGCCGCCTTCATCGCGGAGCCCATCCAGGGCGTCGGCGGCTTCGTCACGCCTCCCAAGGAGTACTTCCAGGTCGCGGTGCCGATCGTGAAGAACGCGGGCGGCCTCTTCATCTCCGACGAGGTGCAGACGGCCTGGGGCCGCACCGGCGGCAAATGGTGGGGCATCGAGCAGTACGGCGTGGTCCCCGACATCCTCACCAGCGCGAAGGGCCTGGCGAATGGCCAGCCGATCGGGCTCACCATGGCGCGCAGCGATCTCGCCGACAAGATGGCCGGGCTCGCCGGCATCAGCACCTTCGGCGGAAGCCCGGTCAGCATGGCTGCGGCCAGCGCGACGTTGTCGGTGATCGAGGAGGAGAAGCTGCTGCACAACGCGCAGCTGATGGGCAAGGCGCTGCGCGACGGACTCGACGGGCTCAAGGAGCGCCACCTGGGGATCGGCGACGTGCGCGGCATGGGCTTGATGCAGGCGATCGAGTTGGTGAAGGACCGCGGCACCAAGGAGCCCGACCCGCAGGCCGCGCTGCGGCTGATGGAGGAGACGCGCAAGCGCGGCCTCATCATCGGCAGGGGCGGCACCTACGGGAACGTGCTGCGCATCGCGCCGCCCCTGGTGGCGAAAAAGGCCGACGTCGACGAAGCGCTGCGGCTGATCGGCGAGGCGCTGGTCTCGGCGCTGCCGCGATGAAGGGCGCCCGCCGCGCCGCAACTGCGGGTCTGCGGCCGGCGGCCTTCCTGATCTTCGTGCTCGCGGCGTGCAGCGCAAAGCGGCCGGCATCCCTGGCCGAGCCGCTCGGCGTGGAGCAGCCCGGCGGCACCGTCTCGCAGCTCGTCGCGCAGGGCAGCGAGCTGCCCACCAGCGCTACCGAGAACTTTACCACCGCACGGGACGGGGAGACCCGGCTGCAGCTCCACGTCGTCCGCGGCGCGGGCAAGAGCGCCGGCAAGCTTGCGACCGAGGGCTGGTGGGAGGTGGGAGAAGTCTCCGCAGCCAAGGCGGGCGAGGCAAAGGTCGCGGTGACGTTCGAGCTGGACGCACGCGGCCAGCTCGCCCTTTCGGCGCGCGAGAGCAATCGCCGGCTTCCGGCGAAGAAGCTGAACGAAGCGCCGGGCGACGTGACGCTCTCGCCCCTGACCGAGCCCGACGACCAGGACGACGCGGCCGACGAGCTCGAATAGGCCTTTCGCGAACGACCGCGCGACGAATGAATGCGCGAAGACTCTCCGATGTCCGAGCTCGCGAGGCACAGCCCACCGCTCCCCGGGTGACCTGGCGGTGCGTACCATGACAGGGAAGGAGACGACGATGAACAAGCTCGCCCGCCCGTTTGCGCTGTCGCTCGCAGCAACCCTGGCGCTCGCTGCCTGCACCACGGCGCCCGTGACCGGGCGCAAGGAGCTGAATCTCGTCGGCGAGGGGACGATGAACCAGCTGGGGACGCAGACCTACCAGCAGGAGATGGCCAAGGCAAAGCCCGACACCAACCCCGAGCACCGCGCGGTGGTCGAGCGGGTGTCCAAGCGCCTGGTCGACGCGGCGGAGAAGAACTACCATCCCGGATATGACTGGACCATCTCGGTCATCGACGACCCCAAGACGGTGAACGCCTGGTGTCTGCCGGGCGGGAAGATCGCGGTCTACAACGGCCTCCTGCCGCTCACGCAGGACGACGACGGGCTGGCGGTGGTGGTGGCGCACGAGATCTCGCACGCGCTCGCGCACCACGGCGCGGAGCGCATGTCCCGCAGCGTGCTGATGCAGCTTGGCGAGGCCGGCCTGCTCGCTGCGGTGAACGCCAAGGATCCCGGCGCGGTGCAGACCACCGCGGCGGTGATCGGCATCGGCTCGCAGGTGGGCATCGAGCTCCCGTTCTCGCGGCAACAGGAGAGCGAGGCCGACCGCATCGGCCTGGTGCTGATGGCCAAGGCCGGGTACGACCCCGCGCGCGCGGTGGACTTCTGGCAGCGCATGGTCGAGCACAGCAAGGGCAAGGAACCGCCCGCGTTCCTCTCCGATCACCCTTCCAGCGAGGACCGCGTCGCGGCCATCCGCGGCAACCTGCCGGAGGCTCGCGCGAACTACGTTGCGCACCAATGATCCCGGCGAGGCATCCTTGACCGCAAACCGGGTACTCCCGACCGCGGGCGAGCTACCCTGCAAGGAGTCTGGAGGCGCGACATGCCGAACTACATCGCGCTCGCCATCCCGTTCTTCTTCCTCCTCATCGGAGTCGAGCTTTGGGTCGCGCGCAGGCGGCGCGCGGCCGTCTACCGGCTGAACGACGCGCTGGTCGATCTCTCGTGCGGCATCACCCAACAAATTTTCGTGGTCTTCTTCGCGGCGGCGCTCATCGGCGCCTATGTCTTCGTCTACGAGCGCTTCCGCTTGGTGAGCTTCCCCGGGGGCAGCCCGTGGCCCTGGGTGATCGCGTTCCTCGCCGTCGATTTCACCTACTACTGGTGGCATCGGCTCAGCCACCGCGTGAACTTCCTCTGGGCTGCGCACGTGGTGCACCACCAGAGCGAGGACTACAACCTGGCGGTGGCGCTGCGCCAGGCGGTCGCGACCGTCTGGACCATCCTGCCCTTCCACCTTCCGCTGGCGCTCGTGGGCGTTCCCCCCGCGGTCTTCATCACCGTCGATTCCTTCAGCACGCTCTACCAGTTCTGGATCCACACCGAGCTAGTCGGAAAGCTCGGCTGGTTCGAGCGCGTGTTCAACACTCCAGCGCAGCACCGCGTGCACCACGCGGTCAACCCTCGCTACCTGGACCGGAACTATGCGGCGACGCTCTGCATCTGGGACCGCCTGTTCGGCACTTTCCAGGAGGAGTCGGAGGCCCCGGTCTACGGGCTGGTGAAGCCGCTCGGCAACTTCAACCCGTTCTGGGCGCAGGCGCACCGCTGGGTCGAGCTGTGGCGACAGAGCCAGGCCGAGCCCACCCTGCGCGGCAAGCTGCGGGTCTGGTTCGGGCCGCCGACGTTCGCTGGAACCGGTCTCCCCGACCACGTGCCGCCGCCGGTCGACCGTAGGACGGCGGTGAAGCACGACCCACCGCTCTCCCCCGCGCTCGCGCGCTGGCTGTTCGCGCAGCTCGCGCTGACCGTGATCGGCACCACCGCCTTCCTCTTCTTCGCAGAGCGGCTCGACCTGGCGCAGCGGCTCTTTGCGGCGGCGCTGCTGCTACTCGGCGTCGCCGCCTCCGGCGGCCTGCTCGAGAAGCGGCGCTGGGCGGTGCCGCTGGAGGTCGGGCGCTGGGCCGCCGTCGGGCTCGTCGCGGTGCTCTGGTGAGCGCTCAGGGGATCGCGCCGGCTCCGCCGATGCGGGGCTCCCCGGCCGCGGCGCAATAGCCCGTCTGCGGATCGCTCGACACCGCCTGCGCCGCGCCGAGGATCTGGTCGCTGAACACCAGCTTGTGCCCGCGCGCCGTCAGCGCCGCCGCGGTGGCGGCTTCCAGCCCGTTCGCCTCCACCCGGACCTCGTCGGGGAAGAGCTGGTTGTGGAGGCGCGGCGCCGCGAGCGCGCGGTCGATCGGCATCTTGTCGTCGATGAAATGCGAGATGATCTGCGCCACGGTGGTGGGGATGGTGGCGCCGCCGGCCGCGCCCAGCGAGAGCCGCAGCTCGCCGTCGGGATCGAACACGAACGTCGGAGCCATCGAGCTGAGCGGCTCCTTGCCCGGCCCGGGCGCGTTCTCGCTTCCGCCACGCACGCCGAACAGGTTGGGCACGTCGGGCGCGATCGCGAAGTCGTCCATCTCGTCGTTGAGCACGATGCCGGTCCCCTTGGCCACCATGCAGGAGCCGAAGGCGCCGTTGACGGTGGTGGTGATCGCCACCGCGTTGCCCTCCTCGTCGATCACGGAGAGGTGGGTGGTGTCGGTCTTTTCCTGCTGGGCCTGCACCGCGGCAGCGGCGGTCGCCTTCTCGCCGATCTGCGCGCGCAGCGCGTCCGACCAGGCCTTGCTGCTCATCTCGCGCACCAGGTTGGGCATGTTCGGGTTGAAGTCCGGGTCGCCCATGTGCTCGCGCCGCGCGTAGATCCGCTTCTCCGCCTCGATCATCACGTGCAGGAACCGCTCGGGGCGGTAGCCGCCCGCGCGTGGATCCTCGCGCTCGAGCACATCGAGGAGCGCGAGCACGATCAACCCGCCCGAGGAAGGCGGCGGCATCGAGACGATGCGCCAGTTGCGGTAGGTTCCCTCGACCGGCGCACGCTCGCGGACCTTGTAGGCGGCGAGGTCCCTCAGGGTGAGGATGCCGCCCGCCTTCTGCACCGTCTCGACGATGCTGCGCGCGATCCGCCCCCGGTAGAACGCGGCGTCGCCGTGCAGCGCGACCTCGTGCAGCGTGCGCGCCATGTCGCGCTGCACCAGCCGTTCCCCGGGCTCGGGAGCGCGCCTCTTCTCCTCGTCGTCGCGGACCGTGAAGAGGCGCTGCGCCTCCGGATCTGCGGAGAGGCAGGGGAGCCGCTG
>Ga0209331_1000879_pt1 | contig 10360 bp, 11 predicted proteins | sample JacPinW_OM3H0_M3_FD_187971 | JGI IMG/M metagenome (GOLD analysis project Ga0209331, IMG submission 187971) | Forest soil microbial communities from Algoma, Ontario, Canada - Jack Pine, Ontario site 1_JW_OM3H0_M3 (SPAdes) (version 2) | ecosystem: Environmental > Terrestrial > Soil > Boreal... | reverse complement strand
CCTTTTCCGTTTCGATTGAATCGAAACGGGGCTCTAGATTCTTGATTTGACGCGTTTTCTTGACGCGAACCGGTTTCCACTTCGCTTGAAAACGCTCTATTGCTTTGGCGCTGGATCGCTCGTCCGCGCGTTCCGCGCAAGCATGCCGCGGCGTCGAAATTGCCAGCGCATCGCGCGGTACCTGGCGTAGCCGACCGCAGCGCCGCTGATCGCCAGCATGATGATATTGACCGGCGCTAACGATCCGCTCCACCAAACCATCCAGCCGGTCCACGTGGCCGCGAAAACAATCGCGCTGAGTTTCAACGGGGCTACAGGGACCAAGGCGGTCTCCGATGGCAGAGATTGCTTCGGGCCATCATGAGCGCAGCCAGCCCAGCGGACCGTGAGCTGCATCACTTAAACCAGGGCGACCGCGATTCAGCCGAACCGCAGCTTCGATCGTTCGCGCGCCTTCTCGGCCTCGATCTCGCGGTCGCGCGCCGGCGCATGCGTGTGCAGCGACGTCAGTAGCCGCCGGGCCGACGCCGAGACCTCCGCGACCGCGCGGTCGAAGGCTTCCGCATTGGCCTGCGAGGGCTTGTTGAAGCCGGAGAGCTTTCGCACGAATTGCAGCGCAGAGGCCTGAATCTCATCCTCCGTTGCCGGCGGCTCGAAATTGAACAGCGTCTTGATGTTACGGCACATTCTTTTTCTCCTTTTATGCACCGGACCATTGATCCAAATAGCTGCATCATGCGGCATTTTGGCATAGTATGGGCGCAGCGTTCACCCCCCGGTCCGGCAAAGCAAACGGGTTTCTTTATGTCCCACGTCACCTACAAGATCGTCGAGCATGATGGCGGTTGGGCCTATACGGTGAACGGCGTGTTTTCGGAAGCTTTTGCCACTCACGGCGCAGCGCTGGCCGCGGCCAAGCGTGCCGCCGCCGAGCAGCGTGTGCCCGGGCGCACCGAAGAGATTCAATACGAGACTTCGGACGGCAAATGGCACACCGAGACTGCCGCCGGCGGCGACCGTCCCGAGACCGACGTCGAGGACGCGCCGTAATATATTCCCCTCGCGGCGCGGAGTGGCCGGATATTTTTTGAATATGACGGCGGCGCAGCGGTCTCGGCGCGACTCGCATGTCGTGTTAAGCTCGCGCGCAAAGCGGCGCCACTAGCGCGGCCGCGTTCTCAGGAAAACGCACCATGAAATGTTCGCAGGTGGCGCTAACGGTTGTCTTGGCAATGAGTTCATTTACCGCGCTCGCCGCCGACTATCCCGCCCCGAAGCAAGGCGATTGGACGGCCCGGGATTTTAGATTCCACACCGGCGAAACCACGCCCGAATTGCGGCTGCACTATACCACCGTCGGCGAGCCGTCCGGTCAGCCGGTGCTGGTGCTGCACGGCACCGGCGGTTCGGCCGCGAGCATGCTGACGCCGAGCTTTGCCGGCGAGTTGTTCGGCCCCGGCCAGCCGCTGGATGCTGCGAAATATTACATCATCATTCCCGACAGCCTCGGCCATGGCCAATCGTCAAAGCCGTCCGACGGCATGAAGACGGCGTTTCCGAAATATGATTATGACGACATGGTCGACGCGCAATATCGCCTGGTCAAGGAGGGTCTCGGCATCAAGCATTTGCGGCTCGTGATCGGCAATTCGATGGGCGGCATGCACACCTGGACCTGGGGCGTGAAGTATCCGCAGTTCATGGACGCGTTGGCGCCGATGGCGTCGCAGCCGACCGAGATGGCGGCGCGCAACTGGATGCTGCGGCGGATGATGCTGGAGACCATCCACAACGATCCCGATTACAATGGCGGCAATTACGCAGCACAGCCGCGGATGATGAAATACGCCATCGCCGCCTATCGCATCGCTTCCGCCGGCGGCACGCTCGGCTATCAAACGCTGGCCCCGACGGCGGCGAAGGCCGACAAGATGGCCGACGAACTGCTAGCGACACCCGTTACCGCAGACGCCAACGACTACATCTACCAATGGGAAGCCTCGCACGACTACAATCCCTCTGCCGGGCTGGAGCGGATCGAGGCGACGCTGCTCGCCATCAATGCCGCCGACGACGAGCGCAATCCGCCGGAAACCGGCGTCACCGACGCCGCGATGAAACGCGTCAAAAACGGAAAGCTCTATCTGATCCCGGCGAGCACCGAGACGCGCGGCCATCTCACCACCGGCGATGCAAAATTCTACAAGCAGCAGCTGCAGGAATTGCTGCAGACCGCGCCGCAGCGCACGATGTGAGGCGGACGCGTGTCGTCGAGCCGCTTTCGCCTGATAGCGTTGGGTTTGCCCGGGGTGGTCGAAGCCTCGCACCAGGGACATGCCGATTTTCGAGCCGGCAAGCGCATCTTCGCGACGCTGGGTTATCCGGACCAGCACTGGGGCATGGTAAAGCTGACACCCGAACAGCAATCCGTGCTGGTCGAAGCCGAGCCCGAAATCTTCCGGCCGGTGCCTGGCGGCTGGGGCAAGCGTGGCAGCACCAATGTGCGGCTCGCGGCCGCCGACGAGGCAGCGCTGCAAAGCGCCCTCACCCTTGCCTGGCGAAACATTGCACCGAAGTCACTGCTCAAGATCTAGTTTTGCGCCGCATCAATTCGCAAGCGCGAGAATGACGCTTATTTTTTGAGCGTGCATCCGTCTGGCAGCTCGGGCTTAATTGCATTCAATCCTTAGGATTCGGAGCGTGCCGGGAAGAGGTGCACGCGAACGCAACGAAGCTGATGTAACGCGCTGGAGGATCGCATGCGAAGGTTCGCGCAGCTCGCCCTGCCGGCGTGCCTGTCTGCACTGACAAGCGCGGCGCTCGCCTTCGACAACGGGCAGTATGAGAACGTGCCTGCCGATATCCGCGCCTGGTTCAAGGGCGTGATCGCCCCGAACGGCGTGCCCTGCTGCGACATCTCCGACGGCCATCGCACCGAATATGATTTTCGCCAGGGCGCCTATTGGGTGCCGATCGAAGGCCAGTGGATGCAGGTCCCCACACACGCCATCATCCGCGACCGCGGCAATCCGGTCGGCGAAGCGGTGGTGTGGTATGTGCATCATCGCGGCGGCATCGTGATCAGCTGCTTTGTGCCGGCGGATGCGGTGTGAATGCCGCTGATGTAGCGCGGATGAGCCAACGGGTCGCCGTGAAGCGCCGCCCGATGACAGGCTCCGTGACATCCGGGACCAGTGCCGCCTCCGTTCCCGGATGTCGCTTCGCTCATCCGGGCTACGATCTCCCGGCAATGACGAGAAGTGTGATACCCTTTCCAAAACCCTGACCGGAGAACAGCCTTGACCGACCTCGCCGCCAGCGACCTCGAGACGATCTACGCAAAACCGACGCCGCGCGTGATCGCGAAGGCGCGGCCGGAGATCGATTTGCATGCGAAAAAATTCATCGAGATGTCGCCGTTCTGCGTGCTGGCGACGTCAGGCTCCGACGGCAGCGTCGATGCCTCGCCGCGCGGCGGCAACCCCGGCTTTGTCCATATCGCCGGGCCGAACCGGCTCTTGATGCCCGATCGCTCCGGCAACAACCGGATCGACAGTTTTCGAAACATCGTCGAGGGAAGCGGCTTTGTGCAGCTGATCTTCTTCGTACCCGGCATCGACGAGACGTTGCGCATCGGCGGCAAGGGCGCGCTCACGGCCGATCCGGATCTGTTGGCGACGATGGTGGAATTCGGCAAGCCGCCGCGCGTGGTGCTGAGCGTCAGCGTGCACGAGGTCTACTTCCATTGCGGCAAGGCGCTGATGCGCTCGAAACTATGGTCGGCGGAGACGCGGGTCGAACGCTCGGTGATGCCAAGCATCAGCCAGATGATCCACGACCAGACCAAGTTGGGCGAGCCGGAACCCCAGACCGTGGTGGAAGAGCGCTACAAGACGCAGCTGTGATTCGATTCGGGTGGGTTGCTGTTCACCCTGCCCTGGAGGGCAGGGGAATCGCATGTCCGAGGGGCCAAGCTATTGCGCTGGAAGAAAAATTTGATTCTGACAATGTCTCCTGATTCGAGAGGAGGCTGTCCTGGACCGCTTTGCAGAATGCTTTTCGCCGTTGGTCGATCCTCGGAAGAACCAAGCGCAGCACGATCTGACCGAGATCCTGTTCATTGCGTTGCTCGCCACGCTGTGTGGTGCCACGACCTGTTGCGACATCGCGCTGTTTGGGCGGTCGAAAGAAGCGCTGTTGCGCACGATTCTGGTGCTGGAGCACGGGATACCGAGCCACGACACCTTCAGCCGTGTCTTTCGCATCCTCGATCCGAGCAGCTTCGAAGAGGTCTTTCGGCGCTTCACCAAGGCGTTTGCGACGGCGGCCAAAATCAAGGGCGTGGTAGCTCTCGACGGCAAGGCGCTGAGAAGAGCCTACGAACGCGGCCAAAGTCACATGCCGCCAGTGATGGTGACGGCGTGGAGCGCAAAAACCCGCATGGCGCTCGTCAACGTGCTGGCGCCTGGAAACAACGAAGCGGCCGGCGCTTTGCATCTCGTCGAGCTTCTTCAGCTGAAAGGCTGCGTCGTCACGGCGGATGCGCTGCATTGTCATCGCGCGATGGCGAAAGCCATCGTGGAGCGTGGCGGAGATTACGTCTTGGCGGTAAAGAACAACCAGCCAGGTTTGCTGCGCGACGCCAAGGCCGCGATCTCCTCGGCAGAGCGCAAGAAGGCCAGGCAAGCCACGACCGAAGAGTTCGGTCACGACCGCAAAGAAACCCGAACCGCAATCGTTGCTCCGGTCAGGGATATGGCCGAAGAGCACAACTTTCCAGGTCTCAAGGCCGTCGCGCGGATCACCAGCAAACGTGGACGCGACAAAACCGTCGAGCGCTACTTCCTTCTTACCCAGTGCTACACGCCCGCAGAGCTGCTGCGCATTGTCCGCGAACATTGGGGCATCGAAAACGTCCTGCACTGGACGCTCGACGTCGTTCTCGACGAGGATCAGACGCGAAGCCGAAAAGACCACGCTCCCGCCAACCTCGCCGTTCTGCGGCGACTTGCCCTCAATATCGCTCGTGCTCATCCCGATACAAAGACCTCGTTGCGAGGCAAACTCAAACGCGCCGCCTGGGACGACAGTTTCCTCGTCGATATGCTCTTGAACATGCGATAGCCCTGCCCGCAAGGGGGGAGGGAATGGAGAGAGCTCTCGCGTCATGGAAAGAATATGAAGCAAAGCCGCGTACGAAATTCCAAAACGCATAGGACTAAATCCTACTCGTCCCGCGGCTTCAGGTCGCGCTTGCCGTGATAGCCGCGTTGCGGACGGCGCGGCGGGCCGTAGCCGTTGGCCTCCGCCTCGTTGCGGGCGCGGGCTTCCTCGCTGCCGGTGCGCTGCACCAGCACGCGGCGGCCCTTGCGGTCGGCGATCAGGCCGCTCTTGCCGGCCGGCTTGAACGGTTTTTTGCCGCGCGGCGCGGCGGCTTCACCATCATCGGATTCCGCAGGCACGCCCTGCATCGGGCGGTTGAAATCCGCGCCGGCGAGTTCGGCGATCTTCTCGCCGAGCTGTTCGCGCAGCACGCGGGTCTTGACCTCCTCGACTTGCCCTTCGGGAAGTTCGCCCAGCTGGAACGGACCGTAGGACACCCGGATCAGCCGGTTCACTTCGAGGCCGAGATGCCCCATCACGTTGCGCACCTCGCGGTTCTTGCCTTCGCGGATCGCAAACACCAGCCAGACATTGGCGCCCTGGTCGCGCTCCAGCGTCGCGTCGATCGGGCCGTATTTGACGCCGTCGACTTCGACGCCCCTTTTCAATTCATCGAGCTGCGCCTGTGTCACCTCGCCATGGGCGCGGACGCGATAGCGCCGCAGCCAGCCGGTGTCGGGCAATTCGAGCGCACGCGCCAGCCCGCCGTCATTGGTGAGCAGCAGCAAGCCTTCGGTATTGAAATCGAGCCGGCCGATCGAGATCAGCCGCGGCAGGCCCTCCGGCAGATTGTCGAATACGGTCGGCCGTCCTTCGGGATCGGCATGGGTGGTCATCAGCCCGCGCGGCTTGTGGAACAGAAACAGCCTGGTGCGCTCGCGCGGCGGCAATGGCTTGCCGTCGACGGTGATGACGTCATTCTCCGTGACATCGAGCGCCGGTGAGTTGATGACGCGGCCATTGACGGTGACGCGGCCCTGCACGATCCATTCCTCGGCGTCGCGGCGTGAGGCAAGTCCGGCCCGTGACACCACCTTGGCGATGCGCTCGCCGGATTTTTTTACCCGCGGCGGACGTGGTGCGCGGCGCTCGTCCACCGGGCGTTCGCGATAGGCGCCGCGGCCGCCGAAGGCGGGGCGTTTTGCAAAGATCTTGCTGTCGTCTTCGTTGTCGCGGCGCGGCCGGTCGGACGATCGACCCTCGCTGCGCGGATGCTCCTGCCAGTCGGAGCGCGCTTCTCCAGGGTCGCTGTTGCGATCCCGGCGCGGCCGATCGAATTTCGGACGGTCCTCGCGGGGACGATCGAACTTCGGCCGCTCGCGAAACGGGCGGTCGCCTTGCGGACGATCCTCGCGCGAACGCGAAAACCGCGGACGCTCATCGCCGCCACGGTCGTCCCGCGGCTTGTCAAAGCTTCGCTTCTCGAAATTTCTGGCGCCGCCGCGAGCGGGGCGCGAATTGCGGCCGGCGTGGTCAGGCGAACTCGCGTCCCTTTTCTGCCAGGGCTTCGACTCGCCCCGATCTGGACCACGGTCGCGGCTGCCGAAATCCTTGCGAGGACCCCGGTCGCCAGGGTCGCTCTTGCGATCCCGGGGTGCGCCACGGGAAAATTTCTTGTCGCCGCCGAATTTTCTCTCGGGCCGATCGCCGCGCGGTGTGTAGGGTCGCTTTTCACCCCCGCCCTCGCGGGGCGCATATGGCCGCTTGTCGCCGAATTTCTTGTCGGCAAAGCGTGAGGCCGGACGGCTCTCACCGCGCTCGCCGCGCGGCGTGTACGGGCGCTTTTCGCCGTCGCCGCGGGGACGATCATCCCGGTTGAAGCGCGGCGGACGTGGCGTATCACCGTAGTCACGGCGCGGAGCGTCAGCGTAGTCGCGGCGCGGGGATGCGCCTTCGCGTTTGCCGGCGTATGGTTTGCCCGAGCCCGAATAGGGCTTCTTGGCGTACGATCTGGCACCATCAGGCTTGCCGGCATAAGGGCGCTTGTCGCTCTCGTCCTTGCCGCCAAAGCCGCGCTTGGCAAACTTCTTCTCCGGTCCCCTGGCGGCGCCGGAACGGCCCTTGCCGCCGGAGGGGCGGTCACGCCGGCCGCGGGAATCGTTGTTTTTGTCGTTATCGCGGGGCATCAAAGGTCTCTCGTATCAGGATGAAATGGCGATCAGGTGGAGATGGGTTGTCCCAGCGAGAACGCGCGCGCCCTTGGCTCAAGGCGCATTCTCACGCAAAATCGGGATCCACTTTTGCTGAAGGCGCATCTAGTAGCAGGTTTCTTCCGATGATACGAGGCATGACTGCCCCTTCTTTCATGGATTTGGCGCTGAAAACCGCCGAAAACGCCGGAAAATCCGGCGAAGTTCCGATCGGATGCGTGATTGTCAGGGGTTACGAGGTCATCGCCACCGCCGGCAACCGGACCCTGACCGACCGCGATCCGACCGCGCATGCCGAAATATTGGCAATCCGGCAAGCCGCCGAGACCATCGGCACCGAGCGACTGGTGGATTGCGACCTCTATGTCACGCTGGAGCCGTGCACGATGTGCGCCGGCGCGATTTCGCTTTCGCGGATCCGGCGGCTCTATTACGGCGCGGCAGATCCCAAGGGCGGCGCGGTCGATTCCGGCGTGCGGTTCTTTGCCTCGCCCACCTGCCATCACGTACCGGAGGTTTATTCCGCGGTCGGCGAGACCGAGGCGGCATCGCTGCTGCGGGAATTTTTCAAGGTGCGGCGGTAAGAACGTAGCCCGGATGGAGCGAAGCGCAATCCGGGGACATTGTCCCGGATTGCGCTTCGCTCCATCCGGGCTACGAAGTCACGCCGCCGCAAAAAAATCCAGCAGCGCCGCCGCCGTCGCGTCCGGATTCTCTTCCGTCAAAAAATGGCCGGAGTCGACCGGCCCGCCCACGACATTGGTCGCCCATTTCTTCCAGGTGTCGAGCGGGGTAGCCGCGGCGCTTGCAATGCCGGCATCGCCCCATAGAGCCAGCATCGGGATCGTGATCTTGTTGCCGGCGTCGTGATCGGCCTTGTCGATCTCGAAATCGGCATAGGCACCGGCGCGATAATCCTCGCACATCGCATGCACCCGCGAGGGATCGCGGAAGGCTCGGAGATAATGCTCCAGCGCGTGGGAATCGATGGCGTCGAGATTTTTGGATTTGGTCTGGCTCGCCATCTTGGTGCGCAGGAAGAAATCGGGATGGCCGCCGATCAGCGTCTCCGGCAGCGGCGCGGGCTGCGCCAGAAACGTCCAGTGATAGATTTTCAGCGCATAGAGGCGATTTGTTCGTTCCCAATAATCATAGGTCGGCAAGATATCGAGCACCGCGAGCCGCGACAGCCGGCCGGGATGATCGAGCGCAAGGCGATAAGCCACACGCCCGCCACGATCGTGCCCTGCGAGCGCAAAATGCACATGGCCGAGCCGCTCCATTGCGTCCACTATCGTCCGCGCCATCGCGCGCTTGGTGTAGGGCGTATGATCCTTGTCGCTCTCGGGCATGTCCGACCAGCCATAGCCCGGCAAATCGGCGATGATCACCGTGAATTTCTCGGCAAGCTGCGGCGCGACCCGGTGCCACATCACATGGGTCTCGGAAAAACCATGCAGCAACAACAGCGGCGGCCCCTTGCCGCCGACGCGGGCAAAGATGCGCCCGGATGTGGTGTTGATCCATTCGGACGCGTAACCGGGAAACAGGTCGGCGAGATCAGGCATTTTCACACTCACGTCATCATCCGCGCCCGCGGCGCAGGGTTGCTTCAAACTTTGTTTGTCGTTGCCGCTGGCACCTCACGGATATATGCCATCTCACAAGGCCTACCAACAACAAACCAGAACGAGGAAACTTGCCGTGTCGATCGATTTCGAAATCCCGGCTGAAGCCAAGGCGATCCGCGAGAAAGTCCGCAAATGGGTGCACGACGAATGCATCCCGGCGGAGAAGGAACTGGACTTAAAGCCGCTCGACGAAGTGCTCGGCAAATTGCGCAAGAAGGCGCGCGCGCAAGGCCTGTGGTGCCCGTTCGTGCCGACGGAATATGGCGGCATGGGATTGGGCCCGCTCGCCAACGCGCTGGTGCAGATGGAGCTCGGCGAAAGCATGCTGGGCGCGCTGTCGATGAACACCCAAGGCCCCGACGATGCCTCGATGATGACAATCCTCGAGCATGGCACGCCCTACCAGAAGGAAAAATTCTTAAAGCCGCTGTTGAACGGCGAAAAGCGCATCTGCTTCTCGATGACGGAAAAGGCGGCCGGTGCGGATGCCACCGGCATGCAGACTTCAGCCGTGAAGGACGGCAACGAGAATTACATCCTCAACGGCGAAAAATGGTTTTCGTCCTCCGCAAGCGTTGCCGACATGGCGATGGTGATGGCGAAAACCGATCCAGACGCGCCGCGCCACAAGCAATATTCGACTTTCCTCGTCGAGTTGCCGAACCCCGGCTACAAGATCAAGCGCAACATCAAGAACATGGCGATCGAAGGCCCGCATGCCGACGTGATCCACGGCGGCCATTCCGAAATCGAGATCAGGGATTTGAAAGTGCCGGCCGACAACCTGCTCGGCGGCGAAGGCAACGGTTTCAACATGGGGCAACATCGCCTCGCCTACGGGCGCTTGCGCCACGGCATGCACAACATCGCAAAAGCCCAGCGTGCGCTCGACATGGCGGCTGAGCATGTGACCAAGCGCTCGACCTTCGGCGTGCTGCTGGCCGACCGGCAAGCGGTGCAGTTCATGCTCGCCGACTGCGCCAGCGAGCTCTATATCGGGCGCTTGATGCTGCTGCACATCGCCTACAAGGCGGAAAAGGGCCTCGACCTGCGGCAGGAAAACTCGATCGCAAAAGTGTTTTTGGCACACATGGTGCACAAGGTGATCGACACCGCGATCCAGCTGCACGGCGCGCTCGGCTTCAGCCAGGATACCCCGCTGGCCAAGTGGTACACCCAGGTCCGCGCACAGCGGCTGGTCGACGGCCCCGACGAGGTGCACAAATGGCGGGTCGGCCGCAATGTGATCAAGGCGTATCGCGAGCATGGGACCACGGCAATGGCAGCGGGTGGGGATTTGCTCTGAGATGCGCGGCGACGTGAAGGCAAACAGTGTCGCATACACAAACGGTGTCATTGCTGGGCATAGCCGTCCGAAGGACGGCGTCGCTTCCGCTCGCCTATGACCCGGCAATC
>Ga0209331_1000878_pt1 | contig 10368 bp, 13 predicted proteins | sample JacPinW_OM3H0_M3_FD_187971 | JGI IMG/M metagenome (GOLD analysis project Ga0209331, IMG submission 187971) | Forest soil microbial communities from Algoma, Ontario, Canada - Jack Pine, Ontario site 1_JW_OM3H0_M3 (SPAdes) (version 2) | ecosystem: Environmental > Terrestrial > Soil > Boreal... | reverse complement strand
CGTCCTTAACAAACTTGGCAAGATACTTCATGTTTGGCTCCATAGGTCCGCACGTGGCTGTCTGAGCGAGGCCGCGGAGCCGTTATGTCCGGCTGGTCCGCAACCATGGCGCGACCCTAATGGGGCGGCCTTGCGGTGAGGTTAATTTCGAAGCGGAAACATCATACGGGAGTCCGAAAAAGTAATGTAGTTAACCGCGCGTTTCAACTCCGGCGGTTGGTTAAAACTGGATCGCTTGCAAGCTTATGCTTTCTAATACATTCGTGCTCCTTCATTCTTGAGCGATAGCTATATTCTCGAATTGTTTGAACAAAATCATGCGCGCGATGCGCGCCTGCTTCAGCAAGTTGCGCGTCGTCAAATCTTTGACGATGCGATAAGTGCAAACATTCGCGCTCGAATGGGCACGTGTTTGTACTGAGAACGAGTGAGATATCCGGATGAGGAGATACTTTGAACGGCGTCCGTCGAATGAAACCTGCTCTGTTCGAGCATTCGCATTCATTGCATGTTAACTCTGGCACTTGATATCGAGAGCAGCCGTTCAGTTTGACGGTTGTCTCGTAGGAGGTTCATCGCGCCATGTTCGAGGAAAGCGTTGCCGTGGTGCATAGCATCGGCGTCACGTTGATGAAGATCGTCCCGGTCACGATTGCGCTGGGTGCATGCTTCACGCTGCTTTCGTTGTTTTGGGCTTGCAATCCCGGCCGCGGGTGGTGGCGCAAGCGCGAGCTTGTTACCGATCTCTGCTACTGGTTCCTCATTCCGCTTTTTGCGCGCTACCTGCGCATCGGCTTGCTGGTGCTGGGAGCGGCCGTGGTCTTTGGAATCACGACTGCCGAGGGATTAGTCGAATTCTACGATGATGGACATGGGCCGTTGGCGCAGTTGCCGCTTTGGCTGCAGGCCGCGATCTTTCTGCTTGGCTCCGACCTGATGATGTATTGGATCCATCGCGCCTTTCATCGTGCCCCGCTGTGGAAATATCACGCGGTGCACCATTCATCCGAGGAGCTTGACTGGATTTCGGCTGCGCGATTTCACCCCGTCAATATCTTTCTCGGCAGCGTTGCAAGCGATGTGGTGCTGCTGCTGGCAGGAATTTCACCGAATGTGCTGGTATTTCTCGGTCCCTTCACCATCGCACACTCGGCCTTCGTGCATGCCAATCTCAATTGGACGCTTGGTCCTTTCCGCTACCTGATTGCCGGGCCGGTGTTCCATCGCTGGCATCACACCGCCGCCGAGCGTGGCGGCGACAAGAACTTCGCATCGACTTTTCCGTTTATCGATCTTGCATTCGGCACGTTCTACATGCCAGCAAACGAGTTGCCGGATACATACGGGATCGCCGATCGAAGCTTCCCACCGACTTTCGGGGCACAGCTCATCTACCCCTTCAAGCAGTAGGTTGAGTTCAGCGCAGCGAGACGCAACGTTTGGTGCAGCGTGTGGGGTCTCGCGAAACGGTTGACCCGACCTGCGAAAGCTGAGCGAGGCTCGTTTGTTTGCAGTTCATTCACCATTTTCCATTCAAATGATGCCGTAGACCTGCCCATTCGGCCGCTCATACGAGTTGCCGGCCGATGCGTAAAGGCGCGGGAGAGTGCGATGGCGTTGTTGTCTGGGCGCATGAGAGGTATTGCTCCTCGCGCGTTTGGTTTGGCGCTCTGTCTGATGCTCGGCGTTTCGACCCAATTGGCGGCCGCCGATCTGACAGTGGCGCTCGACGAGGCCAAGCTCCTGCGCCTTCCCGACAAGGTAGCCACCATCGTCATCGGCAATCCGATGATCGCTGATGTATCGCTGCAGCCCGGCGGGCTTTTGGTGATTACCGGCAAAGGGTTCGGCCTCACCAATCTGGTGGCGCTCGATCGCTCTGGCGCCGTGCTGCTGGAAAAGTCGATCGAAGTTGAAGGTCCTCGGGGTGAGCTGGTGGTTCTCTATCGGGGTATCGAGCGCGAGACCTACAGCTGTACACCCATTTGCGAACGGCGCATCACCCTTGGCGACAGCAACGTCTACTTCGATGCGGTGATTGGCCAGGCCGGCAGCCGCAACGGCTACGCGCAGGGCGCTGCCCCGGCCGCAAAGTAAGTCTGGTTAGCAAAACCCTATCTCCGCTACCGTCGCTGTCGGCGTTTGTCGCAACAAATCGACAACGGCTCCTGGGCTATTGAAGAACTGTTCTTTCCAGCCCGGCATCGGGAGCGGTGAGTGATCTGGCCATGTTGGGACTTGCGAGGAAACTTGCACATCATCCCGCTCGCCTTCCGGCTGGCCGGATAGGCCGTTTTCTTCGTCGCCAGGATGGTGCTGCCATGGTTGAATTCGGCTTGGTGGCGGCTCCGTTCCTTGCTCTTGTATTCGCAATCATCGAGACCGCCGTCGTCTTCTTTGCCGGGCAGGCGCTCGAGACCGCGGTTGCCGATTCTTCCCGTCTGATCCTGACAGGTCAGGCGCAAGGCCAGAACTTCGATGTAAGCGCGTTCAAGAATGCGGTCTGTAACAAAATCTACGGCCTGTTCGACTGTCAGAACGGCGTCTATGTCGATGTAAGAACGTTCTCGTCTTTTGCCAGCGTCACCATGCCAAGCCCGATCGACGCCCAGGGCGACTTCCAGAGCAATTTCAGCTATCAGCCGGGAGGACCCGGCGATATCGTCGTGGTGCGCCTGTTCTACCAATATCCGGTGTACGTCTCGCTGTTGGGGTTCAATCTCTCCAACATCAGTGGTGGCAAGCGGCTTCTGGCCGCGACCGCTGCGTTCCGCAACGAGCCATATTCCAACTGAGTGCGCATGATGCCGGCTGCTCGTCCGACGATCTCAAATCACCTTTCCCGCCTCTGTCGCGATCAGGACGGCATGTCGGCGGTGGAATTTGCCATGGTGCTGCCGCTGATGCTTACGCTCTATCTCGGCGCGGTCGAGATATCGCAAGCCGTGGGCGTCGATCGCAAGGTGACGTTGACGTCTCGCACCGTAGCGGACCTCGCTTCGCAGTCATCCAGCCTTGCCAGCTCGGACATGCAGAACATTCTCAATGCGTCCTCCGCGGTCATTGCGCCTTACGACCAAAGTCAACTGAAGGTGACCGTTTCGGAAGTGAATATCGACAACAACGGCAATGCCACGATCGCCTGGAGTTGCACGCTCGGCGGAGCCGCGCATGCAGTAGGCTCGGCTGTGACGCTTCCATCCGGCCTGAAGATTGCCAACACGTCCCTGATCTGGGGCGAAGCGGCCTATACTTACAAGCCCGTCATCGGTTACGTGGTCACCGGCACGCTCAATCTCTCGGATCAGATCTACATGCGCCCGCGGCTATCCAACAGCGTCAGCGGGTCCTGCTGAGGGGACGCTTACGGCAGCGCAACATCGCCCTCCACCCAGGCTCGGATGATGTGGTAGGCGATCGCCACTTCGGGCGGCGTGGAGAAGCCTTCGGGGTGGCTTCGCAATAACATGGTTGCAACTTCCTCGCGCTCGAACCAGCGGGCGTCATCGAGCTCAGAACGATCGATGACAATCTCGCGGGTAAGCGCCTCGGCATGGCAGCCGATCATCAACGACGAAGGGAAGGGCCAAGGCTGCGAGGCAAAATAGTTTACGCGTCCGCAGGCAATCCCTGCCTCCTCGTGTGTTTCCCGCCGGACCGCTTCCTCGATCGTTTCGCCCGGCTCCATGAAGCCGGCCAGGCAGGACCACATGCCGCGTGCAAAGCGGTATGAACGACCCAGCACGCACGACGAGCCGGCGACTGGCAGCATGATGACGACCGGATCGGTGCGCGGGAAATGCTCCGTTTTGCAGGAGGGGCAGTCGCGCCGCCACCCGCCTGCGATGAGCTGGGTCGCGGCTCCGCAATTCGGGCAGAACCGGTGACGCATATGCCAGTTCAAAAGCGCCTTGCCCTCGGCGAGCGGCGGCAAATGATCTCTGTGCACGAGAGCATTCACGGCGATGGAGCGAAGATCCGTGACCAGAAGCTGCTCGCGCTCTTTGAGCGCCTCGGCGCGCGCCGGTTCGAGCGCAATCGCGAAGCGGGGTAACTTCTGCTGCAGGCCGATAAAGATCAGTTCCCGCGGTGTTCCGAGGGCGCGGGCATCCGCTAACGCGAAGAGCGGGTCGGCAACGGCGTCCCCTCGATTGAGAACGACCATCTCGCCCGCAATGACATAGGCTCGAGCTGTTGAATCGTGCTCCAGAGCCTCGAGTGCCTCGGCGTCGGAGCGGATCTGGGCGGCGCGTTCGATCTGGCTGGCAGTATAGCCGAGATACGGCTTTGGTCTGAAGGGAGGGCGAGGGGACATGCATACGCTCCGGCGTGAGTCCAACCGTTGCATGCCTCTGGAAGTGAGGCAATCGATGGGCAGCTCGCGCATCGTGATTGCCGCACCTGGCTTGCTTTCCGAGCATGCGGGGCAGATATAGGAGTGGGAGGTTGGCGGTGGACGAGCCACTCGCCAACCGGGTCAGGTCCGGAAGGAAGCAGCCCTAACGAGCGCGGTTCGGGTCGCTCGTCAGCCTCCCGCCACTTCTCCTGCAAACATTCAGCCTCGGAGCGATTGAGCAATTGTGATATGAGCGCCGGCGGCGATCGCAATCAGTCCGAGCTGGGCGGCTATGCTTCGAGTGCTAGTCCCTATCGCGTGCTTGCGCGAAAATACCGTCCCGCCACATTTGCGGATTTGATTGGCCAGGAAGCGATGGTGCGCACGGTCTCGAATGCGTTCGAGACCGACCGTATCCCGCAGGCATGGATCCTCACAGGCGTCCGCGGCGTGGGCAAGACCACGACCGCGCGTATTCTTGCGCGTGCGCTCAACTATGAGCTTCCTGACGGCTCGGTCACCAAGCCGACCGTGAATATGCCCACCCTGGGTATCCACTGCCAAGCCATTATGGATAGCCGGCACATTGATGTGCTGGAGATGGACGCGGCCTCCCACAACGGTGTTGAGGATGTGCGCCAGATCAATGATGCCATTCGCTACGCGCCGGTGAGCGCCCGCTACAAGGTGTACATCCTTGATGAGGTGCATATGCTCACGCCGCAGGCATTCAATGCGCTGCTGAAAACATTGGAAGAGCCGCCGCCGCACGCAAAATTTATCTTTGCCACGACCGAAATCCGCAAGGTTCCCATCACCATTCTCTCCCGCTGCCAGCGTTTCGACCTGCGCCGAGTCGATGCCGGCGTGCTGATCAAACACCTCGAACGGGTTGCCCTCAATGAGCAGGTCGAAGTCGAGCCGCAGGCACTGGCGTTGATCGCGCGCGCAGCCGAAGGGTCGGTGCGCGACTCGCTTTCACTTCTCGATCAGGCGATCGCTCATGCGGCCGGGTCCGTCCAGGCCGAGCATGTGAGGGCGATGCTGGGACTTGCCGATCGCGCCCGCATCATCGACCTGTTCGAATCGATCATGCGCGGCGATATTGCTGCCGCCCTCGCAGAGCTGCGTTCGCAATATGAGACCGGCGCGGATCCGGCAGTGGTGCTGAGTGACCTCGCCGAGTTCACGCATTTCGTGACCCGGGTCAAGATCGTTCCGTCAGTTGGCGATGATCCCGCGTTCATTGAGACTGAAAGGTCGCGCGGGCGTGTTCTGGCCGAGCGGCTGTCCATGCGCGTGCTTTCGCGCACCTGGCAAATGCTGCTCAAAGGCATCGCCGAAGTGAATGCGGCCGGCCGCCCGCTTGCGGCGGCCGAAATGATTCTGATTCGCATCGCCTACGCCGCCGATCTGCCGACCCCTGACGAGGTCATTCGATCGTTGAACGGCAAGGATACGCAGCAGCGGCAACAGAGCGGCTCCGTCGCGGCAACAGACCGGAACTCCTTCTCCACGCTGGCCACTCAAGCGCAACCTGCGCAGGAACGCGCTGGTTCTGCTGTGGCAGCGCGTGCGGCGCCTGCAGCCGAAGCCGGCGCGGAACGCAAGCCCGAGCCGCTGGTCTGCCAGCGGCTTGAGGATTTGATCGCGCTTGCAGCGGCCAAGCGCGACATTGGCGTCAAGCTAGCGCTTGAACGCGATGTGCGCCTGGTGCGGTGCGAGGATGGGCGGCTCGAAGTTGCGCTTGAGCCGGGCGCTGCCAAGTCCCTGATCAATGATCTTGCGCGCAAATTCTCGCAGTGGAGCAATCGGCCGTGGATCGTGGTGGTGTCGGCCGAACAAGGGGAGCCAACAATTCGTTCGCAGAACGATGCGCGCAAGGCCGAGCTTAAAACCGGGGTGCGCAGCGATCCGCTCGTGCAGGCCGTGCTTGCCAGGTTCCCCGGGGCCGAAATCGTGGACGTGCGCAAGGCCGAGACAGTCGGGTCCGGGAACGGCGAGACGCCGGCTTCGCAACCGCCCCCGTCCGTCGATGGAGAGGAAATTGAACCTGAGCCGGAGGAGGAGAGTTCCGCATTCGGTGTCCGTTCCGCAAAGATGGCGGGCTACGAGGATCTTTGAGGCCGACAATTAGTCGGCGCTCGTCTGGAGAGATGAAATGGCAGATTTTCTCGGCTTGATGAAGCAGGCGACCGAGCTCAAGTCCAAGATGGAAGCAATGCAGGCCGAGCTCGATCAGGTCGAGGTCGAGGGCATCTCCGGCGGAGGACTCGTCAGCGTGAAGCTTTCCGGGAAAGGCGAGATGAGGGGCGTGAAAATCGACGGCAGTCTGATGAAGCCGGAAGAAAAAGAGATCGTGGAGGATCTTGTCGTTGCCGCCTATGCCGATGCCAAGCGAAAAGCGGAAACGGTTCTTCAGGAAAAGATGAAAAGCGTTGCCGGAGAGCTGCCGCTGCCGCCCGGCTTGAAGTTGTTTTGATTATTCCATGGCCGCCGCTGCTGGCCCGGAAATTGAGCGGCTGATCCAGCTGCTTGCCCGGCTTCCCGGGTTGGGACCGCGCTCGGCTCGCCGTGCCGCGCTGTTTCTGATCAAGAAGCGCGAACAGATCATGGCGCCGCTCGCCGGTGCCATGCAGACGGCCTTCGAGCGAATCCAGATCTGCAACAACTGCGGGAATATCGATACCCAGAGCCCTTGCACCATATGCATGGACCCGCGCCGCGACCCGGCGATCATTGTCGTGGTTGCAGATGTTGCGGATCTGTGGGCGCTCGAGCGCGCCCATGCGCTCAACGCGCGCTACCACGTGCTGGGCGGTACGCTTTCTCCGCTTGACGGCGTCGGCCCGCAGGATCTTGCAATCGAGGCGCTGGTATCGCGCGCGCAGGATAGCGCGGTCACGGAGGTCATCCTTGCGCTCAATGCCACTGTCGATGGGCAGACCACGGCCCATTATATCACCGACCTCCTGCAAGGCGCGAACGTCAAGGTCACGCGACTTGCCCATGGCGTGCCGGTCGGTGGTGAGCTCGATTACCTCGACGAGGGCACACTTGCCGCTGCCATCCGTCAGAGGACCCCGTTTTAGCATGCATATCGATCTTCCCGGTGTACGGCTGTGAGTCGTTGATAGCCTACGTGCGATAAGCAGACCATTGAATTCAACGCTTGATGATGTCGAGCATCGACCCTTCATAGTGCGTGGTGCCGGACCGTGGACACGCGCGGAGTCTCCCTACGTAGCCGCCATTCCTTCGGAGTTCCCAAAAGCGGCCTAAAGCCTCCTCCGAGGTTATTGCGCGCCCTCGGCAGCGACAATGAAAGCGCGCGACTTCGTCGACGCGATGCGTTCCTTGTTGACTGCAATCTGGGCTGGAGACTCCTTCCAGCTGTTAGCTTTCGACATGCTGTCGAACGCGATGATCACAAATCGCAAGGGCGCAACGCCATCGATCGCGGTGATGTCATTGGTGCGCGTGACGTAGCGACCTCCCGCGGCCGTCACGGCCTGCTGCTCCTTCGGAAGCAGCGCGTTGAAGGTCCTGGGATCGTTGATCTCCGTGACATCGACGATGGCGTAAGCCCTTGGTGCCGTTCCTTGCGCATTCAGTCCCTGAACGGCGACGGCACCCAAGCCAAAACCAGCGAGCATTGCGAGTGTCAGCGCGTACCGGGATTGCATCACAGTCTCCCTTCAATGCCTGCAAGCCAACCACGGCCGCCGCCGCTTGCAGATGCGATCAAGCTAACGATGTTTCGCGTGAATTCGAGCCAAATGGAAGCCCGTGTATTGTTGGCAAATGGCTGCCCGGGCTTCCTGTTTGATGATCTCGTCCTCCGGGGTCGAAAGGTGCTAGATCGCGCAATTTTTCCAACAGGCACTTTCTTGGCATCGATCGCGAGGTGCTGTATGAACCGGGCAAAAGGATGAGTGAAGAGCGTTCATGGCTCTGTTCGGTGGGTCTCTGTGGTGCGCAGCTCTTGGTTCGGAGAAATAAGTGCGCCAAGGAACGCTCGTAGAGATGGGCATCATGAACTCTCTGCAACCACTACTCATTGTTGCTGCCGTCGTGCTTGCAACGTCGGCACAGTCGCGATCGCTGCACGTTGTGGGCAGCGCCGGTTATCTTTCCGAATGGGAGCTCGATGGCACCGTTACCGAAAAAGTTTCCGCAGGCGGCAGTGAATTTTTTGGGCCGTTGACCTGGCGGCATGTCGGTCTATGCAGCGTGAACGGTCCATTGGAAAAATCCGGAGAGATCACGTTTCGACTCTCCGGGATCGAATCGTCCCACATTGATGCGATCATCCTGCTGGATCGCTCTCAATGCGTGTACAGCGGGGATTTATCAGACAATTCGACGGGGCATATGGACTGCTCCAATGCCAAAGGCATTCCGCTTTCGATTTCAGTCAAGTGATCGACGCAATTGACGCACCGAGGGAATTAGCAGCCGTTGGATGCGGGATGCTCAATCCCCGCCGTCAGTCGTCGTCGTCATCGTCGTCGTCATCGTCATCGTCATCGTCATCGTCGTCGAAGGGCCACTGCTCTTTTTCACGCACTACGATGACAACCGGTTGTGCCGTTGATTTGACAGTCCCAGCCGTGACCAGATCATTGACGATGCCTTCAACGCGGGTCATCAACTTCCCTTCCCCACGGCGCAGTCGCTTGATTTGCTTTCGCGCCTGTCGTTTGCCGAAATCGACAATGACGATCGGATTCTTATCGGACTTTTCGGTGTGCCGCGGTTCGCGGGGCTCGCCAGTGGTGGTTGCCTGAGTGGCCATTTCTCGATCTCCTGAGCTAATCCATTTAGCTTGTGTCCGGAAACTGCCTGGTTCATGTCGGTGGAAGCAGGAAAGGTGCTACTTTGCGCGCCTCATTGTAGGCCTTGCGCGATGCCTTGTCATAGTTCTTCTCCGCGTCGCGCAGCCATCCGTTTCGACGTTTACGACTGGAGTTGAGGTGGCGCTGATATGCCTCCTGAGCTCCGACGAGGTCCGCTTTCAACAACCGCCGAATAGTGCGTTCCACCGGGCGCAGCCATCGCGATGTTCTACGCCTTTGTTCGTCGTCAAGGCTTTCGTCCTTGTCCTCATAGGCAACGATTACCTCGCGATTAGTGCCGGTACCCTGAATGACCGTGACGCGTTTAACGAGCTTGTCCATTGTTCCTCCTTCATGCCGTAGCAAGGAATTGAACTCGGTGGAGTGTATAACAGTGACCATACCTCGGCAACCGGGGCGGAGTCCTGTCTCGGGCAGCGCACTCGCGCCAACGCGGCCGTAGGTCCGTATACCAAGGATGCACCACGGGCGAGATCAAGCATCACGTGCGCTCTTGCGCTATCAAGATGTCCAACTGGCGGTCAACTTCCTCGTCGGTAAGCTCATCGATGCGTTCGATCAAATCGGAGCTATCATCACCTGTCACAGCGATATCCGACCCGTTACCGGGTACGATCGCATGAACGACAGCATCGGAGCGCTGACCGCTCCCATCGGGGTCATGCAGCCGCTCGGCAACGTACGTGGCCAACGAGCCAATGCTTGCGTCCTGCGTGAATTTCGCCATTGGAACACTCAAGTTAAGGTCGGCTTTGATATAGTTGCGCACCTCGACCGCAATCAGGGAATCGAGACCGAGATTGCGCAATGGCTGTTGCGGGTCGATCTGCGCGGGCGAGGTTCTCATCGCGCGCGCCAGAATTTCCTGCACATAGCTTTCCAGCAGCGAGGGAAGCGCGCTCTCGTCGGCCTCGAGTATCTCCTGCACGCGCGAGCTCATCGTCGACTGCCTGTCCTCCCGGCCGGCTTCGCCGGCAAAGTCAGCGAACCGTGCCGGAACGCGTGACCACGCCGAGCGTAAAAAATCTTTCCATTCCATCCTTGCCACCGCGATCTGCGCGGTATTGCTGGCCATGAGCTCATCGAGGGCGTCGAGCGCTTCCGCGATGGGCATGGCCTTCACGCCGAGCCGGTCGAACCGCTGCAAAGTCTCGGGGCTGTTGGCGACGTGCC
>Ga0209331_1000877_pt1 | contig 10376 bp, 10 predicted proteins | sample JacPinW_OM3H0_M3_FD_187971 | JGI IMG/M metagenome (GOLD analysis project Ga0209331, IMG submission 187971) | Forest soil microbial communities from Algoma, Ontario, Canada - Jack Pine, Ontario site 1_JW_OM3H0_M3 (SPAdes) (version 2) | ecosystem: Environmental > Terrestrial > Soil > Boreal... | reverse complement strand
GCCGGCGGGCGTGATCCGGGTCGACGGGCAATTCGCCCGCGGCGATGCGGTGGTGGTGCGCGGTCCCGACACCCATGAGATCGGCCGCGGCCTCATCGCCTATGACGCCGAGGACGCCGAGAAGATCAAGGGCCGTTCGTCGCCGGATGTGATGGCCATCCTCGGCATCAGCGGTCGCGCGGAAATGATCCACCGCGACGATCTCGTGGTCGGGCCACGCGGGCCTTTTTCCCAAAGCTAATTCTCAAGGCTAGGCCAATGGCTTAGCCGCCCAAACCCGCCGCAATATCCGGTGCGCCCCGCGAGCCATGCCCCTCGGCACTTCGCAAAGCGTGGATTTCCGTGCTAGGACATGGCCTTAACTGACGCTGGAACCGACATGAGCGCGCCGCTGAAGGCGATCGACGGAAACGCCGATTTGCCGGCCATGATGACCGGCCTTGCTGCACGCGCGCGCGCCGCCGCGCGGGTGCTGGCGCTTGCCTCACCCGAACAGAAAAATCACGCGCTCGAGGCGATGGAGCGCGCCATCCGCGCCAATGCATCCGCCATCCTCGCGGCCAATGCCGAGGATGTCGCGGAAGTTCGCGCCAGCGGCGCCAGCCCAGCCTTCATCGATCGGCTGACGCTGACACAAGCGCGCATCGATGCGATGGCCGACGGCATCGCGACCGTGCGCGATATCGCCGATCCCATCGGGGTCGTGACCGAGAGCTGGCAGCGCCCGAACGGCATGACCATCGAACGGGTGCGCGTGCCGCTCGGCGTCGTCGCCGTGATCTTCGAAAGCCGCCCCAATGTCGCCGCCGACGCCGGCGTGCTGTGCCTGAAATCCGGAAACGCGGTGATCCTGCGCGGCGGTTCGGACAGTTTCCGGTCCTGCCGCGCGATCCACGATTGCCTGGTGCAGGGATTGCGCGAAGCCGATCTGCCCGAGGCTTCGATCACCCTGGTGCCGACCCGTGACCGATCAGCGGTGGGTCTTCTGCTGAGCGGATTGAACGGCGGCGTCGACGTCATCGTGCCGCGCGGCGGCAAGAGCCTCGTCGCACGCGTCGAAGCCGAGGCGCGCGTGCCGGTGTTCGCGCATCTCGAAGGTGTCAACCACGTCTATGTCGACCACGCCGCCAATCTCGAAATGGCGAAGTCGATCGTGCTGAACGCCAAGATGCGCCGCCCCGGCGTCTGCGGTGCCGCCGAAACCCTGCTGGTCGATCGCACCGGCGCGTCGACTACGCTCAAGCCGCTGGTCGAGATGCTGATCGACGCCGGTTGCGAGGTGCGCGGCGACGATGCCGTGCAGCGAACTGATCCCAGAGTAAAGCCGGCTTCCGACGAGGACTGGGATACCGAATACGAGGACGCGATCATCACCGCGAAGGTCGTCGACGGCGTCGAGGAAGCCATCGCCCATATTCACAACCACGGCTCGCACCATACCGATGCGATTGTGACGGAAGACGAAGCCGCCGCCCGCAAATTTCTCAACGAGGTCGATTCGGCGATTGTGCTGCATAACGCCTCGACCCAGTTTGCCGATGGCGGCGAATTCGGCTTCGGCGCGGAAATCGGCATCGCCACCGGGAAATTCCATGCCCGCGGCCCGGTCGGCGCCGAGCAGCTGACCAGCTTCAAATATCGCGTCCACGGCACCGGGCAGACCCGGCCGTGAATCGCAAAGCGTTTTCAAGCGAAGTGGGCACCGGTTCGCGTGAAGAAAACGCGTCAAACAAGAAGGCCTTGCGACCGCGGTGGCCCCGTTGAATAGAGCTTCGGTCGCGTCGCAATCTGTTTCTCAAGCCATCCCGCTCTACACCAACGGCATGCGCATCGGCCTGCTCGGCGGTTCGTTCAATCCGCCTCATGTTGCGCATCGCGCCATCAGCCTGTTCGCGATCAAGCGATTGAAGCTCGACCGCGTGTGGTGGCTGGTGACGCCGGGCAATCCGCTCAAGGAAAATGGGGCCTTGCGCGATCTCGACCAACGCACCGAGGCCGCGCGCGCAATGGCCGACGATCCGCGCATCGATGTAAGCTGTCTCGAATCCGTCATCGGAACGCGATATACCGTCGACACGATTACATATCTGCGCCGCCGCGCTGCCGGCCTGCACTTTGTCTGGATCATGGGCGCCGACAATCTTGCGCAATTTCATCGCTGGGAAAACTGGCGGCGCATTGCATCTGAGGTGCCGATCGCTGTGATCGACCGTCCGCCGCAAAGTTTTCGCGCCCTGGCCGCACCCGCGGCCCAGGCACTGGCGCGCTATCGGCTGCCTGAGAACCAGGCCGCCCGGCTGGCGGACCGGTGCGCGCCGGCCTGGGTTTTTCTCACGGGGATGAAATTGAACCTGTCGTCGACCGGCCTTCGGAACCCGGATGGCAGCTGGAGGACAAAGAAGTGACAAAGGGGGCGCACTGGAATGTTGAAACCGTTAACCCCACATGCGTAGTATAGTCAGCGGGCGCCGGGATTCGGTGCTCGCGATACAGTGAAAGGAATGGTCCCTGGCCACATCTGTATTGTCCAAGTCTGTTTTACCCAAGACGCGTAAAACATCGACACAAGCTGCGGCCTTGAAGGCGCAACCCGACGCCGACAAGACGCTGAATATGATCCTCTCCCGCCTCGACGATATGAAGGCGGAAGAAACGGTCACCATCGACCTTCGCGGTAAATCTGCATTTTCCGACTACATGATCGTCACCTCGGGCCGGGCCAACCGGCACGTCGGCGCGATCGCGGAAAATGTCGCCAAAGGTCTCAAGGAAACCGGAATCAAAAGCATCCACATCGAGGGCTTGCCCAACTGCGACTGGGTGCTGATCGATTCCGGCGACGTGATCGTGCACGTATTCAGACCCGAGGTGCGCGAATTCTACAATCTGGAAAGATTGTGGACGCAGAGCCCGACCGCGGCGAAGGCGATCTGACTGTCGAGCCGATGTGAAATCGGCTTAAGCGCATGGTAGCGTGCGCCGATGCGCCTTGTCGTCATTTCAATCGGCCGGCTGAAGCAGGGTCCGGAGCGGGAACTGGCCGAACGCTACCGCGAACGATTCGACGATTTCGGCCGCAAACTCGGTTTTCGCGGCCTCAAGATTCATGAAATTCCGGAAGGCCGCGCCCGCGACGCCGCAAGCAGGATTGCCGAGGAAGCGACCGCGATTTCGGCCGCAATCCCTGCGAAGTCCGTGCTGGTGGCGCTCGACGAGCGCGGCGAGAATATCGACAGCGCCACTTTTGCCCGGCATCTTGGCCGCTGGCGGGATCAATCGGTCGCCAACACTATTTTCGTGATCGGCGGCGCGGACGGACTTTCGCCCGATTTGCGGCGCAAGGCAAAGCTGAGCATCGCGTTCGGTTCGGCGACCTGGCCGCACCAAATGGTTCGCGTCATGCTGCTGGAACAGATTTATCGGGCCGCGACCATTTTGGCGGGTCACCCTTATCACCGCGCGTAAGTCGCGCTGGCGCATAATCCGGAAAAGTGGAAACCGATTTTTCGAAAAGATCATGCGCAAACAAAAAGATAATGCCAGAGTCTGATTCAACTCGATTGAAAGAGACTCTGGTGGAAGCCCCGGAAAGCACTGATTCGGATTCGATGCAGTCAACACGAAACACTCAGTCGTACCCTGACACCATCGGCCGCGGCCGGCGATCTTCCGTCCGCTTTCCGCTTTCCGTTGCGCTATTGTCCGCGGGCTTTGCCGGGATGACCCTTTTGCCCGCGGCCGCGCAGGTTGCGGCCTCAGCACCCCAGACATCAGCCGCTTCGCCCGACGCCATCAAGCAGCGGGAGCAGGAACTCGAAGCCACCCGCGCGCAGCAAAAAAGCACATCTGAATTGCAGCAGAAGCTCAAGGCCGAAATCGCTGCGATCGGACAGGACCGCAGCAAGCTCAATGCGCAACTGATCGACATCGCAGCCCAGGTGCGCGGCGTCGAAACCAGGATCGGCGACGCCGAAGCGCGGCTGCGCCCGCTCGATGCCCGCGAGCAGCAGATTCGCAGTTCACTTGATTCGCGCCGTTCCGAGATTGTCGAGGTGCTGGCGGCGCTACAACGCGCGGGACGGCGCACGCCGCCGGCCTTGCTGGTAAGGCCGGAAGACGCGCTGCAATCGCTTCGCGCCGCCATGCTGCTCGGCTCCGTGGTGCCCGAATTGCGGGCGCGCGCGGAGAAACTGACCGGCGACCTCACTGAGCTGGTTACGCTTCGCAAGACCATCGCCACCGAGCGCGACCAGCTCGCGGTTGACCGCGACAAGCTCAGGGACGACCAGCCCCGGCTCGCCGCGCTCGTCGAGGAGCGGCAGCGAAAGCAGAGTTCGATCGAGAAAGACATGGAGGCGGAAGGCGCGCGCGCCATCGCGCTGTCCCGGCAGGTCGACAGCCTGCAGGGCCTGATCGCCAAAATGGAGCAGGATTTGAAGAGCGCCGCGAAAGCGGCCGCCACCGCCAACCTGCAGGGCGCCCCGGCCACCCTCAATGGCAAGCCGAATCTGGGGGCGCTGAAGGACCCTGCCCGGATGAGCCCGGCCATTGCTTTTGCGTCCGCCAAGGGTCTATTCGCGATGCCGGTTAATGGCGCCAAGATTCGCGAATTTGGCGGTTCCGATGGCGCAGGTGGCGTAGAAAAAGGCATTTCTTTGGCAACCCGGGCCGGAGCCCAAGTCACAACACCGTGTGATGGCTGGGTTGTTTACGCCGGGCCGTTTCGCAGCTACGGACAACTCTTGATCCTCAATGCCGGGGGCGGGTATCATGTGCTGATCGCCGGGATGGAGCGCATTTCGGTTAACATCGGCCAATTTGTACTTACGGGGGAGCCGGTCGCGACCATGGGGACGACGTCCCAGGTTGCATCCATACTCGCTGCCAACGCGAGTCAGCCCGTGCTCTATGTCGAGTTCCGTAAGGACGGCACTCCAATCGATCCAGGCCCATGGTGGGCCGCAAATGAAGGCGAAAAGGTTCGCGGATGATGCGCAAGACTTCTGTAATTCTCCTTAGCGCCGCGACCGGTGCGGCATTGACACTCTTCGTGACCCAGCCACGCGCTGTGCTGATGGGATCGAGCGCGCGCGCCGCGACGTCGGACACCTATCGCCAGCTCAATTTGTTCGGCGATGTGTTCGAACGGGTCCGCAGCGACTACGTCGAGAAACCTGACGACAGCAAGCTCGTCGAATCCGCCATCAGCGGGATGCTGACCGGACTCGATCCGCATTCGAGTTACATGGACGCCAAGAGCTTCCGCGACATGCAGGTGCAGACCCGCGGGGAATTCGGCGGGCTCGGCATCGAAGTCACGATGGAAGATGGACTGATCAAGGTCGTCTCGCCGATCGATGACACGCCGGCATCCAAGGCCGGCATCATGGCCAACGACATCATCACCAATCTCGACGACGAAGCCGTGCAGGGCCTCACCCTCAATCAGGCCGTCGAGAAAATGCGTGGGCCCGTCAATACCAAGATCAGGCTGAAGATCGTTCGCAAGGGTCAGGACAACCCGATCGACGTCACGCTGGTGCGCGACAACATTCGCGTCCGTTCGGTGCGCGCGCGCGTGGAAGGCGATGATATCGGCTATATCCGCATCACCACGTTCAATGAACAGACCACCGAAGGCCTGAAGCGGGAAATCGGCAACCTCAGCACGCAGATCGGCGACAAGCTGAAAGGCTACGTCATCGACCTGCGCAACAATCCCGGCGGCTTGCTGGAAGAAGCGGTTACCGTTTCCGACACTTTCCTCGAGCGCGGCGAGATCGTATCTACCCGCGGCCGCAACGCCGAGGAAACCCAGCGCCGCGCCGCGCATCCGGGAGATCTGACCAAGGGCAAGCCGCTGATCGTTCTCATCAACGGCGGCTCGGCATCGGCTTCCGAAATCGTCGCCGGCGCGCTGCAGGACCACAAGCGTGCAACGCTGGTCGGCACGCGCTCGTTCGGCAAGGGCTCGGTGCAAACCATCATCCCGCTCGGCTCCGGCAACGGCGCGCTGCGTCTCACCACCGCGCGCTACTTCACGCCATCGGGCAAATCGATCCAGGCCAAAGGCATTGTTCCCGATATCGAGGTGCTGCAGGACGTGCCCGACGAGCTGAAGTCGCGGACCGACACTAAGGGCGAGGCCTCGCTGCGCGGCCATCTGAAGTCCGAGGGCGACGAGAAGACCGGTTCGCAATCCTACGTGCCGCCGGACGCCAAGGACGACAAGGCCTTGAAGATGGCGGCCGATCTGCTCCACGGCGTCAAGGTCAATGCCACCGCGCCGGCCACCGCCGACAAGGGTGCGAACGACAAGTCTCCCAACAAGGCGGCGAACTGATCTAAGCCCCGCTAACCAGCTTTTGCGAAAAGGGCGGCCTTCGGGCCGCCCTTTTTGCTTCATGGACCGGTCGGCTTACCTTACCGCGGCGTTCGGAACGTGCCTTTGCGCGCTGCCGCAGCGGCGTATCTGCCGCGGCCTTGCCCCGCCGTGGTATCGTGGGACCGGCTGATTCGGGGAGTTCCATGCTAGAGACGGCCGACGATCTGAGCACGCCGCTCGGACAGGAGAAGGTGCGCCGGAAGCGCCGATTCCGGCTGCCGTTTACCGGAACCCAGGCGCTTGCGGTGCTGCTGGGCCTGTTCCTGGTTACCTTCGCGGGCTTCGTCATCTTCAATGATAACCCGCTGGGCGGCGAACCGATCGCGCGCATCGCGCTGCGCCAAGCCACGCCGGTGGCCGAAAAACCCGCCACGGCGCCCCCAAGCGCTTCCGAGCCGGTGACGAAATCCGCGATTAAGCAACAAGCCGCGCCAGGCGACCAAAAGACCGTCACCATTATCGACGGCTCAAGCGGCGCGCGCCACGACGTCGTGATATCAGGCGACGCCCCGGACAAGGTCGAGGCTGACGCCGCGCCCGTCATGATGGCTGCGGTAGATCAGCGCCTGCTCGAAAAATCGCGCTACGGCATGATCCCGGTGGTGTCAGATGGTTTGAAGCCTTTCACCGTCTACGCCGCCGAGGCCGACCGCGCCAAGGCTGCAAAAATGCCGGTGGTCGCCATCGTCGTCGGAGGCCTCGGCGTCGGCGCGGCCAAGACCACCGACGCCATCATGAAACTGCCGGCCGCGGTGACGCTGGCGTTTACACCCTACGGCTCGGATCCCAACAAGCTGGCCGAACGGGCGCGCGCGCAACGCCATGAGATTCTGCTGCAGATTCCGATGGAGCCGTTCGATTATCCCGACAACGACCCCGGTCCGCAGACCTTGCTCACCACGCTCGGGCCTGAGCAGAATCTCGACCGGCTGTACTGGCACCTCAGCCGATTCCAGGGCTATGCCGGGATCGCCAATTTCATGGGCGGACGCTTCGTCGTCACCGATGCTGTGATGCAGCCCATCGTCCGCGAGGCGGCCAAGCGCGGGCTCGGCTATCTCGACGACGGCTCGGCGCCGCGCAGCGTCGCCTCCTCATTGGCGGCAGGCCAGGCGATGCCTTTCGCCAAGGCCGATTTCAGCATCGATGCGGTACCGACGGCCGTGGAAATCGACCGGACTCTCGCCAAGCTTGAGAATCTGGCGAAGGAGCGCGGAATCGCGGTCGGCATCGCCTCGGCGTTGCCGATTTCGATCGAGCGGATCGGCGTCTGGATCAAGGCGCTTGAAAGCCATGGCATCATGCTTGTGCCATTGACAACCGCGATGCTGAAATCAAAATCCGGCTAAGGAACAACCGACTGGCGCGATTTCGGACCCGCCGGTTCTCGCCCAGATGATGCGTGTGACCGCAAAGAGGCCTTGACGGAATGGCGCGCTATGAAGACCTGCCCTATCGAACATGCGTCGGCATGATGCTGATCAACGCAGCCGGGCTGGTCTTTATCGGTCGCCGCGCCGGCGGCATCGAACATGTCGACGAGTCCCACGTTTGGCAGATGCCGCAAGGCGGCGTCGATCCCGGCGAGGATACCTGGGCGGCGGCCAAGCGCGAACTTTATGAGGAAACCAGCGTCCGCTCGGTCGAGAAGTTAGGGGAGGTCGCGGACTGGCTGATCTATGACATTCCACGTACCGTTGCCGGGCGCACCTGGAAGGGCCGTTACCGCGGCCAGCGGCAGAAATGGTACGCGGTCCGTTTCACCGGCCAGGACGACGAAATCAATGTCGCGAGCCCTGGCGGTGGCCACAAGGCGGAGTTCGTCAGCTGGCGCTGGGAGCCGATGAAGAATCTCCCCAATCTGATCGTTCCGTTCAAGCGGCCGGTCTACGAGCGCGTGGTGAAGGAATTTTCCAGGCTCGCGGGCAGCTAGTTTTGGATGCCAGATAGCAAACCCTATCGTCCCAATGTGGGTATCGCCCTGTTCAACGCGTCCGGTCAGGTCCTGATCGGGCGGCGCTTCAGGGACGACGGGCCGGAAATCATTCTTCCAGGCTTTGAATGGCAGATGCCGCAGGGTGGCATCGATGCCAACGAGAATCCGCGCGATGCGGTGATGCGCGAACTCTGGGAAGAGACCGGCGTGACGAGCGCCGATTATCTCGCCGAAACCGATTGGCTGACTTACGAATTTCCGCCATTCGCCGGGCCGTCGTCACATCGCCTGGCTAAATTCCGCGGCCAGCGCCAGAAATGGTTCGCGCTGCGTTTCCTGGGCTCCGATGACGAAATCGATCCGCTGACGCCACGCAACGGACAGCCGGCGGAATTCGACCAATGGCGATGGGAACGGCTCGACCGCGTCGCCGATCTCGTGGTGCCGTTTCGGCGCGACGTCTATCGAACGGTGGCGCAGCGTTTTGCGAAATTCGTGTAGCGCCGTATCGATCGGATTTAGAAGGTCAGGCGCCGCACACCGACCTAGTGCAACGCCGTCGTGTTGAGCTGGCTCTGGATGCTCTTGAAATGATCGAGCCGCTCGACCGCACGGTCGAGCTCGGAGCCCTCTTTCTCAGCAAGCTTTTCTTCCATCTCGGCGATCTTGTCGGCGAACCTTGCCCGATCCAGCTCCTGCAGCGAGGTGGCGACATCGGCCAGCACCGTCAGACCCTTGTCGGATACTTCGGCAAGACCGCCGAGCACGATGATCTTCTGATGTGTGCCGCCTGACGTCACCGTGAGGATTCCCGGCCGGATCGCGGCCACCACCGGCGCATGTCCGGCGAGCACGCCGAAATCGCCCTCGACGCCGGGAACGTCAACCTGATCGACTTCGCCGGAGAAGGCGAGTTTTTCCGGCGAAACGAGATCGAAGTGGAAGGTGGCCATGGTCTCTCTGCCTGCTTCACCTCTCCCGCTTGCGGAGGAGGTCGACCGGCGCAGCCGGTCGGGTGGGGGTCACTTCGGGAGAAAGCAAAGCCCCCTCCCCAACCCTCCCCCGCAAGCGGGAGAGGGAGTTTTCGTCAGGCCGCCTCGGCAGCCAGCTTCTTGCCCTTTTCGACCGCCTCTTCGATGGTGCCGACCATGTAGAAGGCCTGCTCGGGCAGGTGGTCGTACTTGCCTTCGCAAAGTCCGCGGAATCCCTTGATGGTGTCGGCGAGGTCGACGAACTTGCCCGGCGATCCCGTGAAGACTTCGGCGACGAAGAACGGCTGCGACAGGAAGCGCTCGATCTTGCGCGCGCGAGCGACGGTGATCTTGTCCTCTTCATTCAGTTCATCCATGCCGAGAATGGCGATGATGTCCTGCAGCGATTTGTATTTCTGCAGTATCTGCTGAACCATGCGCGCGGTCTCGTAATGCTCCTCGCCGACGATCAGCGGCGACAGCATCCGCGATGTTGAATCCAGCGGGTTGACCGCCGGATAGATTCCCTTCTCCGAGATCGCACGATCAAGGTTGGTCGTTGCGTCGAGATGGGCAAACGTGGTCGCTGGCGCCGGATCGGTGTAGTCGTCCGCGGGAACGTAAATCGCCTGGATCGAGGTGATCGAACCCTTGGTCGTGGTGGTGATGCGCTCCTGCATCGCGCCCATGTCGGTGGCAAGCGTCGGCTGATAGCCCACGGCCGAGGGAATACGGCCGAGCAACGCCGACACTTCCGATCCCGCCTGCGTGAAGCGGAAGATGTTGTCGACGAAGAACAGCACGTCCTGGCCCTGATCGCGGAAATGCTCAGCGACCGTGAGACCGGTAAGGCCGACGCGGGCGCGGGCGCCGGGCGGTTCGTTCATCTGGCCGTAGACCAGCGCGCATTTGGAGCCTTCGCCGCCGCCCTTCTTGTTGACGCCGGATTCGATGAACTCGTGATAGAGGTCGTTGCCTTCGCGGGTCCGCTCGCCGACGCCGGCGAACACCGAATAACCGCCATGCGCCTTGGCGACGTTGTTGATCAGTTCCTGAATCAGCACGGTCTTGCCGACGCCGGCGC
>Ga0209331_1000875_pt1 | contig 10397 bp, 8 predicted proteins | sample JacPinW_OM3H0_M3_FD_187971 | JGI IMG/M metagenome (GOLD analysis project Ga0209331, IMG submission 187971) | Forest soil microbial communities from Algoma, Ontario, Canada - Jack Pine, Ontario site 1_JW_OM3H0_M3 (SPAdes) (version 2) | ecosystem: Environmental > Terrestrial > Soil > Boreal... | reverse complement strand
ACGGTTTCCTCAAATCTTTTTTTGCGACGGGATGGACGATAGCAGGGGTGCGGGTTTGCCGGAAGTCGCGGGAGGACGAAAGACGATTTGCCGCGTGAAGCTTTTGCAGTGCGGCGCAACAAAGTGCAGGCGCAAATACAATGGTCTTCGGTGTCGCGAATTACATGCGCCGCCAAATTCCAAGCCGGGCCGACCTGGCTTCGTCTTCAGCCGCAAGCAATTCGGCCGACGCATCCGCCGTCGCACGAGCGCCCCCGTTACTCAAAATCACTTCAGACAGATTCTGTCCATCGACATTGCAGCGATAACGCTCCGGCGCCCCGCTGGGCTCGCAAATCACTTCTCGTCGCCTGAGAAACCGCGCGAGCGATCGGACCGCGCGACGATCATCGTCGCCGAGAATACCCTCCAGCTGGATTTTTCTGCCGCGGATAGCCAGCGTCGCCATGTCGAGGACGTCTGCTGCGCCTCTGGCGCCCGCGTCTGAGCCGGCCACAACCGGAACGCCGGCGATGGGGCTTGGCGCATTCACCGCATTGGGAATGTCGGTATTTCGCCTTGCGAGTTGTGGGGGCATCTTTGAGACAATTGGCAGAGCGCGACCGACAAAATCGTGCCAGATATTGGCGGGGAGATCACCGCCGGTAACCCTGTTCATCGGGGTATTGTCGTCATTTCCCACCCATACTCCGACAATAATATCCGGCGTAAATCCGATGAACCATGCGTCGCGATATTCCTGGGTGGTGCCGGTCTTTCCACCAACCGGGATATTCGGAATGCGCGCCGCCTTCCCGGTCCCCTCGTTCACGACCCCCTGCAGCAGATCGATCATCATGGCTCGGCTGGCGCCTAATTGGCCCGTGACCTCGGTTCCGACACCGGGTTTGGTGTAAAGCGCCTGTTGAGAATTGCCTGTAATCGAGCGAACCGAATATGGCTCGATCGTTTGAACTCCCGCTGCGACAGAGCCGAACGCTCGCGTCATCTCTAACAAAGTAACCTCGGCTGAGCCGAGCGCCAGGCTCGGCACAGCCGGCAACGTCGACTGCACGCCCATTCGCTTTGCAGTATCGATGACGGCGGGGATACCGACTTCTTCGCCTAATTGCGCGGCGATTGTATTGATGGAATGTACAAACGCGTTCCGCAGCGTCATGCTGCCGCGGAACCCTCCACTGTAGTTTTGCGGCTCCCATTCTCCGATCTGGGTTGGCTTATCGACCACAACAGACTGCGGCGTGTAACCCCGTTGCAGCGCGGTCAAGTAAACGAAAAGCTTGAACAGGGATCCCGCCTGCCGCTTTGCTTGAGTGGCGCGGTTGAATTGACTGGCTTCGTAATCGCGACCGCCAACCATCGCCAGAACCGCACCGTCTTTGCTGAGGGCGACGAGAGCCGCCTGCGAAACATTTTTCTTTGAACCCTCTGCCTCCAATCTGCGCTCGATGACCCCTTCGGCGAGCCGCTGCAGCTCCAGATTCAACGTCGTGCGAAGCGTCAGATCACCCGATGACGAGCCCAGAAGCCGCCGGACGTCGCCAGCAACCATATCGACAAAATAATTGCTGCCAGGAGGTGTTTCCGGGGGTGTTCGCAGTTTGACAGGTTGCGCGCGAGCGGTTTCTGCTTCCGCGGCGGTTATGGCCTTGGTTTCCACCATGGTCTGCAGAACGATTTCCTGCCGCTCTTTAGCTCCGCCGAAATTACGCGTTGGCGCGAGCTGCGACGGCGCACGCACCAGGCCGGCCAGCATCGCATCCTCGGCCAAGGAGAGTTCGCCGGCCTTCTTCCCGAAATATCTCCTGGCAGCTGCGTCCACGCCGTAGGCGCCGGCTCCGAAATAAGCCGTGTTCAGATATCGCAGGAGAATGTCTTCTTTCTTGAGTTGGCTCTCCAGCCATATCGCAAGAACCGCTTCCTGGACCTTGCGGCGGAACGTGCGCTCCGGCGAAAGAAACATCAGGCGTGCAAGCTGCTGAGTTATCGTACTTCCGCCCTCCCGCGCACTGCCAGCCTGAGAATTCCGCCAAGCGGCCCGCAATATTCCCCAGAGATCGACACCGTTGTGCTGGTAGAACCTTCGATCTTCGATAGCGACAATTGCCTGGGCCAAATGCGGCGGCAAATCCGCGGCCGTCAGCTTGTCTCCTTTAAATACGCCGCGTGTGGCGAAAACGTCGCCCTGGGCACCTTCGAACGTCAAAGCACTTTGGGTGGCTTCAACTTGAAGGCCACCGGCGATAGGCAGTGTCGCAATGCTGTAGAGCACAAACCCGATTAGAAGGCACAACCCCACCGCGATCGATGCCGCCAGGTACTTTGCACGAAATTTCGTGACGCGAGGATTACGCCATGCCTTGGGCCTGACGCCTTGGTGCCAGCCTATCAATCCAGACTTCGGGTTTGGCCAGCGAGCATATTTGATCGACGACTGTAGGCGCGCTTTCAGTCCTGACCATCGATCTCCGAGAGAAGCGCCGGCGGCCTGGATGGCTGCTCGCCGGGCTCTCCACCAAATTTGCCACCGCTCTCCAGCGCTCAGTCCAAAAATCACGATTTGTCGTGCGAGAATGCGCAAAGAATCGCGAATTTGTTCGGGCGTAACGCGCGCATCATTTGAAGCTGCGTCTGCCTCGGAATCTGCCTTGGCTGGATGAGGATCATCGGCGGAAGACAATCTCATCTCCGAATGCCTGAACGCCTGGGTTTGTCGATGAAATCATTCTTGCAATCCAGGGAAGCAGGCAAGACTTACCCTGATTTCTTGCCGCCGACTGCTCCATATGGAACTGGCGAGCCGGCTAACGGTTCCCGTTTTAATCCGCAAGCAACAGGAGGGCGGGATACCGGAGGCGACGAATGCCTCGCTCACGGCACCCCGCACCCTGTAGTTCTACGGGGTTCTATTTTAACGTGAGCGTAGGGCGGCGACGGCCATTGTCCCTGTTGAATTCCCGCCACTTTCTCGGCTTTCCCGGAACCGGGCTAGGCGCCGAGGGCATGTCGAAAGAGAAACCTGGGGCATATCTTGCAGCAGCTGGATCATTCCATCATCGCCGAACTCGAAGACGCCGTCAGGAGCGGCTCGTCGGAGAAGCGGGTTGCGACCCTTCGACAGGTTACCGACCTTTTCCTGCATAACGGGGAACGGCTCAGCGAGGATCAAGTCAAAGTCTTTGACAGCGTGCTGTGTCTTCTGATCGCCCGCGTTGAAAGCCGGGCCCGGGCCGAACTCAGCAAGCGCCTGGCGCCGATTGACTACGCTCCATTTGAAGTCATTCAGCACCTTGCATGGGATGATGAAATCGCGGTGGCCGGCAGCGTCCTGGCCAGCTCCAGCCGCCTGAAGACAAGCACCCTGGTGGAGATCGCAAACACAAAAGGCCAGGATCATCTGCTCGCCATTTCGGGCCGGATAAACCTCCCGGAAGCTGTCACCGACGTGATCGTCGGTCGCGGTGAACGCAAGGTCATTCGAAAGCTTGCAAACAACGCCAGCGCGCGCTTTTCCGATGCCGGCTATTCCAACATTGTCGCGCGTGCGGACGCAGATGATGAACTTGTCGAGATCCTTGGGCTTCGTGTCGACCTGCCCATCAAATTCCTCCGTGAACTGTTGCAGCGTGCAACGGACGCAGTACGCGCCCGGCTTGCGGTCATCGCACCTCCCGAATTCGAGGAAGAGATCAAGCGGATCCTGAAGACCATCGCCAGTACGGCGGGAGGAGACACGCCGTCCGCACGGGATTTCAGCCGGGCCGAAGCGCTGGCGAAGCTGTTGAATGACCTGAACGAACTGGACGACGCGGCCATCATCAAGTTTGCCGGAGCAAACAAGTTCGAAGAAATCGCCGCATCGCTCGCCATTCTCAACAAAGTGCCGACCGATATGATGGCGCGACTGCTGGAAGGGCCCCGGTCCGACCTCATCCTGATCCCTTGCAAATCAGCCGGATTGAACTGGCTCGCGGTCGAAGCGATCCTAAGCAACCGGCCGCTCAACCAGCCGATATCGGAACAAACGCTGAAGCTCGCCTGGAAGGATTACGGCAAGCTGTCTCCCGAAACGGCCCAGCGCACCGTTCGCTTCTGGCAGGTTCACAACAAAATGGAGAAGTAGGTTTTCGCACCGGCAGCGCTCCCTCGTCCCGCTCTTTGCGAGAGAGGGTAGAAGCGCCTCGTGTCCCGGACGCGGTGCAGCGCTCTTGCGCTGCTCCGCAGGCCGGGACCCACACTTTCATTGCGCAATCATGGACCCCGGATCGGCACGCCGCAACTGCGGCGCGCTGCGCTGCATCCGGGGAAAGCGGCCTCAATTCTTCGTCTTGTCGACCAGCGCGCCTTTCTTGATCCACGGCATCATGTCGCGGAGCTTGACGCCGACCTCCTCGATCGGGTGGGCGGCAAGCTTGGCGCGGGTTGCCTTGAACGAGGTCTGGTTGACCTTGTTTTCCAGCATCCAGTCGCGCGCGAATTTGCCGGACTGGATGTCTGACAGCACCCGCTTCATCTCCTTCTTGGTCTCTTCGGTGACGATGCGCGGGCCGGTGACGTATTCGCCATATTCGGCGGTGTTGGAGATCGAGTAATTCATGTTGGCGATGCCGCCTTCATAGATCAGGTCGACGATCAGCTTCACCTCGTGCAGGCATTCGAAATAGGCCATTTCCGGCGCGTAGCCGGCTTCCACCAGTGTCTCGAAACCGCCCTTGATCAATTCGACCAGCCCGCCGCACAGCACCACCTGCTCGCCGAACAGATCGGTTTCGCATTCTTCCTTGAACGAGGTCTCGATGATGCCGGCGCGGCCGCCGCCGATCGCCGAGGCATAGCTTAAGCCCAAATCGTGGGCGTTGCCCGACGCGTCCTTGTGAATCGCGATCAGGCAGGGCACGCCGCCGCCGCGCTGGTATTCCGAGCGCACGGTATGCCCGGGGCCCTTCGGCGCGATCATCAGCACGTCGAGATCGGGACGCGGGTCGAGCAGGTTGAAATGCACGTTGAGGCCGTGCGCGAACACCAGAGCGGCGCCCTTCTTCATGTTGTCGTGCAGATGCTCGCGGTAGATGTCGCCCTGCAATTCATCGGGGGTGAGCATCATCACGAGGTCCGCCCACTTGGCGGCGTCGGCGACTTCCATCACCTTGAAGCCGGCGGTCTCGGCCTTCTTGGCGGAGGCGGAGCCCTTGCGCAGCGCGATGGCGACATCCTTGACGCCGGAATCCTTCAGGTTCAGCGCATGGGCATGGCCCTGGCTGCCATAGCCGACGATGCAGACCTTCTTGCCCTTGATCAGGTTCAGGTCGGCGTCGCGATCGTAATAAACACGCATGGTTGTTTCCTCATTAGTGGCCACAGTCGGCCGATTGATCGGGCGTTCGGGGGTTAGGACCGCCGGGGGCCCGCAAATTTCCGGCGTTGTCTAGAGCATTTTGCCCGCGAGGGGAAACCCGTTTCTGCATGGCGCGCTGCGGCATCATGCGTCCATGAAGACGGGATAGAGCGAGGCCAGCAGCAGCAACGCCATGGCGATATTGAAGGCCCGCACCGCGCTCGGCGACGTTAGAACCGGCCGCAGCGCGCTGCCGAACAGCGCCCAGGCCACCGTCGACAACGTTCCCATCACGAGGCTGATGGCGGTCTGTATGATGATATTCCAGGGGAAGCTGGCGATAGCGGCGTAAGCGGTGATGGTGCCGATCACCATCACCCATCCCTTCGCATTGACCCACTGGAACATCGCGGCGCCCCAGAATGTCATGGGGCCGCGCTGATTGTGCCGCTCCGATGGTGCCGTCCCGGACATCGCGATCGCGGCGGCGAGGTAGACCAGATAGGCCGCGCCGGCATATTTCAGGATCGTCTGCAGCACCGGATAGGCGAGGAAGATCGTCCCCAAGCCGAGGCCCACGGCCGCGACCATGAAGGCGAAACCGATGGTGATGCCCGCGATATGCGGCAATGTGCGGCGGAAGCCGTGATTGAGCCCCGAGGACAGCAGCATGACGTTGTTCGGCCCGGGCGTGAAAAACATCACGACGGCAAACACGACAAAGGCGAACAGGAGCGATTGCGACATGTTGCACTCAGGCGAGCTTGGGCAGGACTTGCGAGCGGTTCGACAGCAGCATGACCGCGATGCCGCAGACCACGATCACCATTCCGGAAAGCCGCAGCGGCCCGAAGGTTTCGCCGAAAACAATAGCCGACGCCGCGGCGCCGACGAACGGCACCAACAGCGCGAACGGCACCACCTGCGCCGCGGAGTAATCGCGTAACAGCCGGCCCCATAACCAGTAAGCGATGCTGGTCGAAATCGCACCTAAGCCGAGCATGCATGCGAATCCCGTCCAGGACATGTGGATGAGCGAATTCCAGGTCGCCTGCGGCCCGTCGGTCACCAGAGCCAGCGCCAACAGCGGCAGCGGTGGCACCAGGCAGAGCCACGCGAACAGATCGAACATCGCCACGTCCCTCGCCTGCCGCAGCAGGAGATTGCCGATCGCGAAACTGACCGGCGATATCATCAGCACGGCAAACGCGCCGGCGCTGAAATCGAATCCAACCGTGCCGCAGATCATCAGCAATCCAATGGTGGCGACGCCGATGCCGACGGTCTGCATTGGCGTCGGCATTTCGCGAAACGCGATCACGGCGAAGGCGATGGTGAACAGCGCCTGGCTCTGCACGATCACGCTGGTCAGGCCGACGGGAACCCCGTGGGCGATGCCATAGGCCTGCGCCAGAAACTGTCCGAGAAACAGCGTGCCGCTGATCGCGATCAAGAGCGGCCAGGATACGTCGGGCTTGCGCACGAACAGGCACGGCACCGCTGCTATCGCAAACCGCAGCGCCGTCATCAGTGCCGGCGAGAATTCGTCGAGCGCGATCCGACTTGCGACAAAGGCAAGGCCCCAGATCACCGCCACCATGACGGCAAGGCAGACGTCGGCAGGCTTCATGATTGCCGCCCTAGCTCTGCTCGCCGTGTTTCGGTTTCCGAAGCAAATAAGTGCCGTGCAGCGGCGCGTGATAATCGGCCGAGACCAGTGTGAAACCGACATCGGTGAGCATGCGCTCGATCACCCAGCCGAAGGTCGAATATTCGTCGCGCATATGGGTGACGACGCTGTCGCGCGAGAAGCCGTGGTTCTTGATGTTGAAGTCGGCCCACGCCTCGACGTCGCGCTCGGGCCCGTCCGGCATGCTGACGAACACGATATCGCGCAGGTAGAAGCTGCTGCCTGGCTTCAGCGCGCCATAGATCCGCGACAGCGCCACCGCCTTCCAGAAGTCCGGCAGGTGATGCAGCGCGAACTCGCTGACAACAAGATCGTAGGAATTCGGCTGATAGGCGAAGCTCAACAACCCCGCCGCCTGGGTCCGGATCGCGACTTTTCGGTCCCGCGCCTGGATTTCCGCCAGCGCCAGCATCGCCGGCGAAATATCGATCGCGTCGACCTCGGCGCCCATCAACGCCGCCTCGCAGGCCAGCACGCCATTGCCGCAGCCGATATCGGCCACCCGCCAGCCGCGCTGCACCCCTAACATGGTCAGCGCCGCGCGGGCGCGGATGTCGCTGTCGTCATGCCGGTCGTAGATCGAGGCAACGGCGGAACCGAGCCCGATCTGCCGCCGCTCATTGTAATACCAGTCGCGCGCCAGCATGGCTCACATCCCCTCCGGCCCGCGCCCGATGGCGGCAACCCCGGTGCGCGAGACCTCGACCAGGCCGAGCGGACGCATCAGGTCGATGAACTGGTTGATCTTGCCGGAATTGCCGGTGATCTCGAACACGAAGCTTTCGGTGGTGGCGTCGATCACGCGGGCGCGAAACGCCTCCGCCAGACGCAACGCCTCGACGCGGTGCTCGCCCGTGCCGCGCAGTTTCACCATCGCCAGTTCGCGCTCGATCGAGCGGCCGGACAGCGTCATGTCGACGACGCGGTACACCGGGACCATGCGGTCGAGCTGGTGCTTGATCTGCTCGATCACCATCGGCGTGCCTGTCGTGACGATGGTGATGCGGGAGACGTGCTTCTGGTTCTCGGTCTCGGAGACGGTGAGACTCTCGATGTTGTAGCCGCGGCCGGAGAACAGCCCGATCACCCGCGCGAGCACGCCCGGCTCGTTTTGCACGAGCACCGAGAGCGTGTGGGCCTCGTTCGGATCATGACGCTCTTCCATGAAATAGGCGGATGCGGGCTGGTTCATTTTAATTCCCTGTCGATCTCTCGTTCGTCATGCCCGCTTTTCTTCGTCATACCCGCGAAAGCGGGTATCCAGTAATCGCAGGCGCCTGAGGTAAAGCAGACCCGCCGCGGATTACTGGATCGTCCGGTCAAGCCGGACGATGACAGCGGAATTTGTGGTCGCTGCTCCGCGACAATGATAGCCATCCTCACACCAGCACCTTGCCGCCGGCGAAGGCGGCGGCTTCCGGAATGACCCATCGGTTGAACAAATCGAAATCGATATTGCCGCCGCTCAGGATGAGGCCTATCCGCTTGCCCCGGATTTTTGGCTTTTCCTGCAGGGCCGCGGCGAGAGCCGCGGCGCCGGCACCCTCGGCAAGATTATGCGTATCTGTCCAATAGGCTCTTATCGCGACGCATATCTCGTCGTCGGTGACCTGCACGATGTGCGAGGCGCCCTTGCGGATGATCGCAAGCGCATCGGGATCGGGGACGCGCGTCGCCATGCCATCGGCAAGCGTATTGCTGCTCTCGGTCGTCACAACCGTGCCGGCCGCGAAAGACAGCGCATAAGAGGGCGCTTCGGTCGATTGCACGCCAACGATTTCCGTAGGTAGCCCGAGCAGGTCGCGCGCCAGGATGCAGCCACAGATGCCCGATCCCTGACCGATCGGAACATAGAGAACATCGAGGTCCGGCGCCTTTCTCAGGAGTTCGAGCGCATAGGTCGCGACGCCCAGAACAAGATCGGGATGGAAGGACGGCACGAATTCGAACCCACCAAGCCTGGCGCGGCGCTCGGCCTCCTCGCGGGCCGACTGAAAATCCTCCCCGTGCTCGACAAGGCTCGCACCGAAAGCCCGCATCGCCCGATTTTTCTCGACCGAATTGCCATGCGGCACGAAGATCGTCACCGGCAAGCGATAGCGGCTCGCCGCGAAAGCGAGACTCTGGCCGTGATTTCCCCGGGTCGCCGAGATCAGTCCCGCGGTGTGCGGCCGCTCGCGCTTCAAGCGGTCAACATAGACGAGCCCGCCGCGCACCTTGAAGGCGCCGATCGGGGTGTGGTTCTCATGCTTGACAATAGCGGTCGCGCCGAGCCGCTCCGACAGCAACGGCCACGCGTGCGCCGGCGTCGGCGGCATCGCCGCGCTGACGATGCCCTGCGCGCGTTCCAGTTGCTGCAGATCAAACATCGGCTCGCCTCGCGTTCACACCAGCGCCTTGCCGCCGGCGAAGGCCGCGGCGGTGGCTTCGTCGTTGGCTTCCGCCGGCAGCAGCATTTCGTTGTGTGCCTTGCCGGACGGGATCATCGGGAAGCAATTCTCCAGTGCCGCCACCCGGCAATCGAACAGCACCGGGCGCTTCACCGAGATCATTTCCCTGATCGCACCGTCGAGGTCGCCGGGCTTGATCGCCTGGAGGCCGACGCAGCCGAAGGCGTCCGCGAGCTTGACGAAGTCCGGCAGCGCTTCGGAATAGGTGTGCGACAGCCGGTTGCCGTGCAGCAGCTGCTGCCACTGCCGCACCATGCCCATATACTGGTTGTTCAGGATGAAGATCTTGATCGGCAATTCATATTGTATCGCCGTCGACATCTCCTGCATCGTCATCTGCACCGAGGCATCGCCGGCGATGTCGATCACGAGGCTGTTGGGATGGGCGACCTGGACACCGACCGCCGACGGCAGGCCGTAGCCCATGGTGCCGAGACCGCCGGAGGTCATCCAGCGGTGCGGCTCCTCGAAGCCGAAGAACTGCGCCGCCCACATCTGGTGCTGGCCGACTTCGGTGGTGATGTAGACGTCGCGGCCGCGCGTGGCTTCGAACAGCCGCTGGATGGCGAATTGCGGCAGGATGATATCGTTGCTCTTCTTGTAGGACAGCGAATTGCGCGCGCGCCATTTCGCGATCTCCTGCCACCAGGCGCGGATATCCGGCTTCTTGGCCTCCGCCTTGAACACCTGCAGGATGTCGCCGAGCACGTTGCCGGCGTCGCCGATGATCGGAACGTCGATGCGGATGTTCTTGTTGATCGAGGACGGGTCGATATCGACGTGGATCTTCTTCGAGCCCGGCGAGAACGCGTCGGTGCGCCCGGTGATGCGGTCGTCGAAGCGCGCGCCGACGCACAGCATGACGTCGCAATCATGCATCGCCATGTTGGCTTCGTAAGTGCCGTGCATGCCGAGCATACCG
>Ga0209331_1000873_pt1 | contig 10404 bp, 10 predicted proteins | sample JacPinW_OM3H0_M3_FD_187971 | JGI IMG/M metagenome (GOLD analysis project Ga0209331, IMG submission 187971) | Forest soil microbial communities from Algoma, Ontario, Canada - Jack Pine, Ontario site 1_JW_OM3H0_M3 (SPAdes) (version 2) | ecosystem: Environmental > Terrestrial > Soil > Boreal... | reverse complement strand
CAGCGACACCTGCAGCCGCTCGATGCCGACCGGCTTCACCACGAAATCCTGGGCGCCGGCGCGCATCGCCGACACCACATTGTCGATGCCGCCATGGGCCGTCTGCACGATGACGGGGATGTTGAGCCCGGCTTCGCGGATTTTTGCCAGCACGCCCATGCCGTCGAGGCCGGGCATCACCAGATCGAGCACCACGGCATCGATGGCCTGCGCTTCCGGCGCGGTCAGCATCGCGATGGCCGCGTCGCCGCTGTCGACGACGATCGTCTCATAGCCGCATTTCTGCACCATGTTTTCGACCAGGCGGCGCGCTACCGCGTCGTCGTCGGCAATCAAAATGCTGGCAGCCATGGCTTTCCCCGCGCGTTACAACTATCTGTCTCGAATCGGGGCACTGTCGCTGATGCCGATTAACGCCCTCTTAAACGTTGACGTGCGGACGTCGCTCCGCCGCCGCAGCTGTTCAGGTTGAAAACGCATACACAGGCTCGAACCAGATGACCTCGCGCTCCTCATCCGCTCTCCGTAAGTCGACCGCCCAACGCAAATCGAACGTCAAGAAATCCGCGGCCAAACCCAAAACCGGCAAGCTGCCGGAATGGAACCTGGCCGATCTCTATTCCGGTATCGACGCGCCGGAAGTTAGGCGCGACCTCACAAGGATGGATGCGGAATGCGTCGCGTTTGAGACCGACTACAAGGGCAAGCTCGCGGAACAAACGGCAAAGGAGGCAGGCGGCAAGTGGCTCGCCGAAGCGATAAGGCGTTACGAGGCGATCGACGATCTCGCCGGGCGGCTCGGCTCGTATGCCGGCTTGGTTCACGCCGGCGACAGCGTCGATCCCGCCATCTCCAAATTCTACGGCGACGTCTCCGAGCGGCTGACGAATGCGTCCGTGCATCTGTTGTTCTTCGCGCTCGAGCTCAACCGCATCGATGATGCCGTGATCGAACGTGCGATGCAGACGCCCGAGCTCGCGCATTATCGCCCGTGGATCGAAGATCTGCGCAAGGAAAAGCCGTATCAGCTGGAGGATCGCGTCGAGCAACTGTTTCACGAGAAATCCCAAAGCGGCTATGCCGCCTGGAACCGGCTGTTCGATCAGACCATCTCGGGCCTGCGCTTCAAGGTGGCTAGCCGCGAATTGGCGATCGAGCCGACGCTGAGCCTGCTGCAGGACCGGGCACCGGAAAAGCGCAAGGCGGCGGGGCAGGCGCTGGCGAAGACTTTCAAAGCCAACGAGCGGACCTTTGCGCTCATCACCAATACGCTCGCCAAGGACAAGGAGATTTCCGATCGCTGGCGTGGTTTCCAGGACGTTGCTGATTCACGGCATCTCGCCAATCGGGTCGAGCGCGAGGTGGTCGACGCGCTGGTCGGTTCGGTTCGTGCCGCCTATCCGCGGCTGTCGCATCGCTATTATCAGTTAAAGGCGGGCTGGTTCAAAAAGAAGAAGCTCGCGCATTGGGATCGCAATGCGCCGCTGCCGTTTGCCGCCACCGGCAGTATCGCCTGGCCTGACGCAAGGAACATGGTGCTCACCGCCTACCGCGGATTCTCGCCCGAAATGGCCAGCATCGCCGAGCGGTTTTTCACCGATCGCTGGATCGATGCGCCGGTGCGGCCCGGAAAGGCGCCGGGTGCATTCTCGCACCCCACCACGCCGTCGGCGCACCCTTACGTGCTCATGAACTATCAGGGCAAACCGCGCGACGTGATGACGCTGGCCCATGAACTCGGCCACGGCGTGCATCAGGTGCTGGCGGCGAAGAATGGCGCGCTGATGGCGCCGACGCCGCTGACGCTCGCGGAAACCGCCAGCGTGTTCGGCGAAATGCTGACCTTCAAGCGGCTGTTGGCGCGGACCTCGAGCGCCAGAGAGCGCCAGGCGCTGCTTGCAGGCAAGGTCGAGGACATGATCAACACGGTGGTGCGGCAGATCGCGTTCTATTCGTTCGAGCGCGCTGTTCATCTCGAGCGGCGCATCGGCGAATTGACCGCCGAACGCATCGGTGAAATCTGGCTCAGCGTGCAAAGCGAGAGCCTCGGCCCGGCCATCGATATCCGCCCGGGCTACGAGAACTTCTGGATGTATATTCCGCACTTCATCCATTCGCCGTTTTACGTCTACGCCTATGCATTCGGCGATTGCCTGGTGAACTCGCTCTACGCGGTCTACGAAAACGCGCAGGCCGGCTTTGCCGAGCGCTATCTGGCGATGCTCGCCGCCGGCGGCACCAAGCATTATTCCGAACTGCTCAAGCCGTTCGGCCTCGACGCCAAGGACCCGAAATTCTGGGACGGCGGGCTTTCGGTGATCGCCGGCATGATCGACGAGCTGGAAGGGATGTCCTGAGCGGGGCGGCGCGTAAAACAATTGTTGAACAGGACTGCGATCTATGTTATACATCTGTATAACATAGAGGCGTTATGCTAATGATGTGGCTCGATTCATTGAACGATCTCGGTGGCGATTGGGCCAAACTAAAAGGACGAGCTTCTGATGAAGATCGAAATCAAGAAAATCGGAAATTCCGACGGCCTTATTCTACCGCGCGAATTGATGCAGCGGTTCGACCTAAAGCGCGGTCAGGAACTGCATATCACTGAACTCGCTGGCGGAGGATTTCAGGCGGTCCCTTATGACCCGGACTTCGAGCGGACCATGGAAATCGCCGACCGTATTATGGACAAGTACCGGGACACGCTCGCGGCGCTTGCAAAATGATAAAAGCGCCAAATGAGAGACCCCAAAGAACCCTTGTGGGTCACTTACGATCAAGCAATAGCAATTCATAGCCGGCAGTTGCGCCGCTTTGGAGGTGCGCCCGGTTTGCGCGATGAGGGCATGTTGCGCTCCGCGCTCGAACGTCCCATCAACAAATGGCGCTATGAACAGTCCGAATTGGCCGAGCTTGCGTGCGCGTACGCGTTTGGACTTGCGAAAAATCACGCTTTCGTTGATGGAAACAAACGCATCGCTTTCATGGCTATGATGGCGTTCCTCCACAAAAATGGAGTTGCTTTTGAGCCGGACCCCGCACACGCCACTGCCATCATCCTCTCCCTCGCGGCCGGTGAAGTCAGCGAAGAAAGCCTGACCCGCTGGATCAGGGACAATTGGCCGCCCGAACCTCCCAAGTAGATGGCGGGGCTGGTGCACAAACGGCCCACCGCCGTTGCCCTCCCGTTGGGATTGCGGTAATTCCACGCGAGATCAGAGTATTGACCGGAGAGACCGATGGCAGAGCATAACGAAGTGGCCTACACGACCGCTGACGGCAACGATTATCCGGCCCATGAGCAGACCTATGAGGGCTTCATCATGCTGGTGAAATACGGCACCGTCGCCGTCATCTTCATCCTCGCCATGATGGCGATTTTCCTGACCTGATGCATCGCCGGTCGCGCCGCCTGTGGGCGGCGCGGATTTTAAAAAATTGCGCGCGCTCCGGTCGCAAAACCGGTATCCATCTTTGCGGAATAAGCGCTAGTTTGCACGCGCGCGCGCCCTGCGCCGCCGGAGGCCCCATGAAGATTGCCGTCGCCAAGGAAACCGATCCGTCCGAACCGCGGGTCGCCGCTTCGCCCGACACGGTGAAAAAATTCAAGGCGCTGGGCGTCGATCTCGCGGTCGAGCCGGGCGCGGGCATCAAGTCGGGCCTGCCGGATTCGGAGTTCACCGCGGCCGGCGCGACCGTCAGCGCCGATGCGCTGAAAGACGCCGACATCGTCATCAAGGTGAAGCGGCCCGAGGCTAGCGAGCTTGCGAATTACAAGCGCGGCGCGCTGGTCATCGCCATCATGGACCCCTATGGCAACGACGCCGCGCTGAAGGCGATGGCCGACGCAGGTGTCTCGGCGTTCGCGATGGAACTGATGCCGCGCATCACCCGCGCCCAGGTGATGGACGTGCTGTCGAGCCAGGCCAACCTCGCCGGCTACCGGGCGGTGATCGAGGCGGCGGAGGCATTCGGCCGCGCCTTTCCGATGATGATGACCGCGGCGGGCACCATTCCTGCGGCGAAGGTATTCGTGATGGGCGTCGGCGTCGCCGGCCTGCAGGCGATCGCGACCGCGCGGCGGCTTGGCGCGGTCGTCACCGCGACTGACGTGCGGCCCGCGGTGAAGGAACAGGTCGAAAGCCTGGGGGCCAAATTCCTCGCGGTCGAGGACGAGGAGTTCAAGCAGGCTGAAACCGCCGGCGGCTACGCCAAGGAAATGTCGAAAGAGTATCAGGCCAAGCAGGCGGCGCTGACCACCGAGCACATCAAGAAGCAGGACATCATCATTACGACAGCGCTGATTCCGGGCCGGCCCGCGCCGCGGCTCGTCACGTCGGAGATGGTGAAGTCGATGAAGCCCGGATCGGTGCTGGTGGATCTTGCGGTCGAGCGCGGCGGCAATGTCGAGGGCGCCAGGGCCGGTGAAGTCGCCGATGTCGGCGGCATCAAGATTGTCGGCTACACCAATGTTGCGGGCCGCGTCGCGGCCTCGGCATCGAGCCTCTATGCGCGCAACCTGTTTTCCTTCATCGAGACGCTGGTCGACAAATCGACCAAGGCGCTGGCGGTGAACTGGGACGACGAACTGGTCAAAGCCACTGCGCTGACCAGGGACGGCGCCGTCATTCATCCGAACTTCCAGCCGAAAACCGCTTAAGGAGAGCCGCCATGGATCATATCGCGCAGGCCGTCGATCCCTTCGTGTTCCGGCTGTCGATTTTCGTGCTTGCCGTGTTCGTCGGCTATTTCGTGGTGTGGTCGGTGACCCCGGCACTGCATACGCCGCTGATGTCGGTGACCAACGCGATCTCCTCGGTGATCGTGGTTGGTGCGCTGCTCGCGGTCGGCGTCGCGATGGTCGGCAGCGGCGGGGTCTGGGCGCGCGGCTTCGGCTTCGTCGCGCTGACTTTCGCATCCGTGAATATTTTCGGCGGCTTTCTGGTGACGCAGCGCATGCTCGCGATGTACCAGAAGAAAAAGAAGTGAGCGGCGAGTTGATGTCTGGTCGCGCAGCGTTTTCGTTCGTGATGGCCGGGCTTGACCCGGCCATCCACGAATTTCTTGAACAAACAAAGCAAGGCGTGGATGCCCGGTACGTAGTCTGCGCAAAGCAGACTACTATGGCCGGGCATGACGAAGTTGCTGGGGGAGCGCGCCAATCATGAACGCCAATCTCGCCGCACTGCTGTATCTCGTCGCCGGCGTCCTGTTCATCCTGTCGCTGCGCGGGCTGTCGAGCCCGGCATCGAGCCGCCGCGGCAACTTCCTCGGCATGGCCGGCATGGCGATCGCGGTGGCGACCACGCTGGCGGCGCATCCGCCGGCCGACGGCGTCGGCTGGGTGCTGGTGGTGCTCGGCGTCGCCATCGGCGGCTCTATCGGCGCGGTGATTGCGCGCCGGGTGCCGATGACATCGATGCCGGAACTGGTCGCCGCGTTCCACTCGCTGGTCGGCATGGCCGCGGTCCTGGTCGCGGCCGGCGCGTTCTACGCACCCGAGGCCTTCGATATCGGCACGCCCGGCAACATTCACGGCGCAAGCCTGGTTGAAATGTCGCTCGGCGTCGCGATCGGCGCGCTGACATTCACAGGCTCGGTGATCGCATTCCTGAAACTGTCCGGCCGCATGAGTGGCGCGCCGATTATTCTTCCGGCCCGGCACGTCATCAACATCGCGCTCGGCGTTGCGCTGGTGGTGTCCATCGCCGGCCTCGTGATGACGGGCAGCGCGCTCGGCTTCTGGCTGATCACCATCATCGCGCTGGTGCTCGGCGCGCTCCTGATCATCCCGATCGGCGGCGCCGACATGCCGGTCGTGATCTCGATGCTGAACTCATACTCCGGCTGGGCGGCCGCCGGCATCGGTTTCACGCTCGGCAATTCGGCGCTGATCATCACCGGCGCGCTGGTGGGTTCATCCGGCGCGATCCTGTCCTACATCATGTGCCACGCGATGAACCGTTCCTTCATCTCGGTGATCCTCGGCGGATTTGGTGGCGAGACAGCCGCCGCGGGCGCAGGTGCCGGTGGTGAAGCGCGCCCCGTAAAGCTCGGCTCCGCCGACGATGCCGCCTTCATCATGAAGAACGCGCAAAAGGTCATCATCGTGCCCGGCTACGGCATGGCGGTGGCGCAGGCCCAGCATGCCCTGAGAGAAATGGCCGACCAGCTCAAGAAGGAAGGCGTCGAGGTCAAGTACGCCATCCACCCGGTGGCGGGCCGCATGCCCGGCCACATGAACGTGCTGCTCGCCGAAGCCAATGTGCCCTATGACGAGGTGTTCGAACTCGAGGACATCAATTCGGAATTCGCGCAGGCCGATGTCGCCTTCGTGATCGGCGCCAACGACGTTACCAATCCCGCCGCCGAGGACGATCCGAAATCGCCGATCTACGGTATGCCGGTGCTGCAGGTCTGGAAGGCCGGCACCGTGATGTTCATCAAGCGCTCGCTCGCTTCCGGCTATGCCGGCATCGACAATCCGCTGTTCTACCGCGACAACACCATGATGCTGCTCGGCGACGCCAAGAAGATGACCGAGAACATCGTCAAGGGGATGTAAAGCTTCCGAAAAATCATGACCGTGCTGAAATGGCTCGTCGTTCTCGTATCGGTCGGCTATCTCGGTGGTCTTGTTGTACTGTTTCTCGTGCAACGGGCGTTCATCTTTCCGATACCGCAAACGGTGCGCACGGCCCCGGAAGCCGCCGGCTTTCCGGAGGCTGAAGAACATTTTCTGATCACGGCGGATGGCGAGAAGGTCATTGTCTGGCACGTCCCGGCAAAACCGGGCCATGCAGTCGTGATTTATTTTGCCGGCAACGGAGATTTTCTGGCCGGGCTCGTCAGCCACTTTCGAGCCATCACCTCAGACGGGACCGGGCTCGTCGCTTTGTCATACCGGGGTTATGCCGGCTCGAGCGGTCGGCCAAGCGAGCAGGGGCTTCTGCGGGACGCCGCGGCGGCCTACGCCTTCACGTCCGCGCGATACGGCGCGGACCGAATGGTCGTCTGGGGCTTTTCACTCGGGAGCGGGGTTGCGGTGGCGCTGGCGGCCGAGCAGCCGGTCGGAAAGGTGATACTGGAAGCCCCCTATACGTCGATAGCGGACGTTGCCGGCTTGCTTCTTCGAATTGTGCCGGTTCGTTGGCTGATAAGGGACCAGTTTCGCTCTGACGAGCGCATTGCGGGCATCACCGCTCCGCTTCTGATTATGCACGGCGCGCGGGACTCCACAATTCCGATAAGTTTTGGCGAGCGGTTATTCGCGTTCGCCCATGAGCCGAAACAATTCGTGCGATTTCCCGACGGTGGTCACGACGATCTGGATGATTATGGTGCGATCGAAACGGCTCGACATTTCATCGGCGCTTCAAATGGCTGACGGCTATCGTTGTTTGGCGCATAGTTCATTCTCAGGCTTTAAGGATGTGGCCATATGAGCGCGCACGGCCGGATGCCGCGATCGGCGTGGGTTTTCCCCGCGCTAGCCGTTTCGTTCTTCGCAGCGGATACAGCGCTGGGCGTGTCATTCACACCCTCGGTCGCGGGTCTGGCATTCGCGGTCGTGCTGCTTGCGATCCTGTTCGGCACCGTATTCGCGGCCGTCCATCATGCCGAGGTGATCGCGCAGAGGGTCGGTGAGCCCTACGGCACGCTGCTATTGACGCTGGCGGTCACCGTCATCGAAGTCGCGCTGATCGCGACCATCATGCTTGGCGAGAAAGCTGTGCCCACACTGGCGCGCGATACCGTTTTTGCGGTTGTGATGATCGTCTGCAACGGTTTGGTCGGCATCTGCATCCTGGCCGGCGGGCTTCGTTACCGCGAGCAGGATGTTCAGGTGACCGGATCAAGCCTCTATCTCAGCGTCCTGATCGTGCTGGCGACCATCACGCTTATCCTGCCTAACTATACGCTGACCACGCCGGGGCCAATCTACTCGGCGGGCCAGCTTGGTTTCGTCAGTGTCGTCACCGTCCTTCTTTATGGCGTGTTCCTCTATACCCAGACCATCCGGCATCGAGATTATTTCATCGGCGATGCCGCCGGCAATGCGAACGATGGGCCGCACGCTTCGAACCGGATGTTGGCCGCCAGCATCGCGCTACTCCTGGTCTCGCTGCTGGCGGTGGTGCTGCTCGCGAAAAAATTCTCACTCGTGGTCGATTTTGCCGCCGCGTCGATCGGCGCGCCGCCGGCCTTCGCGGGTGTCTTGGTGGCGCTATTGATCCTGCTACCGGAAAGTCTCGCCGCCGTCGCCGCCGCGCGCAGGAACGATCTGCAGAAGAGCATTAATCTGGCGCTCGGCTCGTCGATTGCGACCATCGGGCTGACCGTCCCGTCGGTCGCGGTAGTCGCCCACGCGCTGGACAAGCAACTGGTGCTTGGGCTCAATGCTCAGGAGGTGGTGCTGCTGGTGTTGACGTTCATCCTGAGCATGCTCACCTTCGGCACCGGCCGCACCAATATCCTGTTCGGGCTGGTTCATCTGGTGGTGTTTGCCGTATTTGTATTCCTGGTGTTCGTGCCGTGACCTGCGTGGGAGAATAGCGACAATGATCAGTGCCAAATCGGACGTTCAGGTCGATACGCCGGAAGTCCGCGTTACCGAATGGCGGCTGGCGCCGGGCAGTGCCACCGGTCATCACATCCATGAGATGGACTACGTCATCGTTCCCGTGACCTCGGGCGAGATGACCATCGTGGCGCCCAATGGGGAACGCTCCAAGGCGCAGCTCGGCGTCGGCAAATCCTATTTCCGTAAAGCGGGGGTCGAGCATGACGTGCTCAACGAGACCGCTGCGGAAATCGTGTTCCTGGAAGTCGAATTGAAACCATAACTGCGCCATTGGCCGAATTGCCACCGATCTGTCGCACTTGATCCCTCAATGCGCCTCAAAGTTCCCGCATCAAACCGGCGCGGGGAGTGGCCGGTCATGCTGAAATACGTCTCGAAATTTACTTTGGACATATTGCCCTCGGTGGTCGCGACCATCGTCGGGGCCTACATCGTCAATCATTACATCGTCGCCAGGCCCGGCGCGAACGCGCCGGCCGCCGCGGTTTCGACCGCTGAGCCGAAAGCCGAAGCGAAGGTTGCGCCTGAGCCTGCAACGGCGGACGCCAAGGCATCCGAAACATCCTCTCGCGTCGCCAACATCCCCGAGCCAGGCGTCAAGGCGAAGGGTATCTCTGAAAAGGCCATCCTCGAGAAATCGGCAGCCGAAAAGCCCGCGGAGAAATCCGCTGACAAACCGGCGGAGACCGCAAGCATTCCCGTGGAAACGCGGCGGCATCAGCCGCGGGAAAAGACGATTGCCAAAGCTGTTCCGGCGCCGGTGCAGCCCTCTGCGCCGGTTTCCGTGCCGGTCGTCGCCGCGCCAACTACGGCCCCGCCGGCGCCGCCAGTTGAGGCCGCAGTCGCCCCGGAAGAGCACCGCGACGCCAACGATCTTGCGCGCGCGGCCATCGAGCGCCTGCGTGGCGCGGGCGACGGTTCGCCGCGCCCGCAAGAAGCCGCTCGCATCCCGGATGCGCCTCGCGTCCCGGACCCGCCCCGTGTCGTGTCGGCGGTGCCGGCGATGTCGGCGCCCCCGGTTCGGCCGCTTCCGCCGCCGATCATGGTCTCCACGCCTGGGGCCGAGACGTTCGATTCGCCGTCCGGATCGTCACAAATGAAGCCGCCTTACGCGGGCGCCGCGCGGATCGACGACCCGCGCCGCCCGACGCCGCCGGCCGACATTCCGGGCGCCTCGCCGGCCTCGCGGCCGCTCGACCTGCAAGCCGAGGCGGCGGAGCCGTCAGCGCGGGAACACACCACGGTTGCCGAAGACATGCTGTTGGCTGCGAAATCGGTGTTCCACGCCGTATTGCCGAAATAGTTCAGGAACCTATCGTCGCATCGAGCACGCGCTATCCGGCCTTGCCGCCGACGCGGGCAAAGCCGGTTCGCGCGACTTCATCCTTGGGGCGAAGGTTGATGGCGCGGCCGTATGAGTCGGCGGCCTTGGTCTTGTCGCCGAGGCGTTCATAGGCAAGCCCCCGGGTGGTCCAGATCTGTGCGTTCTGCGGATCGGCTTGCACGGCCTCGTCGAGATCGGCGGCGGCCTCCTTGATCTTGTCCAGCGCGAGGTAACTGACCGCGCGGCCTAATAGCGGCTCGGCTCGCTGCGGTGTCAGACCATTCGCCGCCGTGAGATCGTCGACCGCAAGTTGATGTTGGTTTTCGCCCTGATGGAGCAGGCCGCGGCTGTACAGGGCCTGCGCGTTGTTAGGATCGAGAGCGATCGCATGATCGAACTCTGACAGCGCTTCCTCGGTTTTTCCGGATCGTGCCAGCGCCTGGCCGCGCGTCGTGGCGGCCTGTGCGTCGCCCACGCCGGCTCCGGCTGGAGT
>Ga0209331_1000872_pt1 | contig 10421 bp, 10 predicted proteins | sample JacPinW_OM3H0_M3_FD_187971 | JGI IMG/M metagenome (GOLD analysis project Ga0209331, IMG submission 187971) | Forest soil microbial communities from Algoma, Ontario, Canada - Jack Pine, Ontario site 1_JW_OM3H0_M3 (SPAdes) (version 2) | ecosystem: Environmental > Terrestrial > Soil > Boreal... | reverse complement strand
CGTGGCCCTGGCCTATGGCCAGGCGCTCCGCGCCACCGGGCAGCGCGCCCAGGCCGTCGCCGTGCTCGAACAGGCCACCATCTCCCACCCCGGCAACAAGGCGCTGCTCGCCGGCTATGGCCGCGCGCTCGCCGACAACGGCAATTTCCAGCAGGCGTTCGATATTCTCTCGCGCGCGCATACGCCCGATAATCCCGACTGGCGAATTCTTTCGGTGCAGGGCACCGCGCTCGATCAGCTCGGCCGACACGACGAAGCGCGAAACTATTACGCCAGCGCCCTGAAGATCGTGCCCGACGAGCCGTCGGTGCTGTCCAATCTCGGCCTGTCCTACGTTCTTTCCCGGGATCTGCCGAAGGCGGAAGAAACCCTGCGCCAGGCCTATGCCAGTACCCGGGCGGATGCGCGGGTGCGGCAGAATCTCGGTCTGGTGGTCGGCCTGCAGGGCCGCTTCGCCGAGGCGGAGAGCATCGTCAAGGCCGACCTGCCGGCCGACGAGGCGACGGCGAATGTCGCCTATCTGAAGGAGATGCTGAGCCGCAAGGACAACCCGCGCGCCGGCGGCGGCGCCGGAACAGTGCCGGTGGCGGCGCTCAACCGTCCGGACTGATTTTCTCAATCAAACTAAATCAAGATCGTCGTCCTCCGCGAAAGCGGGGGACCCAGTATTCCAGAGGCGTTCGAGATAAATCGGGAGGCCGCGGCGTACCGGGTCGCCCGGTCATCCAGCGGAAGACGCGCTTCGCGCTTTTGCCGGGCGATGACAACGGTGGATCATTGTCTGGGCGATGACAGCATTAAATGGATTGGCTAACCGGATCCATCCGCCAGCTCACTGCATCGCTGCGACCTTGATGAAGGTCGGCCCGAGGATGACGACGAACAGCACCGGCAGGAAGAACAGGATCATCGGCACCGTCAGCTTCGGCGGCAGCGCTGCCGCCTTCTTCTCGGCTTCGTTCATGCGCATGTCGCGATTTTCCTGCGCCATCACGCGCAGGCTCTGGCCGAGCGGCGTGCCGTAGCGTTCCGACTGCTGCAAGGCGAGACAAACCGATTTCACGCCCTCGAGGCCGGTGCGCTTGGCGAGGTTTTCATACGCCACCTTGCGGTCCTGCAGGTAGGAGAGCTCGGCGGTGGTCAGGGTGAATTCCTCCGACAGCGCCACCGACTGGGTCACGATCTCGACGCTGACCTTGCGGAACGCCACTTCGATCGACATGCCGGACTCGATGCAGATCAGCAACAGATCGAGCGCATCGGAAAAGGCCCGCTTGATCGAGAGCTGGCGCTTCGAGATTGCGTTCTTCAGGAACAGCATAGGCGCCTGCAATCCGAGATAGGCCGCGCCGACGCACATGCCGATCTTCACCGGCATCGATTTTTCCATGTGCGAGATCACGAACACATAGAGCACCGCCCCGATGAACAGCAGGATCGGCGTCACCAGCCGGAAGAACAGGAAGGTGACGTAAGGCGCCTGGCCACGATAGCCGGCCATGGAGAGCTTTTCACGCGCCGCTTCCTGCGCCAGCCATTTGCCAAGATTAAAATCTTCCACCACCCTGGAGACCAGCTGCTTCGGGGTCTGGCGCAGCGATACCCGTTCGGTCTTGACCAGACGCTCGCGTTCGCGCTGCCGGATTCGCTCGCGCTCGCTGGCGACCGCCTTCATGCGCTTCTGCAGGCCTTCGCCGGCGAACAGCGGCATGATCAGCGTATACGCGGTCGCGCTCACCGCGATAGCGGCGAGCAGCATGGTCATGAACCGCGCGTCGTGGATCTTGTCGACCAGAAACTCAATCATACCGCACCGTCAGAAGTCGAAGTTGATCATTTTCTTCATCACAAAGATGCCGATCGACATCCAGATCACGCAGCCGACCAGCATCAGCTGACCGGTCGGATGGGTCCACAGCAGCGAGATGTAGTCGGGGGTCGAGAGGTAAACCAGCAGCATGACGATCGGCGGCAATGAGCCGATGATGCCCGCCGACGCCTTGGCTTCCATCGACATCGCCTGGATCTTCTCGGCCATCTTCTTGCGATCGCGCAGCACCTTGGACAGATTGCCCAGGGCTTCCGACAGGTTGCCGCCGGATTTTTGCTGGATCGCGATCACGATCCCGAAGAAATTCGCCTCCGGCACCGGCATCCGTTCGAACAGCCGCGCGCAGGCTTCGCCGAGCGGCATGCCGATCGCCTGGGTTTCGATGATGGCCAGGAACTCGCCCTTGAGCGGCTGCGGTGCGTCGGCGGCGACCACCTTGATCGATTCAAACAGCGGCAGTCCGGCCTTGATGCCGCGAACGATGACGTCGACGGCGTCCGGCAGCGCCTTCAGAAACGCCTTTTCCCGGCGCGTCTTGAGAAAGCTCAGGGTCCAGCGCGGAAGACCAAAACCCGCGGCGAAGGCGAGGCCGGCGGCGGCCAGCAGTCCGCCACCGCCCAGCATCGCCATCGCAAAGCTCACGGCGCCGAGAATGCCGGAAATGACCATGAACTTCTGCGGAGACCAGGTCAGGCCGGCCTGGGTCAGCCGGCTGCTCAGCGGCAGGCTCTTTTCCTTCTGACGCCGCGCTTCGACCTCCTTCAGCGATCCTTCCACCTGTTCGCGGCGCGAGCGCTGGTTCTTGTCGACGTTACGCGCCACCGGCTCGGATTTTGCGACCGACGCCCGGCGATGCTCGGCCTTTTTCTCCCCCGACAGCAGGGGATAGATAAAGACCCATGCCAGGCCGCCAATGGCGGTGGCGGCGAGAAAGGCCAATGCGAGCGCTTGTATGTTCATGGCCCGCTCCCTCAGACCTCGCCGATGACTTCGGCGGCATCGAGGGCGGCGGCAAGCCGCTTCTCCTCGCCGTAATATCGTGCACGATCCCAGAACCGCGGCCGTCCGATGCCGGTCGAGCGATGCCGGCCGATGATGTTGCCGTTGGCGTCCTCGCCGACCATGTCGTACAGGAACAGGTCCTGGGTAATGATGGTGTCGCCTTCCATGCCCATCACCTCGGTGATGTGCGTGATGCGGCGGGAGCCGTCGCGCAGGCGGGCGGCCTGGATCACGACGTCGATCGAGGCGCAGATCATCTCGCGGATGGTCCGCGACGGCAGCGAGAACCCGCCCATCGTGATCATCGATTCGCAGCGCGACAGGGCTTCGCGGGGATTGTTGGCGTGCAGCGTTCCCATCGAGCCGTCATGGCCGGTGTTCATGGCCTGCAGCAGGTCGAACGCTTCGGGTCCGCGGACTTCGCCGACGATGATGCGTTCGGGGCGCATACGCAGGCAGTTCCTGACCAGTTCGCGCATCGTGACCTGGCCTTCGCCCTCGATGTTGGGCGGACGGGTTTCCAGCCGCACCACATGCGGCTGCTGCAGCTGCAGCTCGGCGGCGTCTTCGCAGGTGATGACGCGCTCGTCGTGTTCGATGAACTGGGTGAGACAATTGAGCAGCGTGGTCTTGCCGGAGCCGGTGCCGCCGGAGATCAACACGTTGCAGCGGACGCGGCCGATGATCTGCAATATGTCGGCGCCTTCCGGCGTGATCGCGCCGAACTTGACCAACTGCTCGAGGGTCAGCTTGTCCTTTTTGAATTTGCGGATGGTCAGCGCGGGGCCGTCGATCGCCAGCGGCGGAACGATGGCGTTGACGCGCGAACCGTCGGCAAGGCGCGCGTCGCAGATCGGCGAGGATTCGTCGACCCGCCGGCCGACCTGGCTGACGATACGCTGGCAGATATTCAAGAGTTGCTGGTTGTCGCGGAACCGGATGCCGGTCTTCTGGATCCTGCCGGCGACTTCGATGAACACCGTGCCGGCGCCATTGACCATGATGTCGGAGATGTCGTCGCGCGACAGCAGCGGCTCCAGCGGGCCGTAACCGAGCACGTCGTTGCAGATATCGTCGAGCAGTTCTTCCTGCTCGGCAATCGACATCACGATGTTCTTGATCGCGATGATCTCGTTGACGATATCGCGGATTTCCTCGCGCGCCGACTCGCCGTCGAGCTTGGCGAGCTGGGCAAGGTCGATCGCCTCGATCAGGGCGCCGAAGATGGTGGCCTTGACCTGATAATAGGTGTCCGAGCGCCGCGCGTCGACCGCGGGCGGCGCCGATTTGGCCGGCGAGAGCGGCGGCGAGGAGACGGTGGGCGGGGCCGGCTCACGCGAAACGGCTGCCGCACCGGATACCACCGGTGCGCCGGCGGGCTTCGACGCCCGCGTATCATTATCTGCTCCGCTACGCTTACCAAACACGACGGTACTCCATGCAGGCGGCTACTTTGCCCGCAATTTATCGAGCAGGGGCGACAGGAACGAACCCCGCGGTTTTTTGGTCTCGCCGCGGCCTGTCAGCCGTTGCGCGATCTGCAGAAACATCTCGGTGGTGCGATGGCTGGCGGAGATTTCCGCAATCATCTGGCCATTGTTGGCCGCCGAGCCGAACATTTGCGGGTCGAACGGAATGGCGGCGATCGGCTGGCTCTCGATCGCCTTGGCGAATTCGCTGGCGTTGATTTCCGGCCGCTTCGGCACCCCGACCTGGTTGAGGCAATACAGCGGCGTGCGGTCGTTCGGCCGCGACGCCTTCAGGAGGTCGTAGATGTTCTTGGTGTTGCGCAGATTGGCGAGGTCGGGTGCCGCGACGATCAGAATGTCGTCGGCGCCGATCAGGGCGCGCCTGGTCCATCCCGACCATTGATGCGGAACGTCGAGCACGATGCAGGGCATCGTGGTGCGCAGCGTGTCGAAGATCGAGTCGAAGGCGTCGGCGCCGAAATCATAGACTCGCTCCAGCGTCGCCGGCGCCGCCAGCAGGCTGAGATGGTCGGTGCATTTCGACAGCAGGCGGTCGATGAACGCAGTATCGACCCGATCGGGCGAGAACACCGCGTCGGCGATGCCCTGCGGGGGATCCTGATTGTAGTCGAGGCCGGCGGTGCCGAAAGCGAGATCGAGATCGGCCACCACGGAATCCAGCGCGAGATCGCGCGCGATCGCCCAGGCGACGTTGTGCGCGATGGTAGAGGCGCCGACGCCGCCTTTGGCGCCGACCACGGCGATGATGCGGCCGACGGCTTTTGCCTCCGGCGCCGAGAACAGGTTGCAGACCGAGCGGACCACGTCCAGCGCGTTGACCGGCGCGATCACATAGTCGCTGACGCCGCGCCGCACCAGTTCGCGGTACAGCGTGACATCGTTGACCTTGCCGATCACGACGACCCGGGTTCCGGGATCGCACACGGTCGCGAGCTGATCGAGGCCCGCTAGAATGTCGCCGCGGCCTTCGGTTTCCAGGATGATCACGTTCGGCGTGGGCGCGGTCCGGTATGCCTCGACGGCGGCGGCCATGCCTCCCATCTGGATCTTCAGATGGGCCTTGCCGAGCCGGCGGTCTTCGCCGGCCGCTTGCACGGCGGCGGCGGTATCTACCGTCTCGCAAAACGCCTGCACGGACACACGCGGCGACGGCGCGATGTGATCGTCCGCGGCCGGCGTTGTGCCGTCGGGCTGCTCTTCGGTGTTCTGGCGTGCGTAGCTGATCATTTGCCTGTATCGCTGAGTTTGGCCCTGTCGCTTTCGGGATAGCTGGTCGTGCTCGTGGTGCCTTTGCGATATTTCTCGAAAGCGGCGGTGCGCCGGGTGGTGTAGGGCGGTGTTTCAGCCCGCGGCTGCACGAGATCCGACGGGTTGTCGACCATCGACGCCATATTGCGCTGATAGGCGCAGCCGAAATTGTAATACTGCTTGTTCTGGAAGTAGGTCTTGTTCTTGATCGAGGGTCCGAGATCTTCCGGCCACAGGCCGCAAGGACCGGCCACCGCGGAGATCTTCGGATAGTTCAGCCGGATCGCCGGCAACTGGCGTGAATCTTCCGGACGATAGTTGCGCATCACGATCCCGCGCGGCGGCACGCCGGCGGCTGCGAGCAGGGCCTGGATTTCCCGGAACGTTTCGGCGGCCGCCCGCGCATTGCGGGTATCGACCGGCACGTCGACGCTGATCGCGCCGGTTCCTTCACGGAGCCAGATTTGCGCCAGCCCGATCACGTCGGCGCGTTGCGAAGCGGAAAGCCCGCCGCGCGCCTGGCCGACGAAGACGACGATCGAGCGGTCGGCTTCCTGAATGGCGATCGGATGACGCAAGCGATAATCGTCGGGATAGCTCGCGGTGACGAGCTCGTCCTCGGTATGCTTGCAGGCTCCGAGCATCACGGCGAGACCGACAAGCACCGCCGCCATGCGTAAGGCGCGGCGGCGATCGAGGGATATTTTGGCTGTCATCGTATTCGTCCTCGTCCCGCCTCAGTCGGTGATAAAGCCATAGGTGCCGCGATAATTCCGGGCCGGTTCGACACGGCCCGGAACGCCGTAGATGCGATTGATGCTGCCCAAGAGGTCGGCTTGCGGATCTGAAGCAGCGGCAAACCCGTCATCCGGACGCGACAGGTCCTTTTGCGCGACAGCGCGAACGATATAGGGCGTCACCAGCACCATCAGCTCGGTCTGGTTGTTGACGTAATCCCGGCTGCGGAACAGCGCCCCGAGAACGGGCAATGTCGACAGACCGGGCAGTCCGTTGATCGCCTGCTTGGTCTGATCCTGGATCAGCCCGGCCATCGCCAGCGCGCCGCCCGATGGAATTTCCAGCGTGGTTTCCGCGCGGCGGGTCTTGATCGAAGGAATCGTCGTTCCACCGGCACCGCCAGTCAAAGCGTTTTCGGTCGAGACTTCCGACACTTCGGTCATCACCCGCAGGCTGATCCGCCCCTCGGTCAGCACCACCGGCGTGAAGTTGAGCGAGATGCCGAATTTCTTGAAACTGACCGTTTGGACGCATTGTCCGATACCGCCCGACGTCGTCGTTTGGCAGGTCACGCCGGTCGGAATCGGAAATTCTCCACCTGAGATGAATGTCGCGGACTCGCCGGAGATCGCTGTCAGATTGGGTTCGGCGAGCGTCCGCACGACACCGGCGCTTTCCATCGCGCGAAGCGTCGCCTGGACCGATGGGGCTGAGCCGAACGACCCTGTGATGTTGTTGGTGGGGACGAGCGGCCCACTGTTTGCGGTGAACGGGGTGCTATTGTTGAATTTCACGACCGTGGTGCCATAGGTCAAATTGGCGCTAAGGTCGATACCCAACTGTTTGATGATGCTGCGCTGAACTTCAGCGACCGTGACTTTCAACATCACCTGATCGCGGCCCCGGACCGCGATCGAGTTGACGACTTTTTCGGCCCCCCCCACCAGCCGCGCGGCCAGATCGCTTGCCTGCTGCGCCTCGATCGGGCTAGCTGCCGAACCCGACAGCATCACGCCGTCGCCGAGGCCTTCGATCTGGATGTCGGCATTCGGCAGCGACTGCCTCAGCGCGGCACGCACGCCGTTGAGATCGCGTTTAACGGCGATGTCGTAAGCAGCAATCTGCTGGCCGGCGGAATCGAAGAATACGATGTTGGTCTGACCGACCGCCACGCCGATGATATAGGCGCGCTGCGCGGAACGAACGACGGCGGTCGCAATCTTCGGATCGGCGACCAGCACATCCTTGATGTCGCGCGGCAAATCGATCACGAGGGACTTGCCGATGCCAAGCGGGAGGAAGCGCGCATTCATCTGTCCATCGGCGGCAACCGGCGCCACAGCGCGATAGTCGCTCGCCACGACGGGCGTCAAAGCCGGATTAAGTATCAACGCCGCGACGGCCGGAAACGACAGGGCGCGGACTATTAAAGTCCGCATCACCAGCTGATTTCCCCTGCATTCCATATCAGGCGTCCTTTCGGTCACTTCTGTGTCGTGGTCGGAGCTGAGACGCCGTAGCGAACCAGACTAGCGCTGTCGCCACGCTCTGGATCCCGATCGTTGGACCTCGGGGCCTGCAGTTGTGCAACCGGCTCAGCAGGCAGAGGCTTGTTGTCAGACCCACTGGCAAAAAATGCGGCAATGCCGCCGGCACCGACAGCGGTGTTCAGGACGACAATGCGTGCGGTATTCATACGCTTCACTTTCCACATAACGCCGCGACGCTTCCGCCGCCGTCATCGGAGTTGACCAGCTATTCGTCAAAGCATGGTTAATGAGGCGTATCTAAATCGCCTTAACGCCGGGTTTACTTGGGCGCGATCAGCGAATGGCGAAGTGGCTCAGGTCGACCGCCTTGATCCAATCAGTCTCGGGGTAAATCATCAGTGCGCCGATCGCGAGTGCGATGCCGTAGGGAATTCCGCTGTCCCTGGCGTGCAGCTTGAGCAACCAGGCCTGGCCGGCGAACGGGTAGGGCAGCGGCCATTGCCGGAACTGGAGCAGCAACAGCGTCAAGGCACCGCCGAACAGCGAGGCATAGAGCAGATAGTTCAGCAAATGGCCAAAACCGAACCAGAGCGCCGCTGCGGCCGCAACCTTGGCGTCTCCGCCGCCGACCCAGCCCAAGGCAAAGCAGGCAAAAGCCACCGCGAGGATCGCGGCGCCCGCCCCCACATGCGAGAGGATGTCGTAAGGTCCCATGCCGCTCAGCAGCGCAAGAGCCAGAAAGCCCGCCGCCAGCGCCAGCGACACCCGGTTCGAGATCGTCATGGTGAACAGATCGCTTGCGGCGGCGAACGCCATCAGGGCCGGAAACAGCAGAAGGCGCGCGATGTCGAGGATCATGGGGTTACACAGCCCGTGCTGCTGACGCGAGGTCGGAGCATCGCCCGAGTCTAGCGGTCAGAGATGAACAATCGGGAAACGTCGGGCCTATCACCAGATACTGGCAATCCGGCAGGCGAGAGCGAGAAGCGCCAGCACCAGCGCGAGACAGACCAGTTCCACGGGCGCATCGTCCCGGCTACCGGCCGGCACGGGCGCCTTTCTTGCCGCAACAGAGGCGGCCGCGGGTTTACGCATGTTTACCTGATCCAGATCGAAAACAACAAAGGCCCCGGATTGCCGGGGCCTTTGATGCCTGCCCGTAACAATCGCTTACTTCAGCGAGTTGTTGATCGAAGTAAACGTGCCGCTGAGTTTGCCGCCGAGGCCGTTGACCGCAGCGATGATCGCGAGCGAAATGCCAGCTGCAATCAGGCCGTATTCGATGGCGGTGGCGCCGGACTCATCCTTCACAAAACGCGCAATCAGGTTCTTCATAGGTAACTCCATGTGTACACGTGGCTGGTCGAACTACGTTTGGTCTCGCCGGCGTTCTCAGCACCGTGACCATGGCGTCACCCTAAGGTCGGACAAATTGCGGCGCAGTTAATTCGGTTGCGTAAACACCGCTGGAATCGGTTGTTCTTAAGCAGAGTAAATTTGGAATTAAGGCCTTCCCTACAATGCGATCTTGGTTTCGATCGCGTCCAATATAGAGACCGCGCGCGGATGCCGGCGGCTTCGGATTCACGGCTCCTTAAGCACGAAGGGGTACCTCTGAGAACCTGATCAGATGAGGCCGCCATGTCGAATTTGCCCCTGGAAGTCGTCGAGATGCTCGGCCAGACGATCGCCAAGGTGGTGCCGATCACGATTGCGCTGGCTCTGGTGTTCTCGGTGCTGACCCATTTCTGGGCCTGCAATCCCGGCACGCCGTGGTGGCGCAAGCGCGAACTCGTCACCGACGTCTGCTACTGGTTCTTCGTTCCAGTGTTCGGTCGCGTATTGCGAATCGGACTGCTCGTGCTCGGCGCCGGCGTAATCTTTAACATTCATGACGCCGACGAGCTCATTGCCTTTTACGACAACGGCCATGGGCCTCTGTCCGAACTGCCGCTGTGGCTCCAGGCGGTGTTGTTCCTGGTCTTGTCGGACTTCATGCTGTATTGGCTGCACCGGTTGTTTCACGGCGGCGGATTCTGGAAATATCACGCGATCCATCATTCGTCCGAAGATCTGGACTGGATTTCGGCGGCGCGCTTCCACCCGGTGAATCTTGTTCTGGGAACCATCGCGGTCGACGTCATATTGCTGTTGGCGGGCATCTCGCCGAACGTCATGCTCTGGGTCGGGCCCTTCAACACGTTCCACTCGGCGTTCGTTCACGCCAATCTGAACTGGGCGCTCGGACCGTTCAAATACGTGCTCGCGACGCCGATCTTCCACCGCTGGCATCACACCTCGCTTGAAGAGGGCGGCAATACCAATTTTGCCGGGACGTTTCCGGTCTGGGATATCCTTTTTGGAACCTTCCGGATGCCGGAAAACGGACTCCCCGACAACTACGGCGTGGACGATCAGGCAATTCCTTCCGAGATTGGCGGGCAATTGGCCTACCCGTTTCGGCAATAGAGGTTGCGGGCAGGAGAGGTCATTCGCCTTGTAGGCTCGGTGTTTGCAGTTCGTTCATCTATTAAGGTCAGATTAGCCAGGCGAATTGTTACGCTGGATTGTTATGCCCGGCGCTCGATCTGCCGCGTGCCTCGCCGATCTGCAGGGCTGGCC
>Ga0209331_1000871_pt1 | contig 10422 bp, 8 predicted proteins | sample JacPinW_OM3H0_M3_FD_187971 | JGI IMG/M metagenome (GOLD analysis project Ga0209331, IMG submission 187971) | Forest soil microbial communities from Algoma, Ontario, Canada - Jack Pine, Ontario site 1_JW_OM3H0_M3 (SPAdes) (version 2) | ecosystem: Environmental > Terrestrial > Soil > Boreal... | reverse complement strand
CCACGAATGGGTACACAACGCCTGTGATCAACGTCAATGCGACAATGAATACGAAGGCCGGGCGGATTTCGCGCAGCATGAGCGCTCTCCTCAGGCGAGGTGCAGGGCCGTGACCAGGAGGTCGATGGCCTTGATTGCGATGAATGGAACGATGACACCGCCGCCGCCGTAGATCAGAAGATTACGTCGCAGCAGCGGACCAGCGCCGATCGGGCGGTAACGCACGCCCTTGAGCGCAAGCGGGATCAGCGCCACGATGATGAGCGCGTTGAAAATGATTGCCGACAGGATTGCGCTCTGGGGTGTTGCCAAATTCATGATGTTGAGCGCTCCCAGCTGCGGATAGAAGGCCAGGAACATCGCCGGGATGATCGCAAAATACTTTGCTACGTCATTTGCGATCGAGAAGGTGGTCAGCGCCCCGCGCGTCATCAGCAATTGCTTGCCGATCTCGACCACCTCGATCAGCTTCGTTGGGTTGGAATCGAGGTCCACCATGTTTCCGGCCTCGCGCGCGGCCTGCGTGCCGGTATTCATGGCAACTCCGACATCAGCCTGAGCAAGCGCCGGGGCATCGTTGGTGCCGTCACCGCACATCGCCACGAGCTTGCCTTTGGCCTGCTCATTGCGAATAAGTCGCAGCTTCTCTTCCGGTGTCGCCTGTGCCAGGAAGTCGTCAACGCCGGCCTCCGCTGCGATTGCCGCAGCCGTCATGGGGTTGTCACCTGTAATCATGATGGTCCGGATGCCCATGCGGCGAAGCTCTGCAAAGCGCTCGCGAATACCGCCTTTGACGATATCCTTGAGGTGAACAATGCCGAGCAGGCGTCCGTCTTTCGCGACTGCGAGGGGGGTGCCACCCGATTTGGAAATGGATTCCGCAATCGCGTTGATCTCGCGGGAAGTCTCCACCGCAACGCTTGGATGAAGCACCTGGACCGCGCCGGTTGGACCAACCGCAGTCGCCGAGGCGTTGAGATAGCCAAGAATCGCATCAACCGCTCCTTTGCGTACCCAGGAGTGGCCGACCTCAACGCCGCTCATGCGGCTTTGAGCAGTGAATGGAACAAAGCGTGCGCGCAACTCAACCAAGTCCCGCCCGCGAATGCCATATTTCTCTTTTGCCAGGACCACGATGGAGCGGCCCTCCGGCGTCTCATCGGCGAGCGAGGCAAGCTGCGCCGCATCGGCCAATTCCAGCTCGGCCACGCCACGCAGCGGTTTGAATTCGCTCGCCTGCCGGTTGCCGAGCGTGATCGTGCCGGTTTTGTCGAGGAGAAGCGTGTCGACGTCGCCTGCCGCTTCGACCGCGCGGCCGGACATGGCAAGGACGTTGAAGCGCACGAGGCGATCCATGCCTGCAATGCCGATGGCGGACAGCAGGGCGCCGATTGTGGTCGGGATCAGCGTGACGAAGAGCGCCACCAGAATGACCACTGAGGCGGAGCCGCCGGCATAGGTGACATAGCTTGGGATGGTGGCGGTCGCGAATACGAAAACGATGGTGAGACCGACGAGCAGAATATTGAGCGCAATTTCATTCGGGGTCTTCTGGCGCTCCGCGCCCTCCACGAGCTTGATCATGCGATCGATAAAGGTCGAGCCGGGCGCGGCCGTGATCCGCACCTTGATCCAATCGGAAAGCACCTGGGTGCCGCCTGTGACTGCCGAACGGTCGCCGCCGGATTCACGAATCACCGGCGCCGATTCACCGGTGATTGCCGCTTCGTTGACTGAGGCAATGCCCTCGATGACTTCACCGTCGGACGGGATAGTGTCGCCGGGCTCTACCAGGACGATGTCACCGACCTTGAGGCTGGTGCCGGAGACCGTCGTGTAATTGCTGCGGCCAAGGCCACTCAGCAGCTTGGCTTGCGTCTCGGTGCGAGTCTTGCGCAGAGCGTCCGCCTGCGCCTTGCCGCGGCCTTCGGCAACGGCCTCGGCGAAGTTCGCAAACAATACCGTGAACCACAGCCACAGGATGATCTGGAACTCAAAACCGATGTGTTGTCCGCCGGTGACAAGATCGTGGGCGAGGATCACTGTGGTGAGCGCCGTGACGACCTCAAGCACGAACATGACCGGATTTTTTACCAGCGACCTTGGATCGAGCTTTATGAAAGCCGAGCCAATCGCCGGCACCACGATCTTGCTGTCGAAGAGCGCCGATACCGGCATGCGGTTGCGAATATACGACGTTGCCATCGATGGCACTCCGGATCAATTCGACGCAAAGGTGGTGCCAGCGATCATGGCAAGTTGCTCGACGATCGGCCCGAGCGCGAGCGCCGGGAAGAATGTAAGGCCACCAATGATGACGATGACCCCGACCACCAGTCCGACAAACAACCCGCCTGTGGTCGGAAACGTGCCGGCGGATGGTGGAATAGATTTCTTCGCGGCCAGAGATCCGGCGATCGCCATGGCCGGAATGATCATCCAAAAACGGCCAACAAGCATGGCGACGGCCCCGGTGATGTTGAAGAACATCGTGTTGGCCGAAATTCCCGCAAAGGCCGACCCATTGTTGCCGGTGCTCGAAGTGTACAGGTAAAGCATCTCGGAGAAGCCGTGTGGTCCCGGATTTCCGAGCTGCGAAACCGCCTGCGAATTCACGGCAGCGACGGCGGTCCAGCCGAGATACATCAACGGCAATATCAAGATGGCGAGCATCGCCATCTTGACTTCCTTAGCCTCGATCTTCTTGCCGACATATTCGGGCGTGCGCCCCACCATCAGGCCGGCAACGAAGATCGCGATGATGACGAACAGCAGCATCCCATAAAGGCCGGCGCCGACCCCGCCTATGATGATCTCGCCCAGCTGTATGTTGATCAGCGGGATCATGCCTCCCAACGCGGTGAAGGAATCGTGCATGGCGTTCACGGCACCACAGGAAGCCGCGGTGGTGATCACGGCGAAGAGCGCGGAGGCGACGATGCCAAAGCGAACCTCTTTCCCTTCCATGTTGCCACCAGTGAGCCCCATCGCATTCAGGATGTCGTTGCCGTGCGCCTCGGCGGCGTAGCAGACACTGACCGCAGCAATGAACAGGACCCCCATGACGGCGAGGATCGCCCAGCCCTGGCGCTGATTGCCGACCATTCGCCCGAACACATTGGTAAGCGCGGCGCCAATGGCAAAGATCGAGATCATCTGCACGAAGTTGGAGAGAGCGGTCGGATTCTCGAACGGGTGCGAGGCATTGGCATTGAAAAAGCCGCCCCCATTGGTGCCAAGCATCTTGATCGCGACCTGCGACGCGACTGGGCCAAGCGCGATCGTCTGCTTGGCCCCTTCCAGCGTGTCGGCCTCGACGTAAGGGCCAAGTGTCTGAGGCATGCCCTGCCACACAAGGAAAAGCGCATAGAGCACGCAAATCGGGAGGAGTATGTAGAGGGTGCAGCGAGTGAGATCGACCCAGAAGCTTCCGATAGTTTGAACAGAGTGCCGTGCGAAGCCGCGGATGAGCGCGATCGCGAGCACGATGCCGGTGGCAGCTGACAGGAAGTTCTGGTGGGTCAAGCCGACCATTTGCACGAGGTACGACATCGTGCTTTCGCCGCCATAGTTCTGCCAGTTGGTATTGGTGACGAAGCTCACCGCCGTATTGAAGGACAAATCCTCGGCAACCGCAGACTGCCCGGCCGGATTTAACGGCAGCAGGGCCTGAAAACGCATCAATGCATAGAGGATCAAAAATCCGCCGACGTGGAAGAATAACATGCCGGCGGTGTAGGTTACCGCGTGCTGCTCATGCTTTTCATCCACACCGCCAAGCCGATAGAGGGCGCTTTCGACCGGCCGCAACACTGGAGAAAGCAATGTGCGCTCGCCATTGAAGACGCGCGTCATGTAACCACCGAGCACTGGGACAATTGCGATGATGACCGCGCAGTAGAGTAGAATCTGAATCCAGCCGATCAGGGTCATAATACGCCTTTAGAAGCGCTCGGGCCGCAACAGCGCATAAGTGAGATAGACCATGAGGCCCACCGTCACGACGGCAGCAAGCGAATAGTCGAAAATCATGCGAGCCTCCTCACAGCCGATCGCAAGCGATGGTGTAACCGATCGATAGCGCAAAGAAGCTGAAGCCAATTGCGAGCATGATGATATCCAGCACGTCGATCCTCCTTGAGCCCTTGGGATTTCACACGGCGGGATAAGCAAAGCGCCAGGCGCCGCTGCTCATAAGTGCGCCCACGCTCGGGCGCCCATTACGTGCCATTTGAACCATATGTTTTCGAGGCGGAATCACGCGCGGGCTTATAGGAATTTCATAAAGATCGCGGGGCAGCGCCGGCCCGTCCCTTCCGAGCTCGCGTTCTTATATCGCGGATATGAGAAGGAACTGAGCTTCCACTCGAATTCATATGCGGGTCCGAGCATATTTCAGGGCACCATTCCACAATCGAAGGAGAAGTGTCATGGCTCAATCGGAACCTCCCTCTACTCCCTCGTCTTCCCCATCGCGTTTTTTCCGCGTCGGCAGGGACAGCCGCGGCAATTGGGTCGCTCAGGACCAGCACGGATTATGTGGAGGTCTATTCACCAGCCGCGCCGACGCGTTAAAATTTGCAATGTTCGAGAACGGCCATCGTCCGCAGGCGGTCATCATGGTTCCGGGCGTTCTCGAGCTCGACATGAGCGCTCGCCCACAACAGCAATTTCGAACGGCCGGCACGAACCCGACGGTACGCCGCGCTGCCTAGCCGATGCCGGGGTTCATTGTACAATGAGAGCCATCCCATGACTCAATCTCGTTCGGAGCTCGCGAGCGGGGAAATCGTTGATTCCATGCTTGAGCTCGCCCGTTGCTCCAAACGGCATCGCATCCTCGTCTCGGGTTCGCACTCGCCGCAACTATTGAAGGGATTGCACCGGCGTGGCTACTATCGGGTCGATACGACCGCGAGCTGCGGCCTTCCGCGCGGCCAATACCATGTCGCTCTTGTCAACTGGCACGGCCACTCGGTGAAAGCCCTTGCAGCGACCTTGGAGTGGCTCGTGCATTTTCTTGCGTCCTCGGCCGTTTTGGTCGTCTGGGTCGACGGCCGGGAAGCCGCGTGCAATCGACTGCTGCAATCGATGCTGGAACGATTTGGTTTTCAGGTCGAAGTCGGGACCCGCCGCGCGGATGGGATCGGAATTCTAGCGTGTCGCCGAGATTGCGCGGCAACAGCTATGGCTGCCTGACCGCATTCCCGTTGTAAGCTCCGCCTGTCTTGGAAAATCCTGGCCTCGTCTTCGAAAATCGCTGTGCCATCGCATTTCACCTCGCCCCTAAATTAAATCTGCAAGGCATAAGAATTCGAGATGGCCTTATCTCCCTCGATATAAGTAGAGCATAAGTCCCGCATCGATTGGCTCGCGATTACCCGATGCTCGCAGGCTTTTATGCCGCTCTTATGACGATGTGTTCTCCTCTGTCTCGAATTCATATGGATGGACGGGCATATCTACGACACCGTGATTGCTTGAGGCTGCCAAGTGAGGGTGTCATGCACATTGATCTCATCCTGATGATTGTTCTTGCCGCGCTTGCGGTTTGGACAGAGGTGGACAAGTTGACAAAGCGACGGCGGCAGCCACAGTTGACGCAATGATTTTCAAGGGGCGGGATAAAGCGGGGCCGGGATCGGCCGACGACACGGTTGTCGGCCGATCCTCAATCAAAGCTCCCTGATCATCAACTGGAGACGAACAGGACCGAACGGTCGGAATGTTCGAGAACAGCGGCCGCGACCTTGCGTGCATTATCTGCCGGTCGGCGGCGTCTGGCCTTCCGATTGTCTGCCCATGTCTTCCAGGAGACCACGCATGGCATCGAGCTCTGCGCCGAAACCGGCCCAGTCTCCGGATTTCAGACGCTCGATCGCCGTATTATAAAGCTCGAGTGCCTTGCGCGCCTGTTCCGCGGCGGCGCCTGCAAGCGGCAATGTGCTCGTGGCGCCGGCTGCCGATTCGGCGCCACCCTCTGGAAAGAGCGCCGACAACGCCGCTGCGAGCGTCTCTTTCATCACGACCTGATCGCCATAGGCTGCGATCACCCGTTTGAGCTCCGGCAACTGTCCCTGCTCTGCCCGCAGATAGAGCGGCGATACATAGAGGATCGAGTTCTCGATCGGGATGACCAGCATGTTGCCGCGGATCACGCGCGATCCCAGCTGGTTCCAGAGCGAAAGCTGCTGCGAAATGTCGGTATTCTGATTGATGCGAGCCTCGATCTGAAACGGCCCGTAGACGAGCTTGTCCTTGGGGAACTCGTAGACAATCAGCTTTCCGTAGTTCGGCGGATCGCAGCGCGCTGCGAGCCATGCGATCATATTCTGTCGCTGGCTCGGCACCATTGGCAGCATGAGAAAGAATTCGGCCTTCGATTCGCCGGGCAGGCGCATGATGATGTAGTAGGGCACCATCACCGCGTTCTCCCCGCCCTCCGGCTGGCGCGGGAATTGCCAGAGGTCTTCGCGATTGTAGAACACCTCCGGGCTGTCCATGTGGTAGGCGCGATACATCTGCGCCTGAATGCGAAACAGGTCCTCCGGGTAGCGAATATGCTTCTGCAGATCCGCCGGCATCGCCTGCAGCGGCTTGAATATCCCCGGAAAAATCCGCTGGTAGGTTGCCGCGATCGGCTCTGATGCATCCATCAAATAGAAGTCAACAGTTCCGTTATAACTGTCGACGACAACCTTCACCGAATTGCGAATGTAATTGAGACCGCCCCGTTGAACGGGCTGCGCATACGGAAAATAGCTGCTGCTCGTATAGGCGTCCTGGACCCAGAACAGTCTTCCCTCGCTGACTACCAGATACGGGTCATGGTCGAGGCTCAGAAACGGCGCAATCGCGCCTACGCGCTCCTGAATATTGCGGCGGATCATGATCCGGCTCGCGTCGGTGATGTAGCTTGAGAGCAGCAGGTTCACGTCGCTGAAGTACCAGGCAAACAGAGCTTTTCGCGCAAGCCCGCCGACCGCAACACCGCCCGTCCCGTTGTAGAGCGCATAAATGTTGTCTTTGCCCTTGGGATAGTCGAATTCCGGCGTGCTCGCCTTGACGACGACGTAGCTGTCGGTTTCCTCGCCGTAGTAAATGCGCGGCTCGCTGATCTCGGGGCCGCCGGACGCAACCGGGGGAATATCGCGCAGATAGAAAACCGGCAGCCCCTCCGCGCTCTTGCGCGTGACCGGACTCATCACCACGCCGTTGCCGTGGGTGAACAGCAGGTGAGTATTCACCCAGGTCTGAGCATTGGAGGGAAGCAGGGAAGATTTCAGCTCGCGCGCCGACAGCATCACGGCCTGGTACGTGCCATCAAGCCAATACCGATCGATATCCACGTCGTGAAACTTGTAGTAAGTCCTGATCTCCTGCATTTGACCGTAAGTGTCCATCAGCGGCTGCCAGTCCCACAGCCGGACGTTGTCAATCGTGACTTTGTTGGCCGCCAGCGTCTTTGCGGTGAGGCTTTGTTCCGCCGGGAACGCGTCGACCGCTACCTGATGAAGGTTATAGGCGAGCTGCGTCGAGGCGATGTTGCGCTGGATGTATGGGCGTTCCAGCTGCAGTTCGTTGGGTTTGACGTACACGCGCTGGATAACCGCAGGAACTATTTCCGACAGCAGAAGGGAGCTTCCAAATAGAATAGCCGCTGCGGCCGCGGGAAGTTTGTAGGTTCGGAATCTTGCGTTCGCCCAGCAGCCGAACGCGACGAGGACAGCAATCCCGATCAGCACCCAAAGGACCGGCAGTTCAACGTGGATATCGGTGTAGCCGGCACCCACAACCACGCCGTTATCGCCATAGAGCAGCAGATAGCGGTCGAGACCGTAGGACCAGGCCTTCACCGCAAAGAACAGGCCGAGCAGCACCGAGCCATGGGCGATCGCGGCTGGCGAGACCGATCGGCGCTGGGCGTGATATTCGATATCGCCCCTGATCCAGTACACCACTCCCGCGAGCAGCGCGCTCAAAAAGAGGGTCCACAGCAGCCAGTTCTTGATAGCCAGATAGGCGGGCAGCGAAAACAAATAGAAGCCGATGTCCCGGCCGAAGAGCGGATCGCTTGCGCCAAACGGTGCCTGATGGAGGTAACGCAGGAACACTCCCCAATTGTGAATCTCTCCCCAGCCGACAAGCATGGCGAGAACAATCGCGCCGCCGTAAATAACAGCAGGCCAGGGCAACCGATGGCGCATGGCATCCAGAACGTCCGGCAATGTGACGGCGCCTGCGTTTGTCCACTCGAAATCTGTCCGGCGATGGAACCCCGCACTTTGCGCTAGACCAAGCGCGACCCATCCATTCACCCAAAGGATGCTTGCGGTCGCCGTGAAAACCACCAGGAAGACGACGCCCTTTGCGACGAAGATGGTCCAGAAGACGTGCAAGTACCCGATGGCTGAGAACCAGAGCCAATCGACCACAAAGCTTGCCATGCTTCCCAGCACAATGAGGCACCCCACCAAGAGGATGATGGCGATCAGGAGCGCCACCGCAGTGCCTCGCCTTAACGGGCGCCGGCTGATCAGGAGTGTCATGGCTTCATCTTAGCTCGTGGCTCCACCTCTGACAAAAGTTCAGGACCAACCCGAGCCAACGGGTTGAACAACGATGTCGACGACGACGGTTCGGACGCCAGGCCTGAGTTCCGCAGCATGAGCACAAAGATAAGCGGCAACACCAATGCAATCTGCAGGGTGGCACTTCTCGCAGTGGGAGACTTGACCGCCTCAGCTGGTGAGCGCGGCCAGAATGAACAGCCCAGCGCCGATCAGGAGAGCAAGCCCTATACCGCCGAGGATCGAGAGAGCACGATGTGCGCGATGAGCAGATTTGGTTTTGGCGGCGGCAGTGTGCGCCGCAGCGATATTCATCCAGAAGTTACTCATCTCGCTTTACCTCAATACAGGCCGTGTTTGTTCCCAATCTAATGGGCGAAAGATAGGAATTCTATGTGAAACAGGTGCCCGCGCTACAGAGAAAGAGTATACGAGCATGCCTGAAACCGGAGGCCATAAAGAAAAGAGTCTGAAAAAGACTCTCGGGCATAGGAATTTCATAAAACGATTACGACTTCTGGGAACTCGGGCTTTTATACCGTTCCAATAAAAACGGTCCGCTTGCCGCCTCGAAATTTTATGCTCTCAGGCGACATATTCGTGCAGTCGCAATGGATCGGGTCACGCCGTCGACGGCCGGCGAGGATGGTTTCGACCTCGAGCGCGTGGAGGCTGAACAGATCGCGGCGCAATTGCGCACAACGCGACATCGGCCGGTCGGCGCAATACCCGTGTGGCATGAGTTTTGCGACGAGGCTGGACCGATGATGGTTATGGGGCTCGGTACCGGAGTCCCGGATTGTAAGGGCTGACTGATGAGAAGGTCGGCAAAGATGCAGCGCCTAATGGGATGCCCGGCAGCGGTGTTGCTGGCGGCAGCGCTCGCCCTCGCTGGCATCATTGCTCGCACCGCGCATGCCGAGGATGCTGACATCAGCAGCCGGCGCAGCGCTGAACGGACGAGCTTCTCCAATGACGAGATCACGGATGGCTTCTTCAAGATCGCGTTCGGGGCGGAGCTGCAACTCGGCAAACGGGTGGAGCGCATCCGCAAATTTGACGGACCGGTGCGGGTTTTTGTCTTCGACGAAGGCGAGCCCAAACGCACGGCCGAGATCGCAGAGATCATTGCCGATATTCGCGCGCGGGTGAATCACCTCGACCTCGCGCTGACCGGCGACGTGCGGACCGCCAATCTCGTCGTAATACTTGTCCGCAAGCACAGTCTGAAGAGCACAATCCAATCCCTCTATGGGCCGAAGCGGGCAAAGCAGATTGTGCGGTCGCTCGACCCGCAGTGCCTCTCAAGCTTCGGCAAGGATGAACGCTATCGCATCAGCCACGCCGAGGTCATTCTTCCGGCCGATGCGGGTGACTTCACCTTTCACGACTGCGCCTATGAAGAGCTGCTTCAGGCGTTGGGGCCGATCAACGATGATCGCTCGGTGCCCTGGACAATGTTCAATGATGACGTGCAGATGGGTTTTTTCGACGTCTACGATCAGTATCTTCTCAATATTCTTTACGATCCGCGGATCCGGCCGGGCATGACGAAGGAGGAGGTCGCCGGGCAGCTGCCAGAAGTCCTGCCCACGGTGCGGGACTGGGTGGCCAGGACTAACTCACTGCCGCAGCCGCACGATGGCGCCGCCGACAAGGCGCAATGCGACTGCCCGGGGTCAGCCCGGGAAAATCCGATCATTGCACGTTAGCGGGTCGGCGACCCGCTTGAGCTCAACGCCGGCGCTGATTGTTGCTCGAAGAATATTCCGAGCTGCCCTGGAAAGGGCGAGTGCGCAACCAGCTCGCATAGCTGGAAGAGCTCGCCGCGCTGTACTTCGTGGGTGCACTG
>Ga0209331_1000870_pt1 | contig 10422 bp, 6 predicted proteins | sample JacPinW_OM3H0_M3_FD_187971 | JGI IMG/M metagenome (GOLD analysis project Ga0209331, IMG submission 187971) | Forest soil microbial communities from Algoma, Ontario, Canada - Jack Pine, Ontario site 1_JW_OM3H0_M3 (SPAdes) (version 2) | ecosystem: Environmental > Terrestrial > Soil > Boreal... | reverse complement strand
CTGCCAGCGATTTCCCGGAGAAGGCCGCTATTTCATCTTCCGAGAGGCCGGTCTCCGTGAGGAACGCAATTGTGTGCTCGCCCAGGGTCGCCATCCGCTTTCCCGCGGAGACAGTGGTTCCGGACATCCGGAACGGCAGGTTCAGGACTTTGAACGTGCCGCCGCCATCCTCCACGTCGGACAATGCGCCGCGATGAGTGATTTGCGGATCGCTCAATGCTTCGGCAACCGTGCGATAGGCCGAACAGGGAACGCCGCGGCCATTCAACTCAGTGAGGCATTTTTCGGTCGTGAGCGCGCGCGACCACGTCTCTACGCCGTCCATCAAGTCTGCCCAGTTGTCGCGGCGGTCGGAATATCTAGCAAAGCGCGGATCGGCAATCCACTCGGGATGACCGATGACGTTGATCAGGCTCTGGAACGTTTTCTCGCTGGCGATGGCCAACATCACGTATCCATCCGCCGTTTCGACGGGCCCGAACATCGGCCGTTGCGTTGGTTTCACCTCAAATTGCGACCACTGCAATTCATTCAAGGTCAGGCTGAGCATCGATTCCAGCATCGAGACGTCGATGTGCTGGCCTTTTTGACTGCCATGACGCTGGTACAGCGCCGCCGAAATGGCCCCGAATGCATAGACGCCGGTGAGAACATCGGCGTGATAGATGCCGCAGTAGTCGGGCCGGGATCGTCCCGGCTGGTACGACAGGTGAGCCATATCGTAACCCGACGCAGCATGTATGACAGGCGCGTAGGCCGGCAGCTCTGCCGAGGGCCCGGTCTGACCGTATCCGGAGATCGAACAATAGATCAGCTTCGGATTGAGCTCATGCAGCGAGCCGTAGTCCAGCTTCAGTCTGCGCATCACCCCCGGTCGAAAATTTTCGACGAGGATATCGCTACCTGCGACAAGCCGGCGGATGATTTCGATTGCGTCAGGCGATTTCAGATCGAGAACGAGGCTCTTCTTGCCGACATTGAGTTGGCCGAAGGCGGTAGAGAAGCCGTTGCGGACCGGCGGACGGGTTCTCATCGTCTCGCCTTCGGCGGATTCTATCTTGATGACCTCCGCACCCATGTCGGCAAGCATCCGCGTGCAATGTGGGCCGGCAATCGTGGTCGAAAAATCGAGTACGCGAAGACCCTGAAAGCCCTTTGTCAAAATCCCCTCATCGTTTGCCGCTATCGTCATTTTCGTAACTCCCTTCGGCCGCGGCGTGACCCTAAATTGCGCGGCTCGACCGGGGAAGCGATTCCACCGGCATCAGGCCCGTAAACCCGCCGAGGACCGCCCCTCCGACCCTCTTTTTTAACGCAAAAAGGAACTGGACCCATTCTTGCATAGGCTCAATTAGTCCTGCTACGAGGGCATTTTTTTGAGGGTTTTGTTTGTTACTACTGAGATGGACGACTTCGTCCGGGTGGGCGGCCTCGCAGCCGTTTCGGCGGCCCTGCCCCGGGCATTGCGCTCCTGGGGCGACGTCAGGATCATCCTCCCGGGCTATCGGGATGTCGTCGAGCAATTCCTGCATATCGAAGTCGTCGGCCAATGCGCGCCGCTGGCGGATATGCCGGCCTGTTCGCTCGGGCTGACAGCGACCAAAGATGGGCTGCCCGTTTACGTCCTGCTGTGTCCGCAACTCTATGATCGCCCCGGCAATCCCTACGGCGATGCGTCGGGCCGGGACTGGCCGGACAATGATGTGCGCTTCGGGCGATTTGCCTCCGTCGCCGCCCAGCTGGCGGCAGGCGCTCTGGACAACAATTGGGCAGCGGATCTGGTTCACGCCAACGACTGGCAGTCCGCACTCGTGCCGGCCTACCTCGCCTGGAACGCGGTCAAGATCCCGACCATTCTGACCATCCACAATCTGGCCTATCAAGGCCTGTTCCCGAAGGAGTCGCTGCGCCGGATCGGTGCGCCGGAGGACTCCTTCCATATCGATGGCCTCGAGTTCTACAACAAATTGTCCTTCCTCAAGGGCGGCATCGTCTACGCTTCCCATCTGACCACCGTCAGCGAGACCTATGCCAAGGAGATCACCACGTCGGAACTCGGTTGCGGCCTTGAGGGTCTGCTTCGGCGCCGCTCTGATGCCGAGCAATTGACGGGGATATTGAACGGCATCGACGAAAGCTGGGATCCGCGGGTCTGCGCCCAGCTGGCGCAGCCGTTTGGCGCGGGGGACTGGGAAGGCAAGCGTGCGAACTCGGATTACGTCCGCCAGCAGTTCGGTCTGGCGCTGTCCCGCGGTCCGATCTTCGGCCTCGTTGCCCGTCTCGTACATCAGAAAGGCGTCGATCTCGTACTGTCAGCCGCGGACGAAATCATCGAGGCCGGAGGCCAGATCATCGTCACCGGCAGCGGCGAGCCTGAAATCGAACAGGCCCTGGTCGATGCGCACCGCCGCAGACCGGATGCGATCGGGGTCGCCATCGGATTCAACGACGGCCAGGCCCGGCGGATCTTTGCCGGCAGCGACTTTACCCTGATGCCTTCGCGCTTCGAGCCGTGCGGACTGAGCCAGATGTATGCGCAGAAGTTCGGATCGCTGCCGATCGGCCACCAGACCGGCGGCTTAGCGGAAACCATTACCGACGGCGAAACCGGATTTCTATTCGCGCAACCGTCGACCGAATCGTTTCTCGGCGGCATCCGCCGCGCGTTCACGACCTTTGTGGCAAAGGATCGCCTCAACTCCATGCGCCGCAGCGCGATGTCGCGATCGTTCAGCTGGGGCGTTTCGGCAGCCTGCTACGGCGCGCTCTATCGGAAGGCGGTCTCGCCTTAACGGCTTTCGACCCGCCGTTCCGGAATCGTCATTCCGCCGCCGTCGGCATGTTCTTACCGCGCCGCGTTTCCGGCATTACAAACCAGATCATGGCAAGGCCCACTGCCGCAACGCCCGCAAGCCCGGTGAAAGCGACGCTGCTGCCGAACTTGTCGCTGACGTAACCGGCGAGCACGGTGCTGAGCGATGCACCGATACCGGTTGCCGTGCCGACAATGCCCTGCGCAAGATTGAAGTGACCGCTTCCGAAAGCGACGTCGGCGACAATCAGCGGTATCATCACGCTGAAGACGGCCGCGGTGATGCCGTCGAACACCTGCACCGCGACCAGCAAATACGGATCTCGGACGGTCGCGAACAGCACGCCGCGAATCGCCAGCGCGGCAAAACCCAGAAGCAGCAGCGGCCGTCGCCCCCATTGCTGCGCCTTGCGTCCGACCGACGGCGACATCAGCGCGACGATAGCTTGCGGCACGATGATGCATGCGGCGATCAATACCGGCGCCCACTGGCTCGATCGGGTGGTCACGACGCCCGCCATTAACGGAAGCATCGCCGCGTTGGCGAGTTGCAGCAGCAGCACGCTGGAGGCGAAGATCAGTAATGGACGCTGGCGCATTAGATTGAGAACGCTCGTTGCGCTGGCGTCGGGCACCTCGCGGACCACTGCGCCGTGCGCCTGGGCCGCATCGACTTCGCGCTCGCGAATGCGCGCGAGCGCAAGCAAGGTCGGAATTGCCAGGATGAAGGTGACGAGAAACACCGAACGGCTCGACAGCAGATAGCCGCACGTTCCCATTACCGCCGCGGCAATTCCGTTGCCAAGCGACGCGAAGCGGGCATTGCGCCCGAACCGCTCACCGATCGCAAGCGGCCCGACCAGACCGAGGCTGATCGCGGCAATCGCCGGACCGAGCACGCAACTGGCGGCGGCGTGCAGCGTCGCAGCCGCTACGACTACCGGAAAGATCGGCCACGCCGCATATCCGAGCGCGCTTATGCCGATCGTCGCAACCGCGAGGCCGGCCACCAGCCGCTCGGAGCGAGCGGCATCGACGATGGCTCCGCCGGGCATTTGCCCTATCAGGCCGACCAGCCCGCCGATCGACAACACTAGACCGATCTCGACCTGGGTCCATTTCTGCGTCGTCAGATAGACCGCAATGAATGGACCGAACCCGGTCTGCACGTCTGCCAGAAAGAAGATGAACCAGTCGAGGCCGCGCAAGCTCTCGCGCGATGGAGTTGCCGCCGCCTTACTCGTCATCGGCTCTGATACCAGCGACGGGCCGACCGGCCGTCCACGGCGATCACCATCAATCCGGTCAATCGAATGGGATGAACGTGCGAACAGGATATTTCTCCGACTTCTTTAGGGACCAAACTGCAATGGCTGCAGGCTGCCGGAGGCGCCAAGTACAACGATCGGCGTATCCTCCTTGTATTCAGGCGCCGCCGTCACCTGATCCTTGGTCAATTCGAGCGTGATGCTGTCACTCTTGTTGGCGATGCGTCCGAAATGCAGCGCGTTCCAGTCAACGACGATCTTTCGGCTGCCGACGCCGAGAAAACCGCCGAAATCGATGACGGCCGCGCGCACCGTTCCGGCGCGATCGACGATCACGTCGACGATGCGCCCCATGTCCTCATCCGCCGCGCTGCGAACGTCGCGGCCGAGCACGCCATGTGCCTCCCGTGCGCCGATGATGGTGACCGAGGGCGGCGGCGCCGGCTCTTTCGCTGTAGCCGGGGGATTTGGTGTGGCCGGGGGAGCCGGATTTTGCTGTTGAGACGGCTGCGGCGAGTTGGCGTCCGCCTGCGGCGAACCGGTGTCGTTTTGCGCCCAGGATATGGCAGACGACGCCGCAAATGCGACTGCAATGAAGATGAACAGGCGTCTTGCGCGCATACGGCCTCCTGAATGGCTCGACCCGAAGGGCATAAATTGACGTACGGATGCCTGAAAAGTGGCGCGGACCGGTCGGCTTCAGCGGAACCCGACGGCCCCGCGATACAAACGGGCATCTGCGATCAAAGTTCGAAAGCGGCTCAGGCCAAATCCCGTGCTGGCGGCCGATCAGATGCCAAATCAGTGCGCCAGCACGATAGACACCTGGATCTGGCCACGCGTTCGCAAGACTTCCAGCGACACCTCGTCGCCGTGGCGGCGAACCCGAAGATCGACGCTTGAGGCGCCAAGCTGCAGATCACGCAGGACCACTTCGTTGAGGAAGGCCGGCAGGCGCGGGTTGCGCAGCCGGATTTCGCCGCGCTGTGCGTCGAATTCGAGCCCGAGCGCTGCCTCCAGGAGCGTAAACGGCGTCGCGCTCGCCCATGCCTGCGGCGCACAAGCGACCGGATAGAGCGTCGGTCCGCGTCGTTTTTCACGCCGAAAGCCGCAGAACAGCTCGGGAAGCCGCCGCAAATCCATGTAGGTGGCGGCGTCGAACAGGGCCTTGAACAAATGCGCGACCGAATGTTTGAGGCCATAGCGCGCAAATCCGAGCGCGATCAGCGCGTTGTCGTGCGGCCAGATCGAGCCATCGTGATAGGACATCGGATTGTAGCGGGCCTCGCCGTCCGCCACGGTGCGGATGCCCCAGCCCGTGAAAAAATGCGGCCGCATCAGATCCGCGGCCACCATGCGGGCGCGGTCTTCGCGCACCATGCCGCTGAACAAGAGCTGCCCGGCGTTCGATGTGCGCACCCTGCACGGCTCTTTGGCGCCGTCGAGCGCGACCGCATAGGTGCCGAGTTCGTCACACCAGAACGCTTCTTCAAAACGCTCGGCGAGTCGGTGCGCCTCGGCATCGAGCTTGCGCGCCATCTCGCTTTTCCCGAGGCGCAACGCGCAACGTGCCGCCAATCGCTTGCCGGCAAATACATAGCCCTGCACTTCGGCGAGCGCGATGTAACCCTCGGCGAGACGACCGTCGGCGTGGAAGATAGCGTCGTAGGAATCCTTCCAGCCTTGATTGGCCAGGCCCTGTTCCGACGCGCGCCGGTACTCGACAAATCCGTCCCGGTCTGGGTCTCCGGCCCCGTCGATCCAGCGCAGCGCCGCTTCGATCGAGGGCCACAACTCCGCCAGCGTCTTCTCGTCGCCAGTGCGTTCGACGTAGAGACCGGCCAGCAGCACGAACAGCGGCGTGGCGTCGACGCTGCCGTAATATTGCGCAAACGGCACTTCGCGCAGCGCGGCCATCTCGCCGCCACGCATCTCGTGCAGGATCTTTCCAGGTTCGGCGTCGGCGAGCGGATCGACCGTCTTGGCTTGATAGAACGCGAGCCGCTTCAGCACGCCGCGCGCGACCCGCGGATCGATCCACAGCATTTGCAGCGCGGTGATAATACCGTCGCGGCCGAATGTCGTGGAGTACCAGGGAATGCCCGCATAGGGATATCGTCCCTGCGGCGTATCCGTCATCAGCATGTTGAGGTCGGCCATCGACTGGCACAGCACCTCGTTGAAGATATTGTTCGAGGTCTCGATGCTGGTGGCGCCCGCCGTCGAGCGGCGCATCTCGCGGTGATGCGCCAGCAATCCGCGAAAGAACCGGGCCGGCTTGAACGTGGCCGGCTTGTTGCAGGATGCGGCAACGAACAGCGAGCTGACCTGTCGCGGCGCCAGATCGAGATGATACGTCGCGGCATTCACCGCAAGCCGCGTCGGCCGCGGATCGAAATGCAGTGCCGTGACGCGCGATTTGCCATCAAGCCCGTTATATTCGAAGGCAACGTCGGCAGGACCAAGCAGTTTGCTGGAGCCAATACCGCGCCGCGGACGCCTTTCGCCGCGCACTTCGAACAGATCGGCGAAGTCGTTGTCGAACAGCAATGTCAGATCGAAGCTCGCCGGCCGATCGCCATGGTTCTGCAAGCCGATCCGCTGATAGGCCGTTCCGCGCCATAGAAAGATCGTGCGCACAATATGCAGCATATCCTTCTGCAGCACGATCCGGTCACCGCGATAGATGTCGGGATTGGTGAGATCGACCGTCAATGCGGAATTGTCGTCCCGCAGGTTAGAGCCGAGCAGTAGCGGCTGAACTTCGTCCAGCACAAGTTCGAGCCGGGCGAGATAACGGGTGTCGGCGTTGAACAGGCCGTCTGGTCCGCCGGCGGAAGCGCCGATGTCGCCATGGCTGTCGAGCACGATGAAGGTGTCGTCGTGCTTGAGCGAGCGCCGCGGCCTCGCCGCGGGCCCGGTCATCGGAATGTAGAACGGCGATTCCGAGACCAGTTCGACCGACCGGGTCGTCATGATTTGGGTTATGACTTCGGCTGACATTTGACCTCGAGTGGTTTTTCTCGCCTTGCGATAAACGCACTATGACGCAACACCACCACCGCGCACATCAGGCCGCGTGTTTCGCAAGGCGGCTCATCTCCTGCGTAACCAGTTCGCGGTACGGGCCCTGGCCCTGCATCAGGCGATCCGGCGGACCGTCTTCGATGATCTTGCCGGCTTTCAGCATCACCACCCGGTCGAAATTGCGCAGCGTCGCGAGACGATGGGCGATCGTAATGACGGTGCGCCCGCGCATCAGGCGGCCAAGCGCTTCGCGTATCGCTTCCTCGGACTCTCCGTCAAGCGCCGCGGTGGCTTCGTCGAGCAGCAGTATCGGTGCGTCCTTCAGGAATGCACGGGCAATAGCGATCCGCTGACGCTGGCCGCCCGAAAACTTGACGCCGCGGTCGCCGACCATGGTTGAAAGGCCTTCCGGCAGGGTTTCGACGAAATCGCAGCGCGCGGCAATTGCCGCACGCAGCACCTCGGCGTCGGTAGCGCTCGGCCGCCCATACCGGATATTTTCCATGATCGATCGATGGAAAAGCGAGATGTCCTGCGGTACCACTGAGATCGCCTCACGCAGGCTTTGCTGCGTGACCCTTGAGATGTCCTGACCATCGATCGTGATGCCGCCATGCTGGACGTCGTAGAACCGTTGCAGCAGCACGAACAGACTGGATTTTCCGCCGCCGGACTGACCGACCAGCCCGACCCTTTGCCCCGGCTGGATACGAAGGCTGAATTTGTCGAATACCTGGAGTCCACCGGGATAACGAAACGAAATGTTGTTGAAGGCGATGGCCGCGCCGCTCTTTACCAGCGGCTCGGCTTCCGGATGGTCGCGCAGTTCGTGCGGAAGCAGCAGGGTGGCAATCGCTTCGGTCAGCCGGGCGACATGCTGGGTCACATCGACCAGCGCCACCGCGAGATCGCGCGTGGCGCTCAAAATGGAAAGCCCTAACGTACAGACCAGCACGACGTCGCCAGTGGTGGCGGCGCCGCGCTGCCAAAGTACGATAGCCCAGGCCAGCAACGCGATCGTCAGCGCGACGGTAATCGCGGCGTGGGTGATCCGCAGCTTTTCGAGATAACGCAGGCTGCGTCCCCGCGCGGTCAGTTCCCGGTTGACGGTCGCGTCAAACCGGTCGTGCTCGAAGCTTAAGCCGCAAAACGCCCGCACCAGCGGCATGTTGTTGATGACGTCGACCATTTCGCCATCGACGGCCGCGGCCTTGTTGGCGAAATCGTCGTGCAGGGGCTTGCCGGCGGCGGCCAGATGGAACATCGCAATCACCATTGCACCGGCGACGACGATCAATCCTCCCGCCATCAGCAGACTGACGGTGCTGATCAGCGCAATTGCCGCGACAGTCGCGATGCACGGCGGCAGCACGTTCCAGACGAACATGTTTTCGACGGTGAAAACGGCATTCGACGTCGCGGTAATACGACTGGTCAGCATTCCCGGCAGCCGGTCGGAAAAATAGCTCGGCGCGTGGCCGGTCAGGTGACGGAAAATGTCGCGGCGCAAATCCCCGGTCACCCCCACAAATGTGAAGCTCGCCGTCCAACTGGCGATCCGCCACAGAAAATTATCCGCCGCGATCAGTGACATGAGAAAAACGAATGCCAGCCATACGCTGCCTGCGCGGGCCGGCCCGGCCGACAAACCGTCGACCAGATACTTTACGCCATATTGTGTGCCTACCGAACAAGCAACTGCTGCAACAACGGCAGTCAAGATGACGACATGCGGTGCAAGACGCTGGCGAAGGTAGCGCAGCACGAAGGGAAGCGGACGATTGGCGTATCCTGAAAGATTATCCATGTAGTCTGTAAACCCGTTGGAGGAGAAGGAGTATCTCGGGCGGATACGTTCCATGCGATCGGCCGATGGATACTTCTTCGCAGTTCCCATCGCGTTGCCATCACTGCGCAACAATCTAGCAGCAATAGTCACGGTAAGAATTTGATGAGGCGTGATGGCATCAGCAAGACCATGGTGTGGAAGAAGTGCGTATCGTGCGTATCCCTCTAGGGAACTTCGCACATGCGGAAACGTTCCCTCTTCGGTATGCCGGTGCCATCTGCGAGGCGGGCTGAAATGGGGCTTTTGTTCATCCATGACGAGAAGAGGAGACGAATAGATGCGCATCGCGCAGGTTGCTCCGCTGACGGAGGCTGTTCCCCCCAAACTTTATGGCGGCACCGAACGGGTGGTACACTGGCTGACCGAAGAACTGGTAGCGCTTGGAAACGACGTCACTCTGTTCGCCAGCGGGGATTCCCAAACCTCAGGGAAACTTGACGCGACATGGCCGAAGGCGCTGCGCCTCGACGGATCCGTCCGCGACCCCAACGCGCTGCACATGGTGATGCTGGAACGCGTCCGCCAGAAGTGCGACGACGAGGAATTCGATTTCCTGCACTTCCATCTCGACTATTATCCGTTTTCGCTGTTCTCCCGGCAGCCGACCCCGTTTGTGACCACCCTGCATGGCAGGCTGGACCTGCCCGAGCACCAACCGGTGTTCACGACATTTTCATCGATCCCGGTGGTTTCAATATCGAACGCGCAGCGGCGTCCGGTGCCGCAAGCCAACTGGATCCGTACCATCCACCACGGCCTGCCGGAGAAGCTGCTGACGCCGCAACCGTGCCGGCCCGGATACCTCGCGGTGCTCGGCCGGATCGCGCCGGAGAAGGGAGTGGATCAGGCGATCAGGATTGCGACCCGTTGCGGCATCCCGCTCAAGATCGCCGCGAAGGTCGATCGGGCCGACCAGGAATATTACGATGAAATTATTCGCCCGCTGATCGACCGCAACCCCCTCGTCGACTACATCGGCGAGATCGGTGATCGCGAGAAATCGGACTTTCTGAGCGGCGCCATCGGGCTGCTCGTCCCGATCGACTGGCCGGAGCCGTTCGGCCTCGTCATGATCGAAGCGATGGCATGCGGAACTCCTGTTATCGCCTATAACCGCGGCTCGGTCGCAGAGATCATCGACGATGGTCTGACAGGCTTCGTCGTGGAGGACGAAACCAGCGCGGTCGCGGCGGTCGATCGCCTCTTCGGATTGAGCAGGCATGTGATCCGGAAACAGTTCGAGGCGCGCTTCACCGCGCGCCGCATGGCGCTCGATTATCTCGCGGCCTATCGCAGCCTGATGGAGGCCGCAGAACCACGTATCAAGCTGGTGAGCAGCGCCGAATAGTTCGACCACAAGCGGCTGCGCCAATTCCCCCATGCTGCGCGACGCAGGGCCTTTTTTCGTCATGGCCGGGCTTCGTCCCGGCCATCCATGTCTTTTTTTGCCTAAGCGGAGACAAGAC
>Ga0209331_1000869_pt1 | contig 10425 bp, 7 predicted proteins | sample JacPinW_OM3H0_M3_FD_187971 | JGI IMG/M metagenome (GOLD analysis project Ga0209331, IMG submission 187971) | Forest soil microbial communities from Algoma, Ontario, Canada - Jack Pine, Ontario site 1_JW_OM3H0_M3 (SPAdes) (version 2) | ecosystem: Environmental > Terrestrial > Soil > Boreal... | reverse complement strand
CGGATTCGTTCAAGCGCGACATCGACAAGGGAACCATACCGGGCGTGACCATGATGGTCGCGCGCCGCGGCCAGATCGGCTGGTTCGATGCGCTGGGTAAGCAAAATCCCGCCAGCAGCGCGCCGATGGCACGCAATTCGATCTTCCGCATCTTCTCGATGACCAAGCCGATCGTCTCCGTCGGCATCATGATGCTGCTCGAGGAAGGCCATTTCCTGCTCAACGACCCAATCGCGAAATACATTCCGGAATTTTCGAACCAGAAGGTCGGCGTTGAAAACAACGGCCAGCTCGACCTGGTACCGCTGACACGGCCGATCACCATCCAGGACCTGCTGCGCCACACCTCGGGCATCACCTACGATCATACCGGCAACGGTCTGGTGCAGCAGCTGTATCAGCAGTCGAGGCTGCGCAGCCGCAAGATTACTAACGCCGAACACGCCGCCCTCGTCGCCAGCATGCCGCTGATGTGCCAGCCGGGCGCGGAATGGAATTACAGCCGTTCCACCGACATTCTCGGCCGGATCATCGAGGTCGTTTCCGGAAAAAGCTTAAGCGCGTTCCTGACCGAACGCATTCTCGCACCCTTGCAGATGGCCGAGACCGCGTTTCATACCGGGCCTGAGAATGCTGACCGTCTTGCCGAGCCATTTCCCACCGATCCGTGGACCGGCGAGAAGGTGCAGCTCTTCAACATGCTCGAAAAGCCGGTGATGGAATCCGGCGGCGGCGGTCTGGTCTCGACCACGATGGATTACGCCCGGTTCTGCCAGATGCTGCTCAATGGCGGCGTGCTCGAGGGCAACCGGATCATCGGCCGCAAGACGCTGGAGCTGATGGCATCCGACCATCTCGGTTCCAACGTCAAGCTGAATGGCCATCTGGCAGGGCTACCGGGCCACAGCTTCGGCCTCGGCTTCGCGGTGCGCACCCAACCAGGCATGGCGCCGTTCGCGGGCTCGGTCGGTCAGTTCTTCTGGAGCGGGGTGGCCGGCACGTTCTTCTGGATCGATCCCAAGGAAGAACTGTTCGCCGTGTTCATGGCGCAGGGCCCCGGCCAGCGCGAATATTTCCGCACGCTGCTGCGCAGCCTGGTTTATGCGGCGGTGGAGTGAGAGTTTTGATGTCATTCCGGGGCGCGCGCAAGCGCGACCCCGGAATCTCGCGCAAATCACCTCTAGATTCCGGGTTCAGCCCTGCGGGCTGCCCCGGAATGACGCGCACTCTCAACTAACCGTCGCGCCGCCGTCGATCACAATGGTCTGCCCCGTCATGAACGTGCCGGCGCTTGAGGCGAGAAACACCGCGGCGCCGGCGATTTCATCGGGCTCGCCGATACGCAACAGCGGCGAGCGCGCGGTGGACGCCTTCAGCGTTTCCGGATTTTCCCACAACGCCCTGGCAAAGTCGGTCTTGATCAGACCCGGCGCGATGCAGTTCACGCGGATGTTGTGCTTGCCGTATTCGCAAGCCAGATTGCGCGCAAGCTGCATATCGGCCGCCTTCGAAATCGCATAGGCGCCGAGCACCGTCGAGCCCTTGAGGCCGCCGATCGACGAGATGATGGTGATCGAGCCTTCCTTGCGCTCGATCATCTGCGGCACCACGAGTGAGATCAGCCAGTGGTTGGCGACGATGTTGTTATCGAGAATTTTGCGGAACTGGTCGTCGGAAATTCCCGCCTGCGGCCCGTAATAGGGATTGGACGCGGCGTTGCACACCAGTGTGTCGATCTTGCCGAACACGCGGTTGGTTTCTTCAACGAGATGCTTCAGGTCGTCCTTGGTCGAGATATTCGCGGCCACTGAAAGCGCGACCTGCTTGCCGGCCTTGTCGTTGATGGCCTTCGCCACCTCGTCGCAGACCTGCTGCTTGCGCGAGGAGATCACTACCTTGGCGCCATGCTCGGCCATGCGCTCGGCGATGGCGCGCCCGATGCCGCGCGAGGAGCCGGTGATGACGGCGACTTTTCCCGACATATCAAACAAGGTCATGCGTTGCTCCCAAACATTGGCCCGGCGGCGGATGCGCCGGTTGTCATTCAATTCAGCTAAGCAGCGTTCGCGCTATCAGACAACAAGCGTGACTTCAGGCCAGTTTGCTGGCGGTCGCGATCTCCGGTCCGGCCGGCTGATGCATGGCGTTGTGCGAGGCGTCGGCGATCCACGGCTGCTGGTTGACCATCGGCACCCGCCAGCCGCCGTGGCCTGCGCTTGCGAGATGATCGAGCCGCGTCACCGAGCAATTGTCGATGGTAAAGGCGAGGCCGCGCTCCGGCTGGTTGCCGAGCGCCAGCCCAATCGCCGCCTTGATCGTTCCGCCATGGGCTACGGCAATCACGTCCCGGCCCGCATGTTCGGCATTGATGCGCTCGATCGCGCCGCGCACCCGGTTGTAGAGATCCATGAAACTCTCGCCGCCCGGCGCCGGGTCATCGATCGGCGCGAACCAGTAGCTGCCGACTTCGATCGGCCGGCTGGCGAAGAACGCCGCGCGGTTCAGTCCCTGCCATTCGCCGAGATTCTGTTCGGCAAATGCGGCCTCGTGCTGCATCGCTGCCGGTTTGGGAAATCCCGCCGACCAGATCGCGTCGGCGGTTTGATGCGTCCGCTTCAGATTGCTCGCATACCAGACCGCGTTGCGCGGCAGGATTTTGCCCACAGCATCGAATACCACGCGATCGCTGGTATCGCAGCCGATGTCCTCCTGCCCGTAGATGCAGCCGTTATCCTCGCGAACCGGCGCGTGACGCACCCACCACCATCGCGTCGCCACGACACCAGAGGGAACGGTATGCTGCAGAACGAACGGCTTGTCTGGATTGGACATCGCAAGGACCCTTCAATACTGTTGCGTGTCCTACGTCAGAGCACACATCGCCTCAAGTGACTTTCCGCGTTTGAAATCTTGTTTGAAATTCCGCAAGGCGGCAAGCGCATCTATCTTTGAGGCGTTTTCTTTGCGCGAAGCGGTAGCCACTTCGCTGGAAAAGCGATGGATCAGAAGTGAACAGGGAGAAACTCATGGGCCGCCTCGAAGGCAAATCCGTCATCATCACCGGCGCGGGCAGCGGCATCGGACGCGCGGCATCGCTATTGTTCACCAAGGAAGGCGCCAAACTGATCGCGGTCGACCGCGCTGAGGGCGTCAAGGAAACCGTCGAGCAGGTGCGCAAGGCCGGCGGCACGGCGGAGGCCGTGATGGCCGATGCCGGTTCGGAAAAAGACGTGATGGCCTTCATCGACAAGGCGGTCTCTGCTTACGGCCGGCTGGATGCGGTCTGGGCCAATGCCGGCATCAGCGGCGGGCTGGTGCCGCTCGCCGAACAGACCGTGGAACATTGGCAGGAAATCCTGCGCATCAACCTGATCGGCCCGTTTCTGGCGATCAAATATGCCATGCCGCATATGATCCGGCAGAAATACGGTTCGATCGTCTGCACGGCGTCGGTGGCAGGCTTGAAGTCCGGCGCCAGCGGTCACCCCTACGCGGCGAGCAAGGCCGGCGTGATCAGCCTGGTGCAGACCACAGCCTATTCGCTGTCGGGTACCGGCGTGCGCATCAACGCGGTATGTCCAGGCTTGATCGAGACCGGGATGACAAAACCGATCTTCGACAACGCCAAGGCGCGCGGCACCGACAGCAAGATCGGACAGCTCAATCCGTTGAAGCGCGCCGGCCAGCCGCATGAACTGGCTGCGATGGGATTGTTTCTCGCCAGCGACGACGCGTCCTACGTCAACGGACAGGCAATCCCCGTCGACGGCGGCCTCACCGCATCGATGCCATATGCGGGGAAACCGATCTAGGGTCTCGCCTCCGCAACAGGTCGTCATACTCCGCGAAAGTGGAGTATCCAGTAATCACCGCCGTATGTTAATCGCTGGTGGCTCTGGAATACTGGATCGCCCGCCTTCGCGGGCGATGACGATGGTCCTACTCCGCCCCCGCCTTCTGCGCGTATTCCCAGGAGGCCTTCGCCAGCGGCACCGTGCGCTTGGCGGATTCCATGGCCTTCGCGCTGGCCGCGGTGCCGTCGCGGATACGTCCGGCGATGCCTTGCGTAATTCCGGCGAGCCGGAACAGATTGTAGGAAAAATACCAGTTCAGGTCGGGAACGGCGCTGCCGGTCACGTTGCAATAAATTCGCGCCGCCTCTTCCATGCTCGGAATATTCAGCGCCTTCAGGTCCGCATTGGCGAGGCCGGGCATGGTCCATTGCATCAGGAGATAGGTGAAGTCCGCCATCGGGTCGCCGAGCGTCGACAGCTCCCAATCCAGCACCGCCTGCACCCGCGGTTCGGTTAAGTGAAAGATCATGTTGTCGAGGCGATAGTCGCCGTGAACGATCGAGACGCGCTCCTGTTGCGGCACGGTGCGCGGCAGCCACTCGATCAGTTTTTCGACTTCGGGAATGTGCTGCGTCTCGGACGCGCGATACTGCTTGGTCCAGCGATCGACCTGACGCGCGAAATAATTTCCCGGCTTGCCGAAATCGCCGAGCCCGATTCCTTCCGGATCGTAGGTGTGCAGCCGGGCGAGCGTCTCGATCTTGCTGGCGAAAATCTTGCGCCGCGCCTCCGGCGGCTGGCTCGGAAGTGTCGGATCCCAGAACACCCGGCCCTCCTCCATCGACATGATGTAGAAGGCGGCCCCGATCACCGCGTCGTCGGTGCACAGCGCATAGGCCTTGGCGACCGGAAATCCTTGGCGGCTGAGCGCGGCAATGACCTTGAACTCGCGATCGACCGCGTGCGCCGACGGCAACAATTTGCCGAACGGCTTGCGGCGCATCACATAGCAGCGGCCGGCGGTATCGAGCCGGTAGGTCGGGTTCGACTGGCCGCCCTTGAATTGCAGGACGGTCAGCGGTCCCTGATAGCCTTCGACGTTTTCGCGCATCCAGCCATCGAGGCTCAGTTCATCGATCCGATGCCGCTCCTCGACGGGCTTGGTGCCCGAAAACTCCTCGTCTTTTCTGACGCCCTCGGCCACGATGACGCTCCCTCAGATTTCTTGGGGAGCGCCATTTTAGGGGCTCCCGTTAATGCGTAGTGGGAGCGTTTGCATACTTCCGAAGTTCAAGTCTGGCAATGGCGCGGTTATGGACCTCGTCCGGCCCGTCCGCCAGCCGCATCGTGCGCATCGAGGCATAGTCCCGCGCAAGCCCGGCATCGTCGGAGACGCCGGCGGCGCCGTACGCCTGAATCGCGTTGTCGATGATCTTCAGCGCCATGTTGGGCGCCGCCACCTTGATCATGGCGATCTCGAGCTGCGCGGTCTTGTTGCCGACCTTGTCCATCATGTCGGCGGCCTTGAGGCACAGCAGCCGGTTCATCTCGATGTCGGTGCGGGCCTCCGCAATGCGCTGTTCCCAGATCGAATACTCGATGATCTTCTTGCCGAACGCGGTGCGCGACGACAGCCGCTTCACCATCTTCTCCAGCGCTTCCTCGGCCTTGCCGATGGTGCGCATGCAGTGATGGATGCGGCCGGGGCCGAGACGGCCTTGCGCGATCTCAAAACCCCTGCCCTCGCCCAATAAAATGTTGCTGGCGGGAACGCGGACGTTTTCCAGAAGCACCTGCGCATGGCCATGCGGCGCATCGTCGAAGCCGAACACCGGCAGCATCTTTTCGACGGTGATGCCTTTGGCGTCGCGTGGCACCAGGATCTGCGACTGCTGCTGATGCCGCGGTGCGCTGGGATCGGTCTTGCCCATCACGATCAGAACCTGACAGCGCGGATCGCCGACGCCGGACGACCACCACTTGCGGCCGTTGATCACATAATGATCGCCGTCGCGCTTGATGCTGGTTTCGATATTGGTCGCATCCGATGACGCGACCGCAGGCTCGGTCATCAGGAACGCGGAGCGGATCTCGCCATCCATCAGCGGCCGCAGCCACTTCTTCTTGTGCTCCTTGGAGCCGTACCGCATCAACACTTCCATGTTGCCGGTATCCGGCGCGGAACAGTTGAACACTTCCGAAGCCCAGCCGATGTGGCCCATCTGCTCGGCGAGCGGGGCGTATTCGAGATTGCTCAATCCCGCGCCGCGGAATTCGTCGTCCTCATGCGCCGAGGGCGGCATGAACATGTTCCACAAGCCTTCGGCGCGCGCCTTTTTCTTCAAATCTTCCAGGATCGGGATCGCCTTCCAGCGCTCACCTGCCTCGTCCTGCTGCCGGTAAATCGGCACGGCGGGCCGGACATGCTTGTGCATGAACGATTCCACGCGGTTGAGCCATTCGCGCTGACGGTCAGACATGTTGAAGTCCATAGGCGTTCCCTCACATTCCCTTGGCGAAAATTGTTGGCGGCACTGTCTCCCCGCCGCCCCTCGCCCGCAAGACTATTCTTGGCCCGCTGATATCAGCGGCTGCGACGAGGGCCGGCCGGCTCGGGATGCCATGCGCGAGACGCGCATTGACATTCCCCGGTCTCAAACGATAGTTTCATACAACTGTTTGAATTGCAACGGGCCAAATTCGCCCTGCATAGGTCCCATGATATGGCGTCGGATCACACCAAAACCGCGATCCTCAGCGCCGCCGAGCGGCTTTATGCCGATCGCGGTTTTGGCGACGTCACGCTGCGCGACATCGTCGCCGCGGCGGGCGTCAATCTCGCGGCGGTGAACTATCATTTCGGCTCCAAGGACGAACTGATCGCCGAACTGTTCGTCACCCGCAGCCTCGCCACCAACCGCGAGCGGCTCAACGAATTGAAGCTGGCGGAAGAAGCCGGCGGCGGCCGCGCTGACATCAACTCCATTCTGCGCGCGCTGGTGGGGCCGACGCTGCGCGGCTGCCTCGGTCCCGACCGCGAGCGCTCGACGGCGGCGCGTTTCATGATCCGGGCCTCGATCGAATCGGTGCCGCCGATCCGCCGCATCAAGAATCGCGAAATCGATCACTTGAGAAAATTCGCCGCCGCGATGCGGCGCTCGCTGCCCGATCGCGACGAGGTCGATCTCTACTGGGGCCTGCATTTCGCACTCGCGATGGCGCACCAGACCATCCGCGACAGCGAGCGGCTGACAAAACTGTCGGAAGGATCGTGCGATCTCAACGACGTCGCCGGGATCATCGACCGCATCGTCGCGGTGTCGGTGATGGCGCTGACGGGAGGCGAGATCAAGGTCGCCGACAAGGTCAGCGTGCAGCGCGCGCGTTAGGGGCGGCTAGAGCTGAACTAGGATCAAAACTCATTAATATGATTGCTTTCACCAACCTCCAGCAGTTTCCTGCAGCAAGTAAGAGGACGATCGCAAACTGCGACAAGAGTGTGTGTGTCGGCTCGGTATGACCTGACGAAGGATGCTAGCACGCACTATGATGCCATGCTTCGGTTACGATGGAAGTGTCTCTGCGGCACCGGAACGCCTGCCAACAAATCCCTGCCCTCATCGGGGCGTCAGTATGATCACCTCCCCGGCCGCCGCCTCGACAGCGGACCTGGTGTAAAGCAGCGGAACATACTGGCCGGTGGCCCAAAGCGGCGCAAGATCGCGATAGTGGCCGCTGAGGGGATCGCCCGATTGGCCAGGCGCATTGATGGTGCGGCTGGCATCCCAGTTGCCGACATCGAGCACCATGCGGAACGACGCGCCGGCGGTCAGCATGTAGTCCGAGCGTCGATAGGTAGCGGCGTGCGGGACGTTGGCAGCGCCACCAAGCATCAGTGGCCCGACCGTGAGTTGCGGCGCGGTCGCCTTGTCGGCGAGCGGCAGCAAGGCATGATCGAACTTCGCCTTGTGCAATTTGCCCCAGGCCCACCCCTGGGGATCAGAACCGAGTTTATCCGTTACTTCTGCGACAGCCGCTCCCAGACTATCGCGAAGGATACGGTCGCGCTCGGCTTGCGGATTCGCTCCAAGCGCGGCGTCAGGTTTTTCCATAAACCCAACGATCGCCGAAATACTTGCAGGGTCCGGCGCGATGATGTCGACCACCTTGGGCGCAACAGCTTTTACCGTTGCCGGTCCGAGATGGTTTGCAATCCACACCTCGAACACCGCGGCGGCGGCGCTGTCCGCGGTGTCGCGGGCATCCCAGGCCTTTAGCAGTTCAAGCCCCTGCTTGACTTTGGCATCTTCCGAAGTCAGTGGCTTGAGCAGCGCGATCAGCCGCCGCGCCAGCATCGATGTATCGTCATTCTGCAGATCCATCGCATCTGCCAGCGTTATCTTCTTGTTGGCTTCCAGCACTTCGGCGATGCGCCGCCAGCGAGATGCATCGGCCCATTCAAACCCGACTTTCCGCTCCGCTATCGGATAGCCGTTCGGCAGGTTCATCTGGTTTGCAGTGGCGAACCAACCTTGCTCGGGGCGATATACCCGCGGCAAATCGTCGAGCCCAAGAAATCCTTGCCATTCGTAGCGGCCATCGCCGGGTACGGGCATAAGGCCATCGTAGTTGACCCGCCGCGGCACCTTGCCCCCGGGCACCCAGCCGATATTGCCCTTCACATCGGCATAGACCTGGTTCTCCGATGGCGCGCCCCAGCGCCGCATCGCGGTCAGAAAGCCGTTCCAGTCTTTTGCGGTCATGTAATCGGAGGAGCCGAAATAGGCCGAGGTGCCCGGCTCGGCCCAGACCGAGCGAATGGCGAAGGCGCGCTTGTTCGCTTCGTCGATAGCCACAACGGGGCCGTGACGCGTGAACTTGAGTTCAAGGTCCCTTGGTGCTTCACCCCTGACCTCTTCGGTTTCGCGAACGACCCGCATTGTCTCCCAGCCGTCGCGATAGCGATACTGATTCATATCGGCCGGATTGAGCTCGTAGACGTAGAGGTCTTCCTGATCCACGCCGAAGATCGTCAAGCCGAAAGCGATGGTTCCGTTATGGCCGATGGAAATTCCGGGAAGCGCAGGCTCGCCGGCACCGATCACCGAGATGCCGGGGGCGTTGAGCCCGACAATATAGCGGAGCGACGGCGCGCTGTGCTCGCGGTGCGGATCGTTGGCGAGAATCGGACGGCCGGTCGCAGTCCGCGCCGGCGCCACGACCCAGTTGTTGGAGCCGATGGTGTCGCGCTGCTGATCGGCCTGCGCCAGAAACGTATCGGGATCATGAAGCGAAGCGGCCTTCTGACCGGGGCCCGCGAATGAGACCGGCCGCGTCGCAAGGTCGTACGCGGCCAGGACATTCTTGGGAATGCTGCAGGGATCGAGGCCGTCGGGAATCTTGGTGGTCCAGGACGGCTCCAACCTGACGCGCAGGCGGTCCGCATCCAGTCCGGCCGCGCAGGAAACAAGCGAACGCTTGACCTCTGAGGCAACGTTTCTGGTCAATCCGTGACTGCGAATGCGGACGACATCGTCCAACGACCACAGCTCCGGCATCGTGCCGGCTATTTTGAACTCGAGCGAACGCGGGCGCCGTCCGGCCCTGACATCGGCGACATAGGCATTGATGCCCGCAACAAACGCCTCCGCATAATTTTTGGCCTTTGGGCCGTAAGAAGCCCACTCGGTATTCATGTCGCCGCGATAGAGGAAGAGCCGAAGCGCCCGGTCCTGCTCCACATAGTCGGGCCCAAAATCCTTGGCCAAAAGCCCCAGACCGCGCTTGCGCCACAAGTCGATCTGCCAAAGCCGGTCGCGAGCGGCATTGAAGCCCTGCAGGAAGAACAGGTCGCTCTCGTTTCCGGCATAGATGTGCGGAATACCCCAGACGTCGACGATGATCTTTGCCGGCGCTTTCAGACCGGCGACACTGGCGGTCGACAGCCGCGCCGACGAGGACGGCTCCTCCCGGTCCCGCGCAACGGCTGGAGCCAAGGCAGTGATGAACAGGCCTGCGACCACGATCGATTGAATGGTCCGCTTTGCCCTCTCGATCATTTCGTTCTCCTGTGCGGGGAGTTCAGCACCGTTGTGACCGGTTGGAATGCCACCGCCAGAACCGAGCAAACCAAGTTTGCACGGCGGTTCGATCGAAGTAAATTGACCTGGATCACCTTTCCCGATCTTTCCCGATGTTTCCTGCTACCAGGGCGCGGACAAGCACGTAGCCAGATGATAGCTGCCAGCTTGATGAAGGCGGGTAGTTTGCTGCGCGTTTGTCGTAGCGGGTGGCGATACGCCGACACTGCTTGATCTTGTTGAAGAACCGCTTTCGATTGCGCTTCGGTGGAATACTGGCCCACGCGCCCTGCTGATTGACGAGCGCCCTGATCCAGTCTGCGTCATATCCGCGGTCTGCTAACAACAATGATTGCGGCTGCAATCCCGTCAGTAGCTCCCGACAGAGCCGGTTGCTTTCGGCGGCATAACGGACATGGCCGGACTTGTCGCCGGCTCGGCCCGGTAGCAAATGCCGAGTAGGCCCAGGGAATTTCACCCTGAGCCTCTCACAGATCCGGACTTGATACTCTCGCATCATCCGGCTCGTGCCATCGATTGAAGGCTGCCGC
>Ga0209331_1000868_pt1 | contig 10425 bp, 7 predicted proteins | sample JacPinW_OM3H0_M3_FD_187971 | JGI IMG/M metagenome (GOLD analysis project Ga0209331, IMG submission 187971) | Forest soil microbial communities from Algoma, Ontario, Canada - Jack Pine, Ontario site 1_JW_OM3H0_M3 (SPAdes) (version 2) | ecosystem: Environmental > Terrestrial > Soil > Boreal... | reverse complement strand
CCGAAGCACGAAGCCAAGGCGGCGCCGCCGCAGCCGCCGAAGCCGAAGCAGGAGCGCACCTTCGATCAATCGAAGATCGCGGCCTTGCTCGACAAGCGCGATCCGACCCGGCAGTCCATCACCGGCGCGGCGCTGAATTCATCGGCCTCGCTCGGCACCACGCGCGGCACCGCGGCGACCCTGTCGCAGTCCGAACTTGACGCCATGCGGGCACGGCTGGCGAGCCTGTGGAACGTGCAGCCGGGTGTCGAACATCCCGAGGAATTATACGTCACGGTCCGGATCCGGTTGAACCCGGATCGCCGGCTCGCTGGTCCGCCTCAGGTCGTCTCGACCGGAAGTTCGCCGCGATATCAGGCTGCGGCCGATGCCGCCATTCGAGCCGTCCTCCAAGGTCAGCCATACACCATGCTGCGCGACGAGACCTACGAGCAGTGGAAATACATGGACATCGATTTTGATCCCAAACAGATGTTTCATAGTTGATGTTTTTGGAAATGAGCCAGCAATGCCCGTGACGTCGTTTTCGCTTCCTCCACTGCCGCTGAACCGCCGCGACGTCCTGATCGGCGGCGCGGGTGCCGCTGCGGGTTTGCTGCTGCCGTCGCTCGCGAGCGCGCAGACGAAATTGCAGGTCACCGAGGGCAACGTCGCGCCGCTTCCGATTGCGATTCCGAATTTCGTGGCGGGATCGCCGGCGGACGGCGAGGCCGGCGTCGGCGTCGCTCAGGTCATCACCAATAATCTCAAGCGCAGCGGATTATTTGCGCCGATCGATCAGGCCGCCTTCATCGAAAAGATCGTCAATATCGACGCGGCACCGCAATTTCAGAGCTGGAAGACCATCAACGCCCAGGCTCTGGTCACCGGCCGTATGACCCGCCAGGGCGACGGGCGGCTGAAGGCCGAATTCCGCTTGTGGGACGTCGCCGCGGGCCAGCAGCTCGCCGGCCAGCAATACTTCACGTCACCGGAATACTGGCGGCGGATCGCGCACATCATTTCCGACCAGATCTACGAGCGCCTGACCGGCGAGAAAGGCTATTTCGACAGCCGCGTGGTGTTCGTCGATGAAACCGGAGCCAAGGAGCGGCGCGTCAAGCGGCTGGCGCTGATGGATCAGGACGGCGCCAATGTCCGCTACCTGACGAAAGGCGCCGATCTGGTGCTGACGCCGCGGTTCTCGCCGTCGACCCAGGAAATCACCTATATGGAATTCGGCCAGGGCGACCCGCGCGTCTATCTGTTCAACATCGAGACCGGGCAGCGCGAGATCGTCGGCAATTTTCCCGGCATGTCGTTCTCGCCGCGTTTCTCGCCGGACGGCCAGCGCGTGATCATGAGTCTGCAGCAGGGCGGCAATTCGAACCTGTTCGTCATGGATCTGCGCTCGAAATCGACCACGCGCCTCACCGATACGCCGGCGATCGACACCTCGCCGTCCTATGCGCCCGACGGGACGCGCCTGTGCTTCGAATCCGACCGCGGCGGAAAGCCGCAGATCTATGTGATGCCGGCGACGGGCGGACCTGCGCAACGCATATCCTTCGGGGAGGGCAGCTATTCGACCCCGGTCTGGTCGCCGCGCGGCGACTACATCGCCTTCACCAAACAGGGCGGCGGACAGTTTTCCATCGGCATCATGAAGCCCGACGGCTCTGGCGAGCGGATTCTCACCTCCGGATTCCACAACGAGGGACCGACCTTTGCGCCGAACGGCCGCGTTCTGATGTTCTTCCGCGACCCCGGCGGCAATGGCGGACCCTCGCTGTTCACCGTGGATATTTCCGGCCGCAACGAACAACGGGTTCCAACCCCCGGCTTCGCGTCCGATCCGGCGTGGTCACCCCTGCTATCGTAGGATCGGCCGACCGCTGCACTGGCGCTCGCGGTGAGGTCGGCAAAGCTTGCCTAGCTTGCTGATTTATCGAGCCGTTTCTCGTCCTGCGGACGGAAACAACGTCTCGGTAACGATGTTCCCTCAGAAAGACTTCATCTGCGACAGGTAAAAACACTGACCTGAAAAGGACGCGCGCGCCCCGATGCAGTTGGTCGACCAAAAAAAGCGAAGCAATCAGGAAGAACTGTCGCCCGCAATCTATGCGGCGCTGGTCTATTCGTTGTTCCAAAATCCGGCACCAATGTTTGCGGGAGTACTTTGCGCTGCAATCGCTGCGGTCATGACAGCCATCAAGACAGGCAATGTATGGCTTTGGCCGTGCGCTGTGCTTCTTGTGGTGACTGGCGCGCTTCGGGCAGTCGACATGGATCAGTACCAGCGGCGCAAACCGGGCCTGACCGAGGCTGAGGCAGGGCATTGGGAGATCCGCTACCAGGTAGGCGCGATGTTCTATGCGCTCGCGCTGGGCACCTGGTGTGTCGTGGCGCTGCTAGGCACCGACGATGCCGTCTCACATATGATCTGCACTTCGGTCACGCTCGGCTACATGGCAGCCGGCGCCGGCCGGACATACGGCCGTCCATGGATTTTCCATTTACAGACGCAGCTTGCTTGCGGGCCGTTATCGTTGGCGCTGGTTCTATACGGCAGCCCCTATTATTTCGGACTAGGGCTGCTGAACATATTATTCTTCATCGGTATCAAGCACATCACGACGAACTTGCAGCAAATTTTCGTCCGGGCTCTCGTTGCGCGTGAGCGCGAGGCGGCGCTGGCGAGCCAGTTTGACACGGCCCTGAACAATATGCCGCACGGCCTATGCATGTTCGGCGCCGATGGGCGTCTTGCGGTCATGAATCATCGTTTCAGCGAGATGATGAGCCTGTCGGATGATTTCGTGCATCGCGGTGCGAGCGCGCCGGACATCATCTCCTCCTGCATCAGCGTCGGATCGATCTCGGCTGCGAGCGGAAAGATGATCCTCTCGGAAATCGAGAATTCGCAGGCCAGGGATATCATCACCACCGATCCCGACGCCGCGCGAGGCCGGTCGCTGTCATGGACATTTCAGCCGATGGCCGGCGGCGGCGCCGTCGTGCTGCTTGAAGACATTACCGAACGGCGCAAGGCCGAAGCCAGAATTACTCATCTGGCGCGTTACGACGAACTGACCGGGCTTCCCAACCGGGTCAATTTCCGCGACGAGATCGAGCGACTTTTGGCGGTTCCACACGATGCCGAGCAATTGTCGGCGTTGCTGTTTGTCGACCTTGATCAATTCAAGCAGGTCAACGACACCCTGGGTCATCCCTGCGGCGACCAGCTGTTGTGCGCCGTCGCCGACAGGTTGCGCGCGATGCTGCGCCCGGAGGATTTCGTTGCGCGGTTCGGCGGCGACGAGTTCGTGGTGTTTCAGCAGAACATCAAATCGAACGAGGAGGCCGCCGGCCTCGCCCGGCGCGTTGTCGACCATCTGAGCGAGCGCTATAAAATCGACAATCACCTGGTCGAGATCGGCGCCAGCGTCGGCATCGCGATGACCTCGCCGGGCATCAGCGCCGATACGCTATTGAAGAACGCGGACATGGCGCTCTATCGCGCCAAGGCGGACGGCCGCGGAACCTTCTGCTTCTTCCGCGAAGAGATGGCGCAAACCGTCGAGGCGCGCCGCATCCTCGAACTGGACCTGCGCAAGGCGCTGGCCAACGAGGAATTCGAGCTGTTCTATCAGCCGCTGGTCAATCTCAAATCCGGACGCATAGCGACTTGCGAAGCGCTGCTGCGATGGAATCATCCGGTGCGGGGCACGGTTTCGCCGGTCGATATCATTCCGGTCGCCGAGGACATGGGCCTCATCGTCGATCTTGGCCGCTGGATCCTGCGCAAGGCCTGCATGGAATGCATGAAATGGCCTGAAGGCGTCAGCGTCGCGGTCAATTTTTCGCCGCAGCAGTTCCACCAGCGTGACGTGCTGAGCGAGGTTCGTTACGCGCTCGAGGTCTCGGGGTTGCCTGCGCATCGTCTCGAAATCGAGATCACCGAATCGTCGCTGTTGCGCAACACCCAGTTGACCCACGATGTGCTGTCCCAGTTGCGCACCATCGGTGTGCGAATTTCGCTGGACGATTTCGGCACCGGCTATTCGAGCCTGAGCTATCTGCATAATTTCCCGCTGCAGAAGGTGAAGATCGATCGTTCCTTCCTCGAGGGTATCGACAGCGATCGTCCGCTGACGCTGTTGCGCGGCGTGGCGCGGCTCAGTGCCGACCTTGGAATGTCGGTCGTGGTCGAGGGCATCGAGACCAACGAGCAACTGGAATTGATCAGCGCCGACGGCACAGTGACCGAGGCGCAGGGCTATCTGTTCAGCCGGCCGGTGCCAGCGGTGCGGGTACGCCAGTTGCTGAACGCATCGCACGGCCGCCACCTCCCGGACCAGCAAATCCTCGCGGTACCGTCAAGCTCGATCGCCTGAAAAATTACGACTGGTTCGCCGGTGCGGCCTTCGCTCACAGCACCGGTGGGCTGTTTAAGCCGCCATTTTAGATTAACCCTAATGTCGCCATCCCTTTGCAACTTCTTAAGAAGCTGTTAATCTTTTCTCCTACGCGCAGAAGTTGTTGGGAAGTTGTAAGGGGTATCAAATGAGGTCCGCAGCCGAAGCATCTACTCCGGCTCTTGCACGGAGTTCGGACCTGCTGGATCAAGTCGATTATCGGCTGGCAGAAACCGAAGCGGAAAAAGACGCCATCTATCGTCTTCGCTACCGCGCCTATCTCAACGAGGGTGCGATCGAGCCCCATCGCGATCGTAAGGTGACTGATCATTACGATGATGCGCCTAATACGTGGATATTCGGCGTCCATGTTCATGGCGAGCTTTACAGTTCGATTCGGATCAGCGTCCTGACGTCCGAATGGCGGAGTTCCCCCTCGGCCGATATGTACAGCGATGTTCTGCACGCCGAGCTTGATCGGGGACGAGTCATCGTCGACCCCACCCGTTTCGTCGCAGACCCCGAAAAGTCAAAGAGGTTTCCGGAGCTTCCGTATGTAACGGTGAGACTGGGCTGGATCGCGTGCGGCTATTTCAATGCCGATATCGGACTAGCCAGCGTTCGTCCCGAGCACCGTGCGTTCTACCGCCGGGTCTTTCTGCAGCAGCCGCTGGCGGAACCGAGATTGTTCCCGGGTCTTCTCAAGCCCGTCGGGCTGATGGCTGCGGATTATCCGGCTATCCGGGAAAAGGTGTTTCAGAGATTCCCGCTGATGCGTTCGAGCGCGTTCGAGCGGCGGATGCTGTTCGAGCGCTGCAGCGATCGGTCTTCGCCGGCGATGAAATTACCCGAGTTCCCGTTCGAGCGCGCGACCATCGTGCCACGGTCCTGACGCAGTCAGGCGCCTCCAGAGGCGACTTCGCCTCGGATTAAGCCCGAAAAGGTGTTTTGCTCGAAATGCTTCCGGCATAGGCAACATTCGGACCCATTCCTGGGGACCAGCCCGCGCTGGGCTCTGCTAGTCGGGCTTTTGCTGGTGCCGCTCGCGCTATGGCGGTCGGTCCTTGCCTTCACCGTCGCGCCACATTTACAAATCATTAACCATCGCGGTTGCTTTTCGCCGTTTGCTGGCATTTGATCGGGTCCGGCAACACCCCATCAAGGTTGACGGAACGTTCGCTTAACCATCGCCCTGTAGACCGGATAACAGTCGAAAAACGTGAGCGCGGAGGCTCCGGAATGAAACATCAGATGCGTATCCTCCAGGGATTAAAGCTGGCCGCAGTGCTCGCGGTGGCGCTGTCGATGGGCGCCTGTGCCAACAAGAACCTTGGCGCCGACGGCGCGATGGCAAGTGCTGCGGCCCCGGGCAGCCAGCAGGATTTCGTGGTCAATGTCGGCGACCGCGTGTTCTTCGAGAGCGACCAGACCGATTTGACACCGCAGGCGGTCGCGACCCTGGAGAAGCAGGCGCGCTGGCTGCAGAGCTACAACCGCTACTCCTTCACCATTGAAGGCCACGCGGACGAGCGCGGCACCCGCGAATACAACATCGCGCTGGGTGCCCGGCGTGCCCAATCGGTTCGTACCTTCCTCGCATCGCGCGGCATCGATCCCGGCCGGATGCGGACGATCTCTTACGGCAAGGAACGCCCGGTCGCGGTCTGCAATGACATCTCGTGCTGGTCGCAGAACCGCCGTGCCGTCACCGTCTTGAACGCCAGCTCTTAAGCATTCGGTTCTCGCAGAGTTTGTCGCCGGCGCCCTCGGGCGCCGGTTTTGTTTGGGGCAGCGTTTCTCGTTCGCTATCGATGCGCGATGAAGTCCCGGATCACCGCCATGGCGCGCTCCGGCGCGTCGGGCACCACGGCGTGCCGGCAATTCGCAAAACGTTCGAACTGCACGAGATGCGAAGGCAGCGTCGCTGCGATATCCGCCTGGCTCTCGATCGGGTGAATCGGGTCGTCTTCACCGCCAAGCACAAGGGTCGGACAGCGGATGCGGTGAAGATCCGGGAACATATTGAAGGTGTGGCTCTCGCCGCCTGGTTTCGTGAACCAATGCAGCACCTCTGACCGGCTGACCGCGCGGCGTCCCATGTCTGGATCGCGCGGGATACGCGTGTAGAGCGGAAAAGCCAGTCGTCGCCACGCATCGAGCGAGGCCTGGTCCGGTTGACCCTCAACCTCCAGGAACCGGCGGCGCGCCAAAGCTCCGACTTCCGGGCCGCCGAAGCGTTCGAACAGCGCCACGCGCCGGTCTCGATGCGTACCTCCGGCGGCCTCCGTGCTGATGAGCACCAGCCTGGAGGGATGGTCCGGGTGGCGCGTGGCATACGCCAGCGCCACCATGCCGCCAAATGACGCGCCGAGGACGATCGGACTAGCGATGCCCAGCGCGTCGCAGAACGCGCGCACGTCATCGCCCCATTGCGCCAGATTCCAGCTTTCCCGCCCACCATCCTCGCTTCGGCCTTTGCCGCGATGGTCGAGATAAACGATCTGGGCAATGTCAGCCAAGGCGGAATAAGCGGGCTTGTAGATCGAGTGGTCGAAGCCAGGGCCACCATGAAGCAGCAGCAATGTCGGCTTTTCCCGCATGACCGGGCCGTCCGGGACCAGCTTGGCGCCCTCCACGTCGAAGAACAGCCGCACCCCGTTGACGCGTACATGCATGGCCCGATCTCCTGGCGCATTGGCGAACGATCGGTTTGGCCAATCCGCTTGATTGTTTGGCAGGCGACAGTAGACCATACCCGCGCGAGGGAGCGCGGGATTCGGACACCAGTCACATTTTTGGCGTACTCCCTCTCTCAATGTGTTCCGCTTTCGATGTCACGCCGATTTCGTCGTCAGGCCAAAATGTCATCCAGATTTCATAGAATTACGCGCGCCGCGGCAACGTCCGCGATGCTGGCGCTATCTTCGCAGGCCTTCGCACAATCCGATGGGGTCGACCCGGAAATGCGGATTCAGCAACTTGAGAATCAGTTGCGGCAACTCACCGGCCAGAATGAGGAGCTGCAATATCGCAATCGGCAGCTCGAAGATCGCCTGAGGTTGCTTCAGGGCGGCGCGCAGGCCGCTCCCAGCGGTCAACCCACCGTCCCCCAGCCCAGCATCGCGGCGGCGCCTTCGATGCAGCCGAATCCGGCCTACCGGCAGCCACAGGCCCAGCCGGGTTATGACCAGCAGATTGCCGCCCCAGCGCCGATCGTCCAGGAATCACAAGCAGCGCCGCCCGGAGCACCCCAAGGCCGACGCCGTGGCGATGCCTTCGATCCCGGCCAGAGTCCGAATGCCCCGGGGGTGCCGCAAGCTCTCGGTGGCGGTCAGCTCCCGATTCCGACTGAGGCGCCCATTGGCGCCCCGGGCGGACGTGGAGCGGGGGAGCCGCTCGATCTGGCGAACACCGCCGGCCCGCGCAATCCGCCGGGGGCGTTGCCGCCACCGCCGCAGCAGCGAAGCCCCGGCGCGAGCGCTGCGCTAACCACCTTGCCGCCGTCGGCAACCCCGAAGGACGAGTTCGATCTCGGCATCGGCTATATGCAGCGCAAGGACTATGCGCTGGCCGAAGAGACGATGCGCAACTTCGCGCAGAAATATCCCAGCGATCCCTTGATCGCCGACGCGCGATACTGGCTGGGCGAGAGCTTTTTCCAGCGCCAGCAATACCGCGACGCCGCGGAAGCCTTCCTCGGTGTGACCACCAAGTTCGATAAATCGGCAAAAGCGCCGGACGCCTTGCTGCGGCTCGGACAATCGCTGGCGGCCCTGAAAGAGAAGGAGGCCGCCTGCGCGGCGCTCGGCGAGGTGACGCGGAAATATCCGCGCGCCTCGAGCGGCGTCAAACAGGCCGTGGACCGTGAGCAAAAGCGGGTTAAGTGCTAAAGCCGCATTGCTCGAGCCTATAAACAGGCTTCGACATCAGCCGGCCGCGCCATGTCAGACGACGATAATTCCCCGATCTCGGCACAGAATGCGAGACGCCTGTTCGCGGACTGGAAAGCCGTTCCCGCGATCGTTCTCGCCGTCTCCGGCGGCCCCGATTCAATCGCGCTGATGTGGCTTGCGGCGCGCTGGCGCCGCGCCCTGGCCCGCGGTCCGCGCCTCATTGCCGTCACGGTCGATCACGGCTTGCGCTCCGAGGCCGCGCGCGAGGCGCGCGACGTCAAGCGTCTGGCGCGCATCCTCGATCTGCCGCATCGCACGGTGCGCTGGACCGGCACCAAACCGAGAACCGGACTGCCGGCCGCGGCGCGGGCAGCGCGTTACCGCCTGCTGGCGCAAGCCGCCCGGGCTCACGGCGCGACCCATGTCCTCACCGCGCATACCCGTGACGATCAAGCCGAGACGCTGCTGATGCGCATGGTGCGCGGCAGCGGCATTGCCGGTCTCGCGGCGATGGCGCGAGAGTCGGAGCGAGAAGGCGTAGTGCTGGCACGCCCGTTCCTGAATGTTTCGAAATCGCAGCTGATCGCGACCCTCAAGAAGGCCAAAATCGACTTCGCTGACGATCCGACCAACCGCGACACCAGTTTCACGCGTCCGCGTCTGCGCACATTGATGCCGGTTCTCGCCGCCGAAGGCGGCGATGTCAGAAATCTGGCGCGGCTGGCGTCGCGGCTTGCGCGGGCAAACGCCGCGGTGGAGGTTCTGGTCGATGGCGCCGAGCGCTATCTCGCACTGAGGGGTCGCGAAGCACCGCATCCGGGATTCGGCGCCAAAACCTTTGATGCCAAGGTCTTGGACGCGAAGACTTTCGACGCCAAGGCGTTTGCTGCAATGCCGGAGGAAATCCGCCTTCGGCTGCTGTTGCGCGCGATTGATCGGTTCGGTCATGAGGGGCCGGCTGAACTTGGCAAGGTGGAAGCCCTGCTGTCGGCATTGGACCGGGCCGTTACGGAAAGGACGGCAGGGCGCTGCATGAGGCTGAAGCAGACCCTTGCCGGTGCGCTGGTCAGCCTGATCGACGGGCGGATCCGCGTCGAGCCGGCGCCACCCCGCCGCCGGACCACCTTGAAGCCTTAACCACCCCGGAAAACAGCGGTTTCACCGCCATTATTTGACCGGGAATCGCGCTAAGATGCGCTAAATAGTCCTGCCTGGTTCCCTTGGCAGCGACCGGTGCGGCACCTAGATTGTAATGCAGCCGACCGAGGGATTCCCTCGTACCTGCCCAAGGACACTACCAAGGAATAAGGCCGCGATCCGCGCGACCACGAAGGAAGTTCGATGAACGCCAATCTGCGCAATTTCGCCCTCTGGGTTATTATTGTTTTGCTGTTGTTGGCACTGTTCACGCTCTTCCAAAATCCTGGTCAGCGCGCGTCCTCGCAGGACATTTCGTTCTCGCAGCTCTTGACCGAAGTCGATCAGAATCACGTTCGCGACGTCGTCATCCAGGGACCGGAAATCCACGGCACCTTCACCAACGGCTCGAGCTTCCAGACCTATGCGCCGAACGACCCGACGCTGGTCTCGCGCCTGTATAACGGCAAGGTCTCGATTACCGCGAAGCCGCCCGGCGACAACGTGCCGTGGTTCGTCTCGCTGCTGGTCTCATGGTTGCCGTTCATCGCGCTGATCGGGGTATGGATTTTCCTGTCGCGCCAGATGCAAGGCGGCGCCGGCAAGGCGATGGGCTTCGGCAAATCGCGCGCCAAGATGCTGACCGAGGCGCACGGCCGCGTGACGTTCGAGGACGTCGCCGGCGTCGATGAGGCCAAGCAGGATCTGCAGGAGATCGTCGAATTCTTGCGCGATCCCGGAAAGTATCAGCGGCTCGGCGGACGGATTCCGCGCGGCGTATTGCTGGTCGGCCCCCCCGGCACCGGCAAGACGCTGATCGCGCGCGCGGTCGCCGGCGAAGCCAACGTTCCGTTCTTCACGATCTCGGGCTCGGACTTCGTCGAGATGTTCGTCGGCGTCGGCGCCAGCCGCGTCCGCGACATGTTCGAACAGGCCAAGAAGAACGCGCCCTGCATCATCTTCATCGACGAAATCGACGCGGTCGGCCGCCATCGCGG
>Ga0209331_1000867_pt1 | contig 10431 bp, 8 predicted proteins | sample JacPinW_OM3H0_M3_FD_187971 | JGI IMG/M metagenome (GOLD analysis project Ga0209331, IMG submission 187971) | Forest soil microbial communities from Algoma, Ontario, Canada - Jack Pine, Ontario site 1_JW_OM3H0_M3 (SPAdes) (version 2) | ecosystem: Environmental > Terrestrial > Soil > Boreal... | reverse complement strand
CCAGGAAATGGTAAATGTCATGACCATGGCGGTCGGCCTGATCATCCACGGCGACCAGGCTGAGCAGATTTTAAGGGAAGGGCAGGCCGATCTGATCGCGGTCGGGCGCGAAATCCTCAACAATCCGAACTGGCCGATGGACGCCGCCCTGAAACTCGGCGTTGACGGTCCGTTCCGCCATGTTCCGCCGCAATTCGGCTATTGGCTCGGGACCCGCGCCAAGCGCGGCTTCGGCACCATGCCCTCGACCTGGCAGAACGGCCTTCAAAACGGCCTCAATGAAACCAGAAAGCTGTTGTGAGTTTCCGGTTGAGTAACGTCAAAAAAGCAAGATGACCGTTTAACCTGCCCGTTCTGGGCAAAATCTACAGCGAGAAGGTTCGCCAACAATGCGCAAGAATGCCCTGTTTTTCCTCGGTGCGGCGTCAGGTATCTGCTTAACCCTTCTCGTCACCGCGCCGCAGGGCGGACAATGGGTCGCCGCCGCCAAGGCGGCCGCCGGTGCCGGCGCCGATACCTATGCGCAGCTCAATTTGTTCGGCGAGGTGTTCGAGCGGGTCAAGGCCGACTATGTCGAAAAGGCCGACGACTCAAAGCTGATCGAGGGCGCCATCAACGGCATGGTCACCTCGCTCGATCCGCACTCGCGCTACATGAACGACAAGGCCTGGCGTGACATGCAGGAGACCACCCAGGGCGAGTTCGGCGGGCTCGGCATCGAGGTCACGATGGAGGATGGCCTGATCAAGGTGGTGGCGCCGATGGACGATACGCCGGCGAAAAAGGCCGGCATCCTGTCGAACGATTTGATCAGCGAGATCGATGGCGAGGCGGTCCAGGGGCTCTCTCTCGAGCAGGCCGTGAACAAGATGAAGGGGCCGGTCAATACCAAAACCCGGCTCAAGGTCATCCGCAAGGGCCTCGACGCGCCGCTCGACGTTTCGATCGTGCGCGAGATCATCCGCGTGCGCCCGATCAGCTATCATACCGACGGCGGCGATATCGGCTATATCAGGATCTCCTCGTTCAACGAACAAACCACCGATGGGCTGAAAAAAGCGATCGCCGACATCGCCAAGGAGATCCCGTCGGACAAGCTCGCCGGCTACGTCGTCGACCTGCGCAACAATCCCGGCGGGTTGCTCGACCAGGCGGTCTCGGTGACCTCTGCCTTCATGGCGCGGGGCGAGGTAGTCTCCACGCGAGGCCGCACGCCCGAGGAAACCCAGCGCTATACGGCACGGGGCGGCGATCTCGCCAAGGGCAAGCCGCTGGTGGTCCTGATCAATGGCGGCTCGGCGTCCGCGTCCGAAATCGTCGCCGGCGCGTTGCACGACCACAAGCGCGCCACGCTGATTGGCACCCGCTCGTTCGGCAAGGGCTCGGTGCAGACCATCATCCCGCTCGGCACCGGCAATGGCGCGTTGGCGCTGACCACGGCGCGCTATTTCACGCCGTCCGGCCATTCGATCCAGGCGCTCGGCGTCAAGCCCGACATCGAGGTGCTGCAGGAGGTGCCCGACGAATTGAAGGGACGCGCTGAACTCAAGGGCGAGGCGTCGATGCGCGGGCATCTCTCTGCCGAAGGCGCCGAGCAGACCGGCTCGCAATCCTACGTGCCGCCAGACGAGAAGAACGACAAGGCGCTGAGCGCGGCCTACAACCTCTTGCGCGGCGTCACCGTCAACGCCGATGTCCGGCCGTCTCCGAAGACGGCGGTTCCTAACTAAACTTTTGCGGTTTTCGGAATCTGCCTACGCTTTTGCGCCGGGTTCAGCGCCACGGGTGCTGACTGCTCGCGATGCGCGTGGATCAATTGCCTGACCTCGGCGGCCGGTTTTGGGCGACTGAACAGGTAACCTTGCATCTCGGAGCAGCCGAGCCCGCGCAGCAGTTCCTGCTGCTGCTCGGTCTCGACGCCCTCCGCCGTCGTCGTCATGTGGCGTTCGGCGGCGATGTTCACCACCGCCCGCACGATGCCGGACGAGCCGCCGGGCTCGGCGATATCGTTGACGAAACAGCGGTCGATCTTGATCTTGTCGAACGGAAAGCGCTGCAGATAGCTCAGCGAGGAATAACCAGTCCCGAAATCGTCGAGCGCGATCCGAACCCCGATGGCGCGGAGCTGATGCAGGATGGCAAGCGCTGCGTCGTCATCCCTGATCAAGACCGCCTCGGTGATCTCCAGTTCCAGCCGGTTCGCCGAGAGGCCGGACGCCGCCAGCGCCGCCATGATCTTGAGCGCCAGCGTCGCGCTTCGAAATTGCACCGGTGAGACGTTGACCGCGAGGCGGATATTATCAGGCCAGGTCGCAGCTTCCGCACATGCCGTCATCAGCACAAATTCGCCGAGCTGGTCGATCAGGCCGGTCTCTTCCGCGATCGGAACGAACTCGGCCGGCGAGATCATGCCGCGCTCGGCATGCCGCCAGCGCACCAGTGCTTCGCAGCCGGTGATGCTGTTATCAGTAAGACTGAGACAGGGCTGGTAGTAAACCTCGATCCCATCATCGGCGATCGCCTGGCGCAGATCGATTTCCAGCTTGCGGCGGGCCTTGGCCTGCGCGTCCATGTCCGGCTCGAAAAAGCGGTAGGTCCGCCGTCCGGCCGATTTGGCGGCGTACATCGCGAGATCGGCATTCTTCAGGATTTGATCGAGGTCAGTGCCGTGCAGCGGGGCGAGCGCAATGCCGATCGAGGCGTCGGTCGTCAAGAGATGACCGAGGCAATCATAGGGCTCGCGGATCGCGTCAAACACCCTGGTCACGAGATCGGTGACGTCTTCTGTCGTTTTCACCGCGGTCTGAACGATGGCGAATTCGTCGCCACCCAACCGCGCCACGAAATTGGCTATTCCGACGCAGCGGCGCAGGCTGTCGGCGACGAATTTCAGCAACTCGTCGCCGATCAGGTGACCGAGCGAGTCGTTGACGGACTTGAATTCGTCGATGTCGATATAGAACACCGCCAGTTGCTGGTGAGGGGCGATACGAGCCAGTTCCAGTTGCAACCGCTGGTGGAACAGGGCGCGGTTCGGCAGGTCGGTCAGCGCGTCGTAATGGGCGAGGTGGGTGATCCGCGCTTCGGCGCGCCGGCGCTCGGTGATATCCTCATGCGTCGCCACCCATCCGCCGTCCGCCAGCGGCTCGTTCACGACCTGAACCGAGCGTCCGTCGGGGGTCTCGATGACCATGGCATTGCGCTGCCCGATGTCGCGCAGCACCAGCGTACAATATTCGTCGTCGTCGCCGACGAACGATCCGGTGGCCTTGCGATGCGCGATGACCTCGCGGAAACTGCAGCCCGGTTTCACCACCTCGGTCGACAGCCCGTACATCTCGATATAGCGCTGGTTGCAGACCACAAGCCGCTCCGAGGCGTCGAACAACAGGAGGCCTTGCGTCATGTTGTTGACGGCGGTGTCCAGGCGCTGCTTTTCCAAGGTTAGCCGTTGCTGCGAGGCGCGATGCTGTTGCAACAATTTGCGCACGACGAGGAAGAGCATGACCGCGATCACCAGCACGGAGAGCCCGGCGACCGCGATCAAAAATCTGATTTCCTCCCGCCAATCGGCGAGCGCTGCCGAGACCGTCGTCGTCGCGATCATCACAATCGGAAAATTGCTCAATGTGTGGGACGCCGCCACCCGCTCCAGCCCATCGACCGGACTGATCAGGCGCGCGACGTCATGATCTCTGTTGAACAACCTCTGTTGCAACAGCGGACCATTCTTGAGATTGTGTCCGATCATCTCCTCGACGTGAGGATAACGCGCCAGCAGCGTGCCATCGCGATGTTGCATGGTGATCGAGGCGTCTTGCCCGAGAGCCACGGACGCGAAAAACTTTTCGAAATGCGACGGCGAAATCGCGCGGGTGACGACGCCCAGGAACTCGCCGTTCGGCCCCGTCACCTGCTGTGCGATGACGGTGACCCAATTCCCGGTGAAGCGGCCTTGCACCAGTTCGAGCTCGACGGGTGTCGCAGCGGATCGCGATTTGAAGGCCTTGAAGAAGGCGCGATCGGTGACTTTGACATCCGGAACCGGCCAATGCTCCGACGAATTGATCAGCATGCCCTCCGAATCGAAGACGTTGACGCCGGCGACATCGGAATAGGCACCGACCTTGACGCGCAGCGCGTCATGCCAGTCGACGGAAGACAGCTGCCTGCGGAAGGCGTCGGCCGAGGTGATGCCAGCTCGCCGGATTTCTGCGACCACGTCTCTTTGAAGGACGGTGAAGTCTTCGAGCTGGTGGTCGAAATGACGGGCCAACAATAGCACGGTGTTTTCCAGCTCGCGCTCGTGGCTTTTCAGCGCGCGTTCGCGAAAATTATCGGCCATGATCGTCGTGCCGATCGTGATCGCCGCGATCAGCAAGGCGCCGCCAACGACAAGCCAGCGGATCGGACCGCTGCGAACGGACGTTGTGAGGCTGAAGGAGGCGTCGTTTGCCGTCATGGAACTGGTCGCTGCCGGGGCCGGGATGCCGGAAAGCAGTTTCGCCCCAGCCCTGCAAATAGCTACCGTGCCGGTATGGAAGTGAGGTTAGGAATCTAGGTTAATAAGAGGTTACCCGGCGTTGCGGGCGCCGCGCCTATGATGGCCCGCTTGCTTGGCTCGCGGACGCGGCCACCTTCGAAGTCGCGGCGACGATCATGGCGGCGGCGATGTTGGCGCCGGCGCTGCAGAGGATCGGCAGCGTGTAGCTGTGGCTGAGGTCGAAGGCGAAACCCGCGGCGCTCGGACCGATCAGGGTGCCGAATGCGACGCTGGTGTAGAGAATTCCGATGATGCCGGAGACATTGCGGCCGCCGAAATAATCCATCACCACACTGGGAAGCACCGCGACCCATCCGCCGTAGAACACGCCGTAGAGGAAGGCAAAGGCGGCGAGCGACCAGATCCCGGTCGAGATCACCCAAACGGCGAGGGCGACGGCCATGCCGATGAACATCAACAATAGGGACCGCTGGCGGCCGATCCGGTCGGCGAGGCCGCCGAGGAAGAAGCGTCCGGCGGTCGAGCCGACGCCGATCACGCCGAGCAGCAACACGGCCGAGGAGGGTGCAACGCCGTGATCCCGAGCGTAAGGCACGAGATGGACAAACGGCACAAACACCCCGAACGCGCAGATCAGGCACGCGGCATACAGGCTGATGAAGCGCGGCGACCGGATCGCCGCGCGCACGGACGCACCTTCACCCCGCGCCGGTTGCGCGCCCGCTCGCAGCGGGTCGCCGTCGGGCCCGAGGCCGCGGTCGCGCGGGTCGTTCTCGATCAACAGCGCGAGCCCGCCACCGAGCGTAGCCGCGAGCGCGCCCAGCGCGAGATAGGCGCCGCGCCACCCCAGCATCGCGATCAGGAATGAGGCCAGCGGCGGCATCACCAGTGTACCGATCCCGATCCCGCTCACAGCAAGGCCGGAGGCAAGGCCGCGGCGCCGGACGAACCAGCGTTGCACCGCGCCGATGGCGGGAACATAGGCGCAACCGACACCTAATCCGACACCCAGTCCGTAGGCCGCGTAGACTTCCGGCAGGCTCCGCGCCGCGCTCGCGGCCATCAGCCCAAGACCGGTCAGCAGCATGCCGGCAACCGCGAAGCGGCGGGAGCCGAAGCGATCGGCAAGTGGGCCGCTGACGATCCCGAGGCCGAAATAGAGAAACCCAGCGAGTGAGAACACCAGCGACACGGAGCCGCGCGAGGCGCCGAAATCGCGCTGCAGTTCCTCGACGAAGGCTGAGAACGTATAGGCGCAGCCGAAACCGAAGAAGGTCACGGCAAAAGCCGCGGCGACCACCAACCAGCCATGAAAGATGCGGGGAAGCGGCACTGCTGATTGGACGCTCAAGGTTGCCTCCATGACGCAAGAGAGGGATGGCGGCGATGCCAGGATGTGACCCGCTGGAATGCTGCGCCAGCGCGCAGGAGCGTGGCTTCGTCGAGATTGGCGGCCACAAGTTGGAACGCGATCGGCAATCCGGTCGCGGAAAAGCCGTCGGGCAGCGTGATGGTCGGATGACCGGTCGTGTCGAACGGGCAGGTGTATTCCTGCAATCTGGCGATGAGGTCCGGCTGCTCGCCGAGCGTCCGTGTCACGGCGAGCGTCAAGGGCGGGAAGGGGTGTACCGGAATGAGCAGCAGGTCAATTGTCTCGAACAGCGATGCGATCCGGCCGCGCAACTCCAGTCGGCGCAGCAAGATTTTCTGGTAGTCCAGACCGGATAGCGCGCGACCTGCCTCAATGACCGAGGCGAGCACGGGACCATATTCATCTTTGCGGGCAGGATAGGTCGCTTCGTGCGCGACGGCTGCCTCCACTGCGCAGTTGGGAACCCAGTCTGCGACGGTTTGCCTGACGTCAGGAACCTGCACATCGACGATGTTCGCGCGGACTACTTCCAGCGGAGAAATTTTACGCACCTTGATAAGTGCCGCGAGCTCCACGAGCTCAAGATAATGCAGATCGTCGACTTCGGTATCCATTCTCCACCTCCGTCATCGATACGGCATTTGCAATCCGGGGGCGGATCAATTGCGCATTCAACATAGTTCAACACCAGTATTACGATTATACACGTGTCTGTTGCTGTCAACTGGTAAATCTGCTTTACTGGTGTTGCAATGTCGAAGGACTCGAAAAAGTTCAAAGTTCCGGATGAGCTGGCAAATCTCTATGATTTTGCCAATTCGCTCGACGTCAGGCATTTCACCCATCACGGCGTGCAGCATGAGCAGGGCGATGAGCTGGGCGGCCCGCGGCAACTTGGCGCCTGGATGGCGCAGCGCGGGCTGTTGTGGACCGGCGCCAAAATCACGCCCGGGATGTTCGAGAGCGCATTGAAACTGCGCGCTTCCGTGCGCGACTACCTGCAATTTGATCCCGTTGAACGACGCAAGAACAGGGACGCCACTCGATCGCTGAACGACGCACTAAAACTGTTTCCGCTCGCGGTCGAAGCGCAAAACGAGGGCGGCATGGCGCTGAGGCCTGCGCGCAGCGATGCGCTCGCGGGGCTGTCGGCCATTTCAGCCGAGCTCTACACTGGTTCCATCACGGGAACGCTGGATCGGCTTAAGGTGTGCGCGGCGCAAGAATGCCGCCGCGTGTTCTTCGATCGCTCGAAGCCGGCGACGCGGCGGTGGTGCATGTCCACGCTGTGCGGCAACCGGATCAAGACCCGGGCCTATCGCGAGCGCCGTCGCGCCGCCGGCTGAATTCATCGATCGTTGTCGCTACTGCATACGCGTGACGTGTGCCAGTCCTCAGGCGCGATAGTGCCCGGACTTATAGTGCCCAGACTTGCCGCCCTTTTTTTCGATCAGATGAATGCCCTCGATGCGGACGCCGCGCTCCACCGCCTTGATCATGTCATAGATCGTCAGGCACGCGACCGCGACCGCGGTCAGCGCCTCCATTTCGACGCCGGTCGGTCCGGTGACTTTTACGCTGGCGCGGACGACGCAGCCGGGTAGTTTCTTGTCGGGCGTGATTTCCAGCGTGACCTTTGATAGAGCCAGCGGATGGCACAGTGGTATCAGATCGGAGGTGCGCTTCGCCGCCATGATGCCGGCGAGCCGCGCGGTGCCGAGCACATCGCCCTTCTTGGCGTCGCCCGACACGATCAGCTCGAGCGTCGCCTTGCTCATGACGACGCGGCCCTCCGCGACCGCCATGCGTTCAGTGGCGGGTTTTGCGGACACATCGACCATCCGCGCTTCGCCTTTGCTGTCGATGTGGGTGAGGGCGGAGCCTTGCGAGGATTTGCGCGCCATCCGTCAGCGCGTGCCCGTCGCCCGTGGTGCATCGCCACGCGCCAATAGCGCCCGGGTCGCTGCCGTCACGTCGGCCTGCCGCATCAGGCTTTCGCCGACCAGGAACGTCGACATGCCCACGCGCGCGAGCCGCGCGAGGTCGGCAGGCGCAAAGATGCCGCTTTCGCCGACCATCAGACGATCCCCCGGGATCAGCGGCGCCAGCGCCTCGCTGGTCGCAAGCGTGGTCTCAAAAGTCCGTAAGTTGCGGTTGTTGACGCCAATCATCGGCGAGCGGAGTTTGAGGGCGCGGTCGAGCTCACTGCGTTCGTGGATCTCGATCAGCACGTCCATGCCGTGCGCGATCGCGGTGTCCTCGATATCGCGTGCCGCGCCATCGTCGAGCGCCGCCATGATGATCAGGATGCAATCGGCGCCGTAAGCGCGGGCCTCGACCACCTGATAGGTGTCGTAGATAAAATCCTTGCGCAGCACCGGCAATTTTGTCGCCGCGCGGGCCGCCACCATGAAATCGAGATGGCCCTGAAACGACGGTGTATCCGTCAGCACCGACAGACAGGCCGCACCGCCGGACTCGTAGGCCTTGGCAAGCGCCGGCGGATCGAAGTCGGCGCGAATGAGGCCCTTGGAGGGCGAGGCTTTCTTCACTTCGGCGATCAGCGCATATTCGCCGCGGCCGAGCTTCTCACGGATCGCCCGGACAAAGCCGCGCGGCGCGGGCGCAGCCTTCGCCCGCGCTTCGACGCTTGCCAGCGGATGCGTGCGTTTCGCCGCGGCGATCTCCTCGCGCTTGTAAGCCTCGATCTTGGTCAGGATGTCGGACATCGCAAAGCGTCCCTCGGGTCAGCTATTGGAGACGGCGATCAGCTGCTTCAGCCGCGCGGCGGCAGCACCTGTATCGAGCGATTTGATGCCCATCGCCACACCCTCTTTCAAGCTTTTCGCGCGGCCGGCCACGATCAACGCCGCCGCGGCGTTGAGCAGCGCAACGTCGCGAAACGGGCTCGGTCTGCCATCGAGCACGCTTTGCAGCGCGACCGCATTGGCATCGGCGTCGCCGCCGTTCAGCGCATCGCCACCGACGCGCGCAAGGCCGGCTTCCTCCGGCGTCACCTCGAAGGTGCGGATATCGCCGCCTTCGAGCGCTGCGACGAAGGTCGGGCCGGCGAGGGTGATCTCATCGAGGCCATCGGAGCCGTGCACCACCCAGACCTTTTCGGAGCCGAGGTTTTTCAGCACTTGCGCCAGGGGCTGCACCCATTGTCGCGAAAATACCCCGACCATCTGCCGTTTCACGCCGGCCGGGTTGGACAGCGGCCCCAACAGATTGAAGATCGTGCGGGTCGCCAGTTCGACCCGGGTCGGGCCGACATTCTTCGTCGAAGGGTGGTGCGATGGCGCGAACATGAAGCCGATCCCGGCTTCGTATATGCAGCGGCCGACATGGTCGGGCTTGATATCGATTTTGACCCCAAGCGAGGACAAGACGTCGGCTGCGCCCGAGCGCGACGACAGCGCGCGATTGCCGTGCTTGGCGACGGGAACGCCGGTGCCTGCGACGATGAACGAGGCGCAGGTTGAGACATTGACCGAGCCGGAGCCGTCGCCGCCGGTGCCGACCACGTCGACGGCGTCAGCGGGCGCATTTACGCGCAACATTTTTGCGCGCATGGCCGACACCGCACCGGTAATCTCATCGACGGTTTCGCCGCGGACGCGTAACGCCATCAGCAGGCCGCCCATTTGCGAGGGCGTGGCCTCGCCCGACATCATGCTGTCGAAGGCGGACGCGGCCTCGTCACGCGACAAGGTCGCGCCGGTCGCGACTTTTCCGATGATAGATTTGAGGTCGTCCATTCGCGTGCTTTCGGGAGTGCTCAATTCTCTTGGAGCATGATCTCGTCGGAGGATTGAATCCACCCTCGGGTCAAGCCCGAGGGCATGCTTTTCCGGATCATGTTCAATTATTCGCGCCCGTCACCTGTGCGAAGGCGGCCTGGTTGATGGTCGTGCCGATGTCGGATTCAAGCTTGCTGACATATTGCGCGACCTGTTCGTCGGACAGCCCGCGCTCCAGCGTCTCCTTCAACTTTTTCATATCGTCGGAAGCAAGATCGACCGGCGGCACGCTGATATCGGTGACGCGAAAGACGATCCATTCGCTCACGCCGGTACCTGCGGTTTGTCCGACGCCGTCCTTGGCGGTGCGGAACGCCGCCTGGACCGTGCTGGCGGCCAGGCCGGGCGGTGAGGCATCGCGCTTGAAACCACTGGCGCTCTCGACTTTTAGTCCCGCAGCTGCCGCCTCGTCCGCAAGCTTGCCGCCCTGGTCGAGCTTTTGCACCATGTCGGTCGCTTTGGCCTTCAGCCGGCTCGTGATCTGGTCGTCACGCCATTTCGCCTCGACCTGGTCCTTGACCTCCTCGAGGGTGCGCTCGCGCGAGGGGGTGATGCCGATAACGTCGTACCAGACATAGCCGCCGCCAAACGAAATCGCGTCGTTGTCGACGCCGACATCGCTGTTGAAGGCCTGCGAGACGACATCGAGGCCGCGCGGAATGTTGGCCGCCGGCTGGCCATTGGGGAGGCGGCCGGAGCGGTCGACGGCGTCGATGGTGACGGCGGCGAGCCCCAGTTTCTGTGCGGCTTCG
>Ga0209331_1000866_pt1 | contig 10438 bp, 7 predicted proteins | sample JacPinW_OM3H0_M3_FD_187971 | JGI IMG/M metagenome (GOLD analysis project Ga0209331, IMG submission 187971) | Forest soil microbial communities from Algoma, Ontario, Canada - Jack Pine, Ontario site 1_JW_OM3H0_M3 (SPAdes) (version 2) | ecosystem: Environmental > Terrestrial > Soil > Boreal... | reverse complement strand
TGACCGCGTTCGGTGGCGTCAAGGTGTTGTCGGTGCCGGTTTCGCCGGCTTGATGTCACCCTGGCCCGACGCACCGACCTGCCCGAACTTGTCGACACGATCGGCCGTCTTGCGCCGCGGCGGAAGCTTCGAAGCTAATCATGCGCCGATGGTCAAGCCTGTGATCGGATTCACCACTCGGCAAACGACGGTTGCATCGACGAAAGCGACGCGGAGTTGGCTTCCTGGGTCGTCTCGCGATGCTGATCGAGCTTCGACATCACCGCGGCGCCGGTGTCAAATCGAACACGATAGACCTGCAAATTCTCCATCACGCGCTGGACGTAGTTTCGCGTTTCGGCAAACGGAATGCGCTCCACCCAATCCACCGCATCGACGTTGGGATCGCGCGGATCGCCGTATTGCTTGACCCATTGCTGGACACGGCCGCGGCCCGCATTATAGCCGGCGAAGGTCATGATGTGGCAGCCGCGATATTCGCGCAGCAGCGCGCCGAGTTCGGCCGCGCCCATCTGCGTGTTGTAGACGGGATCGGACACCATCTTGTCCCAATCGTAGGTGACGCCGAACCGTTTGGCGGTGTCGCGCCCGGCCGCCGGCGTGACCTGCATCAGGCCGACCGCTTTTGCCGGCGACGCGTCGCGCTGGTCGAAGGCGCTTTCGGTTCGGGCTACCGAATAGACCACGCTGCGGTCGATTGCAGGACCGACCGGGCTGTGCTGCGGCACCCCGATGGTGGGAAAGGCGTAGAGGTCCAGCGCCAGGCCGCGGGCGAGCGCCGTCTTCCCGATCTGCAGCATGGCGCGCGCATCGTTCCGTCGTGCGGTAAGCTCGCCAAGCGCCGTCAGCGCTGCGACGTCGACACTCTGCTCCGCCAGATCGGTCACAAAATTCAGAACGACATCGCGCTCGCCAATCGCATAGAGCATGTCGGCGGCGCGCACGAGTTCGTCCGAAAGTGCGGGACCGTAATCCGGATCGGGCTGCAGCGGGGGCCGCAGCTCAATTTTGTCAAGGCCGAGCCTGGCGCGCGCAAGCTGTCCGTAATAGGCGGTGCCATGGCGGGCGGCAGCTTCATAGTCAGCGCGCATCTTCTCGTTCTCGCCGGCGGCCTCGGCGGCGCGGCCTCGCCAGTAGTTCGCCCTTGCGAGCACGATCGGATTGGCTGATCCGTCGTCGATATGGGCGAAATGTTCGCGCGCCGTCGCCGGATCGTTGCGATAGCGCAGCGCGATCCAGCCGGGCATGAAATGGAATTCCGCCCGGTAATTTTCATTGGCCGGCAGCGCGGCGTTGCGCACGACCTGATAAGCGTTCTGGAACTCACCCAAATCGAGCAGCTTGCGGGCGAGAACCCGCCGCTCGCGCCACCATTCATCCGTATCCTGGAGCGGCATGGTTTCGGACCGGGCTGCCAGCATCAGGCGGGTTGCGTCGGCAAACCGATCGTGACGCGTCATCCAATGAATGCGGCACAGCGCGTAGCCCAAATCCTGGCGGGCCTCGGTTTGAACTGCGTCGAGCAATTCGAGCGCCTTGGTCGCGTTCGCCGTGACAGCGGCACACGCCTTCACGATCGAGACGTCGTCGTCTCCGAGGCGACGGGCGGCGCGCATAGCTCCCGAGAAATCCTTGGCGCCGATGCGCTTGTCCATGCGTGCCCGATGGTCCTCGCGCGTGATTATATCGCGGAACGCATCGAGCGCGTCGGCTTCAACGCGTTCCGACAGCTCCTCCGACCGCCAAGCCTCGCGAACCTGGCTTTGGGCGCCCGTGCGGTCGCCCTCCGCAAGTAAGATCCGTGCCAGCGCAAACTGGCCCCTGGCGCTCGCGGGCTGACCGCCCGTGAAGCGGCGCACGGTCGCAGCGTCGCCCCGCTCCTGCCACAGTCGCGCCTCCGCCCGCCGGCGCAGCGGGCGCATGCTCGGCCAGTTCGGGTTGTCGGCAATGAAAGCCGCGTAGCGGCCGAAGCTCGCTTCAGCGTCCGGGTGGCGCAGGATGAACCATTCGACAAGTTTCTGGGCAGCCGGATCGCCGATCGTTTTTTCGATGACGGTCGCTTCGCCAGTTTTGGCCTTGCGCACCAGATCGATCGCCTGCTTTACCGCCGCAAGGTCGCCGGAGAGTGGAGGCGCCGCCGCGGTCTGTGAAGGTCCATTGATAGACCGTGCCGGCTTGCGCCGCGCCGCAGCCGCAACATGCACCGCATGCCTGCCCTTCTTGAGCGCGAAGTGGCGCTGATGGCCCGCCCTGGTCGCCGCATCCGCCTTCCTGGCATGCTGAACTTGCTTGTGGCGGGCGAGCGCTATCGCATCATTCGAAAGCGCGGCGAGCATGGCCAAGGTCACGAAACAAGTGAGCGGCCCGAAGCGTCGGTTCATTCCGTGATCCCCCGCGAGCCCCGTGGTACGAACCATGAGATCGCACGATCCGTGCGGTTAGAACTGCACGGACGGTATCACACCGCCTATTCGCAACTGTCACGTTTCGGCAACAGCGCGGAGAAAACGTGTAGAACAACGGAACCGAAAACATCTCTCATAAACCCGTCCGAACTGTCATGTGTCATCCCTGCAGCGCGCCTTGGGCAAAGACAAAGCACGCGCGCACGACGAACGATCTAGCTGGGCTAAAGATCTCGGTCTCGCACAACGTAGGTGCGGATCAAGCAATGTGCCGGCGCCTATGAAGAGCTGCGTGCCTTGACGGAGGTTTTTCCGATTGTATGTGGCGGCGGTTGCCTTCACCGAACACGACTCCCGGCAGTGCCAAAGCGTTCAGGCGACACCGCTGCTGGCGTCGGAAAAAGCTCGTGAGCCGCTTCCTTGAATTCCATCCCACCGAACTCTATTTTGTATTCGCGACCTATTATCAATCGACGACGAGCGGACAAAAGCGCTGGTGGTCTGGGTTCCAGTTCAAGCACAACCCCTCGACAACCCGTTCGGCACGAGGATGTCACCCATGTCTTGGGGTATGTTTGGGGGCATCCTGACGATAATCGGTAAGCCCGCCTCAGTTGGCGTTGCCAAGGCAATCGCGGCGTGCTGAGCAGGCTCCATAGAATTCGCCTTCAACGCGGCTCATGCGTTTGCAGTGAGCAAGGACGGCGCAGGCAGTTGATCGCCGCGCGCCACATCGCCGGCCTCGATCGCGCGCGCGATCTGCGTCGGGATCGTGGCTGAGGCGATATTGCCGAGTTCCGCCACGGTGACGACGAGTTTCTCCGGTGGAATGCCGGTGGTCGCGCAGAACGGCGCGATGAAGGGGCGGGTCACCTGATGGCAGAAGATGCGCGCGAAATCCTCCATCGCCGTGCCGGTGCCGTGCAGCGCCGCGGTGAGCAGGCCGGTGCCGATCTGCAGGAAAGCGTCGCGCAGCTGCACCGCGTTGCCGCGGAAATAGCTCCATTCGTCACCGCGCGGATGCATCGAGCCGCCGCCCGGCAGGGTGGCGAGCGACCATCGATCGCTCGCGGCGAGGAATTTCTGGAAGAATATGCCTTCGACTTTCGGGTCGCGGGTGAGCAGCAGCGCCGCCCCGGCATCGCCCATCGTATAGCCGGCGGCGCTCTCGAAAAAGGCTTTGAGATCCTCGACCACCCAGCGGATCGCGCGCGACGGGCTCTCGCCGGTCACCACCAGCGCACTCCGGTAGTCGCCGCTCCGCAGCAGCGCGGTTGCCACCTGCATGCCGTTGAGGAAACTGTTGCAGGCATTCTTCACATCGAAGACCGGACAGCGCAGGCCGAGCTTGGCAGCGACGATGTGGGCGGTGGCCGGCTCGACCAGATCTTGCGAGGCCGATCCCCAGACCAGCAGGTCGATATCCCGCGTGCTCGCGCCGGCGCTGTCCAGCGCCCGGCGCGCCGCCTCCACCGCGAGGTCCGAGGCTTGCATGCAATCCGGCAGATGATGGCGGGTTTCGATGCCGGTGAGCGAGCGGAGCAGGCCGCGGCGCAGACGCAGCCCGGGGCTCAGTGCGGCGATGCGCGCCTCGATCTCTTCGGTGAGGATTGGTTCACCCGGCAGATAGGAGCCGGCGGCGGCGATCGCGACATGCGTGGGAGCCCGATCGAGTCGCGGCCCTTGCATCTCCGGGGCATCAGCCCAGGAGACGCCGGCGCCTGTTTTTGGCCCGATCTGGAACGTATGCATGTCCGTTGCACAGCGCGTCATCGTCATCGCCTCAACGACGTAGCCGTTGTTCAACAGTAGGACAGCCGCTCCGAATTTTCCGATTGTCCGCGCCAACAGTGCGAGCGCAACCGCTTTCGGATCGGCAGTGCCGGCCTCGCTTTCATGGACCGTGGAATCTTCAAAGACCGCATTGCCCTTCGCTGTCAGTCGTTCGGCAAGCTGAAACCAGTCCCGTCCCGGCCGAGCCGGTCCTTGAAGACCGTCTTCCGAATGCGATGCATTGATACAGATGCATTTGATACAGATGGCTGACGTGGCGTTCTGCGTTGTCTTTTGTGACAATTCTTATCATCGGCGCCCTCATCCCACGCATTGGGATGGACCATTACCCGACGGTTAGCATCAGCTGGAGCTGGTTACCTTTACAGGTATCTTGCGCGCGGGAAGATTGTGAGAAGGTCGGAGTTGGTTGCACGCGAAACGCGTTCCGCCATTCGGCGAGAACAAGACGACCCAGAACAAGACGACGATGCTGACACGATAGGACTAACGGGAGCTGTAGGTTTTGAGGTCAAAGCGAGAGGACAATGAAGGGCATTATTCTTGCCGGCGGAACGGGCTCCCGGCTTTATCCAGTCACCACCGTCGTGTCAAAACAATTGCTCCCCGTGTTTGACAAGCCGATGATATATTATCCCTTGTCGACCCTGATGTTCGGTGGGATCCGGGAGATTTTGATCATTTCGACGCCGCAAGATCAGCCGCTGTTCGAGCGCTTGCTTGGCGGCGGTTCGGAGTTCGGTCTGCAAATTTCCTACGCCACACAGGACAAACCGCGCGGACTGGCCGACGCGTTCATCATCGGTCGCGATTTCGTGGGCGAAGACCCAGTTGCGCTCATCCTTGGGGACAATATCTTTTACGGGCATGGATTGCCGCAGAAGTTCGCCAGCGCGTCCGCAAGAACGACTGGCGCAACCATCTTTGGCTACGTTGTCAATACGCCCGACCAATATGGTGTCGTTGAACTTGATCAACATAACCGAGCGATGTCGATCGAAGAAAAGCCGTGCCGGCCGAAGTCAAATGTTGCGGTCACAGGGTTATATTTTTACGACAACGATGTCCTCGACATCGCCGCATCGGTCAAGCCATCAGCTCGGGGCGAAATCGAAATTACCGACGTCAACCGCGTATATTTAGAGCGAGGCGATTTGTTTGTTGAGGTTCTTGGCCGCGGCTTCGCGTGGTTAGATACAGGCACTCATGCCTCTCTGGTCGAGGCGAGCCACTTCGTTCAAATCCTGGAGCAAAGACAAGGTCTGCGCATCGCCTGCCCTGAAGAAATCGCCTTGCGGCTGGGATATATTTCCGTGGGATCCTTTTATGCTGCAGCTCAGAAATGCGCCAGGAGTGGCTATGGCGAGTACTTGATGTCGGTTTATCAGTCCTTTGCGAAGTGAGTGACTTACTCGAGCTGCGGTGAGACTATGCGATTTAAAGGATCAACAATTTTTGTCACGGGCGGCGCAGGCTTTATTGGCTCAGCGGTTGTACGACACTTGCTTCGGGATACTGGTGCTTTTGTTGTCAATATCGACAAATTGACCTACGCCGCGAACCTGCATTCCATTCCGGATGCAGCCAGCAACCCGCGCTATTCCTTTCAGAAAGTAGATATTTGCGAGGGGCCACTGCTCAGAGAGTTATTCGATCGATATCAGCCGGATGCGGTAATGAATTTGGCCGCCGAGAGCCATGTGGATCGCTCGATCGACGGCCCTCGAGAGTTCATTCAAACGAACATCGTCGGCACCTTCACTTTGCTTCAGGAAGCCCTTCGTTATTGGCGCGCGTGCTCATCTGAGCGTCGCGGCCGATTCAGGTTGCTGCATATTTCCACCGACGAAGTTTTTGGCTCGCTCGGCTTAGATGGGTTTTTTACGGAAATTTCCGCCTACGCGCCAAATTCACCTTACTCGGCAAGCAAGGCGTCCTCTGATCACCTAGTTAGAGCTTGGCGTGAGACATACGATCTGCCGACGATGGTGACGAATTGCTCGAACAACTACGGCCCGTATCATTTTCCGGAAAAGTTGGTTCCCCATATCATCATAAAGGGTCTCCAGGATGAACCGCTGCCCGTTTATGGAGACGGACAAAACGTGCGAGACTGGCTTTACGTGGAGGATCATGCCAAGGCGCTGACCCTTGTGTTGGAGCATGGTCAAGTTGGCCACACCTACAACGTGGGTGGCCGCAACGAACGAACCAATTTGCTGGTGGTTGAACGTATTTGTGACTTGCTTGATCATGTCGAACCGCGCGCTTCAGGTTCGAGGCGACAATTGATTTCGTTCGTCAAGGATCGGCCTGGTCATGACCGACGTTACGCAATTGATGCGTCGAAGCTTGAGAGAGAGCTTGGCTGGCAAGCCGAAGAAACCTTTGAAAGCGGACTTGAAAAGACTGTTCGCTGGTACGTTGATCAGCAGCCGTGGTGGCGTTCAATTCTTGAGCGCGGATACAACGCTAAACGAGTTGGAATAAACCAATAGTCGTTTTGCGACTAGATTAGCCGCTGCGGCAGGGCGTTATGAAGGTCATTGCAACTGAGATTCCGGATGTTCTGGTTCTTGAGCCAAAGTTGTTGGGGGATCAGCGCGGCTTTTTTCTCGAAGCCTTCCATGCTCAACGTTACGCGGAGCATGGTATTCCGGGGCCCTTCGTTCAGGATAATCTGTCCCGGTCGGGCTTTGGCGTGATCCGGGGTTTGCACCTTCAAAATCCGTCAACTCAGGGGAAACTGGTTAGCGTGCTCCGCGGTCAAGTATTAGACGTGGCGGTTGATGTGCGTGTGGGAAGTCCAACGTTCGGGCGCCACGTTGTTGTTGAGCTGAACGAGGAAAACCGACGGCAGCTCTGGGTGCCGCGGGGCTTTGCCCATGGCTTTGCCGTTCTTTCTGAGACGGCTGACTTCTTTTATAAGTGCGACAATCCTTATAACCCCAAAGACGAGATCGTTGTGCGCTGGAATGACCCGGCAATCGGTATTAGGTGGAATATCGAAAATCCGTCGTTGTCGTCGCGTGATGCGAAAGCCCCTTGCCTCTCGGATGTCAAAAACCTGCCGTTGTACGGTCGGATCTAATGCGGATCCTCTTGACTGGGACAAGCGGGCAGGTCGGTGGAGCGCTTGAGAAAGCGCTCCATAGGCCAGAGCAAATCCTAACGCCTAGTCGGAGAGAACTCGATCTCTCGGACCCGGCTTCACTCCCGGCCGCTCTCGATAATCTAGCTCCGGAGTTGATTATTAATCCAGCAGCATATACTGCGGTTGATCGAGCAGAAGACGAAGCGGATATCGCCTTTCGCGTGAACGCAGAAGCACCGTCTGTCATCGCGCGATGGTCAGCCCGACATCGCATACCTTTGGTTCATTTCTCAACCGATTATGTTTTCAGCGGGAGCGGTGACCGACCGTGGCGGGAAGATGATCTATGTGAACCGCTTTCCGTGTATGGAAAGAGCAAGCTCCAAGGCGAAGCCGGAGTCCGCGACGCAGGTGGCGTGCACCTTATTGTGCGAACCTCGTGGGCATACACTTCATATGGCAAAAATTTCTTCCGGACTATAATACGGCTGGCGCGCGAGCGTCCCGAATTACGAGTGGTCAGTGACCAGGTGGGAGCACCGACGTCAGCGCGATCGATCGCTGAGGCCGTTGCCACGTTGCTGCCCTCCGATGTCAGCGACATGAGAGAAGCCTTTTCAAAAGCTGGTAGCATGGTCCATATTGCAAATTCCGAGTGGACCAGCTGGTACGGTTTTGCAATGGAAATCGTGAATGGTCTAAGAGACCGAAACGTCGCATTGAAAGCTATCGAAGTGGTCCCTATTCAGTCGAGTGATTTTCCGACAAGGGCGGTTCGGCCCCTCAATTCACGTCTTGATCTCACACGTGCTGCGAGCTCATTTGGCCTCTGCATGCCGTCGTGGCAGGACGCTTTAGCTAGTGAACTTGACGATTTCGTGCAAAGCGAGCAGGCTGGTTAAGCGAGTGTGACCTCGATGCCGCAGCGGTGCAAGCGGCACGCCGGCGTTCTGAGCCACCGACCCCGGTCCAATGGCGAATTGCAAGGAGTAGGGATCGAACCCGGCCTGCAGATCGAAGACAAAAGCCCACCGGGAGCGAACGGCTCATTCCCCTTAATTCCGATGTTTGGCTGGGTCAAAGCGTTCGGCGCGAGACCTGTGTGTACCGAAAGCTCAAATCCGAAGGATTGCGGAAGTTCTGTCCGGTCGCCTTGATGTCCGCTTTCGGCGCGAAAGCGGACCTCCTAAATTCCATGATAGGCGCGGAATGCAGTGCTACCGCTTGTTCGCTGAGTGAGCGGTTATGGAATGGAAAACGTTCCCCTCGCTTCCATGAAGGCGAACCGCACGCCCGCCGCGGATGTCCGTTATCGGCGGAACAGCGGAAAACATTTGCTCATGCAGAGCTTTCGCATTTTGACCCTAAACAGTCACTGCATCGCTAACCAGATACTCGAGATTCAGGCTAGGCATGCGTTGCGAAGAATGTCTATTAACAAGCGGCACAAAGCACGGATAGGCCTCCCATGCTCGTAAGCGACCGTCGGAAATTTCTGCGTAGTTCTGCCGCAACTGCGCTTTCACTCACAGTGCCAACTGACTTGTTCGCACAGGCAGTGTCGGTCCCCGCGCCCGGCAGTGCAACATGGGATGCCGGCGGCTTGCGCCATCTGTTGCCTACGGTCAGCGACACGAGGATGTTAATTAAGGCGTCTTTCAACACGCCGCTGACGGACGCCCCAACACTGAGCGTCGGAGCCACATCAGTGCGCGGTCGTATGGGAGATACGCGCGGCGAACATTGGCACTTTTACGCAACTGATCTGCAACCTCAACACCGATACGAGCTGTCGCTGACCGGCACCAAAAGCCGCCCGTTGTGCGAGCCTTGGGAGCTTGCGACCTTTCCAAATCCCGACGAACGTCCCGACAAATTTCGTCTTCTGATTTACACCTGTGGCGGCGGTCACGAGGTTCACAAATTTTTACCGACCGTCGTGCGCAATCGACTTTTACGGCGCGGTCTCAGCTTTCAACCCGATGCGGTCGTTGCCAACGGCGATCATGTGTACTGGGACCTTTTGGCTCCCGTAGGTGGGTCACTCTTCCAGACCCCCGAAGCCGTCAACCTTGCTGGCTCGTTTGACAGATCAGCGATCGTACTGGGAGGAGACAACGAGACCATACTGAAGCGCGCCGCCGGACCTCAGATCGTGCCCGTGTATGGAACTGACTTCCGTTCAACGCCGGTCTTTTTCATGCAGGACGACCACGATTATTTTGACAACGACGAGGCCACGGACGACATTGTTACCTTCCCGCCTTCGTTCTTCATGCTGCAGCTCGCTCGTGCCACCCAAGGCATGTATTATCCGGAATTCCTGCCGGACGTAGCGCGCCCGCGTGGCTTGCCATGGTCGTCGGCTGGCGACCGGGTGTGGGGCGTGTCGGAAAGCTTCGGGACGATTCGTTACGGTCGGCTGGCCGAGATTCTCCTTTATGACATTCGCCGTACGCTGACGATGGCGGGTCCGAGCGCAGTCTACCTCGATCTCGAAGTCGAAAAATGGCTCAAAGCGCGCACCGCAGCAACCGAGGTTACCCATGTGGTCCATGTTCCTTCCACTCCACCCGGCTGGACCGCTGGCAAGTGGGGCGAATGGTACCCCGATGTCCTCGGTCCTGATGCCAAGCTGACAGCGACAATACCCAAGCCGTATTGGCAGTCGGGCTGGCTCAAGCAACACGATCGGCTCATCGAGGCCATGGCAGCGATGAAAAGTCGGACGCCGCTCGTGATCAGCGGCGACCTACACGCGATCGGCATTGGACGCATGTTGCGCAGCGGCGGGCTCGATCTTAGGGCCAATCCCGTCACCACGGTATTGTCGGGTCCAATCGGTTCGCGGACAGGCCCTCTTGGCTGGCCTTCGGGGCGGCGCGGCACCGGTGCGATGCCACCTGCACATCTCGACATGGATGAGCAAGTAAAACCGATAGAGCAGCACGGGTTTACTCTGGTCGACTTCACGCCAGACAAGATGGTTCTGCGGCTGTTCAAGTGGGACTGGAAAACTCAAGCCGTCGAAGCGATCGATACTCTTGAACCATTTCACACCGCGGAATTGATACGACCAGCTTAGAGCCTGTCCTCAATTAGAGGATTGAACGAAGCCGCTGTCGCGGCGTGCGTGGCGAGGTGG
>Ga0209331_1000865_pt1 | contig 10462 bp, 9 predicted proteins | sample JacPinW_OM3H0_M3_FD_187971 | JGI IMG/M metagenome (GOLD analysis project Ga0209331, IMG submission 187971) | Forest soil microbial communities from Algoma, Ontario, Canada - Jack Pine, Ontario site 1_JW_OM3H0_M3 (SPAdes) (version 2) | ecosystem: Environmental > Terrestrial > Soil > Boreal... | reverse complement strand
ATCGCTCGACGAGGTACTCGGCTGGCTCGATCATGCCCTGACCGTCTCGGCCGCGCGCGGCGTGTAGACCAGCGCGCATCGCCCAGGGCGTGGGATCACGCGCGTTTGCGCCGAGCCCACAATGACGAGCGTTGCCATGTCGGCGGTGACGGCGTTCGCGTCGGCAAGCGTCGTGACGGTGATGTCTTCGTCGCCGCGGCCGACCGCGCGGCCGAATACGACCGGCGTGCTTGCCGGGAGCTGCCGGCGCAGGCGCTCGAAGGCCGCGCCGAGCTGCCAGGGCCGCGCGCGCGACACCGGATTGTAGAGTGCGATGGCAAAGCCCGCTCCCGCCGCGGCGTCGAGCCGGCGCTCGATCACATCCCAGGGCTTAAGATTATCGGAGAGCGAGAGCGCGCAAAAATCCTGACCGAGCGGAGCGCCGGCGCGGGCCGCAACCGCGAGCATGGCCGTCACTCCGGGCACGACGGTGACATCGATGCGGCGCCAGGGCGCCGGTCCCGCTTCGATCTGCGCGCAAACAGCAGCCGCCATGGCGAACACGCCAGGATCGCCGCCCGAAACGAGCGCAACCTGGGCTCCTTGCGCCGCATGATGCAACGCGGCGGCGGCGCGGGCGTCCTCCTCGCGGTTGTCGGAGGGATGGCGGGCTTGTCCGAGCCGCACGGGCACACGGTCGAGATAATGCAGATAGCCGTAGAGCGCTTGCGCGCAAGCAAGCTCGGCCTCTGCCTCGGCGGTGAGCCAGCGCGCATCACCCGGGCCGAGCCCGACCACGGCGAGCCGGCCGCTCACGGTCTTGCCTCCCAACCCGGCACCAGCACGACCGCGAGGTACGGTGCCTCGTCGTCGAGCTTATCGTTGAGCCGTTTCACCACGGCGTTCGCCATGGTGCCGCGCTCGACATAGATCGCTTCATTAAGCCTTCCGGCGCGGTGCAGGGCGCGGCGCACTTTCGGCAGATTGCGGCCGAGCTTCATGATCACGGCGCAGTCCGCGTCGGCGAGACGGCGCTCGAGCTCGCATTGCGGGAGCGTCCCCGGGAGCACGGTAAAGACATCATCGCCTTGCGCGATCGGGGCGCCGACCGCCGACCAGCATCCCGACATGCCGGTCACGCCGGCAATCACTTCGGTCGGATAGCGCGGCGCGAGCCGCACGTGCATATGCATGTAGGAGCCGTAGAACAGCGGATCGCCTTCGCAGATCACCGCGACGCTGCGGCCTGCGTCGAGATGTGAGGAGAGCCGCGCGGCAGCCTCATCATAGAACGCGCGTATCTTGTTGCAGTACGCGGGCGCGCTGTTCGGCACTTCGGTCGTGACGGGATAGAGCAGTTCCAGCTCGGTCACGCCGGGTGTGAGATGGCTCGCAACAATGGCGCGCGCATTGCTGGCATTGCCCGCCTTGGCGAAATGGGCAATCACGTCGGCCTCTTTGAGCACGCGCAGTGCCTTTAAGGTCAACAACTCGGGGTCGCCGGGACCGACGCCGACGCCAACGAGCTTTGCCTTTGTGCTCACAGGCCAGGCCTCGCCAGAGCGTTGATCGCGGCTGCGGTCATGGCGCTTCCGCCCATGCGGCCGCGCACGATGAGGAAGGCGACGCCATGTGAGCTTTTGGCAAGCGCTTCCTTTGATTCCGCGGCTCCGACAAAGCCGACTGGAATGCCGAGAATGGCCGCGGGCCTGGGCGCGCCGGCATCGAGCAGTTCGAGCAGATGAAAGAGCGCGGTCGGCGCATTGCCGATCGCGACCACTGCGCCTGCGAGCCGTTCGCGCCAAAGCTCCACGGCTGCCGCGGACCGCGTGGTGGCAAGCTTCTGCGCGAGGCCGGGCACGCGCAGGTCGCGCAAGGCGCAGACGACTTCGTTATTCGCGCCCAGCCGCGAGCGCGTGATGCCATGGGCGACCATTTCGGAATCGCAGAGGATTGGCGCGCCGCGCGCGAGCGCGTCGCGGGCCGCGCCAACGAGACCGTTCCCGAAGACGATGTGCTCGGCCACTTCCACCATGCCGCAGGCGTGAATCATGCGCGTGGCGACTTCCGCCTCTTCGTGTGAGAAGCGCGACAGATCGGCCTCCGCCGCAATGACGGCAAAGGAGCGCTGATAGATCGCACTCGCGTCACGCATATAGGCCTCACGCATGGACGGCCTCGTCTCCTGCAGTGCCAAAGCGCATTACCTCGGCAACAAGGCGGCCGGGATCGACGTAAAACTCAGGAGTGGCGCGCGCCGAGCCATGCCGGACGATGCCGCAGCCGTTCTCGGTTCCGATCACCGTGAGCGCGGCGGTGCCAGGGTGGGCGCAGCCTTTGCCGCAACCTGAAATGTGGACGAGATCGTGGGACGGCGTCAGCTGCCGCGCCAGTTGATGTGCGAGCGCGCGCGCGCCGATCAATCCCGACGCGCAGGCGGGTTTGCCCGGACAGGCGACAATTCGCCGGCGCGGATCGTCAGGACGCGTGATTAGTCCCCGGCGCTCGGCCGCATCGGCAAGCGCCGCAGCTTTCGCGCGTGGGACGCCGAGCAGCAAAAGCCCGCGACCGGGCGCGAGCCGCAAGGCCCGCGCGCCGTGCTCAGCCGCGACACCGGCGAGCGCTATCAATTCGTCCGCATGTGCGTGGCCGAATGCGAGCGTGACCCCAAGCGCAATCGAGCCGTCCCGCAGTGGGTGTCGGCCGATCACTTCGGCCGGTGCTCGCGCCGGCAGCGCGGGCGCCGGCTCGACCAACCCTTCGACAACGCAACGGAACGGAGCAATTCCATGCTTTCTCAGGACGTCGGCCGCGCGAGCCTCCCGCCCCTGTGATGCAATGACGCCGAGCAGACGAAGGACGATTTCGACCGCCGCATCGGTCGCCAGGAACCCAAGCGGCGTCGCGGACGCCGCATCGCCGGCAATGGAAGCATGCAGGCGCGGCCCCTGCGGCATTGCCGCCGCGCACAATCGCACGTCCGCCGAAAGCGCGTCCAGGTGAAGGTGCGATCCACCATCAAGCACGACCGAAATCTTGGGCGCGAGCGCACGCCCCGCTTGGGCAATGGCAGTGCGCAAATCGACGCCAAGCTGGCTCGCATCGATAACCCGTTCTGCGTCATCGGCGAGCGGATCAACCGTGATGCTCACGCCCTGCGCGGCTGCGATCTCAAATGTATTGACGGCGTGCGCAAATAGGGGAGCGGAGCGCGGCGTGAGCCCCCGCACCTGCAAATTGCCGCGCGCGCTGATTTCCATGGTGCCGTTGCCGTGCTTGCGCGCGGCGGTGCACAAGCCCGCAAAGGCTGCAAGCGACATCGACTCCAGCGGTGAAAATCGCACCAGCAACCCATCGCCGGTCGGCATCGGCGCGGAGAGCCCCGGGCAGGCGCCACGGCGGTGCGGCGCATTCATGCTCTCACCTCCGCCGTGAATGCAGAAACATCAATATCATTGCGGCGTGGATGCCAAAGCCCCCTGCGCAATGCCGTAGCGAGGCGCTCCGCAATGATCCGCTGCGCAGCGGGATTCTCTCGCCGCAGAAAGTCGCGGACATTCGGGTCGGCAAGGTAGGCATCGTGCAGGAGATCAAACAGCGCGCTCGGCACGGCGCCCGTCGTCTCTGCGAAAGCAACGAGGCGGTCGGCGGTTTCGGCAAGCTCGGCGGCGCCACGCGGACCGTGACGCAGCATTCCCGCGATGAAGCGCGGATTGATGGCGCGGCCACGTACGATGCGACTCAGTGCGGCAGTCAAGGAGCGCGCCCGCGGACGCGCCGGATCGGTTACGTCAAGCATGATGAGATCGGGCGTGCGGCCCAGCACGGCGGCGGCGGCAGCAAAGCCGCCGACGAAGGCCACGTCTTCTCCGCCTTCAAGCAGATCGCGAGCGGGATCATCGGCGGGGTGCACAAGCAGATCGGCGCTGCGAACGCGCGCCGCAAATTGATCGGGCGCGGCCCTGCCGTTGCCATCGGCGCCGCCATAAACGTGGGACGCGGCGACGAGATAAGCCGCGCCGAGCTCTTCCTTCTCGTGATCGCGTCCGAGCAGATCCTCGAGGCCTGCGCCGTAAGCGCCCGGCGCCGTCCCGAAAATACGCGCCAGCGGCACGTTGTGCGGCATTGACCGGTGCGCTTGCGCAAGCGGATTTTCCTCATCCGACTCGTCGCGTGCGGCGACGCTGCGCACCGCCGCATCGATGAGCGCGATCTGTGCGGGAAAGAGGTCGCGGAACAGTCCGGAGATGCGCCAGGTCACGTCGAGGCGATGCCGTCCGTTCACCGCAACCGGCAGGACTTCAATCCCGGTGACGCGAGCGGTAGCGTGATCCCAGGTCGGGCGGCAGCCCATGAGCGCGAGCCCCTGAGCGATCTCCTCCCCGCCGGTGCGGAGCGTTGCGCTCCCCCAGAGATCGATGACGAGGGCGCGCGGCATCTCGCCGTGCATCTGCAGATAGCTGCGGATGATCTCGTCCGCGGCAAGCCGTCCCAGCTCCATGGCGGTCGGGGTCGGCAGCATGCGTGGATCGGCGGTGAAGAGATTGCGGCCGGTCGGCAGCACGTCGCGGCGGCCGCGCGCGGGCGCGCCGGCCGGCCCGGGCGCGATGCGGCAGCCGTCGAGAGCGGCAAGCAGAGCCGCGCGTTCCGCCGCCGCGCTGGCCTGCCATTGCGGCTCCTCTGTCATTGGCGGGCGGCCATAGATGTGCAGCCCGTCTTTGATCGCGAGATCTTTGAGATCGCACAACCAGGCATCAATACGCCGCAGCGCATCGCCGGGATCAGAGCCGCTGCTCACACCCGCTTCGCGCGCGATGGCGCAGCGCTGCGCGGTCTCGATGATCAGCCGTCCCAGCCGTTCGCGCCGCTTGCGATCGAGACCGTCGGCCTGCGCGTATTCGTCGACGAGGCGTTCAAGCTCGCGTGCCTCAGGCGACAATTCGCTTTCCACAAGCGGCGGCGGGAGATGCCCGATGGTCACGCCTGCGATGCGACGTTTGGCCTGTGCGGCTTCGCCGGGATTGCTGACCAGGAAGGGATAAATGACGGGCAGCGCGCCGGTGAGGATTTCGGGAAAGCAGCTCGACGTGAGCGCCACGGCCTTCCCGGGCAGCCATTCAAGGGTGCCATGCGCTCCCATATGCGCGAGTGCGTGGGGCGCAAAGTTGTGCTGGAGCCACAGACCAAATGCCAGCAGGGCGTGGCGTGGCGGCAAGGTGGAATCGTGATAATCCGCACGCCGTTCGCTTGATCGCCCGCGATCGGGAGGAAGTGCAACGAGGATGTTACCGCAACCGCGGGCACGAAAGGCAAACACGCCTGCGCGCAGATTCGGATCCTCGGTGGGGTCGCCCCAGGCCTTGTGGACTGCGGCGATGGCATCGGCAGGCAGATCAGCAAGCAGCCGCTTGTAGGCGTCGATGGCCAACGTCGCCTCATCCGATCCGAGATCGAGAGCGTCGAGCAGCGCGCGCGATGTCTGCGGCACGGCGGCGACGGCGTAACCCGCATCCCTGAGATCGTTGAGAAGCGCGAGCACGCTGCCCGGCACATCGAGCCCGACGGCGTAGCCTTCGCGCCCGGGCGCGCCGGGGTAATCGGGCATCAGCACGGCGACGCGCCGCTCGCGCCGTGGCGTCGCCTGCAAGCGCGCGAGCGCAGCAACGCGGTCTGCAACCATATCGATGCGGTCGGGCTCGGGCCGATTGACGAGCGGAGCGAAGGCAAGGCCGTCCTGCAACGGCAAGGGATCCTTGAACGCGATCGCACCCGCGAGCAGGCGGCCATCGAGCTCCGGCAGAACGACGTGCATCGCAAGATCGGCGGCGCCAAGGCCGCGGGCGCTCTCCCGCCACGCCGCGCGCTTCGTGTTGGCGAGTACGATTTGCAGCACCGGCACGTTTGGCGCATCAAGCGCCGTCGGCTGCCCCGGCTCGCTGGCGGCCGCAAACGCGGTCGCGGTGATGATTACCGCGGGCGAAAGGCGCGCGAGCGCGGAGGAAATGAACTCCGCCGCCGCAGCATCCTTGAAGCTCGTGATAACGAGAGGGGCGGCGGCAAGACCGCGCGCGGCGAGCGCCGCGCACAAAACATCGATCGCGGCCGTATCCGCCGCTAACAGCAGCGCGCGGTAAAAAATGATCGGCACCACGGGCCGATTGGGCACCAGATTTTCGACGAGCTGGCCGAGATCGACGGCGCCGCGGCCGGGCAGATAGCCCGCCATGCGTGGAACCGGGCGCGGCTCGACCGCATCGACGGGCGCGCCCGCGTAGTGCGCGAGCCGTCGCAGCAGCGCGCGCAGATTCTCGCGTCCGCCTTCACGAAAAAAACGCAGCAGCGCATCGAGCTCGCTTTGCGCGACCGTGGAAGCGTCCGCAAGGCGCGGATCGTCGCGATCCTCGCCCGGCAGAAGCGCGAGCACGATGTCGCGCTCGCGCGCGAGCGCCGAGAGCCGCTCGACGCCATAGCGCCACCAGTCGAGCCCGCCGAGAAGGCGAACCAGGATCACCTTCGCATGGGCGGCCACGCGATCGATCCAAAGATCAACCGACATGGGATGACGCAAATCGCGCAGATGAGCGAGCCGCACGCTCGGCAGCGCGTCACGCTCCATGGCCCAGGCTGCCGCGAGCGCGGCAAGGTCGCTGTCCACAAACGACAGGATCAGCACATCTCCGGGCGGCTGCGCGAGATCGATCGGCTCGACGATCTCGTCAAGGCTCGTGGACGTGGTCGCGAGCAGATGCATCCCTCTCAACCGTGCAGCACTTGCGCCACGGCGGCGCGGTCGAGGCCCTTCAACCCGATCACCACCAAGCGGCCTTCGCGCGCCTCGGATGCGCCCCAAGGGCGGTCGTACTGGTGCGTTACCCGCGCACCAACCCCTTGCACGAGGAGGCGCATGGGCTTTCCCGCTACCGCAACAAACCCTTTCATCCGCAGCACGTCGTGTGTCTCGGCCGCACGCGAGATGCGCCGGACGAGCGCCGCGGGATCTGTGATTTCAGGTAGTGCGACGACGAAGCTGTCGAAATCGTCGTGGTCGTGCTCCGGTTCGTCATCATGCCGGGTGCGGCGGTTCTCGATGTCATCCTGCGTGCTCATGCCCAGGCCAAGGAGAGCGGCAGGGTCGACCTTTCCGTCGCAAACCGACACCACTTTCACCGCGCGCGGCAGGGCGGCCGTGATCTTCGCAAGCGCGCGGTCCGCCCCCGCGTGATCGATCAGGTCGCGTTTGTTGAGCACGACAAGATCGGCGCAGGCGATCTGATCGTCAAAGACCTCCTCGACGGGATCATCGTGCTCGAGTGAGCGGTCGGCGGCGCGCTGGCTTGCAAGCGCGGCGAGATCGCCCGCGACGCGCCCATCGGCGAGCGCGGCGCCATCGACGACTGCGACCACGCCATCGACCGTGACGCGGCTCTTGATGGCAGGCCAGTGAAAGGCCTGTACCAGCGGCTTCGGCAGCGCCAGACCCGAGGTTTCGATCACGATATGCTCGACCGCGGGCTGGCGCGAAAGAATCGTATCGAGCGCGGGGACGAATTCGTCCGCCACCGTGCAGCAGAGGCAGCCGTTCGCCAGCTCGACGATGTTGCCCTCCGGGCATGCGGCGTCGCCGCAACCTTTGAGAATTTCACCATCGATGCCGACATCGCCGAATTCGTTGACGATGATCGCGAGGCGGCGCCCTTGCGCATGGGCGAGCACATGGCGAATGAGCGTCGTCTTGCCGGCGCCGAGAAAACCCGTGACGATGGTGCACGGCACGCGTGCAAGCGAGATGCTCATTTCAAGTCCTCTTCAACGTTCAATTCTTCAAAATCCAACGGCGGGACGCGCGCGATCAATCCGCGCTTGAGCGGCTCGGGCCGGCCGCGCCAGGGGAGGATGCCATCGGCTGCGCACGCGAGCATGCGCGCGCCTTCAACAAGTGCGTTGGCGCAGGCAACATCGAGCCCGCCAAAGACGTAGCTCCAGGAACCATTGCACCGGATTGCCGCGCTGGGGCCGCGCGTGCAGTTTGCGAGACAGCGCACCGGCCGTACACAAACTTCCGTGCCGTGCGCTGCCTCGGCCGTGGCTGCGGCAAGGATCGCGCCGGGCCGCGGCTCGGCATCAGCCTCTCCGGCACGCCGGCAGGTGATGCAGACATAGACGATCGCGGCGCCGGTTTTTGAACCGGTGCTGGCAAGCGCAATCGTCGGATCAAGTGCCGCCACCCTGCCGCTCCGCTTGTGCGTAACCGCGTCCGGGGTGCCGCAGGACAAATCGACCGGCGCCGAGGCACCCCGCCCGGCTTGCGGCCGAATCAACGGCAGGTTTCCTGGCTCGCGGGTCCTTGCCTGTCACCGCCTTCCCGGTTTCCCAGTGGCTCTGTGGCACAGGCTCGCCGCTTACAGTTGCGGGGGCAGCCGCGGCGTTGGAACCTTGGTTCCGCACCGCATTCCCTCTTGGCCCTCTTGCGAGAGACCGTCGATGCGCCACTTAGCGGCGAGCCGCGCGCTTTTGTCAATGCATCGTTCGTTGGGTCGAGCAGCACCGTAGGTTAGGTCGAGCTTGCGAGACCCGACATATTCGCGACGGCAGTCGTAGCCCGCGTCGAGCGTAGCGAAACGCGGGGCCCCCGGATTTCGCTTCGCTCAATCCGGGCTACCGCGTCCCTTAAGGATGCCATAAAGTCACAGATCCTGGGTGCGCCGTTTCACGGCATCGTCCCACACCTTGTCGCGGTCGAGATCGAAGACGAGCCGCGCGTCTTGCGGCGTGGTGAACCAGAAGCCCTGAGCAAGCTCGCCTTCAAGCTGAGTGGGCGCCCAGCCGGCATAGCCGAAGGCGATAAGGAATTTCTCAGGTCCGTGCTTGTTGGCAATGTCGCGCAAAATTTCCCGGCTCGCCGTCATGGCCACGTGCCCATCGATACTCACGGTCGCGGGGCGCAGATAGTCCGCGCTGTGCAGCACAAATCCGATTTCGGGCTGCACCGGGCCGCCGGCGAAAATACGCACGCTTCCTTCGACCGTACTGTCGTTGTCGCCCATGGCTGCGAGCAGGCTTGCGAGCGAGCGCTCCTGCACAGGCCGGTTGATCGCAATGCCGAACGCGCCGTTGTGATCGTGCCGGACCATGAGCACGACCGTCTGATAAAAGCGCGGATCGGACATGGAGGGAGAAGCGACCAGTAGTTGACCCGCAAGCGAGCCGCGCTGCGGCGGCGCGTCGGGCGCGGGCAACGCGGCGTGCAGGAGCGTTGCGGGAACGAGAACCGCCGCAAGCAGCGAGGCAAGGCGCATGAGGCTGGACAAATTCGTCTCCACTGTCATCCCGGGGCGCGGCTGAAGGCCGCGAACCCGGGATCCATAACCCCGGCTGTGCTTATGGATTCCGGGTTCGCCGCGTGCGCGGCGCCCCGGAATGACGGACCGAGCATATCACAATCATGCGAACAAACATGCCGCCGATTGGGTCTCTGAAATCGGCCGCAACGCGGGATCCGTTTTTGCGCAGGCGGCCTCGGCGCGCGGACAGCGCGTGCGAAACCGGCAGCCGCTCGGCGGATGTGCCGGGTCCGGCGGCTCGCCCTCGAGCGCGAACGTATCCGTGACGCGAGGTCCGCCAATCTGCGGAATGGCCGCAAGCAGCGACTGTGTGTAGGGATGCCTGGGCGCCGCGAACAAGGTCTCGCTCGGCGCCAATTCAACGATCCGGCCGAGGTACATCACCGCCACGCGGTCGCACATCATGCGCACCACGGAAAGATCGTGCGAGATGAAGAGATAGGTGAGCGAAAAGACGCGCTGCAATTCCCGCAAAAGCTTGAGCACGGCCGCCTGCACCGACACGTCGAGGCTTGAAGTGGGCTCATCGAGCACGACGAGCCGCGGATGCAGGATCAGAATGCGCGCAAGCCCAACGCGACGCTGCTGCCCGCCTGAAAGCTCATGCGGATACAAATCGAGGTGCGTCGGCGGCAGCCCGACTTGCTTGAGGATCGCGCGGACCCGCTCTTCGCGTTCGCGCGGTCCGAGTGCGGTGTGCACCGCGAGCGGCTCGCCCAGCGCGCGGCGAACCGTCCAGCGTGGATCGAGCGAATTGCCGGGATCCTGGTAGCAATATTGCAGCTTCGCCGCGACCGCGCGCTGCTCGCGCGCTGCTCGCGCGCTGACCTCTTTGCCCTCGAAAACGATGCGGCCGCGATCGGGGCGATAGATGCCCGCAAGCGTTTTGCCGAGCGTCGTCTTGCCGCATCCGGATTCCCCGACAATGCCCAGCGTTTCCCCTGGATGTAGTTCGAACGATACACGGTCGAGCGCATGCACGGCGCCCGTCTTCCATCCGAAAATATTCCGCACGGGGAACCCACGCGCGAGGTCTTCCACTTGGAGAATAGGCGCGCCGCTCATGCGCCGGTCGCTTGCACCCCCACCCTACCCTCCCCCGCCGCAAGTCGGGCTTGCCCGACTTGCGCAATCTAGTGCGG
>Ga0209331_1000863_pt1 | contig 10507 bp, 11 predicted proteins | sample JacPinW_OM3H0_M3_FD_187971 | JGI IMG/M metagenome (GOLD analysis project Ga0209331, IMG submission 187971) | Forest soil microbial communities from Algoma, Ontario, Canada - Jack Pine, Ontario site 1_JW_OM3H0_M3 (SPAdes) (version 2) | ecosystem: Environmental > Terrestrial > Soil > Boreal... | reverse complement strand
CGACATGATGAACGCCGCCTATCACTATCTCGACCTGACCCCGCTGGGCCGCCACGAAGAGGGATTACCGTACCCGATGGATTGGCTGCGGCTGCGCGACGCATACAAGCCTGCTTCACGCGCTGCTACATGTTGCCAGAGCTAAAAAGGTTTTTGAATTCGTCATGACGGGCGCAAGCGAGCAATCCGGGCCTCCGATCAGGCGCTGGATCGTTTCGTCGCGTTGTTCGCCGCAATGACGAGAAATTTCGAAGGGAATGCCGATGTCCTACGTCGATGGATTTATCGTCGCCGTGCCGAAGAAGAACCTCGTGGCCTATCGCCGCCTCGCAAAAAAGTCGGGCAAGATCTGGCGCGAGCATGGCGCGCTGGATTACCGGGAATGGGTGGCCGATGACGTCAAGGTCGGAAAGCTGACCTCGTTCCCGCGCAGCGTCAAGCTCAAGCCAGGCGAGACCGTGGTGTTCTCTTGGATCACCTACAAATCCCGCGCGCAACGCGACCGCGTCAACGCCAAGGTGATGGCCGACAAGCGGCTGACCGGCATGATGGACGTCAAATCGCTGCCGTTCGACGCCAAGCGGATGATCTATGGCGGGTTTGAGAGCCTCGTGAAGGCGTGAAGCAGGGTTGCGTGGCGCCTTTTGTTGTGGCGCCAACCGAGGTAGTGTCGCGAGGTAGTGCATCGCTCAATCGGCTATCGAACCGTGCCCAGCAGACCCACGCGTCGGGAAATCGCGGAACAAGATCGTTACATGGTCGCGCAGCAGGCCACGTTCCGGCGCGCCGCCGACGTGATCGCGGCAGATTTAGCCAAGCTGCCGGAAGTGCGTGCGGTGGCGTTGTTCGGTTCACTGGTCCAGCCGCTGGTGCGCGAGGTTCCCCGCTTTGCAGGCTTCAGGCATCACGGGATCGAAGTCTTCCACGAGTGCAAGGACATCGACCTCGCCATCGCGATCGATCGCCTCGATAATCTCGGCGCGCTCAATCGCGCGCGCGGTCGTTCCGTCGCCGACCTGTTCAAGAACTGCGGCATCGGCGTTGCCCACCACCAGGTCGATATTTTCCTGTTCAGGGATATCTGGAGCGACTATCTCGGCCGGCTCTGCATCTACGCGCAATGCCCGAAGGGCAAGGTTGAGTGCCTGACACCGGGGTGCGGGCGCGAGCCGCTTCTGCAACAACATGAAGGCTTCGTGCTCGAGCCCGGCGCGCTCGCCGCCGGCCGGGCCCTGCCTTTGTACGAACGCGGGCGCGGGGTGCTCGGTCGCGCCGCGGATCTCAATACGGCCATCGCATGAGCGAATATCAATATTACGAATTCCGCGCGGTCGATCGGCCGCTCAGCCGGACCGACCAGAACGAATTGCGCCGGCTCTCGTCCCGTGCCCGGATCAGCGCTGCCGGTTTTGTCAATCATTACGACTTTGGCGACTTCGGAGGCAATCCCGACCGGTTGATGGAGCGCTATTTCGACCTGTTCCTGTATCTCGCCAACTGGGGCTCGCGGCGGCTTTCGATCCGTCTGCCCAAATCGGGACTCAAACCTGCAAGCCTCAAGCGGTTCACCGCTGCAAATGAGGAAGTGGTCGTCCGCACCGCCGGAGACCATCTGATTGTCGATGTGTCCTGTGATGAATTGGAACAGGATTTCTGTGACCGTGGTGAGGGCTGGCTCGATAAGCTCGCCGCTTTGCGCGGCGATCTCATCAATGGCGACCTGCGGCTGTTCTATCTGTTGTGGCTGATGCCGGTGGAACACGGGCAAGTGCCGGATGATGCCATCGAGCCGCTTGCCGGCATCGGACCCCTGACGCCCGCGCTCAAATCCTTTGCGCAGTTCTTTTATATTGATCGCGACCTCGTCGAAGCTGCGGCGGAGGACCGGCAGTCGCCGCGCACCATCGGTGAACTGCGCGCGGCTGCGTTGCGGGTAGCCGAGCGACGCAGCCAAGCCGAGGAAAGGCGCAGGCAAGCGGCACAGCGAAAGCGAGCGCGGCAAGAGGCAAAAGCCAGAGAAAGCCGATTGGAACAACTGGCCCCCGCGCGGCGCGGCAGTCTGGGGCGACGTTGCGAACCTGATCGCCCTGCGTAACGCCGCAGCCTACGAAACGGTGACGGTGCTTCTCGCTGACTTGCGTGAGCTCGCGCTTCGGCAGGGCACGGACGACGAATTCCACCATCGGCTGGCAGAACTTCGAATCCGGCACAAGACAAAGCGTCGTCTGGTCGAACGATTGAATGCTGTTGGCCTGGAGTGAAGCGCGACGGCGCCAGCCCGCCGCTCGCCGCCGATGCCGAATCCTTGCGCCGAGGTTTTGAAAACCGGGAGACTTTTCGATAATACGCGCGGGTAAGTAACCTTCACAGGTTAGGTTAAATCGCGAGTAACGTTGCGCGCAGGCTGTGGCGTTGTATGCATTGGCGATGGCCGCTTCGCTTCACAACGCCGACAAGCACACCCACCGCCGGATCATGCTGGTGGGTTTTATGTTTTGCGCCGCCTTCGTGGCGTTCAGCTTCTTCGCCAGGGAGCAGCCCGAAAATCATTACGTGCTCCAGAAGGCCGACCGGCTGGTTCGCACGGCGGGCACGCCGCTGCCCGCCCACTGATATCGACGGCCGACAATAGTCCGTTAGGGTTATTTTTTCGCTCGGCTGTCGCGCTCCGCAATGAGCTTGTTGAGTTCCTCTTCCTGATGCGCGATGCGATCGGCAATCCTTTCCTCGTTCTGGCTGCCGGACGCGCCCGCCGCCTGCTCGACCAGCTGCCGAAGGTTATCCCGGAGGACGGCGATGCGATCGTCGAGTTCCGCAAGCGATAGGGTATCATTCATCGTTGTTCTCCCGGGTGTGGAAATGAAGTGGGCTCATGCCGCGGCGGCAGGCGCCGCCTGCTCGCCCTCGATGGCGCGGTCGATGGCGTCGATCAGCCCCTGGGTCTCGATGAATTTGATCCGCGCCCGTTCGGCCTTGTCGCGGTCGAACGGTGCTGCCAGGGTTTTGGCGAAGGCGTCGCGGTCATCGGCCATGCGCTCGCGCGCCTTTTTCAGCGTGTCCAATCGCTCGCTCATCCGGGTTTTGCTTTCTGTTTGGTCGCGCGAACCCTGCTGGAGCGACAAAGGCTCCGGTGGCACGACGGCTGTCGGCCAGCATGCGCCGCAGAATGCCGTTAGTCTACGCTGTCGGCCGGGCCACCGCTAATTTTGCCGATCGGTCTTCGCTCCTGCGCTCCAGCCACACCAGGGCCACGGCCGACAGGAAAGGCAGGCTCTGGATCAAGAGAATGGTCCCAAACAGGTCGGTCTCGAGCACCCGGTAGAAATTCGTCGCGAAAATGGTGATGGAACCCGCGACCAGCAGCGCGCCGAGCGCCGTTTCCGGCATGGTCCTGATCCGGGTGCCGACGATCGCGCCTTGACCCCCTTGGCCGCCCTTGCGGGTGCGATGGAAATAGCTGCTGTGCGCCGGCAGCGCCGCCTTGAAGGCCGCACTCGCCACCGTCCACTGCACCGACATGAACACCACCATGGCGCCGAGCATCTGCCGGTAGGGAACCGCGACCCGCAGCCGGTAGGCGCAGACGAAGTGGGCGAGCGATACAAAGAAGGCGGAGATGATCGGCAGCGTCAGCAGCGGATCAGGGATCGCGACGATCTTGAAGGCCACGAACGGCACCCAGACCAGATTGAGCAGCGCCGCCGCCACCGCGATGATTTCGGCGCCGAACCAGCTCAGCCAGCCGAACGCGAATTCGCGCTTCTGATCGCGATCGAGCAGGCTGGTGCCCGGCAGGAACCGGCGCCAGTGCTTCTTGATGATCTGCACCGCGCCGCCGGCCCAGCGCGAGCGCTGGGTCCGGAAAGCCATATAATCCTGCGGCAGCAATCCCCAGCCATACCTGCGGTTGGTGTAGTGGGCGCGCCAGCCGAGTTCCATGATGGTCAGGCCGAGGTCGCTGTCCTCGCAAATCGTGTCGCTCGACCAGCCGCCGGCGGCCTCCAGCGCGGTGCGCCGGATCAGGCACATGGTGCCGTGCACGATGATGGCGTTGACCTCGTTGCGCTCGACCATGCCGACATCGAAGAACCCGGCATATTCGGCGTTCATGGCGGCATGGATCTGGCTGCGGTCGCCGTCGCGATGATCCTGCGGCGCCTGAATGAGGCCCACCTTGGGATCGGCAAAACCGGGGACCAGATCCCTGAGCCAGGTGGGATCGACCACATAATCGGCGTCGATGACGCCGATGATCTGCGCGTCCTCCGCGGTCTCCGCCATCGCCAGCCGCAAGGCCGCGGCCTTGAACCCCTTGAGGTTCTGCACGCATAGAAACTTGAAGCGCGGGCCCAATTCGCGGCAGCGCACCTCGATCGGTTGCCAGAACGCCGGATCGGGCGTGTTGTTGATCACGACCACGCATTCGAAATCCGGATAGTCGAGCCGCGCCACTGATTCGATGGTGCGCAACAGCATCTCGGGCGGCTCGCGATAGGCGGGAATGTGGATCGACACTTTTGGCGTGCCTGCGCCCGGTGCCGGCGATGACAGCTTCAGCAGCCGCGCCGGCGCGCGGCCGAGCGCGACGGTAGCCATCTCTTTCAGCCGGGAGCGCACGATCGGCGCGAGCAGGCCCAGCAGCGGCAGCGCGAGGGCAAAGGTGATCACCTCGCCATGCAGGAAGTAGTGGTCCTGCCAGTACACCATCACGCTGGCGCACCAGTGGCCGGCCAGATGGTCGGCGGCGGCGAGCAGCGTGGCCTGGCCGGCGGTGGCGCCGCGCAGCACCAGGATCGAAAGCGACAGCAACAGGCCGATGCCTACCGCCAGCAGCGCCGCCTTCCAGTAGTCGGCGTCGACCACCGGTCCGGTCCAGGCAAATTTCGGCCGCAGCGACGCATCGAGCATGCCCCAGTAGGGTCCGACATTGCCCTCGAACAGTTTTTGGGGCTGATCGATCGCCTCGACGATGTTGTAGTCGATGCCGCGCGCATTGGCGCTGGCGACGAAATTGCGCAGCAGCACGGCCTGACTGATGGGATCGGGCACCGCGGCCTCGAAATTGTGCCCGGCGCTCGGCCAGCCGAACTCGCCGATCACGATTTTCTTGTTCGGATATTTGGCGCGCAACTGGTCGTAGAGCGCCAGCGATCCCGCGAGCGCGGTCTCTTTCGGCATCCCCTCCCAATAGGGAAGGATGTGGGCGAACACCTCGTCGACGGCATCGACCAGTTCGGGATGATCGATAAAGGTCTTCCAGTGATCGGCTGAAGCCACCGGCACCGGACTGTCGCGCTTCACCCGCCGGACGATGCTGGCAAGATCGGCCGCGGTGTGCTCATGGCGCAAGAACGTTTCATTGCCCACCACCAGGCGGGTGACGTTAGGGTAGCGCCGCGCCAGATCGAGCGCGGTCGCGATCTCGCGCTCGTTACGCGCCTTGTTCTTGTCGAGCCAGATGCCGAGCGTGACCGTGAGCCCGAGCTCGGCCGCGATCGCCGGAACCCGTTCCAGGCCCTGCGTCGACGCATAGGTGCGCACCGACTTGGCATAGGCGGCAATCGCGGTGAGGTCGGTGCGGATCTGCGCCTCGGGCACGATCAAACCGTCGGGCGTTTTCTGGGCGAACCGGTTGTAGGAAACGCTCGGCAATTTGCCTTCGACCGAGGCCGCTGCCGTATCCGGCTTTTTCATTGCCCAGTAGCCAAGATGTGCGCAGGCGACGAGGCCGACGATCACGGCAAACGCACCGAGCGACATGACGCGGCGGCGCGCGCCGGCCGCGGCGGGTTTGCCGTCATGGGCGATCCCGTCTGGCGTGCTGATCTCGCTGGTTGCGTCGGAGGGCATGGAACCTTTGGGACGCCGGAAATATGCGTACTGCATAGGTAGTGACGAAGCGGAAGGGACCAATGAAATTATCGTTTAAGGTCGCGGTCGCTCTTCCGCCGTCTTGATCTCAGAGGTCACCGATGCCATTGATCCCGTTCGCAAATCGGTTCCGCAGGCACGGTTGGTTGCTGACGGTGTGCTCCGATAACATTCGTGCGAAAGCGAAATTCATGCGCTGGTGCGCCACCTACCTGCGCTGAGCTACTTTCGGTGAGAGGCTCGCCGCCGCCGCCGTGGTTGCGATCCCGGCGTCGGTCTCCTTGCTCAAGCCGGCAACACCTACTGCGCCCACGACTTCGCTGTTGACGCGTATCGGCATGCCGCCGCGCAATGCCATGATGTTGGCGGTGACGAATGCCGTTCGGCCCTGATTGATGCTTTCCTCGATCTCCGCCGTCGGCCGCTGTAGCCGCGCAGCCGTTCGCGCCTTCTCGATGGCGAGGTCCGCGCTTGCCGGGCGGACACCATCCATCCGCTGGAAAGCGAGCAGATCGCCGGCGCGATCAACCACGGCGATGGCCGAGGGCGCATTGCGCTGCTGCGCGCTCTGCCTCGCTGCTTGCAGCACCGTCTGGGCTCCGGCCTGATCGAGGGTCATTACGTTGACGGTCTGTGCCCAGACCGGCAAGCAGAACATCGCTGCCAATATTCCAGCGCCTATTCCAAGTTCTTTCATGGTGCCTACCGTACCGGTTTCGCGAATGCGGGCCTCTGCCTCAATTCCTTAGCTAGGAAGAAACGAGCGCCATGTTCATCACGCTTGAGTGTCCGACGACACCGCGGCCGCCGGCCTTGCCGAAGTTTGGCCGATCTTGCGTGATTTCGGCCCGCCTCGGGATCCTTCGCTTGATTGTCGTCTCGCCCGGTCTAGCTCTATTTGCGGGCGACGAATGAATGGACCTTTCAAAATGAACCACGCATCTGCAATACGCCGTATCGCCAGCCTCGGCCTGACTTGCGTTCTGCTTTGGTCGGCTGGCACTGCCGCCGCCCTTGCGCAGACCGCCGCACCGCCGGAGGCGCCGGCGAGCCTCAACGCCGTCGATTTCAATTTTGTCGGCCAGGCGAATTTGGGCGCGCCCTTCCAGGTCGACTCCGGCCGGCTGGCGGAAACCAAGGGCACCAGCGCGGCGATCCGAAGCTACGCCCATCTGATGGTTACCACCCATATTCCGGTCGTCGACGCGCTGAATGTGATCCTGAAGCGCAAAAACATCACTCCGTCGAACACGCTTTTGCACGGCGCTTACGACGCGATGATTTTCACGCTCAAGGCGGACCGCAGCGCTGCGTTCGACCGGAATTATGTGAACGGCCAGGTCGAGTATCAAAAGGGCAACGCGGCGTTGTTCGAACAGGAGATCCAGAACGGCGCCGATCCTGACCTCAAGCAGTTCGCGCGTCAGACGCTGCCGAAGATCGTGGACCATCTGCAGCGCGCCGAAAAGCTTGCCGCTGACGAACGCGTCGCCTCGAAATGAGGCGGCGGTGACGCCGTCAGTTCGATCGACCGACACACAGGGCAAATAAGCCGCTGGGGAAGGAAACCATCATGCGCATCGCCATCGCCTGCGGCCTCGTGTTCGGAGCGGTCGCGTTGCTTCCGGCCGCCGCGACCGCGCAATTTGCAGAAAAGAAGGTGCTGACCCTGGAGATTGCGCGAAAGATCGTCGCGGCCGCCGAGTCGGAGGCGACGCGCAATCACCTGGCCGGAGTTGTCGCGGTGGTCGATGACGGCGGATGGCCGATCCTGGTTGAGCGCATGGACCATGCCGCCTATCTCGCCAGCGTGGAACTTGCGCCTGGCAAGGCCCGAACAGCCGCGCTGTTCAAGAAACCCAGCCAGGCGCTCGAGGACGCGATCAACCACGGTCGCATTGCTGCCGTTACCGCGCAGGGCTTCACCGAGATGCAAGGCGGGCTGCCAATCGTTGTCGATGGCGAGGTGATCGGCGCCATCGGGGCGAGCTTCGACACGCCGGAGCACGACGTGCAAATCGCGCAAGCCGGGCTGGCAGCGGTCCCTCATTGAAGTGAACCAAGGGAAAGTCGCGGAGAGATTGCGGTATTTGTATCGAGCTTGCGCTGATTTGAAGATGAGGCCGCGCCCCGGCCAACGGCATTTGCTGCGCTCAACCCGGGAAACACCGCTGCCGACCAAAAATTCACGACGCTGTGATTCACCAGCTTCGACGCGGGTTTGATTTCTCGCTCCCGCGCTCTATTTCTTTCGTGTGACTTGTTATTTCGTGTGACTGGATTTCTTGCGACTTGGATTTCGTACGACTTGGCCGCTGATCCCTGATCATGGGCGCCTTCGCGTGGTCCGGATCGACCGCAAGATTTTTGCAGGCATAGTTTCTTGTAGAGAATTGGCAGATCCCGTGAATATTAAGCCTTTCGTTGGCCTGGGCGGTGTCCTCATCGCTGCCATGACCTCCGAGTTCAACGACCAGGTGACATCGATCGCGCTGATCGACGTCCGCGGCGCGCTCGGGATCGGCCATGATTCCGGAACCTGGATCGAAAGCCTGTATGTCTCGGCGGAGATCGTCGGCATGGCGATGTCGCCCTGGCTGCTGGTGACCTTCACATTGAGGCGCTGGACGCTGTTTGCGATAGCGCTGTGCGGTGCCTCGAGCGTGCTGATCCCGTTCAGCCCGAACATCCAGGCGATCTACGCTTTGCGGCTGCTCCAGGGGTTCGCGGGAGGCCTGATCATTCCTCTCGTGATGACCACCGCTTTTCGCATTCTCACGCCGAAGATTCGGCTCTACGGCCTGGCCGTCTACGCTTTGACCGCGACCTTCACGCCCGCGCTGGCCGAGACGGTGGCCGCGCTTTGGACCGACATCGTGGATTGGCGTTTCGTGTTCTTGCAGACGATCCCACTCTGCTCGCTGGCCGGCGTTCTCGTCTGGTACTTCGTGGACCAGGACCAGCCGAAATACGAGCGGTTCCGGATGCTGGACTGGCGCGGCGCGCTGCTGCTGGTGATCGGGGTCGGCGCCTTGAGCACCATGCTGTATCAGGGCGACAGGCTGGACTGGTTCAACTCACGGGTCATATGCGTCCTGGCTCTGGTGAGCGCGATCGCCATCCCGCTGCTGCTCGTCAATGAATGGTTCCACCCTTTGCCGCTTCTGAAATTGCAGATGCTCGGCCGGCGTAACTTGGCCTATGGCGTGCTCGGCCTGTTCCTCTTTGTGATCATCAGCCAATCCGGCTCCGCCGTGCCTCTCCGATACCTGCAGGAGGTCCAGGGTTACCGGCCGCTGCAGTCCAACCTGATCACGCTGGAGATCGCGGCGTTGCAGCTCGTGATGCTGCCCGCCATGGCGCTGCTGCTGGATTACAAGCGGGTCGATTCGCGCGTCGTCAGCCTGGTCGGGTTGGGCTTGATCCTCGCATCCTGCGTTGGTTCGTCCTTTATCACGGTTTATTGGAACCGGGATCAATTCTATTTATGGCAGCTGCTTCAGGCGGTCGGTCAGCCGATGGTGGTCATGCCACTGCTGATGAATTCCACCAACACCGTGACCGGCCCGGCGGACGGCCCTCTCGCGTCTGCGCTGTTGAATACGTCCCGGGCCATCGCCGAGGCCGCGAGCGCCTGGTTCGTGGCGTTGGTAGATCGTTGGCGCAACGCGCTGCATTCCGACCGCATTGTCGATGAGGCTGGCCAGGACCGCTGGCGGGTGATCCAGAGCAACGGCGTACTGCCGCAATATCCGCCGCCGTTGATGCCGGACGGGCGCCTGCACGCGCCGGGCAGCCTGCAGGCCTTCAGCCACGTCGTTGAGCAGCAGGTAACGATTTTATCGACGAGCGACACCTTCCTGATCCTCGGAGCCCTGGCCGTGTTCTTGATGGTCGTGGTGATGACGCTGCCGGTCCGCGCCATGCCGCCGCGCATCCATTTTGCAAAGCACGGGGAAACCGCATGACGGAGGATCTCGCCGAACCCGAGACGCAACCCGCCGAACTGAAGCGCAATGAAGCGCCAGACCAGGCCCCGACGGGCCAGAACGACGATCCATCTCAAGCGAAGGATGGCGAGTCGAAGCACCGCGAGGTGCAGGAAGCCGATAAATCTCCCGCGCCTCTGCCGCGCCGGCCCTTCGTTGTGGTCGGACTCGTCGTGGCGATCTTCGTCGCGGCGGTGCTGTACATCATTTTCCGGCCACACCCGGACGTACGGACCGCCGATGCTTATGTGATGGTCCACTACGCCACGATCGCACCGCGCATCTCTGGTCAGGTCTCCACGGTGCCGGTTGACGACAACTATGTCGTCAAGACCGGACAAGTGCTCGCAACGCTCGACCCGCGCGACAATGAGACCGCCGTGGCTGCGGCCGAGGCGGCGGTCGCCCGCGACAGATCGCAATTCGATCAGATCGACGCCACCGTGGCTCGCCAGCCGTCGATCGTGGCAGAACAGCAAGCCGCCGTTGCATCGGCGCGCGCCAAGCTCGCTTTCGCGCAGGCGGACGCGCGCCGCTACGGCAATCTCGCCACGACGGGAGCCGGCACCATGCGGGAACACCAGGAAGCCGACAGCACGCTGCAGCAGGGGCAGGCCTCGCTGGATAGCGCCGAGGCGTCGCTCGAT
>Ga0209331_1000862_pt1 | contig 10515 bp, 7 predicted proteins | sample JacPinW_OM3H0_M3_FD_187971 | JGI IMG/M metagenome (GOLD analysis project Ga0209331, IMG submission 187971) | Forest soil microbial communities from Algoma, Ontario, Canada - Jack Pine, Ontario site 1_JW_OM3H0_M3 (SPAdes) (version 2) | ecosystem: Environmental > Terrestrial > Soil > Boreal... | reverse complement strand
CCGCCGCGCTGGTGTCGTCGCTGGTCAACGCGCCGCTGCCGACGGATGCGGTCTATTTCGGCGAGATTTCGCTGTCGGGCGCGGTCCGGCCGGTGGCGCAGACCTCGGCCCGGCTCAAGGAAGCCGCAAAACTCGGATTCGGCCGCGCCGTGCTGCCCGAATCGGCCCGCGGCGAGGTCGGCGGCGACGCAGGCATGGTCCTGAACACCGTGGGCGGATTGACCAGCCTGGTCGCGGATATCGCCGCGCGCGGCACGCCCAGGGGCAACCGGGAGGGTGCAACGGCGGAGAAAAATGCCACACCCGCGAGATTCCGGCGTCAGGAAGGCTAGCCGGGCGTGACGTTACCCGCCCTCGCCGCTATACAACCCGCGCGCAGGGGCGGGCTGGCCCGATTTCCGGCCTTGCGGGACATGCCATATGACCGTCACCTAGGACGGCACCGACACGCCGATTCGCGGTTTGATCTTACGAGCGGACCTGACTAGCCGATGCCGATAACGATACTCGATCTCATCCTGCTCGCCGTGATGCTGATCTCCGGCCTGCTCGCGATGGTACGCGGGTTCATGCGCGAGATCCTTTCCATCGCGGCCTGGGGCGCCGCGGCGCTGGTCACGCTCTACGCGTACGCGAAGCTGCTGCCGACCGCCAAAACCTATTTCAACAACGACACCGTCGCGAGCATTGTGGTGGTCGCCGGCGTGTTCGTCGCTACCCTGATCGTGGTCTCCATTATCACCGTGCGGATTTCCGACATGATCCTGGATTCGCGGATCGGCGCGCTCGATCGCACGCTCGGATTCCTGTTCGGACTGGCCCGCGGCCTCCTGATCGTCGTCGTCGCATTCCTGTTTTTCAGCTGGCTGGTCCCGGACAAGCAGCGGCCCGATTGGGTGACGAACGCCAAGTCCCGGGTGGTGCTGCAGGGAACCGGGGATTGGCTGATGTCGCTCTTGCCTGATGACCCCGAGAACACCATCTTGAAGAGATTCAAGAAGAATAAACCAGATGATGAACAAACTGACACCGAGCCGGCGCCGCCGGCGTCAGCTGATGGCTACAGCAAGCCTGCCCGCGACAGCCTGAAAAAGCTGATCGAGAAGCCCGCAGGGCGTTGATATCAGGCCAAAAGAGAGGCGCGATGGACGTGATACAGAGCCCTTCCGATGAAGCCGCACAACGTGATCTGAGCTTCGACCCGGGCGATTGGCACTCGCCCGATATTGACCTGCAAGATGACCTGGAAGGCGACACGCTACGCGAGGAGTGCGGCGTGTTCGGCATCTTCGGTCATCCGGAAGCCGCCGCCATCACCGCGCTCGGATTGCACGCTCTGCAGCATCGCGGCCAGGAGGCCGCGGGCATCGTCTCCTTCGACGGAAGCCGATTTCATTCCGAGCGACGGCTGGGCCTGGTCGGCGACACCTTCTCCCGCCGCGAGGTGATCGATCGCCTGCCCGGCAACGCCGCCGTCGGTCATGTGCGCTACTCAACCACCGGCGCGACCATCCTGCGCAACGTGCAGCCGCTGTTTGCCGAACTCAATGCCGGCGGATTCGCGGTCGGCCACAACGGCAATCTCACCAACGGGCTGACGCTGCGCCGCGAACTGGTGCGCAACGGCGCCATGATGCAGTCCACCACCGACACCGAAGTCATCCTGCATCTGGTGGCGCAGTCGAAGCGCGGCCGCTTCATCGATCGCTTCATCGAGGCGCTGCGCGCGATCGAGGGCGCCTATTCGCTGGTGTCGCTGACCAACAAGAAGCTGATCGGGGCGCGCGATCCGCTCGGCATCCGTCCGCTGGTCCTGGGTGAACTCGCCGGCTGCCCGATCCTCGCATCGGAAACCTGCGCGCTCGACATCATCGGCGCGAAATATGTCCGCGACGTCGAGCCCGGTGAGATCATCGTGTTCGACGAGCACGGCGCACAAAGCCACAAGCCGTTTCCGCCAAAGCCGCCGCGGCCCTGCATCTTCGAATACATCTACTTCTCGCGGCCGGATTCCATCGTCGGCGGACGATCGGTGTATGAAGTCCGAAAGGCGTTCGGCGCGCAGCTGGCGCGCGAAAGCCATGTCGAGGTCGACGTGGTGGTGCCGGTGCCGGATTCCGGCGTGCCCGCCGCGGTCGGCTACAGCCAGCATTCCGGCGTGCCATTCGAACTCGGCATTATCCGAAACCACTATGTCGGCCGCACCTTCATTCAGCCGACGCAAAGCGTGCGCGAACTCGGCGTGCGCATGAAGCATAATGCCAACCGCGCCGCGATCGAAGGCAAGCGCATCATCCTGATCGATGACAGCCTCGTGCGCGGCACCACCTCGAAAAAGATCGTCCGCATGATGCGCGACGCCGGCGCGCGCGAGGTCCACTTCCGCCTCGCTTCGCCGCCGATCCTTCATCCCGATTACTACGGCATCGACCTGCCGGACCGTGGCGGGCTGCTGGCTGCGACCCACAACCTCGAGGAAATGCGCGACATCATCGGCGCCGATTCACTGGCTTTCCTCTCGATCGACGGCATGTATCGCGCCATGGGCGAGCCCGGCCGCGATCCCGCCAATCCGAAATTCTCGGACCATTGTTTTACGGGCGCCTACCCCACGCATCTGACCGATCAGACCCAGGTCGAGCCGCAGCCGCGGCAACTGTCGCTGCTGGCGGAAGCGAGCTAGTAACGCCGACGGTGTCGTCCCCGCGGAAAGCGGGGACCCATAACGACCGGCCTTTATTGTCTGAACAGAGTTAGACACACACCTTCTCCCATCATAATCGTCACGGCGTATGGGTCCCCGCGTTCGCGGGGACGACGACGGATAGAGTTACTTTCGATGACCACCCTTCCCCTCGCCTCCCGTATAGCTGTTGTCACTGGCGCTTCGCGCGGCATCGGCTATGCCACCGCGCGCGCGCTGGCGAAGGCCGGCGCGCATGTGGTTGCGGTTGCGCGTACGCAAGGAGGCCTCGAAGAACTCGACGACGAGATCCGCAAAGATGGCGGCAGCGCGACCCTGGTGCCGCTCAATCTCACCGACTTCGACGGCATCGCCCGGCTCGGCGCGGCGCTGCATGAACGCCACGGCAAGCTCGACATTCTCGTCGGCAATGCCGGCGTCGCCGGACCCTCCTCGCCGCTCGGACATATCGAGCTGAAACCCTGGAACGACGTGATGGCGATCAACGTCACCGCGAACTTTCAGTTGATCCGCTGCATGGAGCCGCTGTTGAAGAAGTCGGACGCCGGCCGCGCGGTGTTCGTCACCTCGGCTGCCGCAAGCAAGGCCAGCGCATATCTCGGTCCCTACGCGGCCTCGAAAGCCGCGCTGGAAACGCTGGTGCGGGTCTGGGCCCAGGAAACAGCGGCGACCCCAATCCGCGTCAACCTGTTCAATCCCGGCCCGATCCGGACCCGCATGCGCGCCACGGTGTTTCCCGGCGAAGACCCGTTGACGCTCGATACGCCGGATCAGACCGCGGAGTTCATCGTACCGATGTGCGCGCCTGACTGGACCGAGACCGGCAAATTTTATGACTACCCGACCCGCAAGCTCCTGGGTTTTCGCGCGCCGGCGTGACCATCACGATAGGCACTGCGTTTCCGCGCAATCAGTCGTCATCCCCGCGAAAAGCGGGGAACCAGCATTTCAAAGGCGGTTGTGATTGAATCGAGAAGGCGCGGCGTACTGGATCGCCCGCTTTCGCGGGCGACGACGACTCTCCTTGACGCGATCGTTTTGCGCTTTCCGCGCGATTGACTCCCGAACCTCTCCGCTATTCACTGACCGCCAAGCGGGAAAACCCGCGCCAAAAATACCGGAGGATGCCATGACGCCGATGCCAAATCGCGGTTATCAGAACCGTGCCGTCGCACGTCTATTCAGAGCCGTTTCCATTTGCGTCGCGGCCACTGTCCTGATCGGCGCGCCAGCGTTTTCGCGGGCCGCTTATGCCGGCGACATTCCGACCTTTGCGGTCGATGCGGCCTGGCCAAAGCCACTGCCGAACAACTGGATTCTCGGCCAGGTCGGCGGCATCACCGTCGATTGGCAAGGGCACATCTGGCTCATCCACCGCCCGCGCTCGCTGACCGACGATGAGAAGGGCGCGGCGCTGACGCCACCGCGCTCGAAATGCTGCGTTTCGGCGCCACCGGTGCTGGAATTCGATACCGAGGGCAATCTGCTGCGTTCCTGGGGCGGGCCCGGCGAGGGCTATGAATGGGTCGGGCGCGAACATGGTATCGAAGTCGACGAGCGAGGTTTCGTCTGGGTCGGCGGCAATGCCGACAACGACAACGCCATTCTGAAATTCACCCTCGACGGCAAATTCGTGATGCAGATCGGCAAGATCGCGCCGAGCAAGGGAAGCAACGACACCACGCAGCTCGGCAAGCCGGCTGAGACCGCTGTCGACAAGGACGCCAACGAAATCTATGTCGCCGACGGCTACGGCAATCGCCGCGTCATTGTGTTCGATGCCACCACCGGCGCCTACAAGCGGCACTGGGGCGCCTATGGCAATCCGCCTGATGACAACAAGCAGCCGCCTTACGACCCGAAAGCGCCGGTGTCGCAGCAGTTCGCCAATCCCGTGCATTGCGTGAAGATCGCCAATGACGGCCTGGTCTACGTCTGCGACCGCATCAACAACCGAATCCAGGTGTTCAAAAAGGACGGCACCTTCGTGAAGGAGTGGTTCTTCGAGAAGAACACGCTCGGCAACGGCGCGGTGTGGGATATCGCGATCTGGCCGGATCCGAAGCAGACCTATCTGTTGAGCGCCGATGGCGAGAACAACGAGATCCGGGTGCTGAAACGAGCGGATGGCTCCGTTGTCGGCAGCTTCGGACGCAGCGGCCGCAATGCCGGACAATTTCACTGGGTTCACGCCATGGCGGTGGACGCCAAAGGCAACGTGTATACCGCCGAGGTCGATACCGGAAAGCGTATCCAGAAGTTCAAGCTGACCTCGGACGCGCTACGATAGGCGCATTGCGGCGCGGCGCGGGAAGGACTATCGGAAAAGCAGGGCGTCTGGTCGATCAAGCGACTGGTGAAGCTCCGAAAAGAGCGCCGCCCAGGCGTCAACATCTGGAGGATTTACAATGAGGACAACACTCGCGCGGCGCTATGCCGCGCTTATCGCATGCGCCGGATTGGGGTTCGCGACGCCAGCGCTGGCGCAGGACAAGACGGTCAAGATCGGCGTGCTGAATGACATGTCGAGCCTGTATGCCGACATCGGCGGCGCCAATTCGGTGATCGCGGTCAAGATGGCCGTGCAGGATTCCGGTCTGCTGGATAAGGGCTGGAAGATCGACGTGCTCAGCGGCGACCACCAGAACAAGCCGGATATCGGCACCAACATGGCGCGGCAATGGATCGATGTCGACAAGGTCGATGCGGTCGTCGACACGCCAAACTCCGGTGTCGCGCTCGCGGTCTCTAACCTGGTGAAAGAGAAGAACTCGATTCTGATCAATTCGGGCGGCGCCAGCGCCGACCTGACCGGCAAGGCCTGCACGCCAAACACGCTTTCGGTGACCTACGATACCTACATGCTCGCGCATGGCACCGGCCAGGCGCTGACCAAGGCCGGCGGCAGTACCTGGTTCTTCCTGACCTCCGATTACGCCTTCGGTCATGCGCTGGAGCGTGATACCGCCGCGGTCGTCACCGCCAACGGCGGCAAGAATCTCGGCGGCGTCAAGCATCCGCTCAACACGTCGGACTTCTCCTCCTTCCTGCTGCAGGCGCAGGCGTCGAAGGCCAAGGTCATCGGCCTCGCCAATGCCGGCGGCGACACCACCAACGCGATCAAGCAGGCGGCGGAGTTCGGCATTGTCGCCGGTGGCCAGAAGCTCGCGGCACTCCTGCTCTTCATCAACGACGTGCATTCGCTGGGCCTGAAGACCGCGCAGGGCCTGTCCTTCACTGAATCCTTCTACTGGGACATGAACGACCAGACGCGCGCATGGTCAAAGAAGTTTACGGCGCAGTCGAAAACCGGATCGATGCCGTCGATGACGGTGGCAGGTCTCTATTCAGGCGTGCTGCATTATCTCAAGGCGCTGGAGGCGATGGGAGGCAATTCGCATGACGGCGCCAAGGTCGTCGCCAAAATGAAGGAGCTGCCGACCGACGACACCCTGTTCGGCAAGGGCACCATTCGTGCCGACGGTCGCAAGATGCTTCCGGCCTATTTGTTTGAGGTGAAGAAGCCCGAGGAATCCAAATATCCCTGGGATTACTACAAGCTGGTCGCGACAATCCCGGCGGAGGAGGCCGCGAGGCCGCTCAGCGAAAGCGAGTGTCCGCTGATCAAGAAATAGCAAGGTTGCAGCCGGCCGGATTTCCAAGATCCGGCCGGTCGCGAATTGGAACCAATTGCTGGGGCGCGGACTCACAAATCTGAATTCATAGCACCGCTTGGCCGATGTCCTGGCTGCCATTGCGGACTCTAGTCAGACGTCATGCCATGTCCGTGTTGCGTCGACCGGTTGAGCCGACAGCCAACAGCGGACATTGGTGACGACCCGCAAGTTCGCTCAGGCGGCGATCGATCGGTTCGCCGCAAGGACTGCCAAACGCTCTGGTTGAACTCTCGAGAGAGCGACGAGGCTCTCAGCCGGCAATTTATCAGCAGCTAACGCCGGTTTGGTTGTTGTCTCGACTTCAACCCCCAGCCGCCTCCCGCCAGCGGACCAGATGCTCATTAGCATCGCGCCGGTCGATGAAAGCGCTGAGGCGGTTACGGTTGTCGCATCGAGCCCAGAAGTAAACAGTTTGCGGATCAGTAGGTCGCGCTCGACGCATGGCGGAAGATCGAAATGGACCGCCAGAAATCGCCCGGTCTGTCGGACCACGGTTGCGGAGACAAACCCAACTTCGGCAAGAAAGACACGAGCCGTCTCCCCGGATTTAGTCGCGAGAGCAAGATTCTCGTCGGCGACGATGGCAGCTCCCGTGAGTGATATATCCTTGATGCGGCCGGTCGACAGAGCACCGCTGGCTGAAAAAATCCAGATTGGTTCGTCAAGCTTGAATCGCTCCTCGCCGCGATGTACCGGCGCCTGGAGCGACATCATGCATACGAGCAACAGCACCACGATGTTGATTGCGGCCGAGCATGCCACGATTGGAAGTAAGCCAGCCTGCCCGATAATCCGCCATTCGGAATGAGCGTTGATGACCAAACCAAGGATGGTCAATCCCATCAAGCTCGCAGCTGTCCAAAAAATCGTCCGGTCGTAGTCGGATTTTTTGGCAAGGGCGCCCTTGGGCGTCACCTTGAAGACGTGACCGAACGGCTTTGCCATGGTCAGCAGAACCGTCGGCAGGATCTTGAAGCTTTGGAAAGTTCCGTGCACGTGAGCGGCGAACGGAAAATAATGGCGCGGCGCAAAGGCCCAAATCCCGCCGGCCACAGCCAGCATCATTGGGAGAAGATAATACAGCACCGCTTCAGGCGTTACATTGACGAGCGGCAGCACGCCGGTCCAGAGGAACACCAAAGGCGCGACGATGGTCAACAGCAGCATAAGACTTTGAGTGAGCCAATGTGTTGGCAGGAACAATAACCGCTGCATGAGGGTGAGGTTGCGGCCCAGCGGCCCAGCGGCGAGAAACAAGATTTGCATCGCTCCCCGCGCCCAGCGTTGACGTTGCACGAAAAACGCTTTCAGGCCTTCCGGCGCCAAGCCAAAGGCTAATCTCTCGCAAAGATATCTTGTGATGTAGCCATTGCGCAGCAGCGAAATGCTGAGAAGCATGTCCTCTGTGATCGAATCGGTAGGAATCGCATCGCCGATACTGCGGAGCGCCTCGCGTCGCGTCACTGAGTTTGAGCCGCAAGAGAACGCTGCGTTCCAGCCGTCCCGGCTTGGCATGATCGCTTCGAAGAAGAAACGTTGATCATCCGGCAGAGCCTTCTGCACCCCCAGACTCGATTGGGTTGGATCGTAATTGTAGAAGGTATGCGGAACCTGCACGATGCCGATGGCAGGATCAACGAAAAAGCCAACCGTCCGTATAAGGAAATTGCGCTGCGGGATGAAGTCGGCATCGAAAATCGCGACGAAGTCGGCGTTCGTTTTAGTCAGGGCATGATTAATATTGCCGGCCTTGGCATGCCCGTTGTCGCCTCTCGTCAGATAGCCAACCCCCTTTGTGCTGCAGAACTCCTTGAGCCACGGCCGCCGTCCATCGTCGAGCAGCCAGACTTTGAAGTTCGGATAGTCAAGGGAGATTGCACCGGTGATGGTTTTTTCCAGAATTTCCAACGATTCATCGTATGTCGGAATATAGACGTCTACCCAAGGCAGGTCTTCCGGCGGCAAGGCACGAAGTCTTGCCTCATGGGTGTCGGCCTCGGCGTGACGGTCGCTCGTTCGCAGGAAAGCGATGTAGAGAATAAGCGCATCGAACAGGGCGAGTACCTCGACGATGAAGCAGACCCACACCCATCCGACTTGATACCATTCGCCAGTCACGGGCATGACGGTCGTGAAGAGCCGCCAGTCGAGATATCGGGCGATGACAAGCCACACTGTGGCGAACACCAATATTCGCGCCCACGGACGAGACAGCGGCAACATCGGGCTCAACACGTAGATTGCGCCGATGACAAAAATCAGCGGCCCAAGAAGCTCAAAAGCGGGAAGCGCATCGGCGTTCATGTTATCTGGCAGCAGTGCTCTTGAGTTCGGCCTGTCGGCCGTCGCGGAATGTCATCCCGGCCAAGATGTTAAAAAGCCGGTCTGCGAAGCCAAAACCCGTGCGCTGAAATCGGACTTCAGCCATACGGCCGATATTGCAAAAGCTGTTGCGTTCCGCGTCAGAGCTTTCCTGGAGTAGTTCGACCTCGACAGCAATGCTGTTCGATACCGGACCGGCGATCTGCGCTGCGAGCAGCCGGTCATCTGTCCGGGCTGCAGACCCCAGCACCTGCCGGATCTTACCCTGTTTCCAATCGTCACTTCCGATCAGTCGTACGGCTGCAGTATCGCCAGCCTTAATCTGCTCAAATTCGCGCTCTGGAAGGTTCACCACGACAAACCGGCGCGCGCAGTCCGCGAGATCAAGGATCGTCTGACCTTCCGTCACCGTTGCCCCTGGGCTTGCCGAGACCGACCAAACCACGTGGTCGGCATGGAGCAAGACGTCTGAGTGACCGGTTTGATCGAGCCTACCCCGCTCTCCCATAATCTCGGCAACAATCTGTGCTTGACGCGATGTCTGTTGCAGCATGTCTGTTTCGAGTTCTTGACGACGCAAAACGAGCCGATCCCGTTGCTGCTGAGAATAAGGCACGTCGTTCGCACCATCGCGAAGGAATACACCGGTCTGTGCCGAATTCCGTTCAATCTTAAATCGCTCAATCTTCGCATTGGCCATCTCACATCGCGTAACATTTGCCTCCTGCGTTGCAAACGCTTCCGCAGTGCGAATTTGCGATGCATAGCCAGACTTAACCAATTGCTCCATGCGCGAGCCGACGTCGCGGCGCTGGCGAACTTCTGCAAGGCAACCGGTCTTTTCGGCCTCGGCCTCGGCAATCTCCTGGCCGATGCGCTCAATCATGCCGGATTGATATGAACTCGTCCGGCTCTCAAGTTCGCGATCTAGTTTCGCGACTTCAGCGAGTTGCCGCTTTGCGAGGTCGGCGCGGTCCTTTGCGACCGTACTCTGCTGCTCAAGGTCAAGAAAATGCCGACGATCTGGAGAGAGGGTTTCGGTGAGGTTCATGGTGATCGTGCGTTCGATAATGTCGCCCTTGCGAGGAAGGTCTCTAGAGAGACGTCCCGCCATCGGTGCCGCAACGCGAACGAGTTCCGCATTGACAAATGCAGTAGGCGCGATGCGATAGGCGACGTGAGGAAAGAAAGCCCACGCGCTTACTCCGATCAGCGTAATTGCAAGTAGAAGCCGAGCACGCCGGCTGCGGACAAGACGTTCGACGGTGGTGGAAAGTGACGCCATGATAGGTCCGATGTTTTGCCGAGGCGCGACGTCCAAAAATCCCGAATGGACAAGATTGATTGATGCGCTCGAGACACTTTCGCAGACAGTTGTTACGAAGCGGTCAGCGCGATTAAGACAATCAAGCGTTATATCGATACTGCGTTAATGAAAGCGCGTCTGCGCAGCTACCGGACAGTCAGGCTAGGGCTCAGAGCGCGCTAATGATCCGTCGCCGCTTGCTTTTTGACGCGCTGACGATTTCTTTCACTCTCGATGATGGCGACCTCGATGCTGCAGATTCTTAATTTCGTTCCCCGTATAACTACGGTCATAGGACCGGAGCCGTCGGACAACGGATTAATTGCGGCCGACGTCAGAGCTTCGCGTCCCGGATTGCGCTGCCCTTTCGGCATTGAGCGGTTGGCGAGAGTCTTTCGGCCAATGAATTGCGTGCGTATTTCCCATCAAGGCCACGGCCCGCAGGATGGTGCAATTCCAGTTCCGCTGTCTATCCACCACGTGCACAAGTCAAGAATGTTGGTGAG
>Ga0209331_1000861_pt1 | contig 10519 bp, 10 predicted proteins | sample JacPinW_OM3H0_M3_FD_187971 | JGI IMG/M metagenome (GOLD analysis project Ga0209331, IMG submission 187971) | Forest soil microbial communities from Algoma, Ontario, Canada - Jack Pine, Ontario site 1_JW_OM3H0_M3 (SPAdes) (version 2) | ecosystem: Environmental > Terrestrial > Soil > Boreal... | reverse complement strand
CAGCGGATCGTCCATCATCAAGTGCCGCCGAAGGTGGAGTATAGCCTGACGGAGTGGGGACAAGAGCTATGTCCGGCTCTTGATGCGCTGCTCATGTGGGCCGAAGCGTGCCGCACGTCATAAAATGACAGCAAATGTGGCGCTTCGGGTTTGAAGGGACAAGGTTGACGGTCGACCCGCGCCCGCAATTTGAGAATGCTCGTGCGGCTGCCCGTTTAACCGGTCTCGGCGTCGGCGCTCTGGTCGCCACGACCGGCGCTATCGTGAACGAGTACGCCCCGCCAGGAAAAAAGAACCTGATCAGATGGCCAGCGGCAGCAGCGTAACCATCGGCAGCGCCCCGATCCAGAACATCCCGCGCCAGCCGATCAGGTCAAGCAGAACGCTTATCCGCGCGGTTGCCGTTGCGTTCGTTAGGCAATTCGATCGCCTCTCATCGCGCATTGCAAGCCAGTAAAAAATCCCCCGGCTGAACCGGGGGGATTAAGGACCTCACGGACCTGTAATACTTAACGCTGATTCTGTTGTCTATACAGGTGGCCGCTTTTTCACGATGACAGGCCGCACCGGAAGTAGGACCCGTACGATCGTGCCCGCGGAACGGGAGTTTGCGGCGGTCATCTTGCTGCAAGGCCGAAAAAGCGCGAATATTCACGCCAGTTCGGGAGTCATCCGGGGAATCCCGGTTTATTAATAATTGTTAAAAATGCCATCATCCCAGAATGCCTTTAAAGGAAGATGCTCCCCATGAGGCTGTATGGCTACTTCCGCTCCTCGGCTTCGTATCGCGTGCGCATCGCTCTTAATCTCAAACAGATCGAAGTTGATCATGTTTTTCGCCACCTGCGCCGGGGTGAGCAAAATACGCCGGACTATTTGTCGCTCAACCCTCAGGGGCTCGTGCCCACCCTCATCTTGGACGACGGAAGAACGCTGACACAATCGCTCGCTATTATCGAGTGGCTGGAGGAAACGTTTCCCTTCCCTGCGCTCTTACCCAAAGACGCTTTTGCGCGAGCGAAAGTGCGCGCCTTCGCCTTAGCGATTACGGCGGACATTCATCCTCTCCAGAATTTACGCGTCCTGTCCCGCCTTCATAGCATCAGCCAATCGGAGGAAGCCGCTGCTCAATGGGCGGCTTGGGTTAATCGCGACGGGCTGGCAGCCTGCGAAAAAATGCTCTCGTGTGAGCCAGGCCCCTTCTGTTTTGGCCCGGCAGCCAGCCTCGCCGATATCTGCCTAGTACCGCAACTCGCCAATGCGCGGCGTTTCAGCGTCGATGTCGCGGGCTTTCCTAGACTTCTCGAAGCGGAAGCTGCTGCGAACGCGCTTCCGGAGTTTGCCAAAGCTGCGCCGTCCCAGCAGGGTGACGCGGAATAGCTTTAAGTACGAGCACCACCGAAAAATCATGGCACGAGGCGTTCGCCGGTGGCCCAATAGAATCTTGCTGACCCTGCCGATCACCGCTCGGCAACACTTGGAGTCGAACAGGTTCCCTGCGCCGCGATAATACTAGGGGCTGTTAACGAATTTGATCCAGATGGGAATTGCGACGATCTGGATGAAGCCAAGGAAGTTGCTGGCGGTTTTCTCGTATCGCGTGGCAATCCGACGCAATCCTTGAGCCGGTTGAAGTAACGCTCGATGCGGTTGCCCAGCGAATATTTGTCGTGTGGGACCGAACGCTGCAGCTGGCGGTTCCTTTTGGTCGGGATGAGTGGATTTGTGCCATGACAGCAGGCCTCGCTGCGAATGCCATCGTCGTCGTAACCTTTGTCGCCGAGTGAAGGTACGGCATCAGCAGTACTCGGCCTTGAATAGCATGATCCTCCAGCTTCATGTGGGCAGTCGCTGCTTCCTGTATGACCTCCGCGCCTTGAGCCTTAGCTATCGAAACGGGCGGCCGAACCGACGCCACCAGCGGCACCGGTGACGGCAATGCGGGTGTTCTTGAGATTTCCAATTCTCCGCAGCCCTTCAAACGCAGTCACGCTCGCGAGACCTAATGCTGCCATGTTAAGCGGATCGACATCTTCAGCAATAGGAGCAGCGGCGTTGCTTGTACAACAACATACGCGGCATAAGCGCCTGGTTTTTGAGCACGGACTCCGCCCAGTCCTTGCATCGTAGTCATAACGCGATCACCAATGCGAAACTCTGAAACATCGGCACCAATTTCCACTACCTCTCCAACCGCCTCAATTCCCGGGATATAAGGAAATGGATTGGGCCAGAGGATCGGCCAGTTGCCCGCTCTGATCTCGAGATCGGAAATGATTTACGGCGGAGGCAATGCTACGGATTCGTATTTCGTCCGGCCGGAGAGCGGCAAACGGTACTGTTTCGAGGCGAAGCACGTCAGGTTCACCGTATTTGCTGCATGACGATGGCAGCGCCCTCTCTGTTGCGATTATCAGCTGACATCGTGGCCCCGATTTCGGTCTGGTCGGCTCCTTAACGGTGGACAGAACCGGGCGGCTCAGAACAGAGTGCTGATGCTGCCGATGCCGAAAGCGCTACAGGCGAGCCTAGTGGCGCTATTGTACAGGCACGACAAAGGACATGAGCGGCTTTCCCACGACAGCCTTGCCGCGGGTACGGGTAAACTGACGCAGCCACGCCTGGTCGTCGAGCGTGGGCGGTGCAAGATGCGAGAGAACCAAAAGCTTCACGTCAGCAGCGTCGGCGATCGAGCCGAGGTCGTGGGCGCCGGTATGGGCCTCGAGCAGGTGACGGAGCTTCGCGTCTTGCGCGGGCGTTCGCTGTGCGGGGAAGAGGCTTCGAGCCCAGTCCAGGTCAATCGCCTCGTGGATGAGTATGTCCGCGCCCTTTGCAAGCTCGATGAGATTCGCGTTGCGATTGGTGTCCCCGGAGATAACCACAGCACCGGCAGGCGTGTCGAAGCGAAATGCGAAGACCGGAAAGATCGGCGCATGATCGACGAGAATCGCGGAAACCGTAACGCAGGCCTTCGCATCCAGCTTGGAAAGCGCCGCGCCAGAGTTCGCGCCGCACGCCATGCCACATGGCCACACAGAGATCAGCGTAATTCTCATATAATCTTATTCGGGCGCCCGCTTCATGAGCATGAGCTCCATCTCGCGAATATGCACCGCTTCCGCGGCGACCATTCGCTGCGCATATTCCTCCAGCACAATCGATTTGTCCTTTATCATCGCGAGCAGGTCACGATAGAGCTGGACGCCAGCCTCTTCGCGCTCGACCGATTCGGTGATGATCTCGTCGATAGTGTTATGGCGCGTCGTCGGCAGCTGCGCGATGCCAAGAGCCGGCCTACGGTGCAGCCGCATGATCATCTCGCCCGCTTCCTGCGCGTGCGCCAGCGATTCGGTAGCGTTGTCGCGTAGCCAGGAGGTGATCGGAATGCGCGCGTGGCCGTATATCATAAATGAGTAATGCGTGTAGTAGATGATGCCCGCAAGTTCCATGTGCAGAATACGGTCAAGTTGCTCAGTCACGCGGTCAACATCGAAATTAAACTTCGGCGCCATGTGATTCCTTCCTCATCGGGGCGTGATCTGTGCTCCACACGCGTTTCTATCTAGACGCATGGTGACTCCCCGGTTCTGAATTTTACGCAGGTGCTGTGTTAGTTCGCCATAAGGCCCGCTTAGGGCTTTGTGGTCTGCAGCTACACCAGCCCCGTTTACTTGAAAGCCCTTCTGCGCGAGACGGAACATGATGGTGAGCCCGACAATTCAGTATCGGAAGATGGTCGCCATGATCGAGTCCTCGGTGTAGCTACCCGATCGTGCTATTCTGAACCGGCGATCTTCAACCTTACTGGTGCAAGGCCATCGATCTCGCCAACGATGCTGTCGCCCGGCAGCACCGGACCGACACCGGCGGGCGTGCCGGTGTAGATGACGTCGCCTGGTACGAGGTGGTAGAAACGCGACAAGTGACTGATCAGCTCCGGCACGCTCCAAACGAGGTCTGAGAGCTTCGCGTCCTGCTTGATGCTATCCCCGACCGTGAGCGAGATGCGCTGTGGCCCGATCACCGCGAATTTTTCCTTCGGCGTGATCGCTGCAATAATGGCCGACTGCTCAAACGCCTTGCCGAGATCCCACGGCCGAGACTTCTCGCGGGCAGCCATTTGGAGGTCGCGGCGCGTCATGTCCAGGCCGCATGCAAAGCCGTAAGCGGAGCGCATGGCATCGTTCGTAGAGACTCGGAACGCCGGCGCACCAATTGCGACCACGAGTTCCATCTCGTAATGATAGTTCTTGGTCTCCGGCGGATAAGGGATGGTCGCGCCCGAGAGGACGAGGGCCGTGGCCGGCTTCAGGAAATACCAGGGCGCCTCGCGATCGACCTCATGTCCCATTTCCTTGGCATGCTCGGCGTAATTACGACCCACACAGAAAATGCGATGGACCGGGTACTGGCGTTTCTCTCCCGCAATGGGTACCGTCGGCGTCGGTGGTGGCGTGAAAACGAGTTCGGCGGCGTGAGCAGTCGTCATCGCGCGCGCTCCTCGTAATAGCCGATCTTCTCCTGCAACGGAGCATCATGAATGCGCACCAGGAAAGCAGGCATGTCACCTGTCGCGCTGTGTTCGATTTCGGCAAACACCGGCACCGAGAAGGTGTCCTTGGGGCCCCACGCGTGGCGTTGCCCATTGACGGTCGATGTTCCCCGACCGCTGACGACGTGGAAAACCGCGCTGGCCGACCGTAACGGTGGTTTACTCGTTTCTTCAGGCCGCAGCATCATCGCAGTGAAACCCATGGTGCGTAGGCAAGCCTCCCCGGTCTCCGGATTGATGTAATCGAGCTCGGCCGGTTCACCGCCGTTATGCTCTGCGAGCTGGCGCAATGCTCTCTCCGTGCGCTCCCACGGGTAGCGCATCAGCGGATAGGCTGAGGGAGGCTCACGGTCGCGTCGGCGCACGGGCGCGAGCCCGGCAGCCCGATATTCCACCTCCGACGTATCGGGTCGATTGCGCGGGGTTTGCAGAGGCGCCTCGATCGCATAGGAGCCTTCAAGGTAAAAGAGAAGCGGTAGATCGAGCGCATCGAGCCAGATTACGGGCTCTTTGCCCTGGTGGCCGTGGTCGTGCCAGCACCCGCCGGGGGTGAGGATCAGATCACCAGGTTTCATGGGCAGCTTCTCGCCATCGACTACGGTGTAGGCGCCTTCGCCTTCAACGACGATGCGCGCAGCGCTCGGCGTGTGCTTGTGCGCAGGCGCCGTCTCCCCAGGCAGGAGCAGCTGTAAGCCGATATAGATGGTCGACGTTGCCTGCATTGCATCGACACCGCGGCCCGGGTCGGCTAGAAAAAGGACGCGTCGCTCAGCCTTTTCAACCGGCGTCAGCTCGCCGGCACGCATGAGCAGCGGCCGAACCTCCGAGAATGCCCAGAGATGCGATCTGGTCAGAGGCTGTGGCGCATCGTGTGGCAATGCATTGCGAAGCTGGGGCCATAGCGGCCCAACGCCCGCGCGTTCCATAGCGTCGCGATAGTCCGGCGGAAGTTCCTCCAGCGTTCCCAGTTGTAACGACATCCGCTAGCCTCCTCATTCAAATTCGCGGCAATCGGGCCACCTTGATGGTCGGGCATATTGGCTCGCGCGGCCAGCACTATGCCGGGCGTTGTTTCTATGCCTCGCGTTCCAGCGTGCGGGGCAGGTCATGCTCTGCGCAGAAACAAGTGGAAGAGCATCGCGCATCATCGGACCCACTCGGACTGCATACTTACGATAGACGAACCGGGCAGTTCTTCGATTGATACCGCCGTTCCGGCGCGCCGGAGATCGGGAGCGGCGAGCGGTTACTCGACCTCGACGTACACGACCCCGTCCTCAACCTTGGTAGGGTACTTACGAACCGGCTCAGTGACGGGCTCCCCAGCCGGCTCGCCGGTTCGCACGTCAAACAACCCCTGATGAAGCGGGCATTCGATGAGATGGCCATCCAAAAAGCCTTCGGAAAGACTTGCCTGGCCGTGCGTGCAGATGTCGGAAGAGGCGAAATACTCTCCCTCAACCACGTAGATCGCTACTCTTTGACCATTCGCCACCGCGCCCGCTACCCCATAAGGCTCCAGGGCCGCTACATCGACCGCTTTCACCCACGGCATGTTGTCCTCACGGCGGATAGATCAGGCTGTTCGGAACCATCTCAGAGTCGAAGGCGACAATCCGCTCTCGAAAGCGAAGCCGGCCTTCATTCTCGACCACCAGGTCGTGGCACACCCCCGCGAGCACAATGTCCGAAGGCTTGTCGATCAGGGTCTGCACCATCAAAAGGTTGTGGCGGACCCGTAGCCCTTCAGGGCCTTGCTGCTTCACGCGCAGGGGACCAGGAAACCGCCGGTAGTATCGAGGTGCATACATTTGGGTTTTGAGCAGACCGGTGACGCGGTCCTGCAGCATGCCGCGACTCTCAGCCTGCATGGTGCAGAGCGTATAGCCACGCTCGAAATTCTCACGAGGAATGACGCGATACAGACAGTCCTCGGTGAAAAAACTTGGCCACTCTTCCAAGCGCACATCATCGAGCGTCTCGTAATAATCGTCGTAAAAGTCTCGTAGCCGCGCGATCAGATCCTCATGATGGATTGTCGGTGCCCGTTCGATCTCACGAAGTGGCGTGCTCATAGCCCATCACCTCCCTCCAATATTTGTACATTCCGCGGATTGCGGTTTCCGTGACCATGTGGTCCGTTGGTGCAATCTCGCGACCACCCATCATCACCAGTGCGGAGCTGTCTGGCGCATTCTGAAATCCCTGTTGGCTCATCTCGATGATCTCGCCATCGTCAGCAGAGACGAAGCCGGCGGGGCCGAATAGATTGGCTTGCCGAGTCCGCCGCACCTTCATTTCAGGGGTATCGTTGGCATAGCACCAATGGGTCCAGTGAAAATCGAACCCGCCAGGCCCCTTCGGCACAATCTGGCGGGTCGTAAGCGAGTTAACTTGCTGCTGGAGGATCACACTCGGAAAAACGGTGATCATGCCGACCGTTTCTTCCCCCGGAAACTCCTGAACGACGTCGAGGATTCGTGGGTCAGCGAGCTTAAGCTCGCTCTGGAAATTGCGCATGTCCGAGGTCACTTCGTTCTTCACCTGCTCTCCCTTGCGGCTGATGAGAATTCCGTGCCTCCCGGTGTCATCGATGTCGACCGCCGACTTTTGATCGGCACGGAACAGCCCGAAAGTGACAAAAAATACATGCAGCAAGCTGGCATGGTATGGGTCTTTGATGTTTTCCATCATCAGCTTCCAGTTTCCAGGGATATGCTGACGATTGTACCCGAGGACCTGTAGCTCCCGACCGCTATAGACGCGGGTGTAGTGCTTCCAGAACCGCTCTCCCAGGTATTCGCGGAAAGGAGGCGTCTCTTCGGAAAAGGTCGCCCAGACGAGCCCGTTCACAACCTCCGAGCGGAGCCGACGAAGCCCGTGATTTTTTGGATCGAAATCCGTCGGCATTCCTCCCTGCCGCTTGACGCCGCGGCGAAACGGAACGCCGGTCAAGTTACCGCGTAGATCGTAATTCCATTGGTGGTAGGGGCACAGCAAGTCTTTGGCATGACCGAACCGCGCTTGGCAAAACTTGACCCCTCGATGAGCGCACCGATTCTCTACAACGGTCACCTCATCCGCGGCGCTGCGCACCACAACGACTGGGCGCTGGCCGAGCGTGGTCGTCTTGTAGTCGCCGACATTCGGAATTTCAGCTTCAAGCGCGCAGTAAAGCCAATGCGGCCCATACCAGATGCGTTCTAATTCCGTCGCGTAAACATCCGGGTCAGAATACACCCAATACGGCACCTTGGCCTCGCGATCCGTAGTCCAATTGCGTTCCAGGATGTTCATCGGCGCAGCCTCCCAGTGTCTATGGTTCAATGGGGAGGATCGAAGCCAACCTTGAGGCTTGCGAAATCCATTCCTCAATGTCAAACTTTTTGGGCATAAAGTCAAAGCTTTTGGGAGGCCTTCGTGGGAAATCTGATGACTGAGCCCGAAACCACTGTTGTCATTCTTGGCGCAGGGCACGCGGGCGGGGCATGTGGGATCGCATTGCGGGAACTAGGATTCACCGGACGTATCAAGATGTTCGGCGAGGAAGCTATCCCCCCCTATGAGAGACCGTCACTGTCGAAGGAATATATGACGGGGGCAGAGCCGAAACCCACGTTCCTCAAAGCGGACTGGGCAGCGCTGAGCATCTCGCTGCATCTCGGAACTTCGGTTCGGGCGATCGATCTAAAGAACCGCAAGCTGCACCTAGCCGATGGCCGCGCAATTGATTGGGATCGGCTGCTGATTGCGACGGGCGGACGTCCTCGCCTGTTGCCAATCTCAACGATCCCTCTCGGACATCCGCGGCTTTTCACTTTGCGCACGGCACCTGACGCAGAGGCTATTCGAGAAGTTGCTTCGCGTAGCCGTCACGCCGTGGTGGTGGGCGGGGGCGTGATCGGCCTCGAGGTCGCGGCGAGCCTGCAAAAATTCAATGTCCTCACGACGGTGATTGAGCGCACGCCTCACTTGATGGCGAGGAACGTACCGACTGACCCAGCGAATTGGCTTGCCGATTTGCATCGATCCCGGGGAACTGGGCTCCATATCGCGACCGATATCGAGAGGATCGTGCCCAAGAACGAGGGACTCGTCGTCCACCTGGCGGACACGGCGACCGTGGAAGCTGACTTCGTTATAATCGGCATCGGAATTGTTCCGAACGTGGAGATCGCAGTTGAGGCGGGGCTTTTCACGGATGATGGCATTCTGGTGCGAGACGATTACACCACGCCCGATCCGGCCGTGCTTGCAATTGGTGACGTAGCGCGCCGAGAAGGCGTGCCGCGAAACGAGTCCTGGGCTCATGCACAAACCTCCGCCCGCGCCGCTGCTCGCACGCTCATGGGCCTTCCCGCTGAGCCGCACGAACCGCCGTGGTTCTGGACCGATCAGTTCGATCACCGGCTGCAGATCGCGGGGGAGGTGATGACGAGTGACTCAGTCGTCTTTCGTTCCGCGGCGGGAGGCGGCAAGGTTGCGCTTTATCTGCGTGAGGGGCGCCTTCATGGGGTTGCTGCGTTCAATGCCACGCGCGACTTCGGGGCGGCACGGAGGCTGGTCGCCTCCCGCGTTGCTCTCGATCCCTTGCGGGCGGCCGATCCATCGTGTGATCTGCGCCGCGCCGTAGCATAGCGTCCCGCCTAAAGACTCAGGGAGGTTAGACGGTTGGCCATTTGCCACCTGCTTTCTCAGTCGCATAGCGGCAAGCGGCTTCCAGCGCAGCCATGGCTTTACGATCTCCGGCTGTAGGAAAAGCGGCGTTACTGATTGCCGTGGCGACAACGGCTAGGCGACCCTGTATGTCGAAGATCGGTATCGCAATTGCTCGTAGTCCCGGGATGAACGCTCCTGATACCTCGGCATGAAGACTAGTACGCGTGGTCCGGCGAATTTGCCGGAGGCTGGTCGACCCACCCGGATCAGTTTTCAGCTCTTGTTCAAGCCGTCCGGCGATTTCGTGCGGCATCAAGAAGGAGCAATATACATGACCTGTGGCCGAATACAGCAGGGGTAAAACCGACCCAAGTGCGAGCGCGGTGATCACGGGGGGATTTCCTGGAAACCAGCGCACGATGGTTGCGCCGGCCTCGCCCCACACCGACAGAAAGGCCGTTCTGCCGGTCTTTTCCGTAAAGGTGGTCACTGCCTCACTAGCAACAGAGAACACGTCGCTTCGTGCTAAGGCGGCGATGCCGATGCGAATTGTTGCCGGGCCGAGACCATAAAGCGCCGAGGTGGGGTTCTGTACGGCCATCCCTGCTGCGATGAGACTCTGCAGATAACGGTGCGTTTGGCTGGGGGAAAGGGCAGCTCTTGCGGCAACCCTGCTGAGCGTTTCCCAATTTCTGCTCGCCGCCAGTGCCGATAGTACCCGGAGCCCTATCTCAACCGACTGAATGCCGCGTCGTCGGGCAGGTGGTCGGCTAGCCATATAGGTCAGGCAATCAATCCAATATGCCAAGTCTGCAAGAACATAACGGCCAGAATACCCTCCGTCTACCGACCTGGTACCCTCGACGATCGATAATGAGAAGTTCCAGGTTGTTGCGCAATGCGGAAGCTATTGCCTTTTGCGAAATCCAGGATCATTATCGCATTGAGCGACACGTACGTGAATCTCTCGATTCATACGGCTCCCGATGTAAGACTGAGCCGGTCAGGATTTTTGGATTTCGGGACTCGAAAACGATGCTACCGGTCCTGTGCAATTCTTCTGACGTTTCTACCATCGTCTGCGCATACCCGCGCATTCGCCTGTGAACAACGTTTGGCGTGCTCCCGGAGCAGCAACTTTGCAATCTGCGACTCTGGTCAGCAATAAGACAGGTACAAGATGAAAAGCCCTGCAATTTCATTCTGCTGAGGCAACAAGAATCGGAGGAAACGCATGCCTCAGACGGTTGACGTGACGGAGCTGGTGGGAAAGGCCCCCTTTGGCCGATTCCAGTTCGGCATCACCGC
>Ga0209331_1000860_pt1 | contig 10520 bp, 12 predicted proteins | sample JacPinW_OM3H0_M3_FD_187971 | JGI IMG/M metagenome (GOLD analysis project Ga0209331, IMG submission 187971) | Forest soil microbial communities from Algoma, Ontario, Canada - Jack Pine, Ontario site 1_JW_OM3H0_M3 (SPAdes) (version 2) | ecosystem: Environmental > Terrestrial > Soil > Boreal... | reverse complement strand
TTCCGGGGCAAGGACTACCACGATCGCGCCCATCTTCACTCGATTGTAAAGATCAATCACGTCCTCGTTGGTCATGCGAATGCAACCCGACGACACAGCCTTACCGATATTTTCCGGCTGATTGGTCCCATGAATGCGGAACAGAGTATCCTTACCACCCTGATAAAGATAAAGGGCTCGAGCGCCCATGGGATTGTGCGGCCCCCCTTCCACAAAGTCGGGGATGTTTCCGAGCCGACGCTTGATCTCTGCCGTTGGTGTCCAGCTAGGCCATTCTTCCTTGCGACCAATCTTCGCGATGCCATACCAGGACAATGCGTTCTCCCCCACGGCTACCCCGTAACGAACCGCCTTGCTGTCAACGAGGACGTAATAAAGATACCGCGCGTCGGTATCGATCACGATCGAGCCCGGAGCTTCTTTGCGATGAAATTGGACCACGGTCCGCTGGTACGCAGCCGGAAGAGTGACAGGCCTATAAGGCGCATTGGCCAGTAGCGCGCGATCACGCGGCGCGAGATTGGCATCAGTCAACGGATCTCTCGGCGCCTGCACGCATGCCGCGAGTAAGAGCCCACTCAGGATAAGCGGAAACGCTACTCTCGCCCCAGGTTCCCTATGACGGTCTCGAACCATGTCGGCAATGGTGCGCCAGGATGGTTACCAGAGGGTAACGCAAGCCGAACCTGAGCTTCTGAGCAGAACGATTAGGGGCGGCACGCAACAAGCGGCACGTCGTGTGTAGCAAAAAGCTTGAGTCGATTCTGTGTGGCCTCAACGGCACTCACAAGCAATTCGTATGACAATCCGTGCGAATTGCGGGAGGTCGCCGCCCGGAGGGGTTGCGACATCGTCAAGGTCTATAAGGATCACGGCATCAGCGGTGCCAAGGGCCGGGACAATACATCCTGTGGAAAATCGCCGAGGCCATTTAGGGCGGGCTTTGCTCTTGGCGGTTCGAGAATGAAATGCTCAGCCCATGAAAAACCTCCGCTCAGTCGGGCGGGGCGAGGATCGCGTTGCTTTGGGCCGAGTGCGATCTGTTGATAGGCATGGATTTCAGTTGATGATGCATTTCTGCAACTATCACTTCTCAAGTCTTTGCCCCATTATTCGCAACGTGATGTTGGCGCCGAGCTTTCGGGTGCTCTAACTCAAAGCTCCAGATTCAGGTTGAGCAAAATGTCGATCACGGCACAGCAGCTTCTTGACGTGTTGCGAACAGCGCCCGAAGGACTCACCTCAAAGCAGGTCTCGGCGAAGCTAAGCATAACTTCTTATGAGGCCAGCAGCCGGCTCAGCAAACTGGCGGCCTACGGTAAGATCGAGAGGACGAAGAGCTCCTTGTCACGCAGAAAGGCGCACTGGCGATTGAAGCAAGAGCATAATGATCGCCAGGACTTGCCATAAACGTGAAGCTTGAGTGGCACTTATTGATCGGCTTCGTTCCGTGTGCTTGGGATGGTCTGCGGTCGGGCATGCCCCATATAGTAGAGCTTCCCTTCCCGCCCTACACTTTCGACACCGCCGGGGTGAGGATTCGCTTCATGCTCGGAGTTCCCATGCTGCCCGTTGCGGAGCGCTTTATTCGGTGATGCATTCACGCTTGAGTGACAGCAACGTCGCCAAATGCGTGGCCATCCGCAAGGCCAATGCCGGAAAGCCGATCGAGCGCGACCTCGGCTGAGCCGAACGTTGCAATGAGGCTGTTGTGGACGTGGATGAACCATCCATTCAAGGGGCTCGGAAAACCCGAGCCGCTCAAGTACTCGCTCAAAGGATGGTGGTCGCGTCGCATCACCAGAGAGCATCGGCTTGTCTATTGCGGGTCAGGCAAAGGCGCAGCGCAGCAGCTCGAAATAGCGGCCTGTCGCTATTATTATTGAGGAGCGCGTTTCCGCCGACAATTATGAGGTAGCGAACGACAACGTCGGTATCGAACCCAATCATTATCGACCGCGCGGCAGCGCGTTCGCAGCCGCACCAGCAGCGGCCGCCTCGCCCATCTCGTCAATTGTCACGGGCCGCCGGTGTGCTAAGCGCGAGCGGGAAGAGCACCTGCGTGAAAAGCTTTCCGATCGGCATCGACGCGAGTGATTTTCAGAAAGTCGCCGCGCGTTCTCGCTCAAATCGCATCGTCACTCAGACGGTTGCTGAGCTTAGCTCGCGCAAACTCATCATCGGGGTCGACCGTCTCGATTACGCGAAGGGGATCCCGCAGTGGATGGAAGCCTACGAGCGCTTTCTGCTCGACAACCCCGATCAGCGGGGTCGCGTCACCTACCTGCAAATCGCGCCAATGAAGGGCGCTCACCCCGCGCAAGAGCCTAATCGCCCGCCCACTATCCTCAAACGGTGCCCGGCATATTTTCCCGAAGGGAACCCGCGGAATGCTTAAGCGAAACTCAAAGCGGCCCCAACCCAGATTTACTTCTGCGCCCGAAATATCCCGTTATCCGCCAGCCATCCCGCAACTATATCGGGACAGCCGTCGGCCATTCTCTTGCTCACCAAAGCCAAGTCCATAGGGTTAGCCGTGTACGCCCCTAAGGGCTTGAGGAACGGCCCTGCCCAGCTGACTTTAAGTTCGTGCTCAAGGACATTGCCTTGAAGATAGCCAAAAGTATTGCCTGTCCGCCCCAAGCCCAACGGTCACTACGTCATCTCCGGCGTGGCAGTTGAACGTCAGTTGAAAGGCGACATTCTTTTCGGCGCCCCCAGCCAATTTGTGTGCCTTTGTCACGTCAGGACGTTCGCCTTTCGTCTGTGTCATCGCTGTTTTCTTGCCCGCAACAAAAACCAATACACCAAGAGTTTGGGACTCACCCGTAGGGTCTGCGAACCATCCCCTCATTGCTACTTCGTTCCCGCTGGTCCGATTAATTTCATCAACAACCCCCTTCATGGCTGAGGAGCGATGCATTCCGATACCGACCGCGGCCTCGACCAGGCCCCCGAAATCAAAGATTCTGTGATCGCCGAGCTTTTCAGCGTCCGGTCGGTTGTCGTCGGGAACGTTTGCGGGTGAAAGGGTATCCAGCAGCCTTGAGCTTACAAAAAAGCTGCCGAAAAGGGTCGCCAGCAGGATGCCTATAAATCCGATTCTCCGCATTAAGTCCCCGTGGAACTTGAGGCGAAAAACTCGTCGCGCAAAGGCCGATTCAGGCGCCATATTGCGTCAATTTGGAAATCCAAATTTGGCGAATTTGAGCCCTGGAATGTCCCGCCGGCTCGTCGGGAGGCTTGTCAGACCCTTATTCGAGTTTGGAACATTTGCCGCTTCCGGCACCTTGAGGTGTTGAGCCGTAGCCGGGCTGAAACTAGGCCATTACGAACCGCCACAGAAGGGCAGCGATTACCCCAGTTTCCGCCGAAACCAGTAACAAAAGCACGTTGACCATCGTCAACCTCTCCAAATTGCAGGGGATATTGATGAACGATTATGGTTAATAAAGGCTTGAATTAAGAGCTTGCTGTTGAGCGGATAAATCGTTCAGGCGGTTCGGTCTGCCACCAACCGGCGATTCCGACGCATCTGCGGGAGGGAACGGCGCTCCAAACCCGTCCGTTATTGCGAGTTCTCCGAAAGCTGGAGGACCCCCTGGGGGTGGGGAGCGGCTGCAACGACCTCAGTGATCGGGTGCAGCCGCTTTACTCCCCCTGCCCCGCATGCCCCCCGGCTATCGCTCGTGCGCGGCCTTACCCGCGCCAGTTTGTCCTAGCGACCACGAGGGCTGATAGGGAGCACCATTGCAGGCGACCCCGCCGCCGCCAAGAGTGATTCATGCGCAAGACCTTATTAGCCCTTGTTGTTGTCGGCTTGCTCTGGACCGGCTACGTGACTTGGCCACTCTATGACTTAATCGCTCTGGTTCGGGCCATCGATGCGCGCGACGTAAATACAGTGGTGCATCATGTGAATTTTGGTCGACTGCGCACATCTCTTACGGAACAGATTGTATCCGCCTACGTGCAAATGTTTGGGATCCAAGCCAGTCCTCTTGCACAGCAGGCAGTGGTGATCGGCCTCTCGATTGCTGATCCGGTTATCAGCAAGCTGGTTTCGCCCCAAGCAGTTTCTAACCTTCTGGCGGCGGGCTGGCCAATTGGTGTCATCCCAGAGCCTCCGCCGTCCGGCAATATCGGGATAAGCACCGAAACGCTCGGAACTGCTTGGCAGATTTTTTCCGCGTCTCACTATGGGATTGGCCGATTTGAAGTGTCCGCGCCCACTATCCTGCCGATGCCCAATCGGTTTCACCTAACCTTCCAGCTCCTAGCGTGGCGGTGGCAACTAGTTGGCATCACCCTTCCAGAGAACATTCGGAACTTGCTCGCGAATGAAGTGATCAGGACTGTGCGCGAGCACAGATGATGCACCGATGGCCGCGGGGCGAGCAATAGGACACGATCCGTATTCGGTGATAGCGTGTATTCAGCCTCGGGGCGAGCTGAACCGACGGCCCTCCGCTTATCTCGGGGCAGCACAAAGACTCCGCGATGACCGATGGTCAGAGCCGCGCGAAGTCTCGCGTTTGATACAAGAAATGCTAAAAAGCGTCTATCCAGATCCCGGCCCACTTAATCGGCCGTGGCTGCGCTGCCCATGCATTTATCAAAGAACGATTTGTATTCGGTCTCGGGAATCTTCAGTTCTTGGTAGCGAACATCACACCTTACCCTATCGCCTAAGACTTCAACGACGGCTGCGTCGGAACTGACCACCTCAGGATGTTTCTCTGCCTTCTGCTCAGGCTGCGGTGCACCGGATCGAGCGAGCGACGATGCATTTTCCCAGAGAGCTCCGAACGACGGCAGTGTATCCCAATAATGGTCAACAGCAGCTCCAACTGCCGCCGAGAGAACGCACAGAACAATCACAATATTTGAACGCATGTACGCCACCCATATTCACTCATGCGAAAATTATATCACCGAGGCGCGCTGCGCGCGAGCGCTGTCGTGGGCTCGTGGTACGAGCCCCCTCACCGTGCGGACACGTCGACCCTAATATCTTTGCGCCACGTACAGGCGGTGAAGGTACGTATCCGAGAATTCCCACTACAAAAACTGAATTCATTCCGGCATCTCTTGATGCTACAGTCACAGGGTATCGGAAATCGTGGGTCAGAAAGCTGGACTGGACGGCTTTTTTGCCCTCACCCCGTTTGCTATGTTCTCTGCCATGCCGCGTCTCATGGCCCTGTTCGTAATCGCAAGCGTTCTTTCATCCTGTACCAGTGCGGGCGTGGGGGATTACGTATGCGCCCCCACGGCCAGGCACCCCGGAATACGACGCCTACATACAAAAATTGCGAGATCGGGCCGGTCGCGAGGAGACCAAAGATCCGCTCGAGGCACAGACCGAAGCTGGAAGCTCGACACAGGAGCTCCCACCCATTCACTAATCGCTCGGTCCGCCCTGGCGGTTTGGCGACACAAGTCACCGGACGAAGCCTGCTGTGACTTGACGACGCTTAAGAAGGGCATCGGTCAAGACCGGGAGCCTGCCGTAAGCAATCGTCAAGATGAGCTTGTTTGAAAGCGGATCGGCATCCTCCCCGCAGACATCTGAACAAAACGTCGCCGGACTCGGCGAGGAGCGTCGGTTCGGACCGAAGAAAAGGATCGGCGTCACCGGCCCCCTACGCTGCGGCAGTGAATGCCTCCGAACGTACCGTGCGCAGATTTTGTAGGCTTCCGGAATTCGGCCTAAGGGACTCCGCTGTCTGCATTGACTCTGAATTTATTCGTGCGGCCATGCCAATCTCCGATGCATACAATGTCATCCTCGCGTGGATAACCCCACGCAATCTCTAGCCAGCGACCTTCCCACATGAAGTGGCGCTCCATTGGAGGGATCACACGCCACGCCCAGTGACTCAGGCCTATGCGTAGTTCGGTGCGCTCCTTGTGGTATTGCCAGTTCGTTCGTAGCTTCGGCAATACGTGAACGTATTTGATCCACAGTCGCCGGAAACCGATGCCCTTGTAGAAGCCCCAGGGGCGCGTGCCTTTCAGGTACACAAGGCCCATGGCCATTCCTCCCATGTACCCAGTCGCATTCCGCAGCGACATGGGATCATCATACAGCGGTGCAGTCCTTCGGTCATGACAAGAAGATGATCAGCGGTGCACAGAACCACAGCCAACATGCATCGTCCATGTAGAACGTCATGAATAATCCGAACGGGATGCAAGCCATAAGGACGCCGACGATCAGCGTCAAGTATCAAACATCCTTGCTAAAGTAGTCACTTATCGTCGCCATAGCTGTCTCCTATGTTGCCCTCGGCGTCCAGCGTAGGCGCTTGGCCCAGGACGGGGGGCGCCGCATTTCTTCTAGCGCCGTGTCGAGGCAGAGCCGTGCTTAGCCCGGAAGATCCACGTGGTTTCCCATTTGCGCTGCAAAGTCATGACGAGCTTGCGTGGGGAAGTTAAGGAAGCCGGCGATCACCCGTATGGCTCGGTATGTGTGTTGCAACGATGTAACGATCTCCGGCCTCCTGCCAATTGCGAAGCTCGTCAAATCGTGCCAGGTGCGGCCGCTGTCGCCTGTCGCAACTGCAGCCTGAGCTGAAGTGACCTGAGAAGTGTGACAAAGCGCCGACCGTAGATTCTGCGGAGGAGAAGCTACTGCTTCTCGGGAGAACGTAACTGATCACACTGCCGGTCCAGACCTACACCTGCCCAAGGGCAAGATCGACAAGAGTGTGCTCACCATTGGCATGCCGCGTCGCTACCGCAACAAGGAGCATCTGCGGTTGGTGGCGCAGCAGCCGTGTCTACTATGCGGCCGCAAACCGTCGGACCCTCACCACCTGCTATACGTGCAGCCGCGCGCGCTTGGCCGCAAGGCAAGCGACGAGTTCGCAGTCCCGCTCTGCCGGGTTCACCACCGGGAAGTCCATCGGGCAAAGGAGGAGAAAGCCTGGTGGCAACAAGCCGGTATCGACCCTCTCAAGGTGGCCCGCAAGCTTTGGAAGCATACCCGCATAGATGAGGGCCGCATTGAGCCCGATGCGCTGAGGAGGCCAGGTGCCGATCCCAATCAAGCATCATCTGACGGTCGCGCTGCGGGCAGCGAAGCGTCGAGCTGACCTACTGTCCACCGATATGCTCAACGACACTTCGCTGGTTGGGGAGCTGTTTCACACTGGGGGGTCCCCTCCGCACCGCACGAGAAAGAATAGTATCAGCGATGAAATCAGTAGTAGCATTCCCATTACGCGATTCCATCAGTTACAATTTGCGCAACCCGTCTTGGCCGTTCCATCTCATGTATGCGCTCTTCTTGCGCCGTATGGTCCCACACAACTATTGTGGGGGGGAATGCAGATCTCACCCTTAAAAGTCGCGGAAGATAACCTTTCCCCGGGCCCCTTTGAAACTCGCTCTGCCAGAATGAGCGCGATTATGGGATCATCGGAGGCTCGTCCCGTCCTGCGACACCGGCTTGCCCGCATCGCTGACGCTTTCGCAATCGCAGTTGCAGTAGCGCTACCTTGGTCGATTTCGGAAACGGAATTTCTGCTCCTGATCTGGCTCGTCGTGCTCATCCCGTCGCTTGATCGCACTGAGCTCTTGCAGGAGATGAAGACGCCCGCGGGTGGCCTGCCGATTGCCTTGTTTGTTATGGGTGCCTTGGGCGTGGCTTGGGCCGACGTGAGCTGGTCGGAGCGGCTTGGCGGATTCGATTCCTTCTTCAAGCTGTTGATGATCCCGCTTCTCCTCTGCCAGTTCCGCCGATCGGAAAACGGCTGGGGGGTGATGGTTGGCTACGTCGCATCCTGCATCGTGCTGCTGGCAGTGTCATTGGCAAGCATGGCATGGCAATGGAATGGTGCCGAATTCACCCATGACTTCGGCGTGCCAACAAAGGACGTCGGAACGCAAAGTACCGAATTCATTTGCTGCTCCTTTGGGCTGCTGTTTCTAGCCATTGAGAAATATCGGCGCGGGCGCGCAAGGCTTGCACTCGGTATGCTGGTGCTGGCCGTCCTCTTTCTCGCTACTTCTTTTTACCTCGCTCTCGTGTATGCCGCGGTAGCCATCGTCCCGCTCGGAGCTCTGGTAGCCTCTCCGATACTGCTTGTGGTGCTGTCGTTCAAAGAGCTCAGTCCCGTGAGAGCCCTGGGACTGCTTGGCACAGGCGCAATCATGTGCGGCCTTTTATGGTTCTACTCGCCGCCGCAGCCGCGCTATCTTGCGTCCAAGGCATGGGACATCATCCAGACGCAGCCCGAAAGTGAAGCGCCTTGGATGGGAAGGTTCTGGAAGAGGTCATTGAACCTAATCGCGGATGCTCCGATCGTCGGGCATGGCACCGGTTCGATACCTAAGCTTTTCGCTGGACCTTTATGGGAGACTACCAATCCGCTCCAGCAGACATTTGCCGTCGGGCTTCAGATTGGAATTATCGGGATATGCGTGCTGTGGGCAATGTGGCTCTCGCATCTGCTGCTCTTTCGCGAGAGCAGCTCCTTACCGGACCGGATCGGGCTCGTTGTCGTAATCCAGAACATCGTAGGCTCGCTGTTCGATTCTCAGCTGTTCGATTCCACGCTGGGCTGGACCTACGTCTTTGCTGTGGGTGTTGCCGGCGGAATGGTCCGGCGACTGCGCGCAGATACGGCCCCTGCAGCACAGCAATCCGCGTACGCCATTTTCACGTTTAGGTGGTGGATCAAATCAAATTACAACCTAGAGCGCCCATCCGTGATGATCAATGTTCTTGCTCTGGTTGTCTCTGCTCAGATGGGCGTGATCGCGGCCCTTGTCTGGCATTTTGTTTTGTAAAACCAAGAGTCAAGAGTACTGCCGTATCGGCTTGCGGCGTCGCGAGACCCCCCTCAGGAACTTGTCCATCGGCGGGGTTCATCTTGAGCAGCACTGCCTTTGCCCCAGATTTCCTGCACATCCGCGCGATCGGTCCGCAGCGAGATCGTGGCGCGCGGCCTAGCCATCTGCCGAGACGGCATTCACGGCCACGGCCTCGCTTCGCCGGGATTTCCGCGCTGTTGCTACCGCGCGCTCAAGCCGTCCAGGGCGCGCCCAAAGCCGATCCCCAATGGGCAACGACGGGACCGGCTGCGTGTTCGCCGAGACCATCCACATCACCGACACCGGCGCCTGCCGGTGCAGTATCAGACACAATTACGGTCGTCGCACCGTAACCGTCTCGTCCGCGCCGCTTGGATTTCCTCATCGCCCACCAAACACTAACGAGACTCTGCGACATATCGCCCGTCGAGCCTGGTCATTCGCGCAATCGCCTCACTAACGCGTTCGGGCGAGGCAAAATGCAACATATGGCCTATACCGGGCAGCACCACCAGCTCAGAGCGAGGAAGGGATTTGGCCAGCGGTCTGGCATGAACCGCAGGCGGCGCGACCTCATCGAGTTCGCCAACGAGTATCACGGTTGGCCTGTGTATTGCTCCGTATTTCGGCGCCTGCGCCTCCAAAAACGCTCTGAGCTGTGAAATATCCTCTGTATTGGCAGTGAATTCGGAAGGCCGAAGAAATAAATCGGCGCCGGTCCGCGCGACATAATCTTGCGGGGGAATTTGCGGCGCAAATACGCTTTGAATACTTACGCCATGTAGAAGCTTTCCAAATGGAAGGACCATCGTGCGGACAAAAAGAGGCCCCGAAACTTTCCCGGCTGCCAGGCTTACGCCCGTTGCCAGGGTAGCTTTCATGATGCTGTTCGGCCAAGCAACCGTCATGGGCCAAGGATGCGTGAGGGGAGCAAGGAGCACGAGACCGGAGACGCTTTCCGGATAATCAAGGGCATACGCCGTTGCCAGCGCGCCCGACCAGGAATGCGCGACCAGAACGGCGCGTTTGATACCGATCTGCGCCAGCGCCTGATGCGTGAGCTCCGCCTGCCGGCTTGGCGAAGCATCCATGCTGCCGCCAGGCCTATCGCTCCAACCGTGCCCTGGTCGATCGATCAGGATGACGCGAAAGCTTGCGGCCAGACGATCGCCGAGCGCCAATCGCATATCTTCGAGATTCGTACCCGCACCGTGCAGCAGGACGACGGGCGGGGCGTCTGCCGGGCCAAGCTCGAGCACATGCAGCCGGCCAGCCTCAACCGGGACGAATCGCCCGGTTGGCGGATGCGATGCTTCGATCGTGTGGACGCCCGCCGCGGTGATCAGGGCGAGAGCTCCGAGAGCAGCTGCCGTGCTGAGGCAAATCGCGATGGTCAGGCGAACAGACACAACAGACACTGAACCACTTCAGATCTCGGCAGCGAGCCAAAGGACTAATGGGGCATTGGCTTCGACAATCTTCAAACTTTATTATACGCGAGCCATCGGAGCAAGTCATGCCGCGCGGACTTTCCGCCAGAACCCAGCTCTCCATCATCGTTTGTGTGCTCTTCGTGACAGCTCTCGCTGCCGCCGGAATGCTGATGGACAGGCACGACCTGACCCGCCTCGCAGTCCTGACATTCTACTATTTTAGCTCCTGGTCTGCGCCAACAGGTGCGACATCTACGGAAATGG
>Ga0209331_1000859_pt1 | contig 10543 bp, 10 predicted proteins | sample JacPinW_OM3H0_M3_FD_187971 | JGI IMG/M metagenome (GOLD analysis project Ga0209331, IMG submission 187971) | Forest soil microbial communities from Algoma, Ontario, Canada - Jack Pine, Ontario site 1_JW_OM3H0_M3 (SPAdes) (version 2) | ecosystem: Environmental > Terrestrial > Soil > Boreal... | reverse complement strand
GACGCGCACGCACGCCGCCGACGTCGAATACTGGCCGACCCACGATCCGACCGGCGCGGAAGGCAATCGCGAGCAGAAGCTGCAAGCCTATCGCGAGGTCTGCGACGGGCTTTCGCTGCGGATCCGCAAGCGGTTTTCCAGGGCCGGGGCGGCGAGTGAGTGATAGCGTGGGATTTGGCCAAGTTGTCGTGCCCGCGAAAGCTGGGTCCCCGCGTGCCAGGCTGTGTGAGAAGTCGGAGAATTTCCGATTGATGGGCATACATTGTTTGCGAGGGCAAAAAATCTGTCTCAGGCTCAGGAGGGCTCAAGTGCCTCCAGCAGGGCGGGCACTCCCAGGATGTTGACCACCCGTTTGAGATTGTAGCTCAGCACGGCCAACGCCAGCTCCGCTTTCGCTTTTCGCAATCCACGCACCAGGAACCGGGGCTGGGCCATCAGCCACTTCATCGTCCCAAACGGATGTTCGGCCATTTCCCGACGGTGCTTCATCCATGCCGGATCGGCCATCGCCCGGCGGTGCATGGCCTCCCGCGCGTCTTCGTAAAAATCGCGCACGATCACCCGCCGCGCCGCCTTCGTACATTGCGGCTTCAGCGGGCAGCTGCCGCACGCCTCAGTCGTGTACTCTTTCTTGTTCTGGGTGTGGGAAGTCTTGTACAGGCTCAGCGTGGCGCCGGCCGGACAGCGCCAGCTGTCGCTTTCACGATCGTAGTTGAACCGGTCACGGCTGAAGTATTGGGTTCCGTTCGGATTGACGGTCTCGGCACGCGGCACGACAGCGGTGATGCCTTCCCGCTCGCAGAGCGCTCCCTGCTCGCCGGTCGAATAGCCGGTGTCGGCGACCGCCGTCACCTGATCGGCGCCTACTGCATCCTTGGCCTGCGCCGCCATCGGATAGAGCTGCCGATAATCGTTGCCCTCGTTGGTCAGTTCGAAGGCGACGATCAGCTTGTGCTCGGCATCGACCGCAATCTGCGCGTTGTAAGCGACCGCGTGGCCATGCGGCGTCCGCATCAGTTTCGCCTCCGGTTCGGTCACAACCTGCTGCTTGAGCCCGCCCGCCGCCAACTCCCGCGCCTGGCCCTGCAGCCGGGCCTTCTGTGCCTTGAGAGCTTCAATCGCTGCCGCCACATCGGCTGGCGCACCGGCCGCTCTCGGCTCCTCCCGATCAGCTTCGTCCATCGAAGCCAGATAGTCCGCAATCTTGCGGTCGATCGCAGCGTTCATCTTCTCGATCCGCTTCGGCGTGATGACCTGCTTGCGGCTCGCCACCGCCGCGATCTTCGTCCCGTCAATCGCCAACAGCTCGGCCCCGAACAGCGACTGCTCCCGGCAGAACCGGATAAAGGCACGGCATACCCCCACGATCGCTCCCGCGTGGTCCTTGCGGAAATCCGCAATGGTCTTGAACGCCGGCGTCAGGCGGTTGATCAACCACATCACTTGGACGTTGCGCTGCGTTTCCGCCTCCAGCCGCCGGCTGGAGCGCACCCGATGCAAGTACCCATAAACATAAAGCTTCAAAATATCCCCCGGCGCGTAAGGCGGGCGTCCCATCCCTTCCGCCTCAACCTTGGAGAACCCCAAAGCCGTCAAGTCCAACGTGTCCACAAAGGCATCAATCACTCGCACCGGATCTTCATCCGATACAACTTCATCCAGAACCTCCGGAAACAGCGTCGATTGATATCGCGATTGGCCAGTGACGTGCGCCATCATGCCCTCGAATCAAAACCCGCTTCCCTGCTATACTAACCCGATGCCTTTTTCACACAGCCTGGAACGCCGGGACCCATAGCCACAGGGCGCTGTTACCTGGGAAGTGTCTGCATCAGAGCGTCAACGCCACCGCCGCGGAGTATGGGTCCCCGCTTTTTCGCGGGGACGACATAGAAAGCTAATCCAAATTGATATTGAATTCGTAGGCGCGGTCGCCGCCGACCAGCGTCAATTTAAGCGCAGCACCTTCGGGGTCCGTGCCCGGAGGCAGGCCGTCTAGCTCGAAGGCGAAGCGCTTGACCCCGGGCGGGCTGTGTTCGAGCAGTTTCGGAACCGGCAGCGCCCAATCCGGGGTTGGCCCTTCGACAAACAGGCTGACCTCCCTGGCGTCAGGGCTGACCACGTCGACCAGCACCGGGGATTTGCCGTCGCGCTTGACGTCGCGGATGGTCAGCGGGTTGGGATCGCCGACATTGGCCGGCTTTGGCACGGTGTCGAGAGCTGCGAACAGCGCACTGTCTTCGGTGCTCGCCACGCTGATGATGGCGAGCTCGGCGTTGGCTTGCACGGGAATGCAGAGTTTCTCGCAGACCGCGTAGTTGATATCGGCGCGAAGCGTCACCGGCTTGTCGGCACTTTTCGCGACAATCCGCAACGGCAGCACGACCTGGTTGTGATAACCTAGCGAGTGGCCCCCGGCGCCGTCGTCAAACTTCGTCGGGGCCGGCCAAAGAACGGTGACGGCTTCGATATTCTCCGATTTGGAGAAGTCGAAGCGCGGCGGCACGCCGGAATCCCCGGGGGTCCGCCAGTAGGTTTTCCAACCCGGCTCAAGCTGAAAGGCGATGCCGCCCATCAGCACCGCGCCGCTGCGCGATCCCGCCAGCAGCCGGACCGCGGAGTGTCCGTCCCGTTGCCACGGCGAAGCATCCTGGGCGCGCGCATCGATCGCCAGGGATGACGCAAATATAGTTGCGGCAAGGCCGAGCGCGGCACGCATGGGAACTATGACCATCATGAGACGTCTTTATAGCCAAGCGAGGCCGCAAACCATTGAATTGCTTGTGATCTGATCCTGAAGGCGGCAAGAAGCTTGATTGACAGAACCGCCACCCAATATCAGGATGGGCGTCAACATGAGAGTCCTTTGCGGATGGACCCTGAAGGCAAAAGACCGAGGATTGTTCGCCGCAAAGCCGCCGGCGTTGGCGACAATTCGTCCAATCGCGGTTATCTCGACGGTCAGTTGTTGATCGCGATGCCGGTGATGGGAGATCCGCGCTTCGAGCGTTCGGTGATTTATCTCTGCGCGCATTCGTCCGAAGGCGCCATGGGTATCATCGTCAATCGCCCGGCCGGCAGTATCGACTTTCCCGAATTGCTGGTGCAGCTCGACATCATCAAGAAGGCCGACCAGATCAAGCTGCCGGAAAACGCCGAGACCATGAAAGTGCTGAAAGGCGGCCCGGTCGAGACCGGCCGCGGCTTCGTGCTGCATTCCAGCGATTTCTTTATCAAGGATGCGACGCTGAAGATCGACGACGGGATTTGCCTGACCGCGACGGTCGATATCCTCAAGGCGATCGCGAAAGGCGCCGGGCCGAAGCACGCCATTCTCGCGCTCGGGTATGCCGGCTGGGCGCCGGGCCAGCTGGAAACCGAAATCCAGGACAATGGCTGGCTGCATTGCGATGCCGATCCGGATCTGATCTTCGGCGGCGACGTCGAGGAAAAATACCTGCGGGCGCTGCGCAAGATCGGGATCGATCCGGGCATGCTGTCGAACGAAGCCGGGCACGCGTAGCGAAATTTTGCGCGCCGTCTGACACACATGCAGCGATGACGTTTGTTAGTCTACTCCGCCGCCTGCTGCGCGACCGTCGGCGCGGTGCCGGCCACCGTCGCCCGGCGCATGTCGCGCGGCTGCGACTGGTCGTAGCGGCGGACGCGGTGCATGGTCTGGCGGTTGTCCCACATCACGAGGTCGTTCAGCGTCCATTTGTGGACGTAGACGAATTCCCGCTGCGTGGCGTGCTCGGTGAGGTCGCGCAGCAACAGCCGCGCTTCCGGCACCGTCATGCCGACGATGCCGCCGGCGTGCGACGACAGATACAGCGATTTGCGGCCATGCGCCGGGTGGGTGCGCACCAGCCGCTGCAGCACCGGCTTGAACATCTGCTTTTCTTCCTCGGTGTAATCGAGGAAGCCGAGCGAGCCGCGCGAATACATCAGCGAATGCTCGCAGATCATGTCCTCGATCTCGGCCTTGGTCTCGTCGTCGAGCGCGTCGTAAGCGGCGCGCATGTCGGCGAATTCGGTGTTGCCGCCCTTGGGGTTCACCACGCGCGCCGACAGCAGCGAAAACTTCGCCGGAATGGGGCGGAACGAACTGTCGGAATGCCACAGGCAGTTGCCGAGATTGAACAGATGGGTGCGGTGATCGCGCGGCAGCGGCTTGCCGTCCTTGCCGAGATTGGAGACGTCGTTCAACCCCGATGTGAGCCGGTAATCTTCCTTCCTGGTGACGGTGCCGCCGCGCGCATTCTCGCGCTCGCCGAAATTGCGCGCGAACGCCAATTGCTGGTCGTCGGTAATGTCCTGATCGGGGAACAGCAGCACTGCATATTTATCCATGCCGGCTTCGATATCGGCGGCCTCCTGCGGCGTCAGCGGCTTTCGCAAATCGACGCCGGAGACTTCGCCGAAAAAATGCGGATGAAGCTGCCGGATCGAGACAGGCATGGCGTTTCTCCTGATCGAGGCGAGCGGTTGCTCCGCTCCATTTGGCTAAAAAACTACTCCCTGATCGTGCGATGTCAACGGATCACCATGGATATCTCTTGTCTCGGGCGCGGTGCAGCGTCTCCCTGGCGATGCAAAGCATCGTCCGGCGACGATGCGCCGCAGAACCGGGACCCACGCGTCTCTGGAAGGAAATTGGGCGCATCGCTGGCGCGCTGCGCAGTATCCGGGAATGAGTCAGGCATTCCGCGCCATCAGGCCGCCGTCGACCGGGATGATCGCGCCGGTCAGGAACGAGGCCGCCGGCAGGCACAGGCTCAGCGTCATATGGGCGACCTCCTCGGGATCGCCGTAGCGGCCGAGCGCGATCCTGCGTTTGGCATAGATCGCCTTGTGCTCGTCCTTGATCCGCGCCGTCATTGCCGTTGTGATCGGTCCCGGACAGATACATGGGTTGCGACCGAAATGCCGGCATTGTTGATGATGATATCGAGCCCGCCGAAATGCGCGGCGACATCGTTGACGACGGCGTTGATGTCATCGCGATTTGCAACATCCAGCGTCCAGGCCTTCGCGGTTCCGCCTTTTGCCGCGATCTCGCTGGCAACGGCGTGAGCGCCCTCGGCGGCAGTGTCTGTGACCGCGACCTTGGCGCCTTCCACCGCGAACACCTGCGCCGTGGCGCGGCCCATGCCGCTGGCTGCGCCGGTGACGAGAACGGTCAATCCGGCAACCGACCGGCTGAGCTGTTTGAAATCGGACATCGAATGCTCAGCCCCCTATAGCTTTTCCATCCAATTTTGATCTTGTTCATGGATCGCATCTCCGATGTCTTGTTGATGACATCCTCGCGCCTTGAGTTCCTCGATCAGTCGCCTAACCGCGATTGGTTTCGTGGTTGACCAAGGAGTCTTTGTGTGCGGCGGCGACGCCGTGGCTTCACAAAGTCCGTTCGGGGTTTTCCTCAGAATCAAACTCATCTCATCCTCCATGGAATGCTCGCTGAAGATGATGTCGTGCGCGCCAGGATTGACAAGGCTGGCACCTCTCCCCAGAGAGGTCAAACCAAGTGAAAGAGGATCGCGGGCGATGAACGAACTGGATTTCAGCGGCAAGCAGGTTCTTGTGGTGGGCGGCTCCAGCGGCATCGGCAACGGCATCGCGCAGGCGTTCCGGGCCAAGGGCGCGCGCGTCCATGTCTGCGGCACCCGCGCTTCGGCTGCCGATTATTCGCCGGGCGAGGGATCGCACCTCGAGGGCCTGGATTACGCGCAGCTCGACGTCAGCGATGCCAAAGCGATCGAGAAATTCCAGCCATCGTTCGACCGACTCGACGTGCTGGTGCTGGCGCAGGGCGCGGTGATCTATCGGCGCGGCGAATTCGAAATGGCCGGATTTCGAAAAGTGCTCGAAGTCAATCTGATCAGCCTGATGACCTGCGCCACCCAATTTCACACCTTGCTGCGTGCAGCCAAGGGTTCGCTGATCATCGTCAGTTCGACCGCCGCCTATCATTCGACCAAGGGCAATCCGGCCTACAATGCCTCGAAGACCGGCGCCGTCGGCTTGACCCGTACGCTTGGCGAGGCGTGGGCCGGGGAAGGCATCCGCGTCAACGGCATCGCGCCCGGCCTCGTCGACACCAAGATGACCAAGGTGACGACGGCCAATCCGAAGCGGCTCGAAGGCGCGATCGAGCGGATACCGCTGAAACGGCTGGGAACGCCGGCCGATATGGCGGGCGCCGCGCTGTTTCTGGCTTCGCCGCTGGCGTCCTACATCGTCGGTCAAACGCTCGTGGTGGACGGCGGGTTGATTCTGTAAGCGCCGGAACCGGAGTGGGCCTCATCGGTTAGGTCATCGAGAATCATTTTCAGGGCGCGTATTCCGCAAAAGTGGAAACCGGTTTTGCGATCAGAATACGCGCGTAACAAGGAGTGACCGCGATGGACAAGGATCGAATTGCCGGCTCGGCAAAGGATTTCGCCGGTAAAGTCGAAGGCGCTGTCGGCGATGTCGCAGGCAATGCTCAAACCCAGGCCGCGGGCCGCGCCCGTGAGGCCGAAGGCACGGTGCAGAACCTGTACGGCCAGGCCAAGGACGCCGCGCGCGACGCCACCGATGCCGCCGTCGGCTACGCCAAGGGCGCCTATGAGAACAGCGGCGAGACCTTCCGCGATAGCTCGCAAGCCGTGGCGAAAACCGTGCAGGATAATCCGCTCGGCGCGCTGCTGATCGCGGGCGGCATCGGCTTTGCGCTGGCGCTGCTGATGACGCGCCCGCCGCGCCGGCCGCCGCAGCGCTGGCGGTCTTACGGCTGAGCAATTCGTCATTCCGGGATGCGCCGACTGAACTCGGGTTTACCCGAGTTCAGCAAGTTTATTGTCCAAGTCGGCAACAGCCGACTTGGATGGCGTAGACCCGGAATCTAGAGGTGATTGAGCGCTGAGATTCCGGGTTCGCGCTTTCGCGCGCCCCGGAATGACTGGTTAGCTACCACCGCGCGAAGAAGCCAGGCACCGACGCCGACCGTCCGACATTGCCCGGCGGGCGCGGAACAGTGGGCGTATGCGGCGCCTGCGGCTGATGCGGCGCGTTTCCAAATCCGAAAAAGTCCCGCACCGACGGCGTGCCGGATTGAATCGGACGAAGCTTTTTCGGCTTCGGCGGCGTGGCCGGAACTGTTCCATCAGGTGGAACGGATGCCACCGGCGCTTCGCCCTTGGCCTGTTCGCGTCCGACTTCGCGGCGCGGCCAGACAAAATCATCGGCACGGCCGGCGGGCGGCGCCAGCGGTTCGCCCTTGACCAGCGTTCGCGCCGCGAGCGCATCGACCGCGGCCGGGCGCGAGCCGGGACCGCCGAGCAATTGATCGGTGCCGACAGAGGATGCCACCAGCGGCAGGATCGGCCCCGCCAGCGGACGCGGCGCCGGCTGACCGGGCAGCGCATTGGCGTCGGGCGTTGCCGGTTCGGTCGGCAGCGCAATCGGCGCGGAGCGCGCGGCCAACAGCCGCGTGATCTCGCGCTCGACATAATGCGCGAGCTTTCGCGCACCGGGTCTGGTGAAGTACACGCCGTCGTAGGAACGTAAGCGGCGGATCTGGCCTTCGAAGTCCGGGCCCTGCTGCAGGAAGCGGCCGGCTTCGTCGACGAAGCCGTCCCAGACATCGACATAGGTGATGCCGGCCTTGCCGGCGGCATCGCGATACAGCGAATCCAGGAACAGCATGTCCGCCGTCGCCCTCGCGCCGCGCACCGCGGGAAGGCCGACCCACAGTACCGGCACGCCCTTGGATTTCATGACGCCGATCATCTCTTCGATTTTCTTGCTGTACAGCTCGACCCAGCGTTCCTCGCGAAACTCATAGAGGCCGTTCGGCGAGCGCGCGCTTTTTTCCGGCGCGGTGATCGGCGGCGCATCGCCATTGTCGGCGGCGTCATCCGGCGACAATTCGGGATCGACCGCTTTGTCCTCGGGCTTTCCGGCAGCATCGGTTGCGCCATCCGGCTTCGCTCCGGATTTCGCGTCCGAGGGCTTGGCATCCGGTTTGGCCTTGGCGTCCTTCTTGTCGCTCTTTTTGTCTGACGACTTGCCGTCGGATTTCTCGACCGCCGGCTCGCGCATCGCCACGCGGTCGTTGAGCCCGAGCATGACGACAATGGCGTCCGGCTTCTCGGTGGCGAGGATGCCCTTGGCCGCGGCGGCCCAGTCGGCGGGGTCGCCCTTGGGCTGATATTTGATGAGGCCGGAGACGGTCTTGTGCTTGCGGATCACGCCCATGTCCGGCCGTTCGGCATACGCGTCCTCGAGACCATAGGCGAGCCAGTCCGCCATGCCATCGCCGAGCACCAGCACGTTGCGCTCCGGCACGGTCTCGCGCTTCTCCGGCGGCGGCGCCTTGGAAAAATTCTCGATCCGCTTCGGCGCCTGCTGCTGCTGGAAAGGCGCGAACAGATCGCCGCCGAACCAGCCGCCGCCGAATCCACCGCCACTGCTGCGCGGCACCGGAGCCGGCGGACGTGGTGGTCCGCCGAAGTTGAAGAACTGGGCCGAAGCCGGTCCGACGATCCCGACCAATAGCGCGACCGCAACGGCCAACGCGATCAGCGGGCCGCTTTCGGTGAACACCCGGAGAAGGGATTTTGGCTTTGGCATGCGCTCGGTCGCAATGGATCGTTCGGCGATCACTATATAGCGGAATCAGGCCGCAAGCGGGCAAATTTCCCGCCATAAACCGGGTATTGGCCGCTCCCGTCAAGGCGGCTCGCGGAAATGTCGTCTACGGAGGTTACCCGGCGGGCTTAACCGGCCTCAAATCACCGCCCCCTGAGCCGCTCCAACACGTCGGAGGAGGCAAATCCGTCCGCAGGGGCCCCGATCGAGGCCTGGAAGCCGCGCAGGGCCTCCCGCGTCATGCCGCCGAGCTGGCCGTCCGGGGTGCCGCGATAGAAGCCGCGCTGCGCCAGCAGCTGCTGCAGTTCCAGCCGTTCGGCGCGCGACAACTCCCGTTCCTGCCGTGGCCATGGCTGCACGAACGGCGCGCCGCCGCGTAAGCGGTCGGCGAAATGGCCGATCGCCAGCGCATAGGCTTCCGCCGGATTGTATTTCATGATCACCCGGAAATTCTGCAGCATCAGGAAGCCCGGTCCCTCGGCGCCGGCGGGCGCCAGCAGATAGGCCTTCTCAGTGGGATGCGGGAACGGCTGGCCGCCGGCGCGCTTGAGGCCGAGATGCTCCCATTGCGCCATCGTCATCGCCTTGGCGTGGTCCGCCAGCATGTAGTTGAAGCCCGGCGGCACTACGACCTCATAGCCCCAGGTCTGGCCGGTCTGCCAGCCGTCCTTTTTCAGGTTGTTGGCGGTGGAGGCGATCAGGTCGGCGGCGTTATCGACCACGTCGCGGCGGCCGTCCCCGTCGGCGTCCACCGCGTAGCGCTTGAACGCGGTCGGCATGAATTGCGTGGGCCCGAATGCGCCGGCCCAGGAGCCGCGCATTTGTTCGGGGCGCAAATCGCCGCGGTGCAGGATTTCCAGCGCCGAGAGGAACTCGTCCCTGAAGTATTTCTGGCGGCGGCCGATGCAGGCCAAGGTCGCGGTGGATTGCAGCACGCTGCGATCGCCCATCTGGGTGGAGTAATTCGATTCGATGCCCCAAATCGCCGCGATCGCATAGCGGTCGACGCCGTAGGCTTTTTCCACAGCATCAAACTGCGGTTTGTATTTTGCGAGGATCTCGCGACCCTTGGCGAGCCTGACATCGTTCACCAGAATGTCGAGATAATCCCAGATCGACTTGGTGAATTCCGGCTGCGAATCCATCAAATCCATGATGCGCAGATCGGGGGCAAGTCCCGCGGTGAAGCGCTGGAAGTTATCTTGCGAGATGTTGCGGCGGGCGGCGTCGGGCCACATCGAGGCGACACAATTATCGAAATTCGCAGCCGCCTCGCGGATCGCGCTGGCGGTCATCAGCGGATGGCCGGAGGCTCCGTCCTCGCCGCTCCATGGCAGTGGCGCGCTGCTCGCGGCGGGCGCGTCTTGCGCCTGCGCCGCGGCGCCGGGCCGCTGTGCCGACGGAGCCGTCTGGCTGCCCTTCGAAGGCGAGCCGGTGAAGATGTTGTCGAAGAAAGTCAGGGGTCCGCCGCCGCTGGACGACTGCGCGCGCGCGTCTGCGCACACCAGCAGCGCCGCCGCAACGATGACCGCGCGGGTTCCCCTATTCGCCAATCGTCCCGTCCGTCGCGTCATGTCCCACTGCCCCAAGATACCCCGGTTTTCAGGAGGCCTCGTCACGGTTTCCAATAGATTAACAAAGGCGAGATTTTGTTGTCGGGAATGTTACCTTCCCTTTCCGAGGGAGGGTAACACGCATCACAGATCCGCCTTTGTTCCCGGCTGCAAACCGGCTACCAACATGAGGTCAAACGCACTTTCCGCACTAAAGGCACCACGACAGCCCCATGAAAATCCGCAAAGCCGTTTTCCCGGTCGCCGGCCTCGGCACCCGCGTCCTGCCCGCCACCAAGGCGATGCCGAAGGAAATGCTGACCATCGTCGACAAGCCGCTGATCCAGTATGTG